>Ga0099364_10000005_pt1 | contig 318007 bp, 279 predicted proteins | sample TergutTh196P3_FD_73070 | JGI IMG/M metagenome (GOLD analysis project Ga0099364, IMG submission 73070) | Microcerotermes parvus P3 segment gut microbial communities from Pointe-Noire, Republic of the Congo - Th196 P3 | ecosystem: Host-associated > Arthropoda: Insects > Digestive system > Gut ... | reverse complement strand
TTTGGCACCTCGATGTCGGCTCGTCACATCCTGGGGCTGTATTCGGTCCCAAGGGTTCGGCTGTTCGCCGATTAAAGTGGCACGCGAGCTGGGTTCAGAACGTCGTGAGACAGTTCGGTCCCTATCTGTCGTGGGCGTAGGATATTTGAAAGGCGCTGTCCCTAGTACGAGAGGACCGGGATGGACGCACCTCTGGTGTACCTGTTGTCGCGCCAGCGGCACGGCAGGGCAGCTACGTGCGGAACGGATAAACGCTGAAAGCATCTAAGCGTGAAGCCGCCCTTAAGATAAGATATCCCATCGTTTAAACGAGTAAGACCCCTTGTAGACTACGAGGTTGATAGGCTCATTGTGTAAGCGTCGCGAGGCGTTTAGCTTGCGAGTACTAATCGGTCGAGGGCTTAACCTTACCTTTGCAATTGAACTTTTTTTCTTTCTTTTCAATTGCGGTCAGGGTTATGTCTTATGTTCTTTCAATTTTAAGTTTTTTGCTTTCCCTTTTATATCTTAAATGGGTTAGCTCTCTGTTTCGTTATTCAGTTTTGAGAGAATTGTTTGACAGTTTTCTTATAGCCGGTTTTTATGGCGATGAGGCTCCACCTGTTCCCATCCCGAACACAGAAGTTAAGCTCATCTGCGTCGAAAATACTTGAGTGGCGACGCTCCGGGAAGATAGAACGATGCCGGCATTTTATATAGCGGGAAATCCGCTTTTTACGCGCGGCGCGGGCAATAGCCCGCGCAAAAAGCGCGAAATATTCCCCCTTAGCTCAGTCGGTAGTAGCGAGCGGCTGTTAACCGCTAGGTCGTCTGTTCGAGTCAGACAGGGGGAGGAGTCGGTTTTTATGGCGATGAGGCTCCACCTGTTCCCATCCCGAACACAGAAGTTAAGCTCATCTGCGTCGAAAATACTTGAGTGGCGACGCTCCGGGAAGATAGAACGATGCCGACATATTAGGGAAAAGCCCGTAACTTTCAGTAATTAGAAAGCTACGGGCTTTTTTGTTCCCTCCCCAAAAGCTGTTATCCCAAAAAAGCTATTGCCGATTCCATTCGAGCGTTTTCTATTAAACAGTCAATGCAATATTGAGAATTTGAATATTGCACACACCGTTCACATTCCGATTTTGCAATCCTTGCAGTTTCTACTAAGTGGTCAATGTATTTTTGGGAAGTCGGGTTATTTGAAATTCGTTCGCGAATTATCCTTCGCGCATTTTCAATCGTCCATGCCATTTCGCTTAAATTCCTGTTTTCTTCAACACACCTCTTCTTTCTTAGTCTTTTTAAGAAGTATAAGCATTGATAATGACGCACTCGCCGCCACATTAAGCCCAACTAAGGAATCCGTGCTGTGACCGGTTGTCGGAGATATGTCTGCTTCTTCCACTACCATTGCTTCTTCGAGCGGAATTGAAATTTCTTCTTTCGCCGTGACTATCTCTTCGGGTAGAGCGGTTTCTTCAAGCGGTGCGGTTTCTTCGAGCGGAATTGCCGTATCGGGGATGTCGAGCGGTTTTGTTGTTAATGGGGTTATTATTATCGGCGGGTTTGTCGTTTTTGGCGGTTTAGCCGTTTCGGTAGATTCTTCTGTTTTTGGCGGCTCTGCCGTTTCAGATGGTTCTTCCGCTTCGGGAGCCTCTGCCGTTTCAGACGGTTCTTCCGTTTCGGATGGTTCTTCCGTGTTATCCAGCATGATGTTAGTTATAACAAATCCGTGTTCAACACTTCCGCTTGTTATATTGAAAAATCCGGGAGGTGTCTCTACCTGTTCGACAGCCCACTCGTAATCCGGACTTTTTTCATCCCAGATATGAAGCCAGCCGTAGGCGTCGCTTATCGGCACGGGGCTGCCATACGGAACACCGTCCCTGTACAACTGTACATCAATGCTGTCGGGGTGCTTGTCTTCCGGGACACGCTCAACATAAACCATTAAATCAATATACTCATCGTCATCGATGAAATCTATCGGCCCTACCGAAATAAAAGCGTATGACGTATTCGGCAATAATAACGCTATAAGGATTAACCATATTATATAGCGGCTTATATGAGAAAGTTTTCCGTTAAGGGTAGTCAAATTAATCACCTCCTTGATTTTTCCGTATATTGTTAATAATAGAACAGATTACTTAAACTCCTTTGATGCCGCGTTCATAAGAGATGAGCGGAAAGTAATTTTCTTGATTGGCATCTTGTCTTTGAGTAGCTCGTAGAAAAGCTCGCAAAGATTTTCACAAGTGGAAACCTTTTTGGTCACAACTATTCTGTATTCGGGGTATGACCAGGCAAGAGGATGGTCAATCTTTTTAAGCGGAACGCAATGCTCGGGGTCGTTGATAATACCCTCTTTTTCGTACACGGCAAGAACCGCGTCAAGAAGCGGGTCGCCTTCCTGAAACAACGTTGCGTGGTGGAAATGGTCGCAAACCTCCCATGCCTTTTTTAAGCCTTCTTTACACGCGTGTGCGAATCCGGTTACCGGGTCTACGGTGTCCTCAAGCTCAATGGTTAAAAGACCTGAATGTCCGTGAAGATGTTTTGCTTCCCTCTTCCAATTCATAAACCGGTGTGCGTACTGGAAATCAAGATTTACTATTGATGTGTACTTTTCGTTTGACATTATGATGTCCTCCTTAAATTAAAATTTTTGAATTCACCTGTGAGCGACAGGCTACGCATAGGTCAACATTTTTCGCAACTTTTACACAAACCGCTGAAAGATATGCTGAATCCGGTAATATTAAATTCTTCCGTACCCTTGAATCTGCCCGAAATATCAGAAAGGTCGCCCTCAACGTCAAAAATCCGCTTACAAGCATTGCACATAAAATGATAATGCTCATGACACTGATGGTCGTAATGCGCGGAGCCGTCAAAACAACCGATGTTTAAAAGCTCTCCCGATTCGGTCAGTTGGCTGAGATTCCTGTAAACCGTTGCTTTGCTTATGGTCGGGTGGTTTTTGGATATGTGCTCGTAGACTTGCTCGGCAGTTGCGTGTATGTTAAGCTCCTCCATTGCACTTAAAACTAACTGCCGCTGAACAGTGTTTCTTTTTGTTTCCATGATAGACCCCTTAATAATAATTATTATCAGTTGATATATATTATTATAAAACACTTATTCCGAAATGTCAATAGGTAAATTAAAAAAAGTTTTATTTTTTTAAAAAATTTTTTGTCGGTTTGTTTTTTCGGCAATTATATTGCATTTCATCAAAATATATGATACTATATTATAGACTATCAATTTAATTATAGGAGGACTATGTTGAATATGGGAAATATAAAAACGGCTTTAATAGTTGATGATTCAAGTTTTATGCGTACATTTATCGGAAAGTTGATAAGCGACCAGGGCTTGACCGTGGTGGGAGAAGCCGAAAACGGAAAAATAGGGGTGGAAAAATACAAGGAGCTTAAACCCGACATTGTTTTTATGGATATAGTTATGGAAGAAATGATGGGCTTTGAAGCGTTGAAAGAGATTATAGAATATGACCCCGACGCTGTTGTGATTATGATAAGCTCGGCTGTAGAGCAGGATTACATGGCGGGGCAAGCCAAATCCTTAGGCGCTAAAGCGGTTGTGCTGAAGCCTCCTACTCCGAAAGATATTGAGGAAGCACTTGCGGGCTTGTAATAATATAAAAAATACCGTCCTTCTTAAAAAAGCGGATGGTATTTTTTAAAATTTCGGCTCTGATTTCTGACGATTGGGCATAACATTGCTTGCTTGTGACTTCGATAGTACCGAATCTGATAAAAATAACCAAAAACCGATTGACATTTCTTTTAAAATGTGATATAATAGTTAATAATCGGCTTTAAAAACTTTACAGCTATCATATATAATAGTTATATAATAAAATTCAAGGAGGACGGGCGGCATGAAAAAACGTGGAAATATTAAGCTTACAGCCTTTTGCGTCGCTGTTTTTTTGGTAATCAGCGGTTGCAATATCAATAGACCGCCCGAAACGAAGGGGTCGGTAGACGCGGTTGTAACTGTGACTTCTGAATTAACCGATACTACTCCTTTGCCGGACGCAACCACTACGCCCGTCGTTACAACCACCACGCCTGAAACCACAACAACCCCCGAACCGCAAACCGAACAGGAGACCACTCCCTTGCCCGAAATAACAACAACCCCGCCTGAAAATACCACTACCCCCCCGACCACCACTACAACCGCTCCACCGACCACCACGCCGCCGCCCCAGACTACAACGCCCCCTATTACCACCACCACCCCGCCGGCGTCCACAACTATTGAAGATACCGAGGTTCCGCTTGCTCCCTCGCCCATTAACGTAATTATGCCAAGGCATCCCGGGACAAGGCGCTCTTCGACCGACAGGTCGGCAATAGATTATTCCCATACCTCTGACGGTTATGTAATGGTACAATATACCGGCACGCGTCAGAAAGTACTTATACAGATTACCACCCCTAACAGGCGGCAGTACCGCTATACCCCGCCGATTGATAACGCTTTCAGAGCCTTTCCGCTTAGCGAGGGCAACGGCACTTATATAATAGAAGTGTTTGAAGGGGCGGGAACTACATATTTTCCTGTTGACAGGCTTGAAACCAACGTTTCAATCACCAATTTACTCATGCCCTTTTTAATGCCCAATCATATTGTTAATTTTACGGCGAATTCATCCGCAGTTTTAAAAGCCTCGGAAATAACCGCGGGTAATAAAACCGAGATTGAGAAAGTCACCTCGGTTTACAACTGGTTTGTGAACAATGTGACTTACGACTGGGATAAAGCAAATTCCGACCTTACGGGTTATGTTCCCGTGCTTGCCGACCTTATGAGAACCAGAACGGGTATATGCTACGATTACGCGGCGGGAATGTCTGCCATGCTCCGCAGTCAGGGGATTCCCACACGGCTTGAGGTAGGCTGGGCGGGGGACGTTTATCACGCATGGATAAGCGTTTATACGACAGAAACCGGTTGGGTAAACGGCTGGATTAGATTCAACGGCAACCGTTGGGTGCTGATGGAACCGACATGGGCTGCCGTTAATGGAGATGGTAATCAGGGATTCCGCGATTTTGTAAACGCCGGGAATCACAGAACGCTGTTTAATTATTAATATATATTTTTAATACTATAAATCTTTAACCGGAGGAAGTATGAGAGGAAAAATAAAAATAAGGTCAGGGGCGTTTTTATCAGCGTTTTGCACCGAGCTCGCTATGATTATTGAGACCGGTATTCCCATAAACGACGGGCTTCTTATGCTTATTGACGACGAGGAGGACGAAAAGTCCAGACTTTATCTGTTGCGGCTTTATGATGAAATGAAAGACGGCGGTAGTTTTTCGGAAGCAGCTGAAAAAATCGGCGGGTTTCCCGAATACGCCCTCAACATGTTTGAAGTGGGTGAAAAAACAGGGCGCTTAGATTCGGTTATGCGCTCGCTTGCCGCTTATTTTGACCGGGATATAAAAATTAAAGAAAGTATAAAAAGTGCGGTGGTGTTCCCGTTGGTGCTTTTTGCGCTTTTGTTGGCGGTAATGTGGATTTTACTGACCCGAGTGCTTCCTGTTTTTGAGGATGTATTCGGGCAGCTTGGCGTTTCGCTCAATACTACAGCCGGTGCGCTTATGAAAATAGGGTATTTCCTTGAAAACTTCTCGGTGATTATTTTAATCATCGCCGTTGTTTTAATTATCGCTGTATTCATTATATATAAAGCTGAAAAGCTCCGAAAAGCCTTTAAGAGATTTTTCTCCCGTATTATGAAAAAATCACGGCTTATGAGTAGCCTTATAGCGGCGCGTTTTACCGCGTCAATGTCCATGACCCTTAAAAGCGGTATGGATATAGACCAGTCATTGGATATGGCGATTATGTTCGCGCCGAATAAAGAAACCTCAGAAAAAATAAACCTTTGCAAAAAAGCTGTAGCCGACGGAAAATCTTTCAACGATGCTGTGTTAGACACAAAAATTCTTTCGCCTCTTTATTGCCGTATGCTTGCTTTGAGTTTTAAAACAGGCAGTACCGATGACATAATGGAGCTGATTGCCGAAAAGAGTGAGGAAGAGGTCGGTATAAGCATAGAAACTTTAGTCGGCAGAATAGAGCCGGTCATGACAGTAATTATGGCGTTGTTAATCGGCTTGGTGTTGCTGTCTGTTATGTTCCCGCTACTGGCGGTTATGGGCGCGTGACGTAACAATTAAGTAATTTGCGATTGGTGATTTTATGATAACAGCTAAAAAAAAGGAAAATGCTATTCTTGCCGTTTTGTTATCGTTTGCGGTGTTTTTAGCTATTGCGGCGCTCTCTCTGATTATGCTTGAAGACGCCGAAGCTACCTCGCGCAGTGAGGCGCTGAGGGCTATGGAAGAAAGCATTATAAGGGCGGCTGTGAGCGCTTACGCTTACGAAGGGGTTTATCCCGAAAACATAGACTATCTTGAAGAAAACTATAATCTTGTAATAAATAAGGACAGGTACACGGTCTATTACAGCAGAATCGGCGATAATATTATGCCGAATATCATCGTTACAGAACGAATCCGTTATTAGCCTGTTTTGAACAGAAACCCAAATGCCGCTCGAAAGGAGAAAAAACAATGGGCGACCGCAAATACAGCACACTCGGTTTCGCGGTGAGCATGACGCTTTTCACCGTGTTCGCCTTATTTTTAACTTTGGTTCTGCTTACGGGCGCGTCATCGTTCAAGAATGTTTCGTCGGCGGTTGAGGAGCGATTTTCCGAACGGACTGTACTGCTTTATGTCACTCAGAAAATAAGAATGTGCGACCGCACCGACGGAGTTCGGGCAGAGATGATTGACGGTGTTTCAACTTTAGTGCTGACCGATTATTTTTATATCGGCGATACTTTCGGGACGCAGGGAGAAGCAGCGATATATATATATGAACAAAACGGTTATTTGACCGAGCTTTACACATTTGACGGAGAAATGCCGAATTTCAGGGCGGGAACGCCGCTACTCCCCATTGAAAGCGCCGAGTTTGAAAAAATTTCACCGTCTCTGATTAGAATAACGATAAGCGGAAGAAGCACTTTCATGAGTTTGAGTTCGGAAGCTTCGGAGGTTTTTGCATGATTATAATGCGTGAAACTTTAGTAAAGACTCGCCTCGCAAGGAAGAATCTGCTCCTGCCGGAATTAATTATAGCGACGCTTTTTTTCGCCATAGCGGCGGCGGCGTGTGTCGGGCTTTTCGCGGAAGCCTACACCGATATTAATAAAAGCCGAGACCTTACTGCGGCAATTATAGAAGCTCAAAATGCGGCGGAATGTTTTAAGGCGGCTGACGGTGATTTGACTAAAACTGCGGAATTCTTGGTTGAGGCGGTGCGTTTAAGTACTGTAATTATTGAGCAGGAGGACGGAACAGGACACGGAATCCATAAAAGTATATCGGACGAGTATGTGTCCCCGTTTGAAATGCAAATTAAAATAAAAGAAGCGGACGGTTTAACCGAAGCCTTAATAACGGTAACAAAACCTTTGCAGACTGAACCGATTTATAAAATTACTGCGGTCGTCCCCTCTTCACAAAAGGAGGCGGAAATATGAGCGGCAATTCCAAGAGACGTCCCGTAAACGTCGGAGGCGCGTCCCTGTTTGCGGTGCTGATTATACTCTGTCTGACGGCGTTTGCGGTTTTGGCGTTACTTACGGCACGCTCGGAGCTGGCTTTGACCGAAAGGGCAGCCGAAGCCACAACTGCGTTTTATGAAGCTGAATACCGCGCTGTCGTTAGGGTTACGGAAATAGAGACGGAATTTCAAAACAAGCCCTTTATATATAGTATAGGGGAGACCATAACTTTCGTGGAGGAAATTGACCAAAACCGCGAGCTGAAGGTTACGCTCAGGGTGACAGAAAACGGTCTTGTCCGTGAGGAATGGGCGGCGGCGAGAAAATATGAGGCTCAAGAGCAGGAAGAGGCTCCGAAACCCGGTGTTATGGTATTTGAATAGTAACTGTAACTCAACTTCGTAATAAGCGGTCAGCTTAAACCGTTGCTTATCAAAACCCGACCGTTTTCACTTAGTTTAACAAGCGCGTATCTCCAATACCTATTTAATGGATATTGGTATGAATTGTGTCTGCCGGCACGGCAGTATAAGAATTTTAGGAGGAACAAAATTTTATGGCAGGGTTTTCAAATCTTTTAGAAGACGCGGTAAAACAAAAGGCGTCGGATATTTTCATAATATCGGGCTTGGGGCTGTCCTTTAAGTTGGGCAGTGAAATTCAGACCAACGGGCAAATTCTTCTGCCGGAGGACACCGAGCGCATCATTAAAGAAGCTTATGTCATGGCAGGGCGCGACCCCGGGCGTTTGGTCGAGAGCGGCGACGACGACTTCTCGGTATCGGTAAAGGGGCTGTCGCGTTTCAGGATTTCCGCCTACAAACAGCGCGGTTCGCTCGCGGCTGTCATCAGGGTAGTGCCTTTTGGAATTCCCGATTATAAGGAACTTAATATTTCCGAAGACGTCATGGCGATTTCCGAAAAATCTAAAGGGCTTGTTTTGGTGACGGGTCCCGCGGGAGGCGGAAAATCCACCACCCTTGCCTGTATAATTAACCGCATTAACAGCACCCGAAGCGGACATATCATAACTTTGGAAGAGCCGATTGAGTACCTGCACCGCAACTCGAAAAGCATAATAAGTCAGCGCGAGGTCAAAGCCGACACCGAAGGATATGTTCCGGCGCTGAGAGCCGCTATGAGGCAATCTCCCGACGTTATTTTAGTGGGGGAAATGCGCGACTTTGAAACCATCAGCACCGCCATAACCGCCGCCGAAACCGGACACCTTGTAATTTCCACCCTCCACTCGGTCGGCGCGGCAAACACTGTCAACCGTATAATAGACGTTTTCCCGTCCAATCAGCAACAGCAGATTCGGGTTCAGCTCTCACAGCTTTTGCAATCGGTTATTTCCCAAAAGCTTCTCCCCGGCGCAAACGGCGGACTTGTCCCCGCTTTTGAAATCATGCACTGCAATAATGCAATCCGCAACATGATTCGTGAAAGCAAGGTTCACCAAATCGACACCGTAATCAACGCCTCAATGACGGGCGGCATGATAAGCATGGATAACAGTATTCTCAGACTGTATAAATCGGGGCAAATCACCGAGGAAAACGCGCTCGCTTTTGCTGAAGCACCGGAGTTCATGGAAAGAAAGTTAAGGCAAAGCGAAAAATAAAATTTTATGACTATATTTAAAGGCGGCAGGAAGTGCCGCCTTTTTTTGTTATTCATGAAACCCCAAAGTAGGGAGAACCTTGTGTTTATCCGCGAAAACAGCGGGCATGACAGCGGAGTGAAAGTGTAACCAAACTGTAACCTTTGCACAAACCGAGCAAGGCGCGATTGTGCAAAAGAGAGAAGTGTGACCGATATGTGATTTTCTATTGACAAATCCAACATTTTAGTGTAGAATGTATACATAAGGTTCTATCACAAGTGCCGAATTGGCTTTCGCGACACTTGCGATTTTTCCAAAACAAGTTGCTGTGAAACAATTGAAGCAAATTAAGTTTGATAAGTTTTAAAAAGGAGGGATTTGAAAAATCAAATAATGTTCCCGAATCTAACCTTAATTCGGAGAACCCCAACTCCATAAGAAAAGAGGCTGAAAAAGCAGAACCCCAACTGCACAATAAAAGCGGGCTGAAAAAAGGGAACCCCAACCCTATAACAAAAGAGGCTGAAAACGGAGAACCACAACTCCAGAATAAAAGAGGCAAAAAATTATTTTAAAATGTGGAGGTTTTCAGTCATGAAAAGAACTATTTCTATAATCGTAGCAATCGCTATGGTACTCTCAGTATTTACATTTGCAGCGTTTGCAACAACCAATTATGCAGAACACGTTAGCACTACAGGCAGAGGCAATAACGCAAATAACCCTATCGTAACCGTTTACAAAGTAGGCGACGATGTAACAGTAACCGTTACAACCACAAGATACGATAACAATAACCAAGACGGTTGGAGATCTTACTCTGTAACTGTTGAAACTCCGGACGGAACCGAAACACAAAATTCCCCCGAAAGACTTCAAAGTCAAGACGGAAACAATGGTTTAGGTCGTACTTTTAATTTTGTAATCGGCGAATACTCTCTCTCTGTTAACGTAAAAGTAACCCTTGGCGGCGGCAACAACACTACTTATAAAAGTTTCGGTGCTGTTACCGTTTCTGAGTTCACAGCTCCCATAGGCGAAGACGAAGACGAAGACAACGACGAAGACGAAGACGAAGACAACGACGAAGACGAAGACAACGACGAAGACGAAGACGAAGACGAAGACAACGACGAAGACGAAGACGAAGACGAAGACGAAGACAACGACGAAGACGAAGACGAAGACAACGACGAAGACAACGACGAAGACGAAGACGAAGACGAAGACAACGACGAAGACAACGACGAAGACGAAGACAACGACGAAGACGAAGACAACGACGAAGACGAAGACGAAGACAACGACGAAGACGAAGACGAAGACAACGACGAAGACGAAGACGAAGACGAAGACGAAGACGAAGACGAAGATGAAGATGAAGACGAAGACGAAGACGAAGATGATGACAATAACAACGATGACAACGGCGAAGACAATGGCGATGACAACAACAACGATGATGATAATAACACTTTCACCACCACCCCTACTCCTACAGTTATCACCACTCCCGCAACTCCCACCACTGTTGTAGGTTTCTATGAAGAGCCTGCAGAAGTTGAAATAACCGATACACTCGTGCCGAGAAGCGTGGTCGTATTCCCTGAAAGCCAACCCGAACCTATCGAAATCGAAGACGACCCCACTCCTACAAGCGCGGTTGAATTCCCCGAAGAAGAATCCAATCCTTCCACCGGCGTATCCGGCGTATCTGCAATCGCAGGCTTGTTCGCGGCTTTAGCGGCAAGCGCGATAGCAATCACAGCAGCATCCAAAAGGAAAAAGAATTAAATTTTAAATTAAGTTAAGTTTTTAAGACGGCAGTTATCCCTGCCGTCTTAAATTTACCCTGCATAATTATCAAATAAATGTAACCAAAACCTGCCAAATTACACAATCCCAACATAAACGATTTGTACAAAAGGGAGAAGTGATACCAAAGTGTAACTTTAGCATTGACAAATCAAACATTTTAGTATAAAATATATACATAAAGGTATATCACAAGTGCCGAATAGGCTTTCGCCACACTTACGATTTTTCCAAAACAAGTCGCTGTGAAACAATTGAACCAAATTAAGTTTGATAAGTTTTTAAAAGGAGGGATTTGAAAAATCAAATAATGTTTTCAGAGCAAAATCTTAATTCGGTGAACCCCAACTCCATAACAAAAGGGGCTGAAAACGGAGAACCACAACTCCAGAAGAAAAGAGGCTGAAAACGGAGAACCACAACTCCAGAATAAAAGAGGCAAAAATTATTTTAAAATGTGGAGGTTTTCAGTCATGAAAAGAACTATTTCTATAATCGTAGCAATCGCTATGGTACTCTCGGTATTCACATTCAGCGCATTTGCAAGCGACAGCACAACCGAAACCGGCGAAAAAACAACCGTTGGAATTACTGTCGGAGCAATCGTTGGAGCATCCGGTGAAGAAACCGGCGAAGAAACAACCGAAGTAATCGGCGGCGTGGTACAAGTATTCGCAACATACGAACCCGGCAACTCCGGCGATTTAGTAAAAGGCATTGTTTTGGAAGATGGCAAAACTTATGACGCGTACAAACTCAGCAACAACGGCTCTATAGGTGAGTGGGCACAAGAAGGCAACGGAAATCCGTTTACTTATGTATTAACCGACGACGATACAGAAGTTGGTAGAATCGTAGTTAGCACAAGCGGCGGCGCAAGAACGGCATTAACCGCTACTCTCGCTGAGGGTGTAAGCGTAATTATCAGAGACCAGCTTAGCAGTGGATACAGGTATTGGCTGGTTACAGGTCCGTACACGTTCGCACCCACAGAAAGAAATAACTACTGGCTCTTAGGTGCGGTAGACCTTCCTTATACTCCTGACCCGCACATACCCGTAGTTCCCGAATTCACAATCGAGAAGACCACAGAAGGCTATGATTATGGCGACGATGAAACACTTGAATTTGAATTCAGCTACGTTGTTGACGGCACAGGTTGCGAAGACTCGTATGATTATGCAGACTTAGTAACCATAACTACCACGGCAGACGATGAGACGTTCTCTCTTGTAGAGGGTATAGAGTTACCTTGCTGTTTCACAGGGACAGTTACCGTTTCGGAAATGTTTGACCCTGAAGCAGAGAACAACTGGACGTATGATACAAGAACATTTACGTTTGAGTATGAAGACGGCGTATTCTTGGGAGCTTCTGTAGATGACGAAGCTCTGGTTGCGGAAACGGCAGTTGCTTCTTTCGTGAACACTTATGAAGAAAGCAAACCCGGTAAACCCGATCCTAAACCCGAACCCGAGCCGGAACCTGAACCCGAGCCCGAGCCGGAACCTGAACCCGAGCCCGAGCCGGAACCTGAACCCGAGCCGGAACCCGGACCCAACAACACTCCTCAAACCCTAACAACTGTTGTAGGTTTCTATGAAGAGCCTGCAGAAGTTGAAATAACCGATACACTCGTGCCGAGAAGCGTGGTCGTATTCCCTGAAAGCCAACCCGAACCTATCGAAATCGAAGACGACCCCACTCCTACAAGCGCGGTTGAATTCCCCGAAGAAGAATCCAATCCTTCCACCGGCGTATCCGGCGTATCTGCAATCGCAGGCTTGTTCGCGGCTTTAGCGGCAAGCGCGATAGCAATCACAGCGGCGGCTAAAAGGAAAAAGAACTAAGTTCTGATTTAAATTAAGTTTAAGACGGCAGTTACTTCTGCCGTCTTAAACTTACCCTTAAAATCCGCTTTCACGGGTTAGACTACAGATTGTCAAATGTTCTTCACGCAATTATCAAAAAACTATGTTTTCACGAGTTAAACCTTGCATTTTCAAGTGAATTTCACATAATTATCAAATAAATGTAACCAAAACCTGCCAAATTACACAATCCCAACACAAATGATTTGTACAAAAGGGAGAAGTGATACCAAAGTGTAACTTCAGTGTTGACAAATCAAACATTGTAGTGTATAATAAATATAGGAAATAAAGACAGATACTGTAAGCAAGGGTTACCGAAAAGTTACAGTTGGTTTTCTTTATAAAACCCGTTGAAATTTATAAGGAGGAATACATCATGAAAAAACAATCTAAACGGCAAGTGGCGATTATTACGGCTATTGCGATTATCCTCTCGGTATTCTCAATAGTTACAATGGCGAACGCTACAACAAGAGACGCGACCCCGAACTCGGCAAGCGCAGAAGTTTATAACGTGAGCGGTTTTAACAGCAACTACGGTAACGCGGCTGTGTATGAACACAATGCCGAATTATCGTCAAGGCAAATTAGACCGGGCATCACCTTGAACACCACCTCCAACGGTATGTGGACTGTCGAAACCGACGGAACAAGAGTGGGCGATTTTAAGTATGGCGTACTCACTACCAATTCGGCGGGCGAACCGCGGTGGAGAGTTTACACAGCTAAGTTCACAGGCGGCGGCGTTGTGAATTTCATAAACTTAGGAAACTTCCCCGCTCAAATAAGCAAATTTGCTTTAATCGCGGACAGAACTACAGGCGAGGTTGCGGCTACTTCTTCCGCTCCTGTTAATTCTATCGGACATTGGAGTACATTCGGCGTAGTGACAAGAGGCGACTTTACAGGTCCTGCTGTTCACCACGAAGGACGCGTAGCGATTGGCGGTAACTCAACCCAATCCGGAACTGCAAATATAAACACACATAATAATTTAACCGGTGTTACCCTCACGGCAGACGTAGTTGTCGCAGGGAACAACTTCACTACATGGCAAACCAACCACGCTAACCACAAAATACTTTTAAGCGATACTCAAGCCAACAGAAATTGGCACGACAACCAAAACAAAGCGGATTACATGAACAGGTATGAATTCGTAAACGGTTTAAACAGTGTATTCAGCGGTTGGTTTCAACAGATTGACGCCCTGAACGCTGATTATGCCTCTAAATCATCGGGCAAAATTGAATTTGTTCACGGTAAACCGGTCTTAACAGGCACAGACAGCGTAATAAACTTCTTCAACTTTACGGCTCAAACTTGGGCTCAATTCTCTGAGATGGAAGCTAATGTTCCCGTAGGTTCAAGAATAGTTATTAACATATCAGGTCTTACTACAGTAGAAATACCCGAAACGAGAATGATTATTAACGGCACAATGGTGCAAAATGATGTGGCTAATCTCGGCAATAAGGTTCTGTACAATATAACCGGCGCAACCCATGTTACTTTTAACGGCAATATTCGCGGTTCAGTCTTAGCTCCGCACGCTGACGTTAAAAGCGGCTCTCACAACTATGGGCAAATAATCGCCAATACAGTATCAGGCGGCGGCGAGTTCGGTTGGGAACGATTTGACTACCCCGACCCCGAGCCGGAACCTGAACCCGAGCCGGAACCCGACCCTGACCCCGAAAAATACTTTTTCACTAAAACTTCAATAGGCGCAACAGGTACATTCGTATTTGATTATATCATCAGAAACTTCGACAGAAACGAAGTCGCTCGCGGCGATATATCGCTGACAACAGAAGTACCCGGCGTACCTGTGTCCTATGACCTTGCTACCCTTCCTTTCTTCAAAACAAACCCCATTACTTCCCGTTCTAACTACTACATAACCCTTACCGAAAGAAACGGCGGGGAAGATGGTTGGGATTATGACTCCAACACATTTGAAATTTGGGTTGTAGGCGGCGACTGGGATGGATTCTACACAAACGCAAGCTTTTGGTCCAGTTTCGCGAATCTTACCGAAGCGCAAAGAAGAGCGCTGAAGAATAGAGACGATGCTCCGGGCTTTGAGAATACCTATACTCCGCCCGAAGAACCGCCCGAAGTTCCGACCGGATACATTTCTTTAAATAAGACAGTTATCAGCGCAAACGGCGACGCTGTTCCGGGCGAAACATTCTACTTTGACATTGTAGTCAGTGACGGAGAAGAAACCCTTAAAACATACAATAATGTTTCCGTTACGGAAAGTCAAGGTTGGAGTTCACTCCCTGATGAATTCCCCATAGGTTCGCTTTACACTATTACAGAAGTAAATATCCCCGAATACTTCACTCCTATAACAGCAAATCCGTTTAGCGGCGAAATTAGTCAAGTAGGCGAAAACCTGTTATCTGAAAACTTAGTCGTTTTTGAGAACCGTTACACTCCTCCTCCCGCCCCTGAATACGGCAATCTCATTTTGACCAAGAGAGTTACAGGCGAAGGCGCAGACCCTGAAGCAAGATTTGAATTCTTAGTAACCATCGGCGATGTCTTCTCCGAAACTGTTTCCGGTACGGCAGGTGAAATCTGGAATTCTGCTGACGTATTCCCTGACGGAATTCTTGAAGGCACGGCATACAGCGTTACCGAATTAACTACAAACCTTGAATACCCGTATGAAAACGGTACTGCAAAATTTGTGTATGGCGGCACTATTAACGGCAACGGCACAATTCAGCCAAACGCTACAATTAACGTTGAAGTTACGAACGACTACTCGTTTGTACCTCCTGTTATTCCTCCCGACATTCCCATATTTGCAAAGGTAGCACGGAATGTCAATACAAACGCCGGAATTTCTGAAACATTTAACTTTGAGTTTACAATCAGAGATTTGTGGGGCAGAACGGTTGCAAGCGGAACACACAGTGCAACTACAGACGCTAACGGCGAAGTTACCGTGACCTTTAATGAACTGACTAACGGAAATCCCGCGTTTAACCCTCGCGCTACCTACTCTGTAACAGTCAGCGAAATAGCGGGTCAAGACACCAAATGGGCTTATGACCTTAACACATTTGAAATTTGGATTGTAAACGCCGACGTTTTAGGATTCTACACAAACGCAACTAATCGCAATCCTAACGGCACGATTAAACAACCCGGAACTGCAACATTCCGCAACTTCTACGATGACACCGAATACGGCGGCTTCACTTTGACGAAGGAAGTTGTAGCTGTTGATGAAAACGACAATGTTGTTGAAGATTATGACGTACCTGACGCAGAATTCACTTTTGAAGTCACAATCGGCAACGCAACGCAAACCGTTACCCTCAAAGCGGGCGAAAATGAATCTTTCGGACCGTTCCCTGCAGGCACGACATATACAATTAGAGAAGTAGGCGTTCCCGAAGGCTTTAGTGACGTAACAGGCACTATAAACGGCGGAATCGTAGCAAATACAATCACACCTTACAATTTCGTGAACAACTACGATGTGCCTCCTCCCCCTCCTCCTCCCGCTCTCGGCTTTATCTCTTTGGAAAAGAGCGTTATCGGTGACGAAGGCGCACCCGATGAATTATTCTACTTTGAAGTTATCATTGACGGTGAACGGGAAATAGCTACCGTTAGAGCAGGCGCAGGTTGGGCTTCCGGTTTATATCCCGTAGGCACGCCGTTCAGTGTCAGAGAATTTGATGTTCCCGAAAACTTCGAGTATAAAACAGGTAATATCGAGGCAGGCGAAATCGCATTAAATGAAAACGTTATTTCTTTCGTAAACGAATATATCACGCCTCCCGAAGATGAAGGTCGAATCGTCCTGACTAAGACTGTTGTAACCTATAATAGTGATGGCGAGTTTGACGACACGGTCAATGCACCCGACGTAGAATTTGAGTTTATCGTAACCATTGGCGAAGATGAATTTGAATTTACGCTCAAAGCAGGAGAATTCTGGGAATCTGAATACTACACCGTAGGCACAGCATACAGCGTTGTAGAAGTAAATGTTCCCGAAGGATTCAGCGTATCAGGCGAAGTTGAAGACGGCGTAATATCAGTAGGCACCAATCAAGTTGACGTTACCAACAGATACGATGAGCCTCCTCCTCCTCCCGAATCCGGAAAAATCGTAGTAACTAAGACCGTTATCGGCGATGTAGACTTAGCACCCGATGTAGAATTTGAGTTTATCGTAACCATTGGTGAAGATGAATTTGAATTTACGCTCAAAGCAGGAGAATTCTGGGAATCTGAATACTACATCGTAGGTACAGAATACAGCGTTGTAGAAGTAAATGTTCCCGACAGATTCATCGTATCAGGCGAAGTTGAAGACGGCGTAATATCAGTAGGCACCAATCAAGTTGACGTTACCAACAGATATGACGCACCTCCTCCCGACCCCGAGTCCGGCAGAATTTCCTTGACTAAGACTGTTCTCGGCGAAAACGCTCCCGACGCTGAATTTGAGTTTGTCGTAACCATTGGCGAAGATGAAATTGAAGTTACTCTCAAAGTAGGAGAAGTTTGGAACTCCGACTTCTACCCCGTAGGCACAGCGTACAGCGTTATAGAGGTTAATGTTCCCTCAAACTTCACATACGTAACAGGGAATGTTGAAGATGGCGTAATGTTAGTAGAAACAAACCAGGTCAATGTTACTAATACTTTCAGCAATCCTCCTCCGCCTCCGCCTCCTCCTCCCGGTCCTGATTACGGTTACATCTCTTTGACTAAGAGCATTACCGGTGCAGGCGCTCCCAACGTTGACTTCACATTTGAAGTAACCATTGGCGGCGTAACGACAACCCAAACACTTAAAGCGGGCGAGTTCTGGACTTCCGACTACTACCCCGTAGGAACAGTTTACAGCGTTACCGAAATAAACGTTCCCGCAAACTTCACCTACGTATCGGGGAATGTTGAAAACGGCGCAATGTTAGTAACCACAAACCAGGTTAATGTTGTGAACAGTTACTCTCCTCCTTCTACACCTCCCGGACCTCCGCCTCCTTCCCCCCCCGACGACCCCATAACGCCTTACAACTTTGACGACCCCACCCCAAGAGCTGTAATCGAATTCCCTGAATTCGTTCCCGAGAGACCTCTCGAACTTCCTGACATTCCCACTCCGACAGGCGCGATTGAGTTCCCGTCTCCCGAAGTTAACCCCGCAACAGGCGTAACTGTAGGCGGAATAGCAGGATTCGCAGCAGCGGCAGCAGTTGTACTGTTTGCTTCACTCGCAGTAAAGAGGAAGAAGGACTAAGGTATAAAAGCTATAACTCATGACTCCTTATAAACGCTTTAAGGCGGCAGGAAACTGCCGCCTTTGGCGTGGAGTTTTTATTTTAAACGATAATAAAACAAGGGTGGCGCACTGCAGTACGCTACCCTTGTCAACGATTAACTAACTGTTCTTATCATAATCCAAGTCCTCGTCCTTTGTCATATCCCTGTTCCTGTGAACCATATCGTACATGCAGGGTATTAAGAATAAGGTCATAAAGGTTGCGTAAATCAAGCCGCCTACAACGGTTATAGCCATTGGTTGTATTACTTCAGTTCCCTGTCCCATCCCTATGGTCATGGTACTCATGGCGACGATTGTTGTAAGGGCGGTCATCAGAATCGGTCGTATACGTATTCGTCCGGCTTCTATCAAGGCGTCCCTCTTGGAAAGCCCGTCATAACGCCTTAAACGATTCACGCAGTCAACAAAGACAATTCCATTGTTTACCACTACGCCCGTCAGCAGAATTAACCCTACCATTCCTACTACGGAAACAGGCATACCCGCAATCAGTAAAGCCGCAAAACCTCCTGTAAACGCCAACGGAATAGTAAACATTACTATAAACGGCGATAATAATGACTGGAATTGCGCTACCATTATAAGATAAATGAAGATTAACGCCAACGCTAACATGAGGTACAGGCTTTCAAAAGCCTCAGAAATTGCCTCTGATTCGCCACTTAACGATATGTAACAACCCTCGCGGAGGGTGTAATCCGAAAGAACCCTCTCGATTTCGGCGTTTACAAGGCTTACGTTATAATCCGGGGCGATTTCGCCCCTTACGGTGAGGTAACGCATGTTGTCCGAACGGCGTATTGAAGAAAATCCTGTATCCTCATAAACCTCGGCAATGTCGGCAAGTTTTATTAATTCTCCCGAATTACTTATGAATTCCATGTTTTCTATATCGGCGCGGTCGGGTTCTGTCCAAAGAGGGTCTTGAATTATAATTTCATAATCCAAGCCCGACAGTGTCATATTCATTTTAGCTTCGGGATTGGTAACGACGTTGTGTACTGCTCCGAGCACTTCTGCTGTCACCACGCCGCGGCGCATAGCCTCGTCCTTGTCAACCCGAATTCTGAGTTCAGGGGCGGCTCTGTGCAACCCGTCGGAGATGTTCAGCGTGCCTTCTACGCCTTTTATAATTTCCGCCACCTCAGTCGCCGTATCGCGCAAATCATCAAGCTCCCTGCCCGATATGCGAACCGAAACGGCATCGCCCGTAAGCATACTCATGTCTGCCGCCATGCTGTGTGCGACATCAACCTCACAGTTTAATTCCCCGCTTTTTTCGGTGATTGAATCTGATATTTCCTGATTTGTCATAGTGCGATTTTCTTCAAGTAAAAGGTACATGCTTATGCTCAAGCTGTCGCCGCCCCCTCCCGTGAACATTCCGCCAAGCATGGCGAACATGTCGCCTCCTCCGCTGTCGCCGCCGGATACGCTTGCCCCTACGTGCGCGACGTCGGATATTTGCGTGATATGAGCGGTTAATTCATCAGCGATATATACCGCATCCTCAAAAGTCGAATCTTCGGGCAACTCTACGGTAACCACTATTTCATAGGAATCCATGGGAGGAAAGAATTCCAGCCCCTTTGACAAAACTGCCCACCCCGAAGCTATAAACGCCGCAAAGGCAAAAAGTATTACCGCCCATTTGATTTTCAGTGCACCTTTTAACACCTTAGCGTAGCCGTCGCGGAAACGGTCGAATAACTTATGTTTCTTTTCCTTCATTTTATAGAACACAGCGCTTGAAGCGGCAGGGATTACCGTCAGCGCCACCAAAAGGCTTGCCAAAAGCGAATAGGCAATAGTCAGACCCAAGTCTGTGAAAAGCTGTCTTGTTATACCCCGTGTGAAAACGATGGGGAGGAAAACGGCAATCGTAGTCAGCGTTGATGCGGAAATCGCCCCCGCAACCTGCCCAGCGCCCTCTATTGCTGCGCGGCGAACCGGTATACCCTTGCTTCTGAGACGATAGGTGTTCTCGATTACCACAATAGAGTTGTCCACCAACATTCCCACACCGAGCGCCAATCCCGACATAGAAATCATATTCAAAGTAACCCCCGTGAAATACATGGCGGCAAAAGCTAACATAAGGCTTACGGGGATTGAAATTCCTACTATCAGGGTAGGGCGCAAGTCCCTTAAAAATAGAATCAGAATTAAAATCGCTAAAAGTCCGCCTATGAGCAGATTGTTTAATACCGAGTCTATTATAATGTCTATGTAATGTCCCTGGTCCATCATAACGGCAAATTCTAAGTCATGTTCAGAAAACCGCGCCGTTAATCGCTCCATCATAGCCCTTATTTCACGGGTAAGGTCGGAAGTGGAGAATTCGGTCTGCTTTTGCATTGTAATCATAACGGCGGGGCTTCCGTTTACACGGGTATAATTTTCCCCGCTGTTATCGGTGACGAAAATGTCCGCCACGTCGGAAAGCCGCACAGGTTCCAGCCCAAGCTCAATATCAGGAAAAAACGCCGCAGGGTCGAACAAAAGCAGGGAGGATACTTCCTCAACGCTTTGGAATCTGTCGCCGACGCGAACGGTAAAGGTTTCGCCGTTGTCGTCAATCATGCCCGCGGGTGCGGAGATATTCTGGAAAGTGAGCATGTTCTTTACCATGTCCACCGACAGCATTTCAACAGGAATCGCAAGACTGTCAAGGTCAAGCTCTCCATGCTCCTGCTCCGAATCAGCGCCTTGCTGTGCCTCAAACATGACAGACGTGACTTCTGCCGTGATTTGCTCGGTTACAAAAGGCAGTTCTGCCTGTACCTGCATACCCGCCTGCTCTGCTGACAAGCCTTGTGCCATAAGCTCTGCCGTGCGTTCCTGCATATATTCTGCAACGCCCGCCGCTACTGCCTCCTGAACCATGAGTGCGCCTTGCTCCATAGCATCTTCCGTTGCTTGCTCAACAGCCGCTTCTACGCTGTCGCGAAGCCTTTGGTTGGTTGCCTCGATTTTATCCTCGTTTATAGATATGTAAAGCTGATTTTGGACAATTCCCGATGCTGAAACCGAAGCTACGCCCGGTATACCCTCAAAAGCGGGTACTATTCTTTCTTCGGTAAATTCAGACAGCTCGCTGATAGTCATGTCACCGGCGTAAACCGATGTTACCATAATAGGCATCATGTCGGGGTTAAGCTTCAGGACGGTTGGTTTTTGCGCGTTTTCGGGGAGGGTAAGCATATCTAACGATTCCCTTATTTCAAGAGAGGCTGAATCCATATTGACCGAATCAATGAACTCAAGAATAACCACTGAAAAATGCTCGTTCGACACCGACGAAATGTTTTTGATTCCCCCTACGATTCCCATACGGGATTCAATGGGCGCGGTAACGTCGGTTTCCACCTGTTCCGGCGTAGCTCCGGGATATACGGTGAAAACCACTGCGTAAGGCAGGTTCATACTGGGGAACAGGTCGGTGGAGGTACTCATGAACGATACCACGCCGAGTACTATTATTAACAGCACCCCCACTAAAACTGTAAAAGGCTTGCGTACACTTAATTTTTGAAACATAATGGAAGATTCCTTTCTTTTGAATTTAGAACCCGTAACGATAAGAGCTCTTATATATTTTCATCAATTAATTTTAAAAGCGACTGTTCGGCTATAGGCGCGTCGTCGTGGCAAATCAGGTAGGCTACATTATGCCTATTACCGACAATCATGGCTTCGGCGGCGGTGAGTTGGGCGGGGTAAAACGCCAAATCCTCTTTAAGCTTTTCCTGTCTGCCATGCAGAAAATCCATAACGTCATCCATTTTGCCGTCTTTGGGTTTGATAATTATAACTTCCACCAAATGAACCGTCAACGCCTGCTGAAGACAGGTTATTTCTTCTATATTATCAAAGCTTATGCCTATAAAGGTTTCTATATCGGTTTGTGAAGTATGCTCAGTCATGGCGGGGAAACTGATACTTGCCAAAACTTCATCTGCAAGCTCGCGGGTGGAGAGCGTAACCGAAACAGTTTCCTCCTGTGTTCGCTCCTGCTCCTGCGCGGGTTGTTTGGTGCATGAATTTAATATGAGGATTAATGCAAACAACAAAATAAACAAGGTTGGTTTTTTCATCTTTTATTTCCTTTTATTATAAACAATTATTCTGCCAGTCAAGCCATAAATCAGGCATGATTTCCGTCACCCTGCCTAAAATACGGACATATTCCTTGGCATCGTTTTCACCTAATAAATAAAGTAGCTTTGATACCCCCGTAATGACGGTTTGATAATGCTTTTCGGCAAAATCTTTCCCCTCCGGCGTTATTTCAACAATAATTTTTCTGCGGTCATTCGGGTCAATACGACGGGTAATCAGCCTTTTATTCTCTAAACTGTTTAGAGCGGCGGCAACTCTCGCGGAGCTGACATTCATTTCAAGTCCTATGTCGCCCGGCAGTACGCTTTTTTTGCTAACGGCAATGTAATGAAGAATAAAAGCCTCCCCCTGTAAAGCCTCGTTGATTTGCTTGTGGGGCTTGGCTTTATGTAGTTCATGCATTTTTTCCAATAATTCCACAGCCGATTTTTCGTAATCCATAAACCCTTTTCCTTAAATATATCTAATACCGTTACATTGTATCACGGTTAGAAAGATTTGTCAATAGTTTTTCGGCAGGTTAAAAGTTTGGACGAGTGTTTTGTAAGCGTCACGCACTTAAGTCAGACTAACCCTGCGCAACGCCGTAAAATATTATTCCTCATTTAAGGGTTCAAAAACCTCTCTTATGCTTTCGACAAAATAAAACCCGTTTTCCTCAAAAAGTATAATCACCTTTTCATATTCGGGAATCCGCGTTTGGTTTGCGGACATTGCGGGTGCGCGAAATGTAATATCGTTATGCTCGAACTCAATAACGCCGTAGCCGTCCCCATCAATTTCCTCAGTTACCCAGCCGAGTATATCCGCCGCTAAGTCGCCTGTGGGGAGTATTTTGCCTGTTTTTTTATCAATCGCCGATTTCAAAAAAAACTGAAAGGCAAAACATACCAACATTCCCGACATTATTCCCAAAGGCAGTGAAAAAAACCATCTCAACCCTAAAAACTCATAAAAAATCCCCGAGGCGCCGAAAACAAAAAAAAACACGAAAACCATAGTTATGTTCTCGGGCAGAAATTTTTCAACCGGAATAGTCGTACCCTTTAGCTTAAAAAGCTTTTTTTCCATACCGAAGCTTTTTACTTTTTCCATGTATACTAAAACCATGTCGGCAGTCAAAAGGGTGGCGGCTAATACCATTACAATCGCATAAAAATATATCATTGTATTAGACCTCCTCGGAAACCCGTTCGCGGCATATTTATGGCGAATTTTCCGCCCCGCTTTGTTAAAATTTCTTGCCAATAACCAATATTGTCTACGAAATTTTGCCTTGCGGGGCAAAAAATTCGCTCGCAAATCTACTCGCTCAACGTTTCCGAAGAGGTCTACCTTGACGGGCGCGGGTTTACAACCCTTACGTAATTATCTCGAATCTCAGTTTTTTAATTCTGCGCTTTCCGAGAGAGAGCACGGTTATTTTAAAGTCTTCGGTTTCTGTTGTTTCGTTTTCTTCCGGAATTTTGCCGAAAAGCTCAAAAACCCACCCCCCGACGGTGTTGCTGTCGGAATTTATGCTGTAGTTCATTTCCCGCTTTTTCATATATCGGTTGAAATCGCTGACAGGAAGTTCACCCGACACCTCGAATATATTATCGTCGGTAAAAACAATAGGCGAGTGAATCTCGTCGTCTTCGTCAAATATTTCACCCACTAATTCCTCAAGCACGTCTTCAAGTGTGACCAAGCCTTCCGTGCCGCCGTACTGGTCTACCACAATGGCAAGGTGAAGTCTTTCTTTTTGCATAAGCTTTAAAACCTCTGAAATTTTCATAAGCGAGGTTACATGAAGGGTTTCCTGCATTATTTCGCGTATTGAAAAGCTCTTGCCTGAAATCAAAGAGCGCATAAAATCCTTGCTGTAAAGCGTTCCGCAGATATGGTCGATGGTTTTTTCATAAACCGGAATTCTTGAATAGCCTTCTGCTACAAATATGTCGCAAACTTTTTTAATATCTTCGTTGACCGAAACCGCCACGATATTGACTCTCGGGGTGAGAATCTGTCCCGTGGTGGTTTCGTCAAATATAAGCGCGCTTTGCACTAAGTTGGATTCCTGCTCCTCCAAAATCCCCTCGTCCTCAATTTCCTCAATAAAATGAATAAGCTCCTGCTCGGTGACGCTGACGGGCTTTTCGCCTTTTGATAAAATTTTAGATACGCTCTTTTGTATTAACAGAAAAAACGCCGAAAAAGGTGTAAAGACAATTACAAGAAACCGCAAAACCCCGCTCAAAGCCATACATAAGCTCTCGGCGCGAATTCTTGCTATAGTCTTTGGCAGAATTTCACCAAAAATCAAAACAATAAACGCTACCGACAGCGTAGCCGTCACAACACCATAGTGCTCTGCCATTTCGGGCGTCATAAGCCTGAGCGTCATCACGGTAACAACCGAAGACAGCGCGATATTGACAATATTGTTTCCAATCAGCAGAGTGGAAAGGGTTTTGTCATATTTTTCTATAAGTGCGAGGGCGTTTTTGGCTTTTTGCGAGCCTTGCTCCGCCTTATATTTCAGCTTAATGCGCGAAACCGAGGTCAGCGCCGTTTCGCTTGCCGAAAAAAAAGCGGAGAGCAGGAGCATTATTATGATTATTATAATCTGCGTCGTCATAAAGTCACCATGTTAAGTGCAAAAAGTAATACTATAATTATAAACCTTATTTTCTGAATTGTCAATTTGACTTTCGGAAAAATTTATGGTATTATTTTATATTAGGGAAAAAGGAAGCGGGTGGAAATCCCGCGCGGGTTCGCCGCCGTGACGGATTGTTGATAATCATTTGTTTTTTCAGCCGTGATAAACCGCATTATCACGGAAAACCATTGGTGTTATACATTGAGAAGGTGAAAAAACGTAAAGCCGTAAGCCGGAAGACTTTGCCCGTAAGGCAGAAAGACAGCCGTTTAAACGACTGTAACCGCGAAACCGGTTATCTGCCACTTAAAAATTTTAATATTTAGGAGAAATGTGAAATGAGAAAAAATCGTTTAAACCTTATTTTGTCATTTATTCTTGTTGCGCTGATTGCGGTAGGCGCGCTTACAAGTTGCAGTGACGATATAACTATCAGTTTAGCCGCCGCGTCGGAGATACCGGCGCAAGACATAGGCGAGGGTGAAAAAACCTTCAGGTTTGAAGTCTTCCACAACATCGAACCGACGACCGTATGGAACATTCACACCGACGAAACCACCGTCGGGTCGGCGTTATTTGAAGTAGGACTAACCGACGACAAGGGTTTTATCACTGTTGTAAACGGCTTAACCGCCGATTGGGAGGCGGATAACGCCTACTGGGCTTTTTACATCAACGGTGAATTCGCCTTGACGGGCGCAAATACTGTCGATATAGAAGAGGACAAGACCTATGCGTTCGTCTACACGCAGGATTAGGGCGCTGACGGTATTCGCCATGCTCGGGGCGGTAACAATAGTTTCTCAAATAGTTATGATGAGCGTTTCGGGTATTCAGGTTGTAGGGCTGCTTATTTCGGCATACACGCTGACTTACCGTGTACGGGCGTTAATACCGATTTATGTTTATGTTATGCTGTACTGCGTGTTTTTTGGATTTTCAATATGGTGCGTTCCGTATTTGTATATTTGGCTTCCTCTGTGGGGGATATTTATGCTCGTCGGTAAGTCGCCGGCAGAAAGGCTTCCCAAAAGGCTAAAAGCGTGTATATATATGGTTTTATGCGGGATATACGGACTTTCTTTCGGGACGCTGTATGCACCGTTTCAGGCAATTGTTATGGGGTGGAGTTTTGAAATGATGATAGCATGGATTATCGGCGGACTTCCCGCTGATATTACCCATGCGGTTACTAATTTTGCTATGGGAGTGCTTATAATTCCGCTGTCCGAATTGCTGAAAAAATTAGAAAAAAACGGATTAGGCTATTAACGCCTAATCCGTTTTTGCTCTTTCGGCAAGACAATTATTCCGTGCAAGCACATTCTGTCGGATTTTCGCCGCAGTTTTGACCTTCTCCGCAGTATTCGGGTCTGTGGGTTCTGTGGTCGTGATGTTGGTGTTCTTCGCGGGTTGCGACAACATCGTAATAATGGTAATCGTGCTGGTGGATAACATCGTATTCGTGGACAATGTCATGTCTGTGCTTGACGATGTGGCGATGTTTAATCACTCTGCGGTCTTCGGCGCATCTGTATTCGTGCGAACCGCAACCGGTGTTTCCCGCGCTACCTACTAATTCAAGCCCCGCCTGTTCAAAATTATTTTCACATCTGTTATTTCTGGTGCAACTCATTTATTTTTCCCTCGCTTTCGCTAAATTTTTATTGGTTTCGACAGTTTTCGCTATCTCCACTGCTATAGAATATGTATCACATGTTAAATTGGTGCAAAAAACTACGAAAATATAAAAAACGGGGGAATTTCCCCCGTTTTTCTTTGCCGTTCATTAAAGAGTTATCCACATCGCAGGGCGAACACCGTAAATGGGCCAAACGACATTGGCGCCATTGACGCTTATAAAGCCGCGAAAGTCAACGCCTGCGGCATGCCGACTATCTATGCCGGGCGACCGAAGCCACCAAAAAGGGGTTTTGCCGTCCATGTCGTACGCTATCCTGTTTTCAGTGAATTGGTCGTCAATGTTGCTCTTTTTGGCGGGTATGGTTTGTAATCGTCCGCTGTCGCCAAAGTATCGCACTAACTCGTCAAGGCTTAACAGAAAGATTCTGTCCCGCGTATCTACTCCACCCGGTGTGCCGTGCCATGGATTATCAGGGTTTTGGTTGGTTATCTGCACGATTCGCGCCCTGTCCGCCGTGCTGAAACTGTTGTAAAACTCGCCGTTCAGGTACGCCCGTATTTCGCTGTCAGCCCATGTGATGTTTTCATCATAATAACGGTAGGGTCTGCGTTCCAATAACTTGTCGCTTATGATAAGCGCCTTACCGTCCTGTACGTCAAGCACCCGCCAGTCGTAGCCGCCGAATTTTATGATTTCAGCCGCCGTTACCGTTACGGCGAGGGTGGTCGTTTTACCGTTAAAGGTTTCCACGGTTACGGTGGTGGTTCCCTCTTTCACGCCTGTGACTACGCCCCTGTTATTAACTGTTGCGATATTTTTGTCGGAGCTTGTATAAGTATTATTTCTGCTTACCGAGCCTTTGTTGAATTGCAATCTTATTTGGGTGGTTTGCCCCTGCGGAACGGCTACGTCGCTCGCCGCTCTAACCGCCGTGGGGGCTTTTCTGACCGTTAGTTCTACGTCTTTTGAAACGCCGTCTGCAGTAGCCCTGATTGTCGTCGTCCCCTCTTTTAGTGCGGAGATTCTGCCGTTACCGTTCACCGTAGCGACAGCAGTATCGCGTGAACGCCATGAAATCGTGCCTGAGGAATTGGTTCGCACGGTTACCGTAAAGGTTTCACCCACGCCGAGCGACAGCGTTGATACGCTGAGTTGCAGAGTAGTCGCCGAATCAGCCGCCGTAGCGGGAATTACAAACAGCGATAAGGCGATTGCCGCCGCAAGTACCGCCGAAATAAATTTTTTGGTCATGGTATAATTTCCTTTCACAAAGAATATAAGAAAATTATACCATGACCAAACGTCAATGTCAACAAACTTATTGCCGTATTTTTTGCTTTTTAGTGATTGCTCACAAAACGAATTTTAAACCACAACAAAATCAATCATTCCAAGCGGAACATTGGCGAGCGTGCATTTGACCCGAACCTTGTCCCCTAAAGAGTATTTTACCCCCGAAATCTGCTCGGTAAGACTTATATTATCAGTCTGGGAGGGAACGCCGAGGCTTTCGCCGCTGACCCTGCCCTCAACCGTGTTGGGGAGTGATACAAAAAATCCGTTTTGGGTAACGCCGGAAATAATACCGTCAAACTCTTCCCCTACATGGTTTTGCATATATTCCGCCATGAAGAATTTTTCGCAGTCCCGCTCGGCGCTTACGGCTCGGAGTTCGGCGTGGGACGACTTTATTCCGGCTTCGTGAACCCATTTTCCGTATTTTTTCTTGACGAAAGATTTGTTGTTTTTAAGGAGATAATCGCCTAAAATCCTGTGAATTGACAAATCGGGATAACGCCTAATTGGCGAGGTGAAATGGGCGTATTCTTTCATAACAAGCCCGAAATGCCCTAACGGCTCTTCGGAATATTTAGCTTTCATCATAGCCCGCAGGATTAACATGTTTATAACGCCGGCTTTGTCTGTACCCTGTGCTTTTACCGCGATTCCCGCTAAATCCGCCGCGCCGCGTCCCGCTAAAACATATTCAGCCCCGATTAGGGCAAGGGTTTCCCGCAGCGTTTCGATTTTTTCAAGGGCGGGCGCTTCATGCACGCGGTATATGAAAGGGATTTCAGTCTCCATCGCAAGTTTTGCCGCGCAATTGTTTGCGGTCAGCATGAACTCTTCTATTATATTTTCAGAAATTCCGGTTTCGCGCTTTTCTATATTTACGCAGATTCCTTTTTCGTTGCAGATTATTTTGCTTTCACGGGTTTCAATAAACGGTGCGCCTCTGTCTTTGCGGTTTTTTTGAAGTTTTTCCGCCAATTCTTTCATAACAGGCAACATGCCTGTTACTTTGGCGTATTTTTCTTTTAGTGACTGAGCCGATTTAGCTTTATTTTCAAGCAGGTGGTTAATCTCAGAATAAACACCCTGAAGTCGCGATTTTATAATTGTTTTGGCGAATTTATATTCCGTAATTTCAGCGTTTTTGTCAAGCTCGACTATGCAGGAGAACGCAAGCCTGTCCTCATTTGGATTAAGCGAGCATATTCCGTTAGATAATTCTTTTGGTAGCATGGGTATTACCATATCGGCGATATAAACGCTGGTTCCGCGGGAAAAGGCGTCAACGTCAATTGCCGAACCGCTCTTGACATAATGGGACACATCGGCTATATGCACTCCGAGGGTGTAGCCTTTTTGGGTTTTCTTTATGCTTACAGCGTCGTCAATGTCCTTGGTATCTGCGCCGTCAATGGTGAAAATTATTTCATCACGCAAGTCAAGCCTTTTTTCACATTCTGATGACTTTATGCCTTTATCGTGTGTTTTCTTAGCTTCTTCCTTGGCTTCTTCCGAGAATTCTTTTGGAACATTCTTCTCGTCTATATAGGCGCTGACGCAAACCCGTGCAATGTGCGCGTTCCCGTAAATTTGAGTGATGTTTACAGTGTGTTCTGAATGTCTTTCGGCGCGCTCATGCAGTGAAAATCCTACCTTATCCCCTTCCTTGGGTTTTAAGCCGCCGAAACTGTGAATCACTAAAGGCTCGCTCGTGAAACTGTCGGGCAATATACAGAGCTCATTTTTTTCCGAAACGACCGAGCCGGTTAAAACGTTTTGGCTTTCCCCTGCGATTAGAACAATTTCAGCCGCCGCCGAAAGCCCTTCGCCACGCTCCGCGCCGCTGGCTGTGCATCTTGCAAGAACAAAATCGCCCGGCACACTCCCCAAAAGTTTTCTGCCGGGGACGAAGAACTCTTCTTCTGTTTTAATGTCCCTGATAAATCCGTGTACGCGGAAAACCCGCTTAACTTCCGCCTTAAAAAAGCCGTTTCCGGTAGCCTTGTATCCGTTTTTCCCTTTGACAATCCAGCCCTTACGCGTCAAATCGTATAAGGCGGGTTTGAGGTCAGCCGTTTTTTTCAAGCCCGTAGCCTTGGCTAAAGCGGCAGTATTAAGGGCGACGCCCGATTCATAAAGCGCTTTTATTATTTTTTCGTTTAATTTTTTTTTCACTTTTTTATTCCTTTGTTTTTGAAAAACTTAAAGGGGCGGAAAATAGCCGCCCTTTTCTGTTTTATTAAATTACAAACGAGATTGGCGGCTATTAAAGTTGAGGGTTAAGTTCCATTCTTTTTTCTCGCGAAGCGAACGCTACACGCAAAAAAGTGGAAAAAAAGACGCCCGTCTGTTATGAAATTTATTTTTTCTTATTCTTCATTTTCGACTTCCGCAGACATGTCGCCGAAAAGCGCCGCAAGCTCGTCTTCGGTCAATTCATAAGAATCGCCCGCCATTTCCCAATCGTTTGCCGCACTGCCGCTTGTACCGCCGTCGCCTTTGAAGTAAATCGCGAAAACGTTAACAATAAGCGTTACCACAAAAAACATAATTGCCGCCGTTCTGGTGGCACGGGCAAGTTTTGCCTCTTTGGAGCGGCTTGAGTTGCGCTGATAAAAGTTATCGGTACTGCCACCGGTAATGGTTTGCGACATACCTTTTTTCGAGTCCTGTAAAAGTACCATAACTATGATAAAAACACAGGACAGTATTAAGCATATTGCGCTTAAAATTTCAAGAATTCCCATTTTTATAAATTGCCTTTCCTTTTTACTATTGTCAAACTTTGTTATACTGCGTTTATGCCGTTAAGCGGTGTATTAAGCTGACATTATATGTTAATGTACTGACACAAATTTTATTATATCATAGATTTTCACAACTTGCAATAGGTTTTTATAAAATTTTCACACAATTTTTGTTGCAAAAAGTAAGGCATTATGTTAGAATAGTATAGTGTGGCGTTGTATTGGCGCTTTAAAATACTTTAATATGTAATTATAAAGGAAAAATGTAATGAGAATTATTCCTGTCGAAAGCATAAACTCTCGAGTAGGAGACCCCAAGGGTTTCATTGAATTCTCGGAGGAGGAATACCGTTGCGGAGTGGTTGATACAGCGCTTGGTATAATTAAGCGTAAAAAGCCGATTGTCCTGATTACGGGACCGTCAGGCTCGGGAAAAACATTAACCGCGCATCTTCTTGAGTCGGAGCTTATAAAGCTTGGCGCTAAGACGCGCATAATTTCTATGGATAATTATTTTATTTCACTCAAGAACGGCATAGACGGCATAGACCTTGAATCTCCCGACCGCCTTGACAGGGCTTTATTCCGTGAGCAATCGGATAAAATCTTGCTCGGTCAGGAAGTAATACTGCCTGTTTTCAATTTTACCAATCAGGAAAGAACAGATGGAGAGGCTTTCGCACGGGAGCGGGACGAAATCGTTATTTTTGAAGGAATTCACGCGCTTAACCCTGAAGTTACCGGCAATCTTTCGGAAAATGCAGGCGCAGTTTATGTCAGCGTTCGTACAAGAATTAAGGGCAATAATACCCTCCATCCCTCAAAAATACGGCTTATGCGCCGCTTTGTACGGGACAAGCTTTTCAGGGGGCGCACTTTATTGCAGACTATGGAGTTTTACGCCAATGTTGAGCGGGGTGAGAAGCTTTATATCATGCCGCATAAGAAGAACGCGCAGTTCGATATAGATACCTTTATAGCTTATGAGCCCTGCGTTTACAAAAAACATATTCTTGCCGAACTCTACGCCGCAAATGGAAAGCACCCCATTGCATCGGAGTTAATCGCGTTTTTGGAAGAATTAGAGGAAATCGGCGACGAATTTGTGCCGTCCTGCTCTTTAGTTCGGGAGTTTATCGGCGGGAGCTCTTTGATGGCTCATTAGTTTTAGACAAAGATGTTTATAATAGGAAAAATATTCCGTGGCGAGTCAGTGCAAGGTAGGAAAGGTATATAAAAATGGAATAAAAATTACTATAATTTTAAGCTTGAATTATTAAAAATTTTAACGTATAATGAAAACACACAATATTTGCGGGGAGGCTGACCCGATTTCTACAACATGCAGTCAATTAAACACGGGGGGAAAATTAAGAGTAAATGAAATATATTGGTCTTGACGTCGGCTCAACGACGGTCAAAATCGTTGTGCTTAATAAGGACGGCGAACTTATACATAGCAGATACCAACGGCACTTTTCGGATATAAAGAAAACCCTTGCAGAGGTTCTTGAAGAGGGGCTGTCGGCTATTTCGGACGATACCGCCTCAGTGGCAATCACGGGTTCAGGGGGAATCAACGCCGCCAACTGGCTGAATCTTCCTTTCGTTCAGGAAGTAAGCGCGGGGGCGACGGCGGTAAAACGCTTTATTCCCGAAACCGACGTGGTAATCGAACTCGGCGGCGAAGACGCTAAAATCACCTATATAACCGGCGGGCTTGAACAACGTATGAACGGAACCTGCGCGGGCGGTACCGGCGCGTTTATCGACCAGATGGCGGCACTTTTAAATACCGATGCGTCGGGGCTTAATGAGAAATCTAAGGATTTTGAGACTATTTACCCCATTGCCTCGCGTTGCGGAGTTTTTGCCAAAAGCGATATACAGCCGCTCTTAAATGACGGTGCGAGGAAGTCTGATATAGCCGCCTCGGTCTTTCAGTCGGTGGTGAATCAGACTATCAGCGGGCTTGCCTGCGGCAAGCCTATTCGCGGGAAAGTTGCCTTTTTGGGAGGACCTTTGCACTATTTGCCGGAACTAAGAAAACGCTTTACAGAAACCCTTAACATGGCTTCTGAAGATGTAATCTTCCCCGAAAACGCCAATCTTTTTGTGGCAATGGGGGCGGCGGTTTCAGCCGGTGCGTTGGAAGTCGATATTGACGAGTTAAGAAAAAGGGTGTTGACCCTTTCGGAAGTAGAAGTCCACGAGGTTGAAAGATTAGCCCCGTTGTTTGAAAACCAAGAACAGCGCGAGGAATTTATGCGCCGTCACGCAGAGCATAAAATACCCGAAGCCGATTTCAAAACCCATAACGGCGGTTGTTACTTAGGGCTTGATATGGGCAGCACCACTACAAAAGCCGCGCTTATTAATAAGGATGGTGAAATACTTTTTTCCCATTATGACAACAACATGGGTGACCCGTTGAAATCAGTTACGGGGATTCTAAAAGATATTTATTCAAAAATGCCTGACGACGCGTACATTGCAAAAGCGGCGGCGACGGGTTACGGAGAGCATTTGGTCATGGCGGCTCTCGGCGTAGACTTTGGCGAAATTGAAACCATGGCGCATTATAAAGCCGCCCGAAAACTGCTCCCCGATGTGGAATTTATCCTTGACATAGGCGGGCAGGACATGAAATGTATGCAGGTCAAAAACGGCGAAATCGAGTCGGTTTTACTGAATGAAGCCTGTTCTTCGGGTTGCGGCTCGTTTATAGAAAATTTTGCCAATGCTCTTGGTATGAAGTCGGCAGAATTCGCGGCGTTAGGTTTAGACGCGGCAAGCCCTGTAGATTTAGGTTCGCGTTGTACGGTTTTCATGAACTCAAGGGTTAAGCAAGCCCAAAAAGAGGGGGCAAGCGTAGGTGATATTTCGGCGGGGCTGTCTTATTCAGTGGTGAAAAACGCGCTGTTCAAGGTTATAAAAATCCGCGACAGCGAACAGCTCGGTAAAAAAATCATTGTACAGGGAGGGACTTTCCTTAATAATTCGGTGCTTCGCGCCTTTGAATTAACCACCGGCAGGGAAGTCGTCCGACCCGACAAGGCGGGGCTTATGGGGGCTTACGGTGCGGCTTTGACGGCGCTTGAGCGCGATAGCGACGGCAAGGACTCGACAATAGCCGATGCTGAAAAGTTAGAAACCTTAAAAATTAAGAAAACCACTGCGCGGTGCGGCAAATGCCCTAATAATTGCTTACTTACAATCAGCAAGTTTTCTGATAACTCTATGTACATCACCAATAACCGCTGTGAAAAAGGCGATACAGTTAATGTAAAAAAGAAAAAGGACAATCTTCCCGATTTATACGAGTGGAAATACAAGCGGTTGTTCGATTATTACACCCCAATACCCGAAAAAGATGCCAAACGCGGCGTTGTGGGAATCCCTCGGGTCCTCGGAATGTTTGAGAATTATCCGTTTTGGTTTACTTTTTTTACAGAACTCGGCTATTCTGTAAAGTTGTCGCCCAATTCCTCCCGCGAAGTCTACGACCTCGGAATTGAAACCATGCCGTCGGAATCGGTCTGCTATCCCGCAAAATTATCCCACGGGCATATAACCTCGTTGCTCAACGACGGCGTTAAGTTTATATTCCTGCCGAGTTTGCCTTATGAAATGGACGAGCGGGAACATTCGGGTGCGGACAACCATTACAATTGCCCTGTGGTTGCTACTTACGGCGAGGTAATTAAAAATTCGGTTCCGGAACTCCGTGAGTATAAAATTAATTTTATGAACCCTTTTCTGCCCATTTACGACAGGGAGAGAATGGCAGAGCGCTTGGTTGAGGAATTTATACCTCTCGGTGTACGCGGCGCGGAAATAGGCAAGGCGCTAAAAAAAGCTTACTCCGAGGATAAAAATTTCAAAAGAGATATTCGTAAAAAAGGCGAGGAAACGCTCCAACTGCTTAAAAAGACCGGCAAAAAAGGCATTGTCCTTGCGGGCAGACCCTATCACGTTGACCCTGAAATAAACCACGGTATACCGCAAATGATTAATGGTTACGGTTTTGCGGTCTTCACTGAAGACAGTATTTCCCACCTTGAAAAACCAAAACGCCCCTTGCGTATAGTTGACCAGTGGATGTATCATACAAGGCTTTATTCGGCGGCGTGGTTAGTTGGGAAAACGCCCGAGTTGGAACTTGTTCAATTAAACTCATTCGGTTGCGGACTTGACGCCGTTACCACCGACGAGGTTCAGGAAACGTTGCGCGGTCACGGGCGGGTTTATACAACCTTGAAAATTGATGAGGTTAATAACTTAGGAGCGGCAAGGATTCGTCTGCGCTCGCTGATTTCGGTAATTGAGGAAAGGGGACGAAAAAGTAAAAACACCCCTGAATTATACAACGGGTATAAAAAACCGCCCCTTTTCACCAAGGAAATGCGGAAAAAGCACACAATATTAGCGCCGCAGATGTCGCCGGTTCATTTTGAGCTTTTGGAAGCCGCATTCTGTTATTCGGGTTACAACCTTGAGGTTCTGACCGATTATTCAAAGGACGTGGCGGAAACGGGACTGAAATACGTCAACAACGACTCCTGCTATCCCGCGATTTTGACTGTCGGACAGCTTATGTCGGCGCTTGAAAGCGGCAGGTACGACCTGAATAACACCTCGCTGATGATTACCCAAACGGGCGGGGCGTGCAGAGCGACCAACTATGTAGGACTGCTGAAAAAAGCCCTTGCCGACGGCGGGTATGAAAATATTCCACTGATTTCCTTAAACTTTGTGGGAATGGAGAAAAACCCCGGCTTTAAAATAACGACGAAACTTGCTTTGCGCGGTTTTATGTCAGTGATTTATGGCGATGTGCTGTGCCGTTGTCTTTACAAAACCCGTCCTTATGAAATGGAAAAAGGTTCTGCAAACAGGCTTTATGAAAAATGGAATCAAAAGCTTAAAACCGACATAAAATCCACAAGCTTTAAAAAATACAAAGAAAACATAAAGCAGATTGTAAAAGACTTTTCGGAACTGCCAGTCTTCGACATCAAAAAACCGAGAGTCGGCATAGTGGGCGAAATTTTAGTTAAATATCACCCTGCCGCCAATAATAATGTTATAGATTTGGTGGAAAAAGAGGGCGCAGAGGCGGTTGTCCCCGACTTAATGGGTTTTATATACTATATATGCGACCACGCGAATACCCGTGCCGAGCTTTTGACCAGTACCCGCAAACGCAACTTTTTCTCGAATTTGGCTATAAAAGCCTTTGAATGGTTGGAAAAGCCTTATATCGAAAGCTGTAAGGGTACTAAATTCGGAACGTTTATGAAGATTTCCGAACTTCGGAAATTAGTGGACGGCATAGTTTCTACCGGAAACATAGCGGGCGAGGGGTGGTTCTTATCAGCGGAAATGTTGGAATTATTGCACGACGGCGTTAATAACATAATTTGTATGCAGCCTTTTGCATGTTTGCCCAATCATGTGACCGGCAAGGGGGTAATCGGAGAGCTGAAACGCCGCAACCCAGATTCCAACATCATAGCGGTAGACTACGACCCCGGGGCGTCGGAAGTAAACCAGATTAACAGAATAAAGCTTATGCTGACGCAAGCGTATAATCAAATGACAATTAAAGAGCAGTTGTCATTTGACAAAAAAATAACAGACAATAAAAAAATAATTGTATAAAAATTTTTAGGAGGAATTTCACTTATGGCTGAAATCAAATTTTCAACAGGTTCGGGCAACAGCAATACCAACATGACGGTAGACGGCAAGAAAGCCGGAAAAACGGCGTTAATCATCATTATCGTGATTGCGGCGATTGTCCTGATTTTTAACAGTTTCACGATGATAGAAACAGGGTATATCGGGGTTAAGTACCGCTTTTTGGAAGTGGTAAACGACAGTATGCAGCCGGGGCTTAACTTCAAGATTCCTTTCATTGAGGAAATAAGACCGGTTTCAATGCAAAATCAGGTTTTCCCGTGGACGGGCGATGCTTTTACAAAGGACACCCAGAGGGTAAGTAATTTAGAGCTGAAACTCACATACCGTTATGAGGGCGGCAAGCTTTCTGATTTGGTAAGAAACGTCGGTATTGAGAACATTGAAAGCAGGTTCCTTTATCCCAACGTGCAGAAAATTGCCAAGGACGAAATAGGCAGAGTAAATGCCGAAATGCTGGTACAAACACGTTCAACTGTTCAGGACTCAATTGAACGTCAGCTTTATGACGCGCTTTTGCCTGAGGGGATTATCGTTACCGCTTTCGCGATTGAAAACCTTTCTTTTGAGTCCGAGTTTTTAACCTCGGTTCAGAATAAGGTTATGGCAGAGCAGGACGCGTTGCGTCAAAGGTTCGTAACCCAGGAGCGTGAAGAACAGGCAAAGCAGGTAATCATTGCGGCTGAAGCCGACGCGGAATCCGTGGAAATTGCGGCGGCGGCGCAGGCAAAGGCAATCGAGCTTATCCAAGCGCAACTTGCGGCAAGTCCCAGCTATATCGAGTACCTCAAAATTGAGAACTGGAACGGTATACTTCCGCTTGTAATCGGGGACGGAGTGAATCCGTTTGTAGTATTGGATTCCCACACTAATTTTCCTGTGACTGCCCCTGCTTATACGCCGACGGCAACTCAAGACACTCCTTAAAAGGCGAATTAAGCGCAAATTTCATCTGTTCAGGAGTATAATAAAAGGAGAAATTATGTTCTGTTCAACATGCGGAAACCGATTAAGCGATGCAAGCAATTTCTGTTCCGGTTGCGGTAGTAGAACAACGCGGGCGGGGTCTCCGACACCCCAACCCGCGTCTTCTCATATAGTCGTAAATCCGTCGAATTATCAAAATCCGCAGAATTATCAAAACCCGCAGAATTATCAAAATCCGCAGAATTATCAAAATCCGTCGAATTATCAAAACCCCGCGCCTAATCAATATTACCAAGTGCCTGCCGAGAACAAAGCTTCGGGGGAAGGGTTTGAGCGGACGCTGGGGCTTAACATAATTAACAAAATCGGAGTTTGCCTGATTATAATTGGCGCAATCGCCGCCGCCGTTCATCCGAGGTTAAGCGAAGTGGTGAGGGCGTTGTTCATGTTTTTGCTCGGCGGGGTTATGGTTGGCTTGGGAGAATTTTTGAGCCGTAAAAAAGCCAATGTCTTTTCAATAGGAATGTCTGCCGGGGGTGTTGCGGTGACTTATGCCGCGCTGACGGTAAGTTATTTTTACCTTGAAGTATTACAGATTAACATTGCCGCCTTTATTTGCTTACTTATAACTGCGGGGGCGTTTTTCCTGTCGCAACGGCATGACTCGCAGGTTATTGCGACTTTTACGGTGATTGGCGGATTTATTCCGCTTTTAATCGTTTCGGACACGCTGAATTACGCGCTTACATTTTCGGCTATGGGCTATTTTCTGATTCTCGGTGGCTTCGCTTTGGGCTTGTCGTTCAGGAAAAAATGGATTGTTACCGCGTTTTTCGGATTATCAATGAACGCTTTAGCCGCTATAGGTATGTCGAGTTTTTTCTCGGCAGGTGACCCTGTTTTACATAAAATCATACTTATTTTATATATAACGGCTTCGTTCATGATTTACACCCTCATGCCGCTAATCGGCACATACAGCCAAAAATCAAGTTTCAAGAAAAGCGACGTTGTGCTGATTGCGATTAATACTTTCATAAGTTCGCTCATACTGTACGTTGTTTTTGACAGTCTGGGATTAGAAAATCTTCACGGACTTATAGCGGTGGTTTTCATGCTTTTTTACACCTTGCTATGGGGATTTGTAAAAAGCAAAATGCCTTCCGAGCAGGGTATGAGCGTGTTGTTTTTTATAACCGCCATAACATTTTTTGCTTTAATCATACCTATGCAATTCGGCTCTGAATGGGTGACTCTCGGCTGGATTATAGAGGGGACGGCGTTAGCGGTTTACGGAATAATAAAAGGGAAACAGCGTTTTAAAATATCGGGGCTTGTTATATGTGGGGCGTGTTTTCACTCCTTTGTATTTTATGAACTGCTCAATTTCTCCGCGGAAAACTTTTTACTGAAATATTCCGCCCTGACGGCAGGCTCACTGTTTATAATATTCGCTTATGCCTATAAGCGTAAAAAATTGACTGAAGCAAAAGAGGCAATTGACGCTAAAGTACTTAAATATTTCGTTACCGCTAATTTGTGGTTTTATTTAATGTATGTTGTGAATTATGTGTTCCGTGAATTTATTTATCATAATACTAATCAGCTTAATTACAACTATCTCCTTACGGTTTCCCTTATTGCCGTGACTTTTATAACGGCGTTTGCCGCATCGAGAATCACAATTTTAAGGGATTTGGGTATGCGTATTATCGCGCTTACCCTGCACGGAATCGGTATATTATGGCTTTTAGGGACTAATTTCGCGCTTTATCCCACTAACCATACTATCGGTGCTTATTTTGGGAGGAGCGGGCTTTTGTCAGAGTCCGCAGGCGTTGCGGCAATGGCTACGGTTATTGTAGTCGTAATCAATCTGCTGTCTGTGCTTGCGTTTTATGACGCATTGGGTTATTTTATTAAAAAAAGTTCGGCACGCGACGGTTGGCTGTCTTTTTTCGCGTCGTTATATTTCACGATTATAATGACCCAGTGCCTGACTATGTATTATAACGTTCCGTTCGCGGGGGTAGCTATAAGCCTTGTCTACGCCGCCATTGCTCTTGTGTGGTGTGTGGTGGGATTCCTCAAACGTTTTCCGTTTATGCGGCGGTTCGGGCTTGGCATAGCGCTTGCGGTAGTGGCAAAGGTGTTTATGATTGACCTGTGGTTTTTAACCGAAGGGTACAGAATAATTATCTTTTTCGGACTCGGCGCGTCGCTAATAGGGATTTCGTTTGTTTATCAGTATTTTACCAAACGGATTGACAAACAATAGAAGTGTTTGGTTTTTGCTAAACGCTGTATTTATTAACAATATCGGAGAAATAAATGAGCTTTACAGACTTAAAAAAGCGGGCGCTTGAGCGCTTTTTCGGCAATATTAACCCGAGGCAGAAGGAATCGGTTTTCAAAGTTCGCGGTGCGGTGCTTATAATCGCAGGCGCGGGTAGCGGCAAGACCACCGTGCTTTGTTCTCGTGCGGCGAACCTGATTCTTTTCGGGAACGCCTACCATGCCGAATTTGAGAGAGAACTCTCATCGGAAGATTCAGCATACCTGCAGGATTATGCAAACGGACAAGCGAAAGAGGATAGTGAGCGTTTAAGCGCACTTTTGGGGTATGAGAGAGCCCAGCCTTGGCGGATTTTAGCCGTTACCTTTACGAATAAGGCTGCGGCAGAGCTGAAAAACCGCCTATCCGCCATGAATGTTCCCGCAAACGATGTTTGGGCGGGGACGTTTCACTCGACTTGTGTGAAAATATTGCGACGGGGAATTGAAGAGATAGGCTACAAGTCTAATTTCACGATTTATGACATGGACGACAGTTTAAGGGTTATAAAAGCCTGTATGAGTGACATGAACATTTCCGACAAGTCATGGAATCCAAAGCAAATTCAAAGCGCGATTTCACGGGCTAAAGACAAGCTTTGTCCTCCCGAAAATTTCAATACCTACCGTGATGGCAAGCAGGATTATGTCTTGGAGAAAACTGCTCAGGTTTATGAGGAATATCAAAAACGTCTGAAACTTGCAAACGCCCTTGATTTCGACGACTTAATAATGAAAACTGTCGAGCTTTTTAATAAATCGCCTGAAGTCCTTGAAAAATGGCAAAAACAGTTTGAATACATAATGGTGGACGAGTATCAGGATACCAACCACGCCCAGTATAAGCTGATTTCGCTCCTTGCCGGCGGACAGGGGAATCTATGCGTCGTTGGGGACGAAGACCAGAGTATTTACAGGTTCAGGGGGGCGACGATAGAGAACATACTTTCTTTTGAGGAAGAGTTCAAGGCGCATACTGTTAGGTTAGAGCAGAATTACCGCAGTACCGAAACCATTCTTGAGGCGGCGAATTCGGTAATAAAGAATAACACCCAGCGTAAAAACAAAACCCTTTGGTCTGATTTGGGTGAGGGCGAGAAAATTGAGGTTAAGACTTTTCTTAGTGAAAAGCGGGAATCCGCTTTTATTGCCGACACCATAACAAAAGGCGTCGGGCAGGGGAAAAGCTATTCGGATTATCTTATTTTATACCGTATGAACGCCCAGTCGAGAGCTGTTGAGCTTGCTTTGGCTGCTACGGGGATTCCGTACAGGATTATAGGGGGGGTAAGATTCTACGAGCGCAAGGAAATCAAGGATATACTTGCTTATTTGTGCGTGATTGAAAATCCCGACGACGTTGTAAGGCTGAGACGAATAATCAATGTTCCCAAACGTTTAATCGGGGAAGCTACCCAAAGCGAAATAGAAAACATTTCAGTTGGGCTTGGTGTCAGCCCGATTGAGGTAATGGAGCGGGCGGGGGAATTCAGCACCCTTAATAAAAAGGCAAAGCCGCTTATGACTTTGGCGGTGATGTTTCGTGAACTCGGCGAATCCGGAAACGGGCGGCAACTCCCCGACTTAATTGACGATTTGCTTGAACAAAGCGGCTATCTCGAAATGCTGAAAGGCGAAGGAGAGGAAGGGGAGGGAAGACTTCAGAATATACGCGAGCTTAAATCAGCGGCAATAAACTTTTGTGAGGAGAACCCGGGCGCGGGGTTGACGGAATTTCTTGAACAGGCGGCGCTCATTGCGGATATGGACAGCTACGAGCATGGAGAGGATAAGACTGTGCTTATGACCATGCACTCGGCTAAGGGTCTGGAATTTGACACGGTGTTTATCGTCGGCGCGGAGGAGAATATTTTTCCGTCGTACAGAAGCGCCTCAGACCCGCTTGAAGTAGAGGAGGAAAGGCGTCTGGCTTATGTGGCGATTACCAGAGCAAAGCGTAAACTTTACGCTGTCAGCGCTAAGGAAAGGCTGTTTTTCGGGCAGACCCAGAGGAATAAGCTCTCGCGATTTATTAGGGAAATCCCCTCCCATCTCATGATAATGGAAATAGAGGAATCCCCGGTATTTGTAAAGCCGTCGCCGAAAGAGGTTTATATTCCCGTGAGCGGTGTGGACAAAAACCGCCAGGCGGCAAAATCAAAGGCGAATTACAGCGACTGGCACGACGGCGAGCGGGTAAATCATAAAATATTCGGGAGCGGAATAGTTATAGGCGTGAATCCGATGGGCGGCGACTTTCTGCTGGAGATTATGTTTGATAAAGTGGGGACTAAGAAAATAATGGCGAATTTTGCGAAAATTGAGAAGGTGGAGGAGTGATTTCCGTAAATATAGTATGTTTTTTAATGACGGTCAGGATTATATAAACTATTTTTAATATTGGGGGAAAAATGGCAAAAGTGGTAAAATTCGGCGGCAGTTCGCTTGCCGACGCAAATCAGTTTAGGAAAGTCGCGGAAATAATCCGCACAGATAAGCACAGACGCTATATCATTCCGTCGGCTCCGGGAAAACGCTTCGGGGCGGACGTAAAGGTTACAGATATGCTGTACGGCTGTTATGACGCTGTTTCGGAGGGGAAGAACGCCCTGTCGGAATTTCGCCCCATAGCCCGCCGATTTGATGAAATAATCTCGGATTTGGGGCTTACAATCAGCCTTGACGGCGAATATGAAAAGATTATGAATCATTTCAAAAAACGCTCGGGCAGAGATTACGCGGCAAGCAGAGGGGAATACCTTAATGGTATTATTTTAGCTAATTTTCTCGGCTACGACTTTGTAGATGCGGCAAAAGCCGTGCACTTTAAGCCCGACGGTTCTTTTGACGCCGATTTGACCGATGCGTCGCTGTCCATGATTTTGGAGGGGTTCAAGAGAGCCGTTATACCCGGATTTTACGGTGCGAAACCCGACGGCGTAATCAAAACCTTTTCGCGCGGGGGCTCGGACTTTACAGGTTCAATTGTCGCCAAAGCTGTCAGAGCCTCACTTTATGAAAACTGGACTGATGTACCCGGCTTTTTGGTGGCGGACCCGCGTATTGTGGATAATCCCGAGGTCATTAAAACCATCACCTACCGCGAACTGCGCGAGCTTTCGTATATGGGGGCTACTGTATTGCATGAAGAAGCTATTTTTCCTGTGCGCGAGGCGAAAATACCCATAAATATAAAAAACACCAATAACCCCGCCGCCCCCGGCACGATGATTTCACCCGAAGCGGGAGGCGACTCCGCCCGGGTCATCACCGGAATCGCGGGAAAGAAAAATTTCAGCGTTATTCATATTGAAAAGGACGAGATGAATAACGAAATCGGATTTTTGCGGCGTATACTGACGCTGTTTGAAACCGAGGGGGTAAACTTTGAGCATGTGCCGACGGGAATAGACACTCTTTCAATTGTGGTAGGTAGCGATGTTTTTGAAAAGCACCCCCGCCTTACCGAGTTTATTGAAAAAGTTGCAAAGCCAAGCCACATGGAAATTGAGCATAAGCTTGCGCTGATTGCCATTGTGGGACGCGGTATGAAAGAACGGCGCGGGACGGCTACCCGCATTTTCGCCGCGCTTTCTCACGCCAACATAAATATACGTACAATTGACCAGGGTTCGTCCGAGCTTAACATCATTGTAGGGGTAAACGAGGACGATTTTGAACAGGCGGTCAGGGCAATTTATGAAGTATTTATGCTGGCGGAATAATGATAGGTAAAATATTAAATCGCGGTACGGAGAATTTCTCCGTACCGCGATTTTTATAATACAGCTTATTATTCGCTTAAATACGCCTTATGGAACAAAGAATAGCCCAAAAGTGAAACTGAGAAGTCTTTCAAATTGGGATTGACGGCGCTTTCGTTGGTGTAATAATAAATCGGAGCGCACGCCCAGTCCTGTCCAAACATGATTGCTTCGGCTTGGTGAAGTAGCTGTGAACGGGCGGCGGGGTCGGTTTGGCGCATGGATTGCGCGATTAGCTCGTCAAATTCGGGGTTAGAATAAAAACAGTCGTTATTAGCGGAGGAGGACATGAACATGCCGAGCATGGTGAAAGGGTCGTTGAAATCGCCGAGCCAGCCGTTTCTCGCTACTTGATAAGAACCTTCGCGGCGGTCAACCAATAAAACAGACCATTCAGCCGTGCGGAGTTCGGCGTTGACATTCAAAACATCTTTCCACATTTGCTGTACGGCTTCGGCAATCATTTCGTGACCTGCGCCCTCATTAAGCAAAAACTCAATACGAGGGAAACCCTCGCCGTCGGGATAACCGGCTTCCGCCAATGCCTGCCTTGCTTCCTCTTTGTTTGCCTCGTAGTTGTACGGGTCGATATATTTCGGACCCTCTTCACGGAATGCCACATCATGACCCGATGTATGGAATCCGTCCCCTACAAAAGCCGCGGCGGGTATAACCGCACCCTGACGCAGTACATCGGAGATAAAGGCGTTATCAATGGCTAATGTAAGCGCTTTACGTACAAGCGGGTCATTAAACGGCTCGACGTCATGATTAAAACTTAAATAATATGTTCCGAGCAACGGCGACATGTAGTACATGTCCGCCTCTTCTAAAGCGTTGCGTTCCTCCTGCGGGAAACCCTCTATATAGGACGCTTCACCTGAGCGTAACGCGGCAAGTCTGGCTATGTTATCCGATAAAAACAGCCAGGTAATACTTTCGGGGACTGCGCTTTCTTTATCCCAGTAATGCTCATTTTTAACCGAAACCATGCGGTCGTCTAAAGTGAAACTTTCCATTTTGAAAGGACCGTTGCAGATATAGGTATCGCCGTTTCTTGTCCAGCCTACGCCATGCTCCTCAATCATGTCGCGGCGGACAGGGTAGAGGGTCGGAAACGCTAAGATTTCCAAGAAGTACGGGCATAACTCTTCCAACGTAATTTCTATCGTACGCTCGTCAATCACCTGCACGCCAAGTTCTTCGGGCGGCAGTTCGCCGTCGGTTATGGCTGTACCGTTCTTAAAATACATACCCATGTCGTAGGCGTAAGGAGCGGCAGTATCAGGGTCAACAAATCTGCGCCATGAATAAGCGAAATCTTCCGCCGTAACAGGCTGTCCGTCAGACCATTTTATGTCGTCGCGGAGGGTAAACGTCCAGACCAAACCATCGTCGGAAACAGTGTGGCTTTCTGCCTGACCGTATTCAATATCTTCGCCGTCCCATGTATAGCGCATGATTCCCTCAAACATGTGGATGAGATAAGTGCCGCCGTCCACTGAGGAATTAAGAGCGGGGTCAATGGTTTCCGGCGTGGAAGAAAGTGCGACCGTAAGCCCGGAGTCTGACGGCGTACTGAGGTTTTCGGTTGTTTCAGCGGGTTCCCCCTGTGTTTGTTCGGGATTTTCGGTAGTGTTGTTTGACTCGGTTTCGCTACTACACGCTGAAAGCGTTGTAATCATTAAAATACCGGTCAATAAAAGCGCGAGTTTCTTTTTAAGTTGCATAATGTTTTTCTCCTTATTTTTTATATAACAGACAATTGCGTAATATTTTTTGCAATCGTCTATTTTTCATATTAAGTGGCACGCCGCGTAATGACCTGTTTCCACTTCCCGCATTTCGGGGGCGGATTCGGAACATTCCGGTTTGGCGTATCTGCAACGCGTTCTGAAATAGCAACCGGACGGAGTATCTATCGGGCTTGGCACATCACCCTCTAAGATGATTCTTGTTTCGGATTTATTTGTGTTAGGCTCGGTGTCGGGCGCGGCGGAAAACAGAGCTTTTGTGTAGGGGTGTACGGGGTTTTTAAACAAATCATCGGGAACGCCCATTTCCATCATCTTGCCTAAATACATAACCCCAACATAGTTTGAAATATAACGCACCACCGCTAAATCATGGGCTATGAATAAATAAGATAAGCCTAAGTTTTCCTGTAATTCAATAAATTTGTTTATAATTTGTGCCTGTATGGATACGTCTAAGGCGGAAACAGGCTCGTCGCATATAATGAATTCGGGATTCACCGCTAATGCGCGGGCGATTGAAACCCTTTGCCGCTGCCCGCCGGAAAATTCATGGGGATACCTGTTCATGTGTTCGGTGTTAAGACCTACAAGATTTAGCCTGTCGATAATGATTTCTTTACGCTCCGCAGAGGTTTTGCACATTTTGTTGACGTCAAGCGGCTCACCGACTATATCGCCTACCGTCATTCGCGGATTCAGTGATGAATAGGGGTCCTGAAACACGATTTGCATACGTTTGCGGTAGGGTTTCATATCGGCTTTGGTTATGTCTGCTCCGTCGTATTCAATAATACCCGAAGTAGGTTCGTAAAGCCTCATAATAGTGCGTCCTATGGTCGATTTACCGCAACCTGATTCCCCCACTAAGCCGAAAGTTTCACCCTTTGAAACATGAAAAGAAACGCCGTCCACAGCTTTTACATAAGCCGACGACAGGGATTTACCTTTAACACGGAAATGCTGTTTAAGGTCTTTAACTTTTAACAAAACGTCGTTCATATTGTATTGCCCTCTTTCAACAGCCAGCACGCCGCCTCATGACCGTCCGCTACTTGAAAACCCGGCGGTTCTTTCTCAAGGCAAATACGGCGGCACTCATTACAGCGAGGGGCGAAAGCGCACCCCGGAGGTAATTCAAGTAAATCCACAGGGTTGCCCTCAATAGGCTCCAACCGCGACTTATCCGCGCCGCCTTTTTTCGGCAGACACGCCATGAGCCCTTTCGTATAGGGGTGAGAAGTGCGGTAATAAATATCCTCGACCGTACCTGTTTCGACTATTTTACCGGCGTACATTATAATTACGCGATGGCAGATTTCTGTGACTATGCCCAAATCATGGGTAATAAGTATGATGGCTGTACCTGTTTCTTTTTGCAGATTTTTCATAAGCTCTAAAATCTGCGCCTGTATGGTTACGTCAAGAGCCGTGGTAGGTTCGTCCGCAATCAGTAATTTAGGAGAACAACTAAGTGCCATAGCAATCATTACACGCTGACGCATCCCACCCGAAAGCTCGTGAGGGTATTGTTTCATGCGCTTTTCGGGGTTGTTTATACCCACTTGTTTAAGCATTGCTACAGAGCGCTTGGACGCCTCAGATTTTTTAATGCCGTAATGGCTCTTAATAGTTTCGTTAAGCTGATTTCCTATGGTGTACACGGGATTCAGCGAGGTCATGGGGTCTTGAAATATCATAGAAACGTCTTTGCCCCGTAACCTGTTGATTTCTTTTTTTGAAAGGGCGCTTATATCCCGTCCCTCGAAAGAAACCTTTCCGCCGACGATTTTACCCGGAGGCGTCAAAAGTTTCATCAATGCGGAAACAGAAACGCTCTTTCCTGAGCCTGATTCGCCCACAATCCCTAATATTTCACCCTCGTTAAGGGTATAAGATACACCGTTGACCGCCTTAACCTCTCCGGCAGGTGTAAAAAAGGAAATGTGCAAATCTTCCATTTGTAACAAGGGTTGTTTTTCCATTATTTACTCCTCTTATTCCTTTAGCCTTGGGTCTAAGGCGTCACGCAGTCCGTCGCCGAATTGATTAAAACAAAAAATGATAAGAGCTATCATCATAGCGGGGAAAAACAAAAGATAGGGATAACTTGCCAGTCCTTCCAGTGAACGGCTCGCCAGTGAGCCTAAGGAAGCCATCGGCGCGGAAACCCCAAGCCCTATAAAGCTGAGAAAACTCTCAGTGAAAATCGCGCCCGGGATTTGAAACATGGCAGTTACAATAATCGTACCTACGGCGTTCGGGAGCAGATGCTTGCGGATAATGCGATGAGCGGGCGCGCCCATAGCTTTAGCTACCAGCACGTATTCCCGTTCTTTCAAGGCAAGGATTTGCCCGCGTACCATACGCGCCATTGTGACCCAGTAAAGCAGAGCGAAAGCGATAAAAATAGAAATCATGCCCGTTCCCATTGCCATATCGGGAAACGCCGCATCGAGCGCCGTTTTAAGACTGATTTGCATCAGAATAATAATCAGAATGTCGGGAATGGTATAAAGAATTTCACAAAACCGCATGATTATACTGTCCAAAAGACCGCCGAGATAACCGGAAAAAGCCCCTACAGTCGTGCCGATTACTAAAACAATAAGGGAGCTGAATATGCCAATGGTTAAAGAAATACGCGTACCAATCATGGTGCGTACTAACATATCCCTGCCCAAAGCGTCAGTGCCGAAAGGGTGTTCAAGGCAGGGCGAAAGGCGTTCACTGCCCCGAATTTGCTGTTCGTAGGAATATGGCGAAAAAACCGGTCCGGCGAAAGCAAAAAATCCGATTAGGATTAACATGAAAAAACAGACCATCGCGATTTTATTTTTACGGAAACGGTGGAACGCGTCCTTTAAATATGTGGTGCTTTCACGCATTTTGAGCTGTTGTTCCCGCTCTTCGCGGCTTACCGGCTCTAAGTCTGCAACCGACAGGGTGAAAGGTGCGAAACCCGAAAGGGCAACTTCGCCGGTGTCTTTTTCATGCTGACTTATTTTTTTAGATTTAAACATTTCAAACATACGGCAATCCCCCCATCAATTTAATTTTATACGCGGGTCTATAACCCGATAAAGAATATCCACAACAAGATTGGCTAAAATAATCAGCCCCGCGAAGAAAATGGTCGTCCCCATAATCATGGGATAATCTCGCCCGTTTATTGAATCTATGAAATATGTCCCAAGCCCGGGAATTGAAAAAATCCGCTCAACAACAAAGCCCCCCGTAAAAACCGACGCAACTAAAGGTCCGAGATAGGTAATCACAGGGAGAATAGCGTTTCGCAGGGCGTGCTTGAAAAGCACAACAGGCTCTGACAAGCCTTTTGCGCGGGCAGTTTTGAGGTAGTCCATGCCGTTAACGTCAAGCATATTTGAACGGGTCAGCCGCACAATGTATGAAATCGGGGAAAGAGAAAGGGCTATTACCGGCATTATGTAATGTTTGGGCGTTGAAAGCCCTACAGTGGGCAAGAGCTGAAAATGCATTCCGATTATATACAAAAGCAGGGCAGACGTCACGAAACTCGGAAAAGATATACCAATCGTGCAAAAAGATGTAATCAGACGGTCAACCCAGGTATTTCGGCGGTACGCGGCAAGCACGCCGAGCGGAATAGCTACTAATATGCTGAACGTGATCGCCGTAGCGCCGAGACGGGCGGAAACGGGAAATTTTTCCCCTATGATTTCAGACACCGAGTAGCCTCTGCGCTTATAAGACATGCCTAAGTCGCCTTTAAGCATATTTTGAAGGTATTTTCCGTATTGAACATAGACGGGCTGGTCAAGACCGTATTTGGCGTTCATCATTTCTATGGTAGCATCGGAGGTTCGCTCGCTTAAAAACGGACCGCCCGGAACCATGAACATGATAAAAAATGTAATCGTAGTCACGATAAACATGGTGATAAGCGACAGTAAAATACGCAGAGATATAAATTTTATCAAATCACACAGTCCTTTAACTAAGCATTGCTGTAATAAGCGCTCATAAAAAACGCTATTCTACCTTGAAAATATTATCATAAAAGTAGGAAAAAGTCAAGCTTAAAACAAAAAAATGTTTTTTAAGGTGTAGTATTACAATAAAAATGTAATACTTTTATTGTAATACTACACCTGTTTTCTGTTTTTAATTATTAACAACATTGCTTTTTACATAAAATTATGATACAATATAATAACGTAATATTAACAGAAAGGAAAACGCAAAATGAAAAATGTACCGTACAAAATCTATTTAGAGGAAAGCGAAATGCCTAAAGCCTGGCATAACGTCAGGGCGGTTATGAAAGAAAAGCCGGAGCCGTTTATCCATCCCGCGACGGGCAAGGAATGTGTCAAAGAGGATTTACTGCCTGTTTTTTGTGAGGAGCTTGTGGAGCAGGAGCTTAATGTCACAGATGAGTATATCGACATTCCTGATGAAATTTTAAGTTTTTACAAAATGTTTCGCCCCTCTCCTTTGGTGAGGGCTTACTGCCTTGAAAAGGCACTTGGTACGCCTGCTAAAATCTTTTATAAGTTTGAGGGGAATAATACTTCGGGCTCGCATAAGTTAAACTCGGCGGCGGCTCAGGTGTATTACGCCAAGAAACAGGGATTAACCCGTCTGACAACCGAAACCGGAGCAGGGCAGTGGGGAAGCGCTTTATCTATGGCTTGTTCGTTTTTCGGAATAGAGCTTACGGTTTATATGGTGAAAATATCAAGCGAGCAAAAGCCGTACAGAAAGGTTTTAATGCAAACCTACGGCGCGCATGTTATTCCCTCGCCTTCGGACACTACGGAGGTGGGCAGAAAAATTTTGTCCGAAAATCCGAATACCGGCGGTTCGCTCGGCTGTGCTATATCCGAAGCCATTGAAGTCGCGGTAAAATCTCAAAATTGCAGATATGTTTTAGGCAGTGTACTGAATCACGTTTTGCTTCATCAGTCGGTTATAGGGCTTGAAGCAAAATTGGCAATGGATAAATATGGCATTAAACCCGACGTCATCATCGGCTGTGCGGGCGGCGGCTCTAATTTGGGCGGGCTTATGTCGCCGTTTATCGCGGATAAGCTTGCCGGTAAAAACAATATAGAATTCATAGCGGTTGAACCCGCAAGCTGTCCCAGCTTAACAAGGGGCAAATACGCTCTTGATTTTGGTGATATGGGGCAGACTACGCCGCTTATTAAAATGTATACTTTGGGTAACGGTTTTGTTTCCTCTCCCAACCATGCAGGCGGATTGCGTTATCACGGCATGAATCCGGCTTTGTCAAAATTATATCATGATGGTCATATAGCGGCGAAGTCTTATATCCAGTCGGACGTTTTTGAAGCCGCACAAAAATTCGCGAGATGCGAGGGGACTCTCCCCGCGCCCGAAAGCGCTCACGCAATCAAAGGCGCTATTGACCAGGCTTTAAAATGTAAAGAAACAGGTGAGGAGAAAACTATATTATTCGGGTTATCGGGAACGGGTTATTTCGATATGTCGGCATATCAAAGCTACAGCGACGGCACTATGTCCGATTATATTCCGACTGACGAAGATTTGCAAAAAGGATTTGACACTTTGCCAAAAGTTTAAGTTAAAAATTTTTTTATGTCGGGGGAAGTCCTGCTCCTTTTTGCCACTACACGGCAAAAAGGAGCAGGACTAAATTAACTTCCAGCGTTTTTTATAGCCGTTTAACTTTTAAGATACTCTCTCAACTTCTCAAAAACCTTATCAATATCAAGCGGCTTGCCGAGGTGGTCGTCCATACCGGATGCGAGGCAGATTTCTATGTCGTCCTTGAAGACATTCGCCGTCATCGCGATAATGGGAAGCCGCGGCAGCTTTTTTTCGCCTTGACAGTTATAAGTTTCGGGAAGTGCGCGTATGCGCCGTGTAGCTTCAAGTCCGTCCATTTTCGGCATTTGCACGTCCATGAACACAATGTCATACCTGTCGGGGGCTTTTGCGACCATGTCAAGCGCCTCTTTACCGTTTTCGGCGCAATCAATCATAAGCCCTGTATCCTCTAAAAGCATCAGCAGAATTTCACGATTGATTTCCACGTCCTCGACAAGAAGCAGTCTTTTACCCGCGAACTCGCCCTCTTTGTACCTGTCGCAGTTTTCGGCGTGGGCGGTCTCAAAACAATCGCATGCGCTTTCACTGCTTTTTGTGCCGGACTGTATTTTTACAGTGAAAATAAACCGCGCTCCTTTGCCAAGCTCCGACTCGACCCAAATCCTGCCGCCCATAAGCTCAACTATGTTTTTAGCAATTACAAGTCCCAAACCGGTTCCGCCGTACTCGCGGCTGATACCGGGTTCAGCCTGTTCAAACATGTTGAAAAGCCTTTCGTTCTGACGCGGGTCTATGCCTATTCCGTTATCGCTCACTTCAATCCGAAGCTCACATTCTATGCCATTCTCGCAGACCCAGCAAGCGTCAATATGGATTTTGCCGCCCTCGGGGGTAAATTTTACGGCGTTAGATAACAAATTTGTCATAACCTGCGCCAAACGCTGTTCGTCCCCCACAAGAAACGCCGGAATATCGTTGCTGATGTTCATGGAAAGGGTTTGCTGTTTTTCATCAATGCGGAAATTAACAACGGTTAAAACTCTTTGCAATAATCTTGCGAAATTAAACTCAATGGGGTTAAGCTCCAACTTGTTTGCTTCAATCTTTGCCATGTCAAGTACATCGTTGATTATGCCGATAAGATGAGACGAAGCGCCCCCGATTTTGTCGAGGGCGTGATTTTTGCCCGCTATGTCATTCGCTTTTTTTCCTATTGCGGTCATGCCGATTATGGCATTCATGGGGGTTCGCATTTCGTGGCTCATGGCTGAAAGGAAATCGCCCTTGGCTTTACTTGCCGCCTTTGCCTGTTCAAGCGCCGTCTCTAATTTAGCGGAAGTATCACGTATGCTCATTACCATGTCGTTGCGAAGCAGGGCGTTTGCGAACATCAACCCGCATGAACGCAGAATGTTAAGCTCGTCGTTTGAAAAATCCCGACATTCGGTGTAATCGTCAAAACAGCACATTCCCCAAAGGCGGTTTTCCATAAACACCGGTATAGTCAGCAAGGACTGTATACCAAAATCGCTTATAAAAGTTCTGTCTTCCGGCAAAAGGGTAAAAAGCGAGCCTTGTATACATTCCCCTCGGGATAGCCTGTTTTCCCAGTCAGGCGTTGCGCTGTACGGAAAATTATGCAAAGCATCTTCCGGCTTCGCTTTCAGGGTTTCATTGTTGTACCAGTAATTTTTCATAATGGCGTGTAACTCGCCGTCAATCATCTTGTTTTGCCAAATTTCAACACAGTCTACATTTACGCAACGGGCTACAATTTCCATACCCTCCAAAAGCGAAGGCAGAAAGTTATTGCTGTCCTCAACCGCGAGCAATACGCTTGCGGCGCGGTTCACAGCGTCCAACAGATGGTCGCGGGAATAAAGAGTTTTCATCATTTTTTTATGCTCGCGTAAATCGCGGGTATACCCCGCAACACCATAACCGTCCTCATACTCAACCCGAACCAAAGTTATTTCAGTGGGCATGGACGTTCCGTCGAGCATTTTATATGTCCAGTCTAACGTATAACCGCCCTCGTCAAATGCTTTTTTTACGCTTTTAAAGGATTTTTCTACGGTACGCTGACCATCAGGCTGATACTCGGGGTATAGCTCGGTGTATCTGTTCAAATAATCCTGCTTGTCTTTAAATCCGAACAATTTGACAGCCGCCTCGTTGCAGTCGATTTTTTTTAAGTTGCTGTCCCACAACTGACAGCAAAGGGGCGTTTTATCCAATAAAATTTTAGTGCGGTTATTCGCTTTTTCTATTTCGCGTTCCATTTCATTACGTATGATTGCGTTGGCGCATAAAAACGCCGCCGAACGCATAATTTCAACGCAATTATCATCAAAGTAGCGTTCGTTATTTCTGTCCTCGAAAAACGCGAATCCCCAAAACAAGTTGTCGTTAAATACCGGAATGATAAACGCCGATATGACCCCTGCCGCTTTGAGCGTAGCCGCCTCTTTTTCGGGCATAAGCCTTCCCGGTCCGTTTATAATGTCGCCCCCCCCTAAAATATGCTCCCAGCTCGGCGCGAATCCCGCGTATGTAACGTCCGAATACATTTCGTTTGACGGCGTAGTGCCTCCCGAAACCATATCCCAACGATAAATCTGCGATGTGTGCAGACCGTCGGGCATATCGAAATTACGAAAAAGTGAAAACCTGTCAATAGCGAACAAGTTGGCAATTTGCCCTATGCCCGCCGCCATCATTTCCTCAAAACTTTCCTTGTTTTGCGAGAGGAACACGATTGCGGCTTTATTCAGCGTTTCTAACATTACTTCACGCTCTTTTAAAGCTTTGGCGGATTGCTTTATTCCGACTCTGTTTTTGGAAATAATAACCGTTAAAACTGTTATTATTACAATAACCAAGGACAGTGCGACGACCAATATCGCCATATATGAGGTGCGCGTTTGAGAGTCCGGCTGGGATTTTACCGCGCACCCCGCAATCTGACTGATTGCAAAAATCACAAGAACCGACAGTGCGGCAATTCGTTTTTTGCTCATTCTTTCACCACTTTCTTTTTTCACATCTGAAAAGCGTTTTGCTTGTACTATGTAAATTATATAACAGAAAAGCCAACTATTCAAGCAAAAAATAAAAATTTCACAATAATTTAAATACTATAAGAAAACGGACTGCAAAAAATACGATACTTTTCCGTAATTTTTGCAGTCCGTTTAGCATTATGAACTACGCGCAAAATCGATGCTCTCCGATTACCGTTATAATCGGGCGGGAATGTACAAAAGTGTTATTGGTCTTTTTAGGATTATAAAAATAAATCGCGCCGCCCGTGGGGTCAAATCCCGCAAGCGCGTCACGCGCCGCGGCGTAAGCAGTCTGCGAAACAGGTCGGTCAAATTGCCCGTTCCACACCGCCGTGAATTCACCCTTTTGGTAAATCACCCCCGATAACGTGTCGGGAAACGAGGGGTGCTGAACCCTGTTCATAATCACCGCGCCGACAGCAACCTGCCCGAGATAAGGCTCGCCCCGCGCCTCGGAGGAAATGATTCGCGCTAAAAGGTGAATATTAGCCTCGGTGGGTTCAGGGAAACCGCCAATACTTATATTCAATAATTTCAGGGTGGCGGCGTCGGCGATTCCCGTAACGGGCAATCCGCGGTATTGCTGAAATCTGCGTACCGCGGCTTCGGTCTGTGTGCCGTAATAGCCCGTCACTTCTCCGTAAAATATGCCGTAATCCTTTAGAGTCTGCTGAATTGCTTCAACCTCTCTGCCCCTTGAGCCATACGCCGAATAAACCTCTGCGTAATCGCGCAAAGCCGCTTTTCTGCCGATTCCCGACAAAAGTGCGGCTGACAGCAAAGCTACAAGCGCTATTTTAAAGAAAGAATTCATTGTAAAAATAAACCTGCTTTCGTTTTTTATTATAATTTGCAGGTTTTGGGGGGATTATGCGTGGTATATGAAAAACTGCGGTTTTAGTGATAACGTTATTTAAAACCCTTTAACATTACTCAACTGACAAATCTATGCTAACTAATTCAGAATAATTTCCCCCTGTAGCACGATTAGTTTTCCTAAGCCATAATCCGTCAAGAACAGCTTTTACATAAATCGTATCCGAATCGCTGAAAAGGTCGGGATAATCGTTTTCAGGGTTATATCCCGAAAGTATAAAACTCGAAGACGGCATTGCTTCAGCGTAGTCTTCCGACCATTTAACATAATAACTGTAATCCTGATACGAAAAAAGAAGAGGCTCATTTATTGCTTCAACTGCCTGAAATGTAAGTGTTCCGGGCGGAAGCATTTCAAACTCCGCCTCCGGCGCCTTCCGAAGAAAGCCTTTGTATTCAACCGCTCCGCTAAGACTTACCATAGAATTCGATAATTCCCATTCGCCGTTTATGAAATCAAATCCCGCGCTCGCTTCATTAATCGTTACCCCCCCAATTTCCTGTCCAATTATCACTTTTTCGTAAATTTCGTATTCTTTATCGGGGAGAGTAAAATATTTGTTTTCAAAATCAAATAAATCCGGTGTTGTTACAGAATTATAACTCGGCGCATCTTCGGCAATACCAATGTAGGCAAAACCCTCATAAAAAACAGTTTCCGGAGTGCCGTCTTCTCTCCACAAAATATCGGAAGCTTGGCTAAGTAAAAATACTTCACCGTAAAATTCTATGGTTTCAACAGGAACGGCAATGTTTTTTACAGATTCGGTATTAGTAAAAATTTCGGTTTCTGCACTTTGAGAATCCTCTATTTCAAATTCACCGTTAAAGGACTGACCGAGGGTCGTTTTTTCGCCCTCAGAGCATCCGGCTATAATCAAAACTAACAGCAAAAAGGATAGTAATTTTTTCATTGTCTTACCAACATCAACATAAGATTTGCCTTTTTTAAAAAAGACCATTTTTAATTTATTCAGCAATATTTTCTACCGCCAAAATAAATTATATCACAATGCACAAATTTTTGCAAGACTTAGTTTGTTTTTCGGTAATATTATTTTTTGACAAAAAACGTCACACCACAAAAATAGAACAAAAAATTAATTTTTTGTGGCGTGTTTATGTATATTTATGTAGGTTTTGAGCTTACTTTATCTAATCACAGCGATAACAGCGCCGCCGCCATGCTTTTTCCTATTAGTTTTCCCGCGTACTTGGCTTCTTCAAGCGTGTTTCCGTAAGAGCCGACCTCGATTAGCAGTGAGCCGGTTGTGATATGCTGATTATACTGGCAGTACTGAAACAAAACGGGGCGGGTTATGCCCGGGGAATCGTATTCCATAAACGATTGGAAAAGCGAGGCGAGACGGAAGTTTTGGAGATAATCGGGCATACCGTAAGTTCCGTCGTCCGCCGCTGATATGAGCATAACCTGCGCCGCGTCCCGCCCATCAACCTGCGCCACCGCCGCCACCCGCGAGCCATCTCCCGCGTCAATGGCGTCCCTGTGTATGTCAAGCACCACCTTGATTGAGGGGTAGGCTAAGAGGATTTGGCGCACTGTTTCGGCGCTTCTGGCATAAGCGTCTCTATACTCGGGGTAGTCGTGTAGTGTACCGTCATGTATTACTGTTATGCCCGCCTCGGCAAAGCTTTTTGCAATTTCCGCGCCGACAGCCACAACATTTTTGCCTGAATCTCTGCTGCGTGCTATGTAATTCGCGTCGAAGAAATCATATTCACAAGGCTGATAAGCCTCGGTGGTGTGTGTGTGCATAATAAGCACTTCCGGTTCGCCGTTTAATTCGAGCTTTATTTCGGGTAATTTTCTGCTTTGGTTCAGAACAAAATTATTGTCAAGTTCTGTTTCGTTTCTCACCTGTCCTGCTATGTCAAGGTTCAGAAAATTATCTCCGCCGCTCGGTTTAAAAGTAGTTTTAACTATTCTGCCGTCCACCTCGGCAAAGCCCACTGCTTCTTCGCGGGTGTCGGCTATATTTTGAGAAAGCACCTCCGCCGCGGGTTCGCTGAAATTCACACCGAAAGGATAGTCTTCAAAAATTTCATAAGTTTTAAACCGATTTTCGGAATACTCAGGATTTAACGGCGGAAGTACCTGCGGGATAATTTCGGCAGTATGCGAGCCGTCCGCCTGCCCGCGGGGTTCTGCGGGCTTGTACAAAAGCAGGAACGAACCGCTCATTTCAAGGGAAACAGGCTCTTGAGGTGCTGAAGAACGCCCTTTGCGAATCGTTTCTTCTTTTTCTGTTTGCCAGACTGCGTTTATAACCTCCGCGTTCTCGCCCACCACAGAGGCAAGCGGAACAGAAACTAACACAGCGGTTATTCCCGCCGCGATTTTTACTATAATCTGCTTACCTTTTTTTTTTAATTTCATCTTGTCCCGTCCTTTCATATTGTCGTTTAAATTTAAATGACTATAGTACGTCCATGATAATTGATTATATGAAAGAAAACGGCAGGTTATGAAATAAAAACCAAAACAGGGTGGCTTAACGAGATTGACGTTTGGGCGGGTGTGTGGTAAAATTAGGATAGAATTTGCTAAAATCAGAAATTTTTATTATTATACAAGGAGAGTCAACCATGACAGAACTCGAACTTACTCTTCGCGCCAAGCAAGTCATCGACAAGCTTGCCAACGGACTAAATCCTTATACCGACGCCGAATTACACGATGATGCACTTTTAAACGACCCGCGCCTTGTGCGTTGCTTTTTTCATGTATCAAAAAAACTTGATGAGATTATCGCCAACGGTGGCGAAGTCGGTAAAAGAGATGAGAAAAAGCTCCCGCCGTTTAAGTTGACAGAGGAGCAAAAAGCCAATATTCATCTTGGAGAAACGCCCTTGTCAATTACTAATTTTGTTGAGGAAATTAATAAATCGGTTGACATATCCGCTATGAAAAAGTGCAAAACCACCCCTATTACGGAGTGGTTGGTTGAAAAGGGATTTCTGTGCGAGGTAGTGATTAACGGGAATCGCAAAAAGACTGTTACCGCCCAAAGCGCGACGGTCGGGATTTTTGAAGAAGAACGGCGTAATTTTCAGGGATTTACATACACTGCAATACTTTACAGCGCGGAAGCGCAGAGGTTTATTTTAGATAATGCAGATGAGATTTTCGGGAGTTGAATAGGGGGTCTTACTTTTGACCCAAAATCAAACAAAGTAAGCGTTGATTCTTATTGTTTGTTTTTTTGCAAGCACCGAAACTCGTTTTTAATATTTCCGTTATTGTTAAGCCTGTCTAATATTAAATCATAATACGGTTTGTGGATTTCCGAGCTGATGAAATTGCGGTTAAGCTCTTTACACAATATAACCTCGCTACCACTTCCGCCAAACAATATTTGCACAGTGTCTAATTCTTCTGTAGACGCCTTAATAAGCATTTCTACCAACCCCTTAGGAAGCTGGCAAGAATGGAATGTCTTATCTTTGGAAACATTTTTCACTAAGTCGAAATAATTCCACGAATAGGGCATCCTGCCTTTTGAGCCGTTTGCAATATTTTGCATAATGCGTTTATCAGTTGGGTTTTGATAAGGTACAGCTACATTATTCTTGTAAAACTTATGTTTTTTCGCTTTAACAGCGTGAAGAATTGTTCTGTGTGCTGTGGTGAACTTTTTCGGTGAATGTCCTACGTTTGTATTATATACCCATACATATTCGTAAACATCACCGCCTGTTTTAAGACAGGCATTGTCTAAAAATTTAACTCTCAAATAAGAGTTCTGTTTCGGATAATTTAACATAAACAGGTTTCCGTCTTGTTTTAATACTCGTAAACACTCTCGGTTTAATTCTATATACCAGTCAACGTAATCATTCCATTTTTGCGTATATTTCGCGCCGTTGTAATCAATTCCCACATTATAATCCGGATCGCCGAAAATCATATCTACCGAATTGTCGGGTAAGCGTTTAAGGGTGAGCATTACGTCTTCATTAAACACTTGATTTAATGGGAGGCTCATATTTTACCTCCTTTTAGATAGGGGGCGAGAGCCTTTTGTAATTCCGCATCGCCCAATACACATAACCCTCGGCTACGTGTGAATTTCTGAATTACCGAAGTTATAAGGTGTACGTTAATTATTTCGCCTGTTTGAGTTTTGGTTACTATATCCTCAATGAACCCAGAAATAAGCAAAGGCGCGCTTATTATTGAAATGACAGTATTGGTTCTTCCCGTTTTGCTTTCACTAACGTTTTTGAAATAGGGAACGCCTTTTGGTGCATGATACTTAACATCTTCATTCCACGCCAATAAATCAACAAACATTAAAAGCTGCAAGAGAGTCAACGACTCCGGTTCATTGAACTTGTCGGCAAATCCATCTTTCAAAACAAGAGTGTCTAAATCGTTGATAAGTTTTAAAAGCTCGTCCGACGGCGAATAACGCCACTTGTTATTTTTGTAATGGTGGTCTTGGTAATAACATAGTCTATATAACAAAACTAACACTTTTATAAATGTCCCTTTGTGAATTAAAAATATTTTAAGTAAATACTCCCAAATGTCATTGAACGAGAATTTTGGAGTTACTTCTTTTTGCCCATAGGTAACAAGCGGGTACATATCGTAAGCGTTCGGTGTTTTACGGCTCGCTTCCTTGCCCGGTTTCAGAAAAGCCGCTTCAACACCGCAAATTTTATTTATTGACGTTTTTATGGGTTTGCCGGCAACTCCCGACGGCAACAAAACAGCTTCTGATATAAGATTTCGTTTTATTTCAAGAAATTTCTCTTTTTCCTCTTTTGTATGCGGTTTACCTATTATTAAAAAATCTAAGCTCATTGTTAAGACTCCTGACTATTTTACTTTATACGGTTTGCAAGCATAAGTATAGCATAATTTATGCAAAAAATCAACCCCGTATAAAACAAACTCATTCGTTGCCATAACTAATTACCGCCTTAAAAATAAATCTATTCATATTCTAACACATTTACCGTAAAATACCAATTATCGAAAATCATTGGCAAATTTTCTTGGTATATACTCCCCTAATTTATAAATACTATCACCAACGCGGAAATTTCCCACTGTGATTTGTAAATTTTGGAGGTTTATATATGAAAGCGACAGGCATTAAACCTAATACATAAACAAATAAGTCAATGAAAATCAATTTATTTTGATTTTTATTGACTTATTTGTGCGCTCGTGCTATAATCTTCCGCTCTATAACTCCACCAAATCCACTTCACCACCATGAAAAAACAACTCATAAATTTTATTACCACTCAAAAATATTTCCTCATACCCGGTAAACCAATTAAAATCGCCGTTGACTTCGCATTTATAAGTAAAATCTACGCTTGAGTATTCAGCCGGACCTCTGAACGGGTTTTCCTCGGGAACAAGCGATAGTGCTTCTTTCAGAAAATCGCCCGAAAAACCGTCGCCGATTACTCTGCCGACGTAATTCATCGCCCAAAAAGGAACGTCGTTTTCCCACAATGCCTCCTCGCCTGCGAATTTATCACCGCCCAAATAAGTATCAATGTATTTGAGTGAACCCTCGACGTATTGTAAATCGTGCGAATTGGGTCGTGACGAAACCATTTCGTTACCATTGCTCGCGTAAGTTGCCTTTTTTGCTCTGATTAGAAAATCAATGATGTTTTGTTTCATTTTAGTACCTCTTTTCTTTGTAGTAAATACATTATACACCACTAAACATGACAGCTGTGTGTCATGTTTAGAAAATAAATACCCGCAACCCTGCAAAAATCGGTTGATGTGTCTAATTCTTATACTATTCGTAAAGATTTCGTTTCAAATAAACCATATCCACTAATTGAAAACCGTCCTCAAACATTGGGTATTCGTAATTATCTGTAAAGAAATTTGGAGTCCTATGAGAAATCTCAAAACCGTTTCTCTCGTAAAAGCGTATTGCCTTTGGCACATCACCTGTTCCCACAAGCATTGTTGCACATTTCCCCTTGTAACGCGAAAATATGTAGCTCAAAAGTTTACTTCCATACCCTTTACCATGCCATTCTTCATAAGTGGCTATGTTTTTAAGCTCACAAACATTATCGCTTTCTTTCGTAACTACACAAACACTTTTCAAATCACCATCATATAAGGCAAAAAGTTCACCTCGTTCTAAATATTTATCAATCATAAATTCCGACTCATCAGCTAACAAGAGTAAATCAAGAAAATCCTTTTTATTGCTCTTGACGATTTTGACCTCAATCATATTTGAAACCCCTCTAATATAAATTTTATTCGCAATCCTGCGAAACTCAGTCGATGTGTAATTCTTATTTTTCGCTATCCAAAAACTCAATCAACCGATTCACCGTTTGTATAGCTGATTCAAGGTCGCCGTCTGATATATCGGTGAACAACTCACCCACAACCTCTGCGCTTTTCTGCTCATGCTCGGCAAAATAGGCGAAAGATTTTTCTGTTAGTGCGACACTCCACGCCCGCGCATCTTTTTCGGAGCGGGTAAGCGAAACATAACCGTCAATTTCCAAGCGTTCAAGCATTTTTTTGACGTTTTGGCGGCTTGTTCCTGTAAAATCAGCGACAGCCTTAACTGTAGGGTTTTCCGTTTCCATTTTGTCTATAAATAACAGTAGAAACAATTGCTTAAACGTAAGGTCGGGGAAAAAACTATCAACCCACGTCTGCATTTTATTTGACAGCATAAAAATACTCCCAAAGAAGTATTGTTCTTTCTCTGTTCTGTTCATTTTCTTCGCTTTCTTCACGACTTCATCTCCTCGGTGAACCTCTCAATTTGAACATTGTCAATCTTATCCGCATAATCCGTTAGTTTTGTGACCGCCTTAATTGTGAGTCGCTCCATAAATCCCGCTTTTTTCGGGTCGAATATCCCACCTAAAAAACTCGTAGCCTTTGCCGCCGCCAATATATCCGGCGAAAAGTTGGAAGCGAAAAACTGCTTTTCTTCATCTGATTGTAACCCGCACAGGAATAGTCCTAACTTCTTCTTTTTCAATGTATCCGAATTTTTCGCCAAGAACACCTTTGCTTCCTTGCGGACAGAGCCTACATAAATTGAACTACCCAAAATCATGCAGTCGAAGTCTGCAAGCGCGGGAATGTCTGATTGCTTCAAATCGTGAAGCACCGCACCGGGTATTCTTTTTGCAATCCGCTGTGCGGCTTCACGAGCTGCTCCGTGTTTCGTGGCGTATAGAATTAATGTTTTCAAATTCAAATCCTCCATAAAATTATATGCAACCAATTGCGTAATTCTATTATACGCAATTGGTTGCCTTTTGTCAAGAGGTTTTTGAATTTTTTATTTTCTTATGTCCCGACACCTTACTCGCTCACTAACCCATAAGCCGAAATCTTCCGAATTCGCCACGCAATCAGCATTGACACCACATAGGCAATTACAACAAGTGTAACGCACACTGCCACAGTTTGCCCGAGCGGAATCGGCAGTTCGGACTTGACAACTCCCATAACGCTCATCAACACAACCATCATCGGATTCAGCCCGAAATAGCCCGCGAGCGCGCCAATAATCACGCCAAATAAAATTATTGGTGTCATGTTAAGTGCGATTTGATTCATAAGTTGTAAAGTTGTGAAGCCGATTGCTTTTTGTATGCCGAGTTCACGTTTGCGCCGCTGAATAGTCGTTTTTATTACCATATAAAGCGTGAGAATTACCACAAAAACAGTAACAACAACTATGCCCATCGCAACTATTGCAAAAATCCCGCCCATGCTGTCAAGCATTGATTCTAATTGGTCTTGCATATCCGTTATGTTGCCAAATATCTCGCCTTCTGCAGTTTCAATTTTTTCAATAAACGCCTTTACTTCAACATCCGGATTTAAGTAGACATTAAAATCAGAAAACTTGAAATCGGGGCGAAGTCTCGATATTCCATCGCCTGTAATAAAGCCGTTAAATCCGCCCATGCTAATGAATTGCACCGTCCCTGTAATTAAATATTCCGCTTCAACTTCACCTTTCTTTACAATAACTGTGTCGCCGATTTTCTTATCCACAACTTTTATTATTGACGTTCCGAGCGCGATTTCATTATTGTGTTTCGGATACCGCCCGCTGATTAACATTTTCCCTTCAAGAAGTGAACAATCCTCTACAATATTTACCGCAATTAAGGTTTCGTCAATTAAAACACTATCGGCAGGGTTATAACCGTAGGCTTTTCGCACTTCCGGGTACTCTAAAAGCCGTTCTAAAAATTCTTCGCCGTCGCTATCGTTTTTCAAGCTGAAAAATAGAGTAGGTATTTCTCCGAAAAATGACAGTGCGAAATTTTCTTTGTCCTCATTCATGCTGTAATTTACCGCAACGCTGACAACCGATGCCATTGACAATACCGCAACGATTATAAGAATTGCAAATGCCTGTTTTTTGTTACGCAGTAACTGTTTCATAGCAAGCAGAAAACTTAATTCACCGTGCGACTTTTCAAGAGGAAGTGGATTTTTTCTGAAACTGTGTGTTTTAATGCCGCCGCGCAGGGCAATCAGCGGGTGAAGTTTGTTGATTCTCCGCGCAGTTATAAGTGTAACTAACACGACCGCCGCTAAAACAAATATAACAGCTCCAAGTGCAATTATTATGTCAAGTTTCGGGCTCCAAACAAATGCGTAAATCGGCTTCATTAATTCTGTCACTAAAGGAATGACAACTTGTGATAAACCTATTCCCAAGACTCCGCCGATAAGCGCAGTTAAGCCAAATTGTAACACAATCGCCGAGACAATTTGTACACTTTTATAGCCAATTGCTTTAAGTGCGCCTATGTTCGTCATGCCCTCCTCAATGCTGTTTACAATGCGAAAACGTATGACAATTAAACTTACTATTAACAGTATAATTGAAAACACAACTATAATAATTGTGGCAATAATTACAATCATTGTGCGCCCATCTTTTGCATCGCTGTATATTAAATTAAAAATAAGCCCATCTTGCGACACTTCTTTGTTATAATCCGCTTGAAAAAACACTTCATCTTCTATATTTTCAAGCCGCGCCGAAAGCAGTGTCAACCCGCTATCGGGGAATTGTTTTTGAAGTTCTTCAACCCTCTCATTCGGCACATAAAAACGATATATACTATTAAGTTGCGCGCCGAACATTATTTCCTCGGTTGCGCCAGCAATCGTGAAGACAAGCTCTGTCCCTTGCAAAAACAATTTGAATTCATCACCAATTTCAAAACCGCCGGTCAAATACATAAAATAGGGAATATAAATAGTATTATCAGTCAACGGTAAATTTTTTGTATCCTCGCCAACCAAAGACGGCGCGTCCATTTTCTGAGTTTCGGAATAAGGGCAAATCATAATTACGACAAGGCTTTTCGCATCGCCAACAACATATTCACCCCAACCTCCGACCGCATTTATTTGTTCAATTTCTGTCACTTTTGGGTGGCTTTCCATGAAGCGTAAACCCTGCTCAATAGAGTCCGTGCCGTCATAATAAACCCCCGTGAAATGCGCCATGTGATTGGCTTCGGCGCGCTCATCAAAAAAGCTCTCGATGCCGAGAAAAATAACAAGTCCCATGTTCAAAAACATCGCCGCAATCAGCACGAAAACGAGTAAACTTACAGTCTGACTCTTGCTTTTACGGACATTAGCCCACGATAACATTAATATATTTTTCATGCTCACCACCCCATTTCTGACAGGAAAGTGTTCAGTTTCTCACTACGTTCTTTGTCGCCGCTGACGTACTTGTCAAGCCGTAATTCGCCGCGAATTACGCCATCTTGCAGGTACAAAACCCTATTTCCGCGCCGCGCCGAACGCAGGTCATGAGTTACCATGACTATGCTTTGCTCCTGTTCATTTGTTTCGGAAAGTGCGTCTAAAACGGCTTTTCCGTAAGTTGAATTTAATGCGCCTGTGGGTTCATCAGCAAAAATTATTTTCGGGTTGTTAATTAATGCACGAGCAATTCCTGCTCTTTGGGCTTCACCGCCGGAAATTTGCAACGGAAACTTACCCCAATCTGCTTCATTGAGATTAAGCCTTTTTAAAAGTTGCTTGGCGCGTTTTATTACGTCTTTGCGGTTTTTACTCACCAAAAACCCGCAAGCAAGCACGTTGTCAAGTACGCTCATGTTGTCAAGTAAGTACATCTGCTGAAACACAAAACCGCAGTTGTCGCGCCGAAAAACCGCTAATTTGTCGTTTGAAAGCCCCGATATTTCCCGCCCCGAAAAGTTGACTTCGCCGAGTGTGGGTTTATCCATGCCCGAAAGCGCGTAGAGCAAAGTTGACTTTCCCGCGCCTGACGGTCCCATTATGACCGTGAAGTCACCCTCGTAAATTTCAAGGTCTAAGTTCTTCAAAACGTGCTGTTGAAGCCCTCCGCTCGAAAACGTTTTGCAGAGTTTGTTGGTTGACAGAATTGTTTTAGCCATAGTGTTCCTCCGAATAAATTAAAATTAGGTTGTTTCTCACAACCTAATAATAACACAGAAATCCTTAACAGGTCTTTAATTGTTTCTTAATTATTCTTAACTGAACCTTAATTATTTCTTAATTCGTAAAATTAACCCGCCAACTGCAAAAACACTTTGACCTTGAATCCATTTTTGTAATTCTCACATTGCAAGTCCCCCGACATCTGCTCTAACAAATACTTTGAGATGTATAGCCCCAACCCATAACCGCTTTTGCTTTCGGTATTTTTGCCGCGGTAGAATTTGTTCAGTATAAGCGGAAGTTCCTCTTCGGAAACGCCCGCGCCGAAGTCGGCAATTTCAATTACAAGGTGGTTTTCGTCAAATTTTGCAGTTGCGGTAATTTCGGTATTTGCGTACTTATAAGAATTGCCGATGATATTGTCAAACACCTGCTGTAACCGCATTAAATCAGCGTTTATAAGGCAGTTGGGAATCGAAAAACCTCTCACTTTCTCCTCATAATCCGCACTTTTGACTAAGCCCAAAACCGCCGTGCTTGGGACTTCTGCAAGCGTTACCGAAAGTGCCTGTAGCTCCTCCAAAGTCGCATGAAACATATTAGTAATCAGCGAATTGATTTGCTCGGCTTTGGCGTTAATTGTTTCAAGTTGCTGTATTTCTTTGTCATGTTTTGCGGTGACGAGCATTAACTCTGTCACGGCTTTTATTGAAGCAACCGGCGTTTTTATGTCGTGACTGAGGGAAGCGACAAGTTCTTTTTTACTGCGGTCGGCGGCGCGTTCATTTTCGCGCGCTTTATTTAGTTCAACCCGCATTAAATCAAAGCTTTCGGTGAACGCGCCGAAGAGGTTGCTCTTGTCCATTTCAAGCGGAATGTCTAAGTTTCCCGCCGCGATTCTCCGTGCAAAACCCTGTAATTTTCTGAAAGGTTTCAGTACGTTTTTTTCGCAGTAAATGAACAGCAAAGCCCCTGCCAAAGCGATAAAACCCGTATAGGCATACAAGAAAATCTGCAACTTAAAGTCCCTGCTTTGCCTTTCGGATTCCATTCGTGCGTGCTCTTGTTGCAATAATTCCGAAAGCGGAACATCACCGCTCATAAGTGCGTCATTAATTGCAACCATGTCAACTTCAACGGTTTTTATGTTTGAGAAAACCGTGAATATGACTGCAATTCCCGTCAGCCAAATTGTTATAAATGAAATCAATGCTTTTTTCATAATTTTGCCTGCGGAGGCTCTCCGCCCTCGAATTTATATCCCGTTCCCCATACAGTTTTGATGAATTTAGGCGCATTGGCATCGTCCTCGATTTTTTCGCGAAGGTAGCGTATGTGCACGTTCAGCGTGTTGTCGCCGACGACTGAATCCTCCCAAACATTACGGAAAAGTTCGTCTTTCGTGATAGTGCGGTTTTTGTTTTTGGCAAGGTAAGCAAGCAGTTTGTATTCCATTGCTTTGAGTTCGATTTTAGTGCCGCTTACACATGCCTCACGTTTCGTAAAATCAATTGTCAAATTCCCTGCGTTAAAAGTTTCATCCGCATGAACAGAAACATTTCGACGTTTTAACACAGCCTTAACTTTCGCGAGCAAAACTGCAAGTGAATAGGGCTTTTGCACATAATCATCGCCACCTATATTCAATGCAAGCAACATATCATCATCGCTTGTCCGTGCGCTGATAAACAGAATCGGAATATCTGTAGTTTTGCGTAAATGCTTGCACAAATCGAACCCCGATAAATCGCCGAGATTGATGTCAAGCAAAATTAAATCGGCTTGATTTTCGAGCATAAAATCCAAGCAGGAGTTATAATCTGCGACCCATGCAGTTTTCACATCGAACATATTAAAATAATCGCGAGTGCTTTCGGACAAAGCCTGCTCGTCGTCTATTATTAGGCAGTCGTATTTCATATTTCATCGCTTTCGTCAAATACCGATTTGCTTTATTAATTCTTCAAACGTCATCAAGAAGCGGTTGTTGCTTTTGACTGTTTATTACATTATTATTTTACTTTATACGGGTTACAAGCATAAGTATAGCATAATTTACGTAAAAAATCAACCCCGTATAAAACAAACTCATTCGTTGCCATAACTAATTGCCGCCTTAAAAATAAATCTATTCATATTCTAACACATTTACCGTAAAATACCAATTATCGAAAATCATTGGCAAATTTTCTTGGTATATACTCCCCTAATTTACAAATACTATCACCAACGCGGAAATTTCCCGCTGTGATTTGTAAATTTTGGAGGTTTATATATGAAAGCGACAGGCATTGTCAGGAGAATTGATGATTTGGGCAGGGTGGTTATACCGAAAGAGATTAGGAGGACTATGAGAATACGGGAGGGCGACCCCCTCGAAATCTACACAAACGTTGAAGGCGAAGTCATATTTAAAAAATACTCTCCCGTCGGGGAAATTTCGGATACTGCTACGCAATACGCCGAGGTTTTGGCGAAAATCGGCGGTTGCCCTGCTGTGATTTGTGACCGCGACCATGTGATTGCGGCGTCGGGAATTCAGAAAAAGGAAATTTTGGAAAGGCGGGTTTCCAACTCCCTCGAAGACTTAATAGAGCAACGCAGAACCCACGTCTATAAATCCTATGAGGATAAACGTCTAAACCCAATCGAGGGCATGGACAGATACGCGATTGCCTGTACGCCGATTGTCACGCAGGGCGATGTGAGCGGTGCGGTTATGATGCTTTCTTCGGACGGGCACGAGTACGCTACGCCGGAGCAGACGGCACTGGTGAACGCGGCGGCAATGTATTTCAGCAAGCAGATGGAAGAATAGCGGTATGCGATTATATATTATTGTTTAAATTTAAATCCCTCACGGGGATTTAAATTTAAACGGGCTATAAGAGCAAGTCTTGCCGTTTAAAATTAACGCCTTTACTTATTATTGTAGGGGCGTTTTTAAAATATTTTAATAAACGTATTGATTTTTTTGAAAAATATGTTAAACTATATATAGAGTGATTTTTATGAGCGGAGGATTATCCTATGAAAATTTTATACGCGGCAAGTGAAGCGCAGCCGTTCGCGGCTTCCGGCGGACTCGCGGATGTGGCGGGTTCACTGCCCAAGGCATTGGTTCAGGAAGGGCATGAGTGTACGGTGGTAATGCCTCTTTACAAGAATACCATTAAACCCGAATGGCAGGAAAAATTTCAGTATCTGACCTCTTTTAACGTTCCTGTAGGTTGGCGCGCACAGTATTGCGGTGTATTTACATACGAGTTGGACGGGGTAAAATACTACTTCTTAGATAACGAGTATTATTTCAGGCGCGATTTCGGAATTTACGGTTATTATGATGATGCTGAAAGATTTGCCTTTTTCTCCCGCGCAGTACTTGAAATGCTGGCGAACATCGGCTATGTACCCGACGTCATTAATTCCAACGACTGGCAATGCGCCTTGATTCCGGTTTATTTCAATATTTATTACAGGTACAATGATTCACTGAAGGGCATAAGAAATGTCTTTACAATCCATAATATTGCTTATCAGGGGCAGTACGGGCTGAATCTGCTTGAAGACATTTTATCCATTCCCCGCCACTTAGGCACTATAATCGAGTACGACGGAGACGCAAACTTTATGAAAGGTGCGATTGAGGTCGCTGATAAAGTAACCACCGTTTCTCCGACTTACGCTACCGAAATCCTTGACCCGTGGTTTGCGCACGGCTTAGACAGGATTCTGAAAAGTAAGCAGTATAAAACCTGCGGGTTCTTAAACGGTATAGATACGGACATGTATAACCCCGAAACCGATAAAGATATTCCCGCTAATTTCTCTTTAAAAAGCAAAGTCGGCAAGAAAACCTGTAAAACCAAGCTTCTTGAAGAGGTCGGATTGCCCGATGGAGAAGAGCCTGTTATGGGAATCATTACCCGCCTTGTGGAACACAAAGGGCTTGATTTAATCAAGAACGCTTTTGACCGCATTATTGAAAAAGGGTTCAAGGTAGTTATTCTCGGCTCGGGCGACGCGCATTATGAGAATTTCTTCAACGAAATGAAATACCGCTACCCTGAAAAGGTAAGCTTTACCTGTGGTTTTGTTCCCCCGTTGGCGAAGAAGATATATGCGGGCGCTGATTTCTTCCTTATGCCGAGCAAGACCGAGCCTTGCGGTTTAGCCCAGATGATTTGCCTGCGTTACGGGACTGTTCCCATCGTGCGCGCAACCGGCGGGTTAAAGGACAGTATAGTTGACTGCGGCGACGAAAGCGGCACAGGATTCACTTTCCAGACTTACAATGCCGACGATATGTTTGGGGCAATCCACCGCGCAAACGAAGCTTATTGGGACAAAAAGGTGTGGAACGGCTTGGTCAACCGCGCAATGAAAGCCGATTTCAGTTGGAGCGTTTCGGCAAAGCTGTATATAGGGCTTTATAAAGAGCTACTCAGCTGGAACTGACGAGCTGTTGAAATTTAATAATTATAAAAAATCGGGTCCATTTTTCAGTGGACCCGATTTTGATTTCTGCGGCGGTTTAATTTCATAATTGGTAAAAAAACTTGCTGGAAAGTCGATGTGAGCGAGATTTTACACAGCGCACAAACGAAACTTATTCTGCCGTTATCCACATAGCGGGGCGAACACCGCCAAATTCATGACCGCCGATTAAATCTACCTGACCGTCATAGTCCACGTCGGCGGCATATTTGCTGTTGCTGCCGGGCGACCTAAGATGCCATGATTCGCCGATGTTTCGCAAAGAATTGTATTCATCGTTTATCCAATATGTATCTTCGTTCGGTCGGTTGTTTAACAGTCCGCTGTCGCCGAAATACTTTACGATTTCCTCAAGGCTTAACAAAAAGATGTAATCATCCGTAGCTTCTCCGCCTGCCGTCCCAAACCATTGATTATCAAGGTTTTGGTTGGTTACTTGTATGATTCTCATCTTTTCGTTTTCATCAAAATTGTTGTAAAATTCACCGTTAAGGTATTCACGCAAATCACAATCAGCCCATGTTATTTCGACATAACTCGAATGATAATACCTGTTTTCAATCATCTCATCTGCTAAGATTAATATTCTGCCCTCCTGCTCGTCAAGTACACGCCAGTCATATCCGCCGAATTGTATGGTTTCAATTGTTCTTTCCGGCACGGGTTCGGGAACTTCAATTGGTGTATCTGCCGTGGCTGTTGCAACGGTAGCGGTAGGCGCCGGCGTTGTTATCTCTGGGGTTGTATTTACGTTGTTATTTGCAGCGGGAGGGGAACCGTTTGAGCCGCAAGCCGTTAATATGATTGGCGTCATCATTGCCAAAACAAGCACAAGGGCTTTTAATTTGTTTTTCATATTTGATTTTTCCTTTCGTTTGAATATAAATTTCACTCCTGTGACCTGCCAAGCTACCTGAATGTGGCGCAACGTGTGTAAAAAACTAATTTCATCATATCACATACAAACAAATAAGTCAAGCCGAGTAGCGTGCCTTGCGGAGCAAAGTGGCGTTTGGCGGTGCGCCGTCAAGTAAACATTTCTTTGCCAAAAGGAAACGGCACGGTATCAAACCGCGCCGTTTTAAAAATATTCTTACACGAGGCTCACGATTAAACCAACTTAAATGTTTTACCTCAGCATCGGCAAAACATAATTTTGGGCGTTATTCGCGAAATTGAAGTAGTTGAGCGCATCCCATTGTACGGACCAAGTCATCAGACCGCCAAGGCAGTTGTAGGGAGTGGCGCAGATTTCATTATCGCCGCGAAAACCTGTGACTAACCTGCGGAAAGCCTCGTTTATCTGTGCGTTCGTCATGTAACCGTTATATGCTGCGCGGGGGGTGGCGGGTAAGCCCACGCTGACCTTGTAAGATGGCAGACCGGGGAAATAAATGCCTGTGTCGGCGATTCTGAAACCTTTTATTATGGCTTCGGTCAGATAAACCACAAAGTCCACAGTCCCGACGTCATAAGCTCGCCCGCTTAAACCGTACATAGAGCCGCTGTTATAGTACTGCATATGTAATTTTGTTATGCGGTTTCCGAAACGAAGAATCAGGGGCAGATAATTCCCCCAAGGACCGCCGTAACGGGCAATCCCCCCCACTAAGTTCAGGGTTTCGGGCGCCATTGTTAGCATAAAGCCGGCAGGGAAGGAGTGCAAAATAGCGTCAACCACGTCTATTACGCCGAGTACTGTTCCGGTGGGATTCCAGGGAGAGCCTGAAACGTTCATGCCCTCTTCAACGTCAATATCAAGACCGTCAAGACCGAGCTCTACGATTAATTGATACAGGCTCTCGGCACAACGCCTTACCCTGTCGGGGGTATCGAGGGTTACGGTTACGCCGCCTCCCCCAATTGAAATCAATACCTTTTGTCCTCTGTTTTGTAAAAACGCCACCTGACTTCTCGTAGGTCTGTCGGGGCCCGCGAAACGCACCACGCCTGTATTGTCGGGGGCGACAAACGCAATAATCACTTCGCTATATTGGGTCGGCACAGAGGTTAAAGGCACCCTACTTTCTCCGGGCAGATTCCAGGTTTGCCAATAACCCGCAAGTCCGGCTCTCATAATAAAATCATCTCCTTGTAAAACATTTTTATCGGAATAATTTATTATATGCGCGAGCTTCACGCATGGTCTGCAAAATTCATATAATAAATATATTTCACATTATTTTTAAAGGAGAACATTTATGGGGACAGGATACATACGAATACAAGCTTCAACGGCGGACGAGGCGCTTCCGGTTGCCGGCGCGGATGTGATGATTAAACAGAGAAACGGCAACCGCCTTTTTAAAACCCGAACCGGGGAGGATGGCAAAACCGAAGATTTCCCACTGCCCACGCCCTCTGCGGCGTATACGTTAAGCCCTTGCGGTAACTGCAACGGCGCTCTGCCTTATTCCCTGTGCGATGTGGATATTAAGGCAGACGGCTTTGTCACAAAGCATATCAGAGGAGTGCAAATCCTTGATACGCAAACCACCATTCTCCCGGTAAACATGCAGCCTTTAGCAGAAGAGCCTAACCCCGTTAGGGAAGAGGTGGTGGAAATACCGCCTGCAGGACTGCTTTTATCCGAGGAATACAGAAAAATGGACCCGCCTATAGCAAGAGCCGCAGAGGAGGTAATTATACCCGACTACATAACGGTTCATCTTGGCAGACCCGATAATGCATCGGCAAGGAACGTAAGGGTGAAATTCCCTGAATATGTCAAGAACACGGCTTCAAGCGAAATTTACGCTACTTGGCCTGAGGAATCGCTTAGGGCTAATATACATGCAATCACAACCTTTGCGCTGAACAGGGTCTATACCGAATGGTATCCCGCCAGAGGTTATAACTTCGACATCACAAACTCCACAAGTTACGACCAATATTTCAGGTATGAGGGTCCTATATTTGAAAGTATAAGCAGGATTACCGATGAAATTTTTAATGTTTACGCTCACAGGTTTGGTTTCAGGAATCCGTTTTTTACACAGTATTGCAACGGGACTACCGTCACCTGTCCGGGAATGTCTCAGTGGGGTACGGTAACCCTTGCGAATCAGGGTATGGAAGCACTTGAAATCTTGCACTATTATTACCCGCAGGATTTACAACTCACTATGAGCGACAACATAACCGGCATAACCGAATCCTTTCCGGGAGAGCCGCTGAACTTAGGCAGTACGGGCGAATCAGTGCGTCGGGTTCAAAACGACCTGAACAGGATAAGAATAAACTATCCCTTAATTCCTGCGATTCCTAATCCTAACGGGGTATTTGACTCCGAAACTCAAAGTGCCGTCATTACTTTCCAAAGGGTGTTTAACATTAACGCCAACGGGATTGTAAACAGGGCTACCTGGAACAGGATTGCCAGCATTTTCGTGGCTGTTACCCGCCTTGCCGAGCTTGACGGTGAGGGGATAAGGTACACGATTGGCATTAATCCGCCTGACATCACCTTGTCGCAGGGTTCAAGGGGTGAATATGTGCAGGAATTACAGTTTATTTTAACCGTAATTTCGGTGTTCTATCCGAGCGTGCCGCCTGTAATAATAGACGGCGTTTTCGGCAGTGTCGATAAAAACGCCGTTATGGAATTTCAAAAAACTTTCGGTCTGCCTCAAACCGGTGTGGTTAATGCCGAGGTCTGGAATAAGCTTTATACAGTATATCGGGGAATTAAAAATAACGTTCCTGTTCCTGAGGAGGGATAGATTTTATTAACAAAAAATTTTACCTAACCTTTACAGGAATCTAACAGATTCTTTACATTCATATGTTTTAATTAACATCAGAAAAACAAAAAACAAAAAACAAAAAACAATTTAAAATTAAAAGTTGACTGGGATGCCTACGGGCAGTATAAAACAGCGCTTCACGTTCACTCTACCTACTCGGACGGCAGTAATTTGAGGTTAGATATGGTTTAAGCGTTTCCGTTAGCAAGATACCAAACAGGCTCTTAAAAAGTCGGTTACTTTAACTTTAAAGTAACCGACTTTCTGTTATGCAATTATGTTCTTAAGCGATACCTTTATCCTGACATTTTTATTATTCGGCGCAATTTTCCGAATAGCTTTCAGTGCAGTCTTTTGCACAATCCTCGGTGCAGTCAAAGCCGTATAGGCAATACCTGTTTCTGCCGGATTTTTTGGCGTTGTAAAGGGCTTTATCGGCTTTATCCATGAAGATGGCGGGGTCGTCGCCCCGTGATGGCGTTTCGGAATGTATGCCTATGCTTATTGTGATTAAAACATCAGTCCCGTCAATTGAGGGTATGGCGGTATTGGCGATGTCACGGCATATTTTTCGCGCTATTCCACATGCGCCTGTGCTGTCGGTATTTGGCAGAATTATAATAAACTCGTCGCCTCCCCAACGCGAAACGAAGTCGGTGGCGCGTTTAAGCGTGCGTTTATAAATAGCGCCCGAGGTCTGTATAATCAAATCCCCGAAAGTATGCCCGTATTGGTCGTTGAAAGATTTAAATTTATCCATATCCATAAATAATATGCTTATAGGGGATTTTTCTCTTATGGCTCTGTCCCATTCAAGGGCGAACCGCTCCTCAAAGCTACGGCGGTTTGGCAGGTTTGTAAGCACGTCTATAAGTCCCGCCTGCTCAATTGCGCGGATTTTCCTTATAATCTGAACATGGGTTCTGAGCCTTGCTAACAAAATTGAACTGACAAAAGGTTTGGTTATATAATCCACAGCCCCGAGGGAAAAGCTTTTTTCCTGCTCTTTGACGCTTGTTAATTCGGTTACAACAATTACGGGAATATTTTTCACGACGTCGGCTTTTTTAAGTCGTTTTAAAATCCCGAACCCCGTAATTTCCGGTGAGTCGCCGGGAAGTGCAACATCAAGAAGGATAATTCCCGGGGTTTCTGTTACCGCCGTTTCAAGGGCTTCTTGTCCGTTTTGGCTTACAATTACCTCATAAAAAGGGCTCAGAATATTTCTGAAAATCTCAACGTAGGTTTTTTGATGGTCTATTATAAGTATTATGACTTTTTCATTGTTCATTTTTTTATCCTTAATGTTTTTACTATTATTATATTAATTATATTTATAAATGTTATAGTCGTTCAATTTAAAAAATGATATTTTTTAAATTGAACGGGTTTCCGCAGTCTGTGGACAGTGCAATTTCCTTTAACTTAAAATTGAACGAATTTTAAGTTAAAGGACCATAATTGGCTATAAAAATACAAAATTCTTTCAAAACACATCCGCCGCACTCCGGCTTTCTCGCCTTGCAGACCTCCCGACCGAAAAATACCAACCTGTGGCAAAAATCAAGGGAAGTTTTTTCAGGTAAAAGCTCCCTGAGAACGTTTTCGACTTTTACGGGGTTTTGTGTGCTGACCAAGCCGAGGCGGTTAGAAATTCTGATTACGTGGGTGTCGGTTACGACGGCGGGCTTGCCGTATAATGTGCCTATAATAAGGTTTGCGGTTTTTCTGCCGACGCCGGGAAGTTTAAGGAGTTCTTCTATACCGTCGGGAATAACGCAGTCAAAATTTACAAATAGTAATTTACACATTTCGACAATATCAAAGGCTTTGGTTTTATAAAGCCCGCAGGAACGGATATATTTCTCAACCTCGTTGATTTCAGCCTCGGCAAAATCTTTTATTTCGGGGAATCTCTCAAAAAGTTCGGGGGTAATCATATTAACCCGTTTATCGGTACATTGTGCGGAAAGTCGCGCGGCAATTAAAAGTTCGTGCGGCTTTTTATAAATTAACGCGCAGACCGGATTTGGGTAAAGTTGTTCAAGCGCTTTTGCAATTCCGATTGTTTTTTTAATATTTTCTTTTTTATTCATAAGACCTCCTCTGAAATTTAACCGCGGCAAATTAGCGAGCAGATTTTTTGCAGGTATAATTTGTTTATTTTTAAAAATTTTAACGCAGTATGGCGTAAAATCTGCCGTTCATATACCGTGATTTAATTTACCGGGAGGGCTATTTTACATATAACGATAAATCGGGTTATTATTCTTTTCTTTACCGATAGTTGTACTGTCGCCGTGACCGGGGTAAACCTTGGTTTCTTCAGGTAGAATAAAAAGCCTGTTTATGATTGAATTTACTAACTGCTTTGAATTTCCCGTCGGCAAATCGGTTCTGCCGAAACTGTCGGCAAAAAGCACGTCGCCGCTGAAAAGCACATTTTTTTCCGCAATGTAATAGCAGACGCCCCCCGCCGTGTGACCCGGGGTTGAAATCACTCTCACAGGGAATCCGGCGGGCTCGAACATTTCATTGTCGAGAAGCCACATGTCGGCTTCGACAGGCTTTGAGCCGCGCCGCATGGATTCGCTGGTGAATAGGAAAGTACCGTTAATGGCAGGTTCGGACAAAATCACCTTTTCGTCTGTACCCGCGTAAACGGGAAGATTAAGCTTTTCCTTTAATTCCCCAACCGCGCCTGTGTGGTCATAATGCCCGTGGGTTAAAAGAATAGCCTTAGGTTTTATTTTCAGTTCTTCGCACTTTTCAAGAATAAAGTCGGCGTTACTCGCGGGGTCGATAATTAAGACCTCGCCGGTTTCTTGGTTTATAGCAAAATAGCAGTTGGTTTCAATTGGTCCGAGTTGGTGTGTTATAATTTTGATGTCGGGCATGGGTAAAACTCCTTGTAAATAAAAATGTTTGTGGTAGATAATGCTTATAATCTAAGGTTTTATTTCAAAACCAATTAAATTATCGGTATTACAGTTAGCGAAAATGACGCCACTTAAACTTTGACAATATGAAAAGTCAAAATTTCTGCCGAATATAAACTCGCCGTTATCATTTGGGGCGATAAGCACCGTACAACCTGCGCCGGTTAAGTTTAGGTTAATAGGTAAGCCTTTCAGCAATTACAAGAAGTATGCTTAACAGAATAATTGCTGTTCGTTTCAATATCTTTTTTCATATCTGCCCTCGCATTTCAGAAAATGTAAATAATAAGCTCAATCCATTTTCTCTGCACAATTTGCTCTAAGCTGCCCGCACGCCGCATTTATTTCCCCGCCAAATTCCCTTCGGACAACCGCTCTGATTCCGCTTTCAATCAGAATTTCATAAAATCTTTTGATTCTGTCTTTATCAGAACGTTTAAAACCGAGATTTGTTTTGTTATACGGAATCAGGTTTACATAACAGTTGACGTCCTTTAATAATTCCGCAAGCTCGCGGGCGTTTTGGTCGCTGTCGTTTATGCCGTCAAGCATAACATATTCAAGGGTGGTTTTTTTATTTTTCACGTTGCTGTATTCGCGGACGGTTTGGATTAATTGCTCAATGCCGTAAGCTTTGTTGACGGGCATAAGGCGGCTTCTTATTTCATCATTTGGGGCGTGCAGACTGATTGCTAAATTAAAACCTTGGTATATTTCTTCCGACATAAGTCTTTTCATTTCGGGAATTAGTCCGCAAGTGGAAATTGTAATATGCCGAGGGGCAAGGGCAAGTCCGTGCCGGTGTCCGGCTATGCTTATAAAATTCATTACGTTTTTGAAATTATCAAGCGGTTCGCCGATTCCCATGAGGGTAAGGCGGGTAATTTTTTCGCCGATTTCGGCTTCGGCGAGCAGGAGCTGTAAAACCATTTCAAAGGGTTGCAGGTCGCGCACTTTTTGATTCATCCCCGATTGGCAAAAAGCGCAGCCCATATTACAGCCAACCTGGGTGGAAACACACAGCGCGTTGCCGTAGTCGTGTTTCATTATAACAGCTTCTACGGCATGATTATCGTCAAGCTTAAAAAGCAATTTTACAGTATCGGGCAGGCTTTTTTTATCTGAAATTTCAACAGCGAGCCGCCGCAGGCTAAATCCCCCCGTTTCTTTCAAAGTTTTAACGCCGCTAAATTCAAAATCGGCTTTAAGCATAGCTTTAACCCTGTCGCTTAATTCCTCAATTTTATCAAAATCGGTTGTTTTCTTTTTATAAACGGCGTTGTATACAATTTTAGCCTTTGCCTTATTTTCTCCGCGCTTGAAGAAGTATTCCTCAAGCGCGGAGAAAGTTATATTATAAATATTCATGTGATTTCATCTTGCCTGACTTAATGAAATTCCGTTACTTCCAAGGGGAATTTGGTGGTCAAGCCCCACGAATTTACCGTTTTGCTGCCATAAGACTTCCTTGACAAATTCGTATCGCTGTTCATCCCAGGTCGTGAAGTCGTGCAGAACCAGTCCTCCCGTATCGCCCGAATTAGCGTTGAAACACCAGTAGGTATGGTGTAGTCGGTTTTCCTTTATGAGCCGTCTGAGATAGGTTTTCCACCTTAAATTCCGCTCGTTGTCCATAAAGCCGCCCCATTCGCCGATTAAGAGCGGGGCAATGTCCTCCTCGTGGATAAAGAACCAGTTGTCGCGCCAACAATCCCGCATGACGCTGTCAAAGGTGAAATTACCCTGTAGCCACGGCTGTTCGTGAACCGAAGGTCCGTAGTCGTGTGGTGAATAAACCAACTTGTTCTGGAATCTGCCTAAGTTGATAGGGTGATTCCGCACACCGCGCAGGTTTCCTCCCCACCAGTTGAAGTAATAATCGGCGGAGTTTGTAGAGGTAAAGTTAGGATTTGTCCTTATATTTCTCGGATAAATTTCAATCCCCTCTACCAAAACCAGCGCGTTGGGGTTATTGTTTAAGACAGCCATAGCCGCCTTTTCAGCTACGTATTTCCAGTTGTCGGGGTCGCGGGAGTTATCCCATTTGGCGCGGGGGGATTCATTTGGTTTGCCGTGCGGCTCATTTTTGAGGTCGTAGGCGATAATCGTGTCGTCATTGGCGTAACGCCGCGCAAGCCACGCTAATGTGTCTATATAATCCTTTTCGGTGATTTTTCCATGATACCACATATTGTGCATATGTCCCATGGGGTCGGTTTCGGCGCTGTGTATGTCAATCATTATTTTCAGTCCGTTTGCTCTGCACTGCCCGACGACGTAATCGAAAATTTCAAGGCTGTTCATTCCGACAAGGTAGTGGTTGATTGCCTGATTGAAATTTGCGCTCGGATATTCCCCGTTAGACCAGTTTTTTATAAGCTCGGTAGAAATGGGGATACGCAGAATATTAAATCCTCTGTCGGCAATAGCCGCGATGGACGTATTCAGGTCAGCCGCCCAAAGTCCGTCGAAAGTATTGGTTCCGGTATTGTAGCCGAACCAGTTTATGCCTGTCAGCCAAACCTCCTTGCCGTCTTTGGTTACAATTTTATTGCCTTTTACATAAAGCCAGTCGTCGGTCGTAGGAGGCGGAACGTCTTTTGCCGCCGTAATGGGGGGATTGTTGTTTCCGACCGAGCCGCTTTGCACACGCCCGGAATCGGACGAGCCGTCCGAGCCGGTTACGGTATTTCCTGTGCCGCCCGAAGTCGCGCTGATTGTCGCTTTAGAAAAATCAAGCTCTCCCGCGTTCTTTAAAATCATTCCGAAGGTTACTTCCCCTCCCGGTGAAATCTGCCTGTTATGCTCAACAGGGGTGGCTCTTAACACGTTGCTTTCAATCTTTTGGTTAAAGTTCCAGTGCTGGTCTACGGCTGCGTTTTTCCCTACGGGAATCGATGCGTTCCAGCCACTTATTTCACGCGAGCCGGTGTTTTTTACCGTAGCGTCAAGCTGAATGAACTTACTGCCGCCGCTTTCCCAACTGTTGGTAATACTAAGGCTAATCGTAGCGGTAGCCGCCGTTTGCGTCTGCTCTTTCACTGTCGTGGTTGCAGAAGTTGCGGGAGATTTCTTTGAAACCGACGGTTTTGTAGTGGCAGGCGGCGGCTTGGCGGCAGTTTTGGGAGCTTTGGTAGCGTTAGGCGGGGCTTGCGTTACGGGAGTTTCAGGAACAATCATTGAAACAGGGGCTTGCGTACTTTCGGTTGCGGAGCTTTGCGCGTCAGGTGCGGTTGTAGTTAGAGGCGACGTTTCTGAAGTTTCTGTGGGGGTGGTTATTACAGGTTCTTCCTCTATGCTCAACAGCCCTTCGTCAACTGTTAATTGTCCGTCGTCAATTGTGAGCCCTACATCTTCAGTTTCGCCGCAAGCCGTTATAAGTGACATAAACAGAAACAGTGAAATAAAAAGAGATAGAGCTTTTTTTGTATTAGGTCTATTGCGTATTTTAACAGTTTTCATTATAATGCCTCCTCAAACGCTTTTTTAACTTCCTCTGCCGAAGCGCTGTGGTTATACATGGATACGCAGTAAAGCTCGGGTGAAGTGGTTATTATTCTGCCGTCAACCTCGACCATCGGAAACCTGAGATTTCTCTCGTTTACCATTACGACCGTTGCCACCGAGTCATCGGAAAGTAAAATGTGTTTACCTTTCAGTTCTTCAACCATGCAGTGTATGAATATCTTGACGAAATTAATATCAAGCTCCGAGTACCCTTCTTTTGAGAAGTTTTCGAGAATAGCAAAAGGCGATTGCGCGTCCTTGTAAACCCGTTTGGCAACCATTGCATCGTAGATGTCTGAAATTGAGGTGATTCTTGCGTATTCGGTAATTTTGTCGGCGCCTATACCTTGGGGATAACCTGTGCCGTTGAGTTTTTCATGATGCTGGAGTATGCCGAGCAGTACATTTTTTTCCTTAATTCCCGAATCCACCAAAATTTCAAATGAATAATGGGAGTGCTTTTTTATTTCCTCAAATTCTTCATGGGTGAGGCGGGCGGGTTTGTTTAAGATTTCACCGGATATTTTAAGCTTTCCTATATCATGCAAAAGCCCTACTTTCACAAGCTGGTTATGGCGCTCTTTATCATATTTCAGCCACTTTGCCATAAAACCGTTCAAAAGCGCGACATTTAAGCTGTGGGTGTGAAGATATTCGTCAACATTGCGTATGCTGTTTATGCTTTGAAGAATGAGCGAAATATCATTGGATTCAAGTTTCTGCCTTATATCCATGATAAAATCTTCGGTTTTCTCAACGTTAATTTTGTGGTCTTTGGCGATTTCCGCAAAAAGCTCGGCGGCTTCGGTTTTGACTTCCTCGTATTGCCTTTTGACCCTTTCAAAGTCGTTGGAAGGCGGGGGCGTCGTTTGTTTTGGGGCGGGTGGCGGGGTTTGTTCGGGTTCTTCATTCACCTCTTCGGGGGGAGACCAGCCCAAGTCAATTCCTTTATTATAAAAAGCTCTGAGGTGATTGGCGGCGATATAAACCGAGTTATCGAAACCTACGGCTTTTTTGAATCTGTCTATAATTTCGGGCGTGACGGTATCACACTCGCAAAGGAAGAAGAATTTGCCGTTTTTTTCAAAATAAACCTTACAATTAAGTTCCAATCCGACAGGAATTTTGTCTATATTAACAGGCAAACCGTCAAACATAATAACCACCCTTTTTCGGAAAATTCATTATGTCAATATCTTACCATAAATTATGCAAAAAGTCAAACTGTTTTGTATGCGAAGTTAAACGACTATAAAACATACAGGCTCAACTCGGAAACAAAAACTCCCTCGTAACAGCGAACCATTCCCTGACCCAATAGGTCGGCATAATATAACGCTGTGTTTGGGCGGCAATTGTGTTGATTTCATTAAAATGATTGCTTGCGAGCATTTTTGCCCGCCAAAGATGAAAACCGTCCGAAATAATTACTACGTTGGTCGGCAGATTGTTTTGGGTTACAATTTCATAAGCAAAACGCAGGTTTTCAGCGGTGGAAGTTGACCTGTCTTCTTTAAAAATCCGCTCTTCGGCAATGCCGTAACGTATGAGCCAGTCACGCATAACGTCGGCTTCCGTATGGGTTTGGTTATGTCCTAATCCGCCTGTTACGACACAGACGGCGTTTGGGTCTTCAAGCAGGTAATCTCGGGCGGCGGTAAGTCTTCTCGCAAGCATAACCGATGGCGCGTCCCCTTTGACCATGCAACCGAGGACAATCACTGTACGCTCTTTATCGGGGAAAATTTCAGGATTATCCGACATGGCTATCACCATATTAACCGAAAGAAACGCCGCGTAAATAAAACCGACGGCAGAAAACAACAAAAAAATTATAAACAAAACATAAAGCCTCCGAACTTGTCTTATTACAGGGAAAAAAGCCCAAATAACAAAAACCGCCGTCAAAAACAGAGTCCCCACTATGTTTCCGGCGTTTATAATTCCGTAGAACATGGGAATAATGAACAATGGTAAAAAAATCGCGCAGGGTATTATAACTAATATGCCGGAAACAACTCTGACTTTAGCGTCTTTCTTCATTTTTAAGTCCCTCTAAGAGCCTGTATTCAATACCGCAAGGGCTTTCATATTTTTGGTATTGAATACAGGCTCTAAATATTATCGTTTAAATTAAAATCCGCTAAAAAGGCGGGCGCAAAGGCTCTTATGAATAGCTCTCGTTATTTTTCACAAAATGCCTCACTCTAAGCGGAATACCCATACTTTGGGCGATTTTCTGACAGTTTTCAATACGCTCGCCGCCTATTATGTCTACGACGGTAAATCCGACGTCTGTGAATTCTTTAGCGTCTTGTGCAAAGTCGAGCATTTCGTAATATGCCTTTTCTCCGAAACGGGGCTTGGTTACGCGCAGATATTCTTCCTTATCGTCGGCATTAAGGCTTATTGAAACGGAATCGAAAAGGCGGAGATTGCTCATGTCGAAATCGGGTTCAATCAGCCTTACAAGTCCGTTAGTGTTAAGACGAATAGGCAGACTGCATTTTGACCTGATATATTCGCAGGTTTTGATTACCGCAGAGGCTCTTTCCATAGGTTCGCCGTAGCCGCAGAATACGATTTCGCTTATGGCGTCAAGATTTTGAGCGTCAAAAGCGGCTTTTATTTCATCAAGGGAGGGCTCGCGCAAAAGCCAAAGGGAGTTCGCACTGCCTACCCCTTCACCGCCTTTTCGTATACAGAATATACAGGCGCAGGAGCAGGCGTTGGTTATGTTGACATATAGCTTGCCGTAAAGTGTATAAAATATAATCATAACTATATTATATTAGCTTGCCGACATAATGTCAAGCCGCCCCCTCATAAACATCAAATCACTTGAATATAATCGGACAAGGGTGTGATGTTTTGAGCGTTGTTATAAATTTTATAAATGAAAAACTGATTTGGGGCATACCCGCATTGGTTTTGTTTCTCGGGACGGGTATTTTCTTAAGTGTTAAATTGAAATTTTTTCAATTTAATCTGCCTTACATAATCAAAATGACCTTTTTGAGTAAAAACAAGACCTCGGGAACTCAGACGCTTTCGCCTTTTCAGACGCTTACGGCGGCGCTCGCCGTGACTCTCGGCACTGGGAATATTGTCGCGCTCGGTACGGCGATTGCTTTCGGCGGGGCGGGCGCGGTCTTTTGGATGGTGGTTTCGGCGTTTCTCGGGATGGCAACGGCTTATGCCGAAAATTATCTCGGCATGAAATTTCGCCGCAGGAAAGCGGACGGCAGCCGTTACGGCGGGGCGTTTTTTTACATAAGTAGCATTTTAGGGAAAAATTGGGGAAAATTTTTTGCGCTGTGTTGCATACTTGCCAGTCTCGGAATGGGCAATATGACGCAAATTAACGCGCTGGCGACCTCATTGGAGCGCGGTTTCGGTGTGCCGCTGTGGACGTCGGGTATTATGGCTATGACACTTGTAGGTCTGCTTGTATTCGGCGGGGCGGTGATGTTCGGGCAGGTCACGGAAAAGGTGATTCCAATCCTTTCGGTATTTTATATTTTTGGCTGTTTAGCTGTAATTATAATCAATTTTTCAGAGTTACCGGGCGCGCTTTTGAGGATTATAAGTCAAGCTTTTGATTTAAGAGCGGTGGGCGGGGGATTTTTGGGTACGGCTATGATTAAAGGTATGAGCTGGGGTTTCAGACGGGGAATCTTCTCGAATGAGGCGGGGCTCGGCACGTCGGTTATAATCAACTCCATGTCCTCGGAAGAATCTGCCGTTAAGCAAAGCCTGTGGGCTTCGCTCGCGGTTTTTATTGACACTGTAATCATATGCGTTTTGACAGCTCTCGCGATTTTGGTCACCGGCGCGGATAAAAGCGGGGCAGAGGGGGCAATGTTCGCGTCGGAGGCTTTCGGCAGGGGGCTTGGAATATTCGGGAATTACGCCGATATGTTCCTTTCAGCTTGTATAGCGCTTTTCGCGGTGGCTACGGCGTCTGGCTGGTCGTTTTTCGGTTCGATTTGCGTTGAATATTTATTCGGCAAAAAGTTCATAAAGCCTTTTGCCGTCATCTTCACACTTTGCTGTTTCATAGGCGCTACGGCTAAATTAGAACTTGTTTGGGGTATAGCCGACATATTTAACGGGCTTATGGCAATGCCGAACTTAATCGCGCTGATGATTTTCGGGATTCGTAGGGATTTTATAAAAATGCGGGATTAGACAGACCTTGTGTCTGCCCGCAAGAATATTCGACCGTGCAAGAGCAAGGGGCAGACACAAGGTCTGCCCCTACGTTATGTTGTTGAAAGAAAAAAACAGGACGGTTTTAATCGTCCTGTTTTATGTTGCTTAGATATTATTACCTTACTTTGATTGAAGATATGAACATACCATTATTAGAATTTGCGTTTGCGTCGTTGATTATGAAAAGCAGACCGTTATTTCCGACTTTGCTATCATCAACATAAATAACATTCGTGTTGCTGGAATTGCCATCGCTGTCAATACGAACAACTATTTGCGACTGAATGAAAGTAATTTCTACCCACTCGTATTCTCCGATAAGTTCAACCCATGAAATGTTGCCATAATCGTTGGAGTTACCGCTTCCGAATCCGGCAAATATTTCGTAGTTGTTCCAATTCGCTGTGTGACCGGCTCTGTTGCGAATTGGGTTACCTGCTCCTACGCCTGTAAACTTATTCGTGTCGTCGCCGTTGTCCTCAGGACATTCACAGTCAGCGGTTATTTTTTCAGAAACACGGTGGTCGCAATTTTCGCGTTGGCAAACTTTTTCTACTTCCCACTCTACTACGCATACTCCATTGTCGCAAAGAACATCAGAGCCTTCAACTTTTGTCCATTCTTCGGGCATGTCGTGTCCGAGAGCTTTGATTTTGCCGGTTTTGAGAACTGCGCCGCAATCGTCGCGGTCACATTTGATTTCCCATGTGCCTTTTTCGGTGCAGGTTGGTTCTAAGACCACGGTTTTTGCGCCTTTGATATGTCCGAGAGCGTCAGTGGGTCTGATTTCGGTTTCATCACATCTCTCGTCGATGCAGACATAAAGGTCTTCGCCGTCTTCCGTACAAGTAGGTGCTTTAATTACACTGTCGAATTCAAATTCGCATACGTGAGCTGCGAACGCGCCTACTTTAACATGGTTTACGCCTTGGTTGCCGCTACCCGCGCCAACGTAGTAATTAGCCGCGCCTTTTCCGTCAAGCCAGAATAAAACGGAAAAATAATTCGGACCGATTTTGTAAGCTACGGTGATTTCGCCTTTTAAAGCGCCGTCTGCAACCTGAACATACCAACCGTCTTTGTTGCTTGCCACAAAATTGATTCCGGTTTCGAGCGCGGTGGTTTTGTTATTTGCGGGGAGCTTGCCGTTTAGTGCGTCATACTGAGCCTTGGTAATGGTTTCGCGAGTGCCGTCTCTAAAGTTAAAATTGTTATTGGGCACGGACGCCAATGCTGTCAGTGCGAGGGAAAAGATTAGAGAAATTGCGATTAAAACAGAAATTGCTTTTTTCATAGCTGAAAACCTCCACATTTTAAAATAATTTTGCCTCTTTTATTCTGGGGTTGTGGTTCCCCGTTTTCAGCCACTTTTATTCTGGGGTTGCGGTTCCCTATTTTCAGCCTCATTTCTTATGGAGTTGGGGTTCTCCGTTTTCAGCCTCTTTGTTGACGCACAACGAGGTTAAGCGAAATTACCTTATGCAAGTTACATCTTGGTTACATTATACACTGTGCCGCCGGCCGTGTCAAGAGTTTGAAACATAAATCTACAAAATGCACGAATAAATAAAATAAACAGACTTTGAATTGGCTATATTTACCAATTCAAAGTCACGGGCGGTTTTTACGCCAACAAAAAACGCAAGATTGAAATTCAAATCCTGCAAAATCAAAAAGAAACTTTAGCTTTTTGATTGACAACCCGCTTTTCTGTGTGTTATACTTAAAATATTATTGCAAGTAAGGAGATTAAAACAATGACAAAGTTGCAAAAGTTTAAGTTTACGAAAGACGCGGCTGACATTCTTGAAAACTGTAAGGGGGTAACGGTTCCCGACAGCAGGGCGGAATTGGTTGAGCTTGCGCTTGGCGGCGCGGGCTCAAACGAGTTCACGGTGGAGTATGACGTAAAAGGAAAGCCCTACGCCGAAGCTACCGTTACACGCTGTAAAAATGGCGCTGTTGTCAATTATACAGATGTATATATGCGTAGGAGAGACCCCGACTGCCTCATCATCGGCGATGATAAACCGACCGATAAGCCGAGATATAAAGATAAATTCGGCAAGGATTTTGAATCGCTCAGGAGAGAGACCTTTGAATGGCTGAAAACTCAGGAATTAATAATAGTACCTGTTATGGTCGGCGGTGATGATTACGGGTATCCGGCGGCGCTGATTGCTCCGAAAAACGCGGGATTTTTTGCCTGCGGACTTGCTGATTTGCAGTATTTTGCCAATGTAAATGAATTTAACGGCGTTTTTGAGCCTAAGGTAGTAATTTACCTTGCTCCTCCTTTCAGGCATACGCATTTTGACGGTAAGCAGATTGTAGTACATAACCGTCTTGACGAAATTTATGAGTTGCTTTCCTACAACCTTTATCCCGGACCCAGCGCCAAAAAAGGAATCTACGGGTTCTTGCTTGACGTAGGTGAGCGCGAGGGTTGGGTTACCGTACATACTTCGGCGGTTAAGTTAGTCACCGCTTATGATAACGAAATTGTTATGATGCACGAGGGAGCTTCGGGCGGCGGTAAGAGCGAAATGAGTGAACACGTACACCGCGAACCCGACGGCAGACTCTTAGTCGGTCAAAATCTTGTTACAGATGAAAAATTCTACCTTCGGGTGGAAGACCCCTGCGAACTGCACCCTGTTGCAGACGACATGGCTATGTGTCACCCGAAAATGCAAAACGAAAGTAAGAAGTTAGTTATACAAGACGTTGAAGCCGGCTGGTTTGTCCGTGTTGACCATATTAAAGAATACGGTACCGACCCGCATCTTGAAAAATCCTGTATTCAGCCCGATGAACCGCTTGTGTTCATGAGTATGCAGGCAGAGCCTAATTCTACGGTTTTGATTTGGGAGCATACGATTGACGAAGACACAAATAAGCCTTGCCCTAACCCGCGGGTTATTCTGCCGCGCAGATTAATTAACAATATCGTCAACGATACGGTTGAGGTTGATATAAGAAGTTTCGGTGTAAGAACTCCTCCCTGTACCAAAGAGCGTCCCACATACGGGATTATGGGGCTTATGCACATTCTGCCGCCGGCTCTCGGCTGGCTGTGGCGTTTGGTCGCGCCGAGAGGACACGCTAACCCCAGCATAGTCGAGACCGATGGTATGACCAGTGAAGGTATCGGTTCTTACGGCTACTTCCTTACGGGAAGCGTGGTAAAACAGGCGAATCTTTTACTGGAGCAGGTTATAAACACCCCGAATACCCGTTATGTCTTACTTCCGAATCAGCATATAGGTTGTTACAAGGTAGGGTTTATGCCTCAGTGGATTGCGCGTGAATACATAGCCCGACGCGGTAGCGCGAAATTTAAGCCCGAAAATTTAGTTAAGGCGCGTTGCGACCTGCTCGGATACTGCTTAGGTAGCTTGAAAATGGACGGACAGTTCGTCAACAAGGCGTTTCTTCAGCCGCAGGCGCAGCCCGAAATCGGCAAAGAGGGCTATGACGAGGGCGCTAAGGTATTGACCGATTTCTTCAAGTACGAATTAGAAAAATTCAACACGCCTGAGCTTAGTCCTACAGGTAAGCAGATTTTAGATTTATGTATGAACGATGCTCCGCTTGAGGATTATATTAAGATTATTCCCATGAAATATTAATCGATAAGTTAATATCTGATTAGTTGTAAGTGAATTCAAAGCCGTTCATATCGAAGAAATCCGCATTAATAAAGAATTAAACGGACGTTATAAAAACGTCCGTTTTGTTTTTTTGCGGTAGAAAATGCAGGGAATCCTATAGGTACACCCACTACAACCACTTGCCGTCAGTTATATACCGATTGGCTCTCTCGTAAGCGCGGGCTACCATTTGTGACACAAAATATATTATATTAAATATAAATCCTATAATTCCCGCTTAACGCCAAAAAAGCGAATATATACAAAAAATTGTCATAATATCTTCTTTCGCCTTTTCGGGGCGGGGTATTCCAAAGCTTTTCGGCAAGGGTAAGACGGTACTCGCCCTTAGCGGCAAGGGAGGCTTGGGCGTTGGTCGCGAGCAGTCCTACAGGGTGCAGGGCAGGTGTGTCAATCACCGTTCCGTCAATTTCGTAAGTCATATAGGGCTTGTCTTTAACCGTTTCTGAGAAGAACTTTTGGATTTTGTCGGCGGCGCCGCAATTCCATTCGTCAGTCCTGAACCATTCATGGTCAAGTCCTATGTTGGCGGCGACGCGGTAAGAATCGCTGAAAAACTTGTCATGTCCCGGATGGTCGGGGTTGTTTCGCTCTGAAAAAGGTCTGCCGTCGTAATATGAATATTCAGGGGTAAGTCCCGTGATGGGGTGACAGGCGGTTTTTAAGAATTCGCGGCTTGCGTTTGCTGCCGCTTTCCAAAAAGTACGGTCTGGTTCGTCTGCTTTAAGGGCAAAGATTTCATAAAAATGAGGTAAATGATAGGACGGGTCGGTCATCTCCAATCCGGGAACAAATTTTATAAGCTTGTTTTGGGGATTCCACATAGGGTCGCCGTCGTTATTTTCACCTTTATGCACACATGTGCGCAGAATTTCTCGAGCTTGCTCGGTATAGTTAAAAATGCTGTCATCGAGGGTGTCTCCCCATCTTGCTCCCGCAAAGAATAGCGCCGCCGCGAAATATTCTTCCCCGTCAGGAGCTGGACCGTCGCTGTTTATTCCGCCGTCGGGAAGCATTGACCATCGGAAATAGCCTTTATTTACACCTTCTTTAGTGTACATATAGGTTTTTGCCCATTTCCAAATCCTGTTGAAATCTTCCTGCCTGTCCATTTGGACAAAGACCATCATGGCGTATGACATGCCCTCGCTTCGTACATCATTGTTACCTGTATCAAGCACGTAACCTAAATCGTTTTCGAAGAAATAGATTTTTTCCTCCCTGAAAAAAATTTCCTCAAAAACTTTATTTAAGCGATTGCTTATTTCTGTTTCCGACCTGCCGATTTCTTTGAAAATATTGCTGTATGTACCTGTTTGAAAAGCTCCGTTCATTTTTATACCATACCTTTTTAAAAATAATTTTAATTTGGTTTATTTGGGATAAATTATATCATAAAAGCTTAATAAAGTCAATTTACAAATAAAAGGAACGGAACTTGTCCCGCTCTTTTTTTACGTATAACGTTCGCTTCGTGAGAAAAAAGAGCGAAACGTGCTCCATTCCTTTTATTTATACGGGTCGTTGTATTCTTTGGTTTTCGCCCGTTCTTTAGTGTGCTTTGCTTTGCCCTGTAATTCCTCTACGGGGGTTGCTTGGTTTTTAGGCGGTTTCATGAAATCGGTTTCGGGGCGCTTCATTCCTTGCTTATCCATAATAAAAGTACCTTTCCTTTTTATCAATTATAATTTCCGTGAAATGTCGTTATATTAATTCTCCGTTAAAATTACTGAATTTATAAAATTATTTTCCCATAATATGGTTAATATGTAAATGGATATTTTTTACAAATATAAGTATAATTAAATAAGTAATATTTTAATCGGCAAAAGCCGCCCTCTTAACTTTCGTTCAGTGCGCGGCGGCAATAATTTAACGGGAGGTTTCATTTTTATGGCAACTTTAAAAAGTATTCTCAGCGAAATAAACGAAAAAACCAAGGGCTTTGACGCGGGCAGTTATCAGGGCTTTTTAGCGGTTCAGGTTACGCTTACCGACCTGAACGAGATTTTCTATGTGGAAATCAAAGACGGCAAGCTGTCTGTAGAGCCTTATGAGTACAATGACCGTCAGGCTAATCTGATTATGAAGTCGGCTGATTTCGTTAAACTGATTAACGGCAAGCTGAACGCGGTTCTTGCGTTCACTACAGGTAAACTTAAAATCGACGGTGATATTGGTAAAGTCAAAGAACTTGCGGAATTGTTCGGCGCTGAAGCGTAGAATCAACAGGCAGGGCGGCGGATTTGGCGCAGTGTGTTGCGCCAAATTTTGACCGTTATTTTAGTGATTTGGCAGATTTTGATGACAGCGGTAATAGAGATGTTGAAGAAATCCCCAAAACAGGTGTTCTATACCCTTTGCGGCAATGATTTTAACGGTCGGCGCGGTGGTAGCTTTGGGAACAGGGCGGAACGCGAGAATTGTAACGAGAAATAATTTATTATAAGCGCTATTTATTCTATTGACAACAACATCAATGTATGATAAAATATATAAGTTGTCATCGTTTGACTTTAAAAACAATGAGTGTTTTTAAAGCCACGGACAGCGTAATCCTTGCCCGTAGCGAAAAATCTGCGGGACTAAAGTCTGTAAGGAGGTAAAATAATGGCTAAACTGAGTGAAAAGTACGAGGCTGTGGTGGTCTTTTCCGTCAAGGACGGGGAAGAGGGAGTACCGACATTAGTGACTAAGTTTTCCGATTTAATCAAGGGAAACGGCGAGCTCGTGAGCGTTGACGAATGGGGGAAGCGTAAGCTCGCCTATCCGATTAATTACGAGACCGACGGTTATTATGTGCTGTATAATTTCGACTGCAAGCCCGAATTTCCGGTTGAGTTTGAACGCGTGATTAACATTACCGACGGCGTGTTGCGTTCAATGGTCGTTTTGCGGCAAAGCGGGGAGTAGGAAAACGTTTTTTAAAGCTGAAAGGATTTGAATTTTTGTTATGTACAATCGAGTGATTCTTATGGGGAGAATATGCCACGACCTTGAACTTAAAACTACGCCTAACGGCGTTCCGGTGCTTTCTTTCCGTATTGCGGTGGAGCGCAACTACCAGGTTAAGGGTGAGGACAGAAAGTCTGATTTCTTTAACGTTGTGGCTTGGCGCAACAATGCCGAATTTATCAGCAGATATTTTTTCAAGGGCAGAATGATTCTGCTTGACGGTGAACTGCAAACGCGTCAGTATGTGGACAAAAATAACCTAACAAGGGACATTGTCGAAATAATAGTTGACAACGCAAGTTTCACAGGAGAACCCAAGTCCCAGCAGGGCAGCGGTTCAGGCTATCAGAATTATCAAAACAACCAAGGTTATCAAAGCAATCAGAGTAATCAGGGGGCTTATCAAAGCTCGGGTCAGGGCGGCTATCAGCAAGGCGGATACCAAAGCGGTTCGGTAGCGCAACATCCGGCTGAACCGGAGCCGGTGTTATCGCAGGGCAGTGCACAGGATTTCGTTGATAACGCTTCGACCGATGATGATTATCCGTTCTGATAAAAGGGCGCAACGCGCCTGTTTTTAATAAGCAAGGAGGAAGACAGTAAGATGTCCGATAGAAAGGATTTTAACGACAAAGGAAACCGCCCGATGAAGCGCGCAAGAAAAAAGGTATGTCAGTTTTGCGTTGACAGGGCGACGTTCATTGATTACAAGGACGTAGCGAAACTCAAAAAGTGCATGACCGAACGCTCGAAAATCTTACCGAGACGTGTAACGGGCTGTTGCGCCTATCACCAGAGAGAGCTTACTGCCGCAATCAAGAGAGCGAGACAAATAGCGCTCATTCCTTACGTTTCAGATTAAATAATTTCGGGGTGTTTTAAAGAAGCTGTTTTTGCTTTCCTTAGAGCGCCCCGCATTTACAATGAACAATCGGCAAACATATTTCTCCGTGATATTTATAATAGTACAAGGAATAATCACCAATGCTCTATGAGTTTAAATTAAGCACCGAGAGGCAAAATTTTTACAACGTAACCAAATGCCTTAATCAGTCGGTTCAGAAAAGTGGCGTGAGAGACGGGCTTTGCGTAGTTTATTGCCCGCATACAACGGCGGGAATAACAATAAACGAGAACGCCGACCCAGATGTTGTGCGGGATATGCTTTTGGGGTTGGATAAGGCTTATCCTGACAGGGCTGAATTCAGACATTCCGAGGGGAATTCTGCCGCGCACTTGAAAGCGTCAGCCGTGGGGAGCGGGGTTAATGTAATAGTCACAGAGGGCAGGCTGTTGCTCGGCACATGGCAGAGCGTGTATTTCTGTGAATTTGACGGACCGCGGAACAGAACGTTTTATGTGAAAATTATGCATGAAAGGAAATAATTTGAAAAAAACTCAAGTATTAGAGGAAAAATATTTCACCAATCGTTGGTGCTTGGAGAGGAGGGTATTTAATATGGGAAAAATTGTAGCAATCGGCGGCGGGGAAAACGGAAGACCGGGAACAGAGTATGAAACAGGAGCTTTTGACAAGGAAATCGTTTTGCTTACCGGCAAAAAACAGCCGAATTTTCTATTTATAGGGCTGGCTAATAAGTTTTCAGACAGCTACTTTGATATAATGGACGGAATATACGGTGAAAAATACGGCTGTAAAACCGCGCATTTAACCGAAAGCGATATAAAAAATTCCGAAATAGCCTGCTCAAAAATAAAAGACGCCGATATTATTTATGTAGGCGGCGGAAATACATTACGTCTTATGAATTTGTTAAGAAAATATGGAATTGACCAAATGCTTAAAAAAGCCTATAAAGAAAACAAAGTGCTTTGCGGCGTAAGCGCGGGCGCGATATGTTGGTGTGATTTCGGCAATTCTGATTCAAGAAAATTTACGAGCGGAAGCGACCAACTGCTGAAAGTAAAAGGGCTCGGATTAGTCCATGTTCTTTTATGCCCTCATTTTAACGTCGAGCCGAAACGTCCGAAAGACCTGCCGAGAATGATGAAAACAACCTGTAAAATTCCTGCCGTTGCGCTTGATAACGGAGCGGCGCTGGAAATAGTTGATGACAAGTTTAGAATTATTAATTCTATTGAGGGTGCGACGGCAAGAAAGTTTTACTGGAAAAAAAGGGTATATCACACTGAGATTATAGAGCGTAATGTTTATTATGATATTGATTTAATTTATGAATTAAAATAGGGTATTGGGGTTATTCAGGTAGGTTATTATATTTTTGATGTCACTATTATATAGGCTTGAAGATGTTGCTGTTGACGAAAAACACAGAGGACAGGGGTTAGGAAAAGCATTAACAAAACTTATAACAGACATGAAGCTTTTTAAACCTTTACTTGGATTACTGAGTACCAAAGACGCATCCGGCTTATATGAGCAATTTGGATTTAAGATTTGTGAAGATATACAAATGTACAGATTACCTGACGTCAAAGGATAAGCGTTTTCTGCATATTTAATTTTTAAAATAAAGAGAGGTACACTTATGGGCAGATTGTTTGGAACTGACGGTGTTCGCGGCGTAGCAATTACCGAGCTAACTTGTGAGTTAGCTATGAACATAGGACGGGCGGCGGCGTTAGTTTTAACTAAATACGCCAAACAAGGGAAAAGAGCTAATATTCTAATCGGAAAGGACACCCGTATTTCTTCTGATGCGCTTGAGGCGGCTTTGATTTCCGGAATCGTTTCAGTCGGCGCGGATGCGGAATTACTCGGCGTTGTGCCTACTCCGGCGGTGGCTTATTTAATCCGCGAGTTTGAAGCCGATGCGGGGGTGATGATTTCGGCGTCTCATAATCTTGTGGAGGACAACGGTATAAAATTATTTTCGGGTACTGGAGAAAAATTACCCGATGAAATTGAGGCGGAAATAGAAAGCTATATACTTGACGCTCCTCAAAAAATAACACTCAAAAGCGGTGTTGAAATCGGGAGAATCCGTTCATTTTATGTCGGAAATGACAATTATATTAATCATATAAAAGATTGTACTGACGGAGATTTAAGCGGCTTGAAACTGCTTTTTGACTGTGCCAACGGTAGCGCCTGTTCCTCGGTTGACGTTTTTGCGGAGCTTGGCGCGGACTGCGAATTTATCGGGAACAGCCCCAATGGCTGTAATATTAATAAGGACTGCGGCTCTACTCACCTTAAAAATCTTTCCGAAAAAGTCAGGGGCGGGACATTTAACGCGGGCATCGCCTTTGACGGTGACGCCGACAGATGCCTTATGGTTGACGAAAAAGGAAATGAGGTCAGCGGGGATAAAATTATCGCGCTTTTGGCAAAATCCATGAAAGAAAAAGGAACCCTCAAAAATGATACCGTAGTTGTAACCGTGATGTCTAACCTCGGATTTCACGAATATATGCGCGAAAACGGAATAAACACTGTTTGTACGAGCGTCGGTGACCGCTACGTTTGCGAGGAAATGCAGAAAAACGGCTATAATATAGGTGGAGAGGATTCAGGGCATATAATCCTTTCGGATTACGCCGCGACGGGAGACGGTCTGCTTACTGCGGCACGGTTTTTGAGTCTGCTGAAAGCAAGCGGTAAGCCCCTTTCGGAATTAGTTTCGGCTATAAAAAATTATCCTCAGAAACTAATTGGCGTTAAGGTAAATTCCGAAATGCGTGCAAATTGGGACAAAAACGAAAAAATTATTAAAGTTATAAAAGAAGCTGATGAATTTTTCGGAAAAGACGGGCGGGTCTTAGTGAGAGCAAGCGGGACAGAGCCTCTTTTACGAATTATGATTGAGGGGAAAAATGCCGCTGATGTGGACGGTTGGATTTTAAAAATAAAGGAAACAGTAGAAAAAGAGATAGTATGAGGATTGCGAAAGACTGGCGCGATTATGAATTAATCGACGCGTCGGGCGGGGAGCGGTTAGAGCGTTGGGGCGAGAAGGTTCTGATACGCCCCGACCCCCAAATAATCTGGCAAACAGGCGAGCCGTATGACCCGTTATGGGCGTCTGCCGATGCTCGCTACATCAGAAGTATGTCAGGCGGGGGAGAATGGCAATTCCAAAATGAACTCCCCGATAATTGGAAAATAGAATATAAAAACCTCCGTTTTAAGGTTAAGCCCACGGGTTTTAAACACACGGGCTTGTTCCCTGAGCAGGCGGTGAACTGGGATTTCTGCTCGGAGCTTATTAAAAACTTGGGCAGAAACGTAAAGGTATTAAATCTTTTCGCCTATACGGGAGGCGCGACCCTTGCTTGTGCTGAAGCGGGCGCGGAAGTATGCCATCTTGACGCGGTGAAGAATATGGTGGAGTGGGCAAGCCAAAACGCCGCTTTATCCGGACTTTCCGACAGAAAAATACGCTGGATTACCGACGACGCCATGAAATTCATAGCGCGGGAAAAACGGCGGAATAATAAATATGACGCTATAATTCTTGACCCGCCGAGCTACGGCAGAGGGACTAACGGTGAGATGTGGAAATTGGAGGATTCAATCCATGAGCTTATGGAGAAGTGCACCGAAATATTATCGGACGAGCCTTTATTTCTATTGCTGAACAGCTACACAACAGGGCTGTCGCCGTCGGTTATGTCGTATCTTTTGAAAATGACGGTCGGGCGGAAATATAAAGCCGAAATTACAGCGGAGGAAATCGGCTTGCCTGTAACGAGAACAGGATTAGCCGTACCGTGCGGGAATACTGCGATAGCGGTATTCGCAACGTAGTGTTTATGATGTTTTGAATATGGGCGGGTGCGCTGTCGCAACAGTGTAATTCCTTTCAACTTAAAATTTAAGTTGAAAGAACAATATCTGCATTTGCATGCTGTATAATTAAAGGAAACAGCTTGAAAAAAAGCTCAAGTAAAAAAGGAAAATATTCACCACTTGTTGGTGTCGGGCAGGAATGGTATATAAAATGTCAAACATACAAAATGATAAACATTCCCCCAAGGGGGAATTGTCGCCGGTCGTGCGCCGTTCAAAAATAGCAAGAGCCTTATCCTCCGATGGCGGCGTATTATGTATCGCCGCAGACACAACGGGTATTGTAAACGAAATTTTCAGAATCCACCAAACCTCACCCGTAGCCAGCGCGGCTCTCGGCAGACTTGCCACGGCAGGTTCAATCATGGGCTCGCTCATGAAAAATAAGACAGACAGCTTGACATTGCGTCTTAACGGCGGAGGCGGAAATCCGGGTGGCAGTCCTGCGGGTATTATAACCGTAGTTTCCGATTACAAAGGCAATGTAAGATGTTGCGCGGGTAATTATAACGTCGATTTACCTTTGAATTCAAAAGGCAAGCTTGACGTTGCGGGCTATGTAGGCAGGGAAGGGTTTTTGGGTGTAATCCGTGATTTAGGACTGAAAGAGCCTTACACGGCGCAAGTCCCTCTCGTTTCCGGGGAAATCGGCGAAGATATAACAAGCTACTACGCCGTAAGCGAGCAGATTCCCACAGTCTGCGCTCTCGGCGTGCTTGTAGACCGCGATTGGAGTATAAAGGCGGCGGGCGGGTATTTAATACAATTAATCCCTCCTGTTGACGAATCCAAAATTGAATTTATAGAAAAAAATATCAAATCCATGCAGAGCGTCACTGAAATGCTCGCCAGCAATAGCATGAGCGCTGAAGATATAGCCTTGCGGGGGCTCTCGGGTTTAGGCGGAGAGATTTTAGACGAGTGGGAAATTTCCTACAAGTGCGACTGTTCACGTTCCCGTACCGAGGAGTTATTAGTCAGCCTTGGCAGGGAAGAGCTTCAAAAGTTACGCGAGGCGGGTGAACAAATTGAGGTCTGCTGTCATTTCTGTGACAAAAAGTATTATTTTGAGCCTGATGAAATAAAAATTATGTAGAGGCGGCAAGCCGCCCGCAAAGTAAGTTAATATTCGGGGAATTTATATTTTGCGTGCCTGTAACGGGACGATGTTTTTTCCGTATCAAATAAAATCAAAGGAGAAATTAGTTTGAAAAAAAGCTCAAGTACAAGTATAAGAAGAAATATATTTTATGGTTCGTTGATGTCGGAAAGGGAGGATATTTAAAATGACGATTAATACAGCTTTCGGCGGTTCGCCGAAAGAAAAACTCAAAAAATGCCATGAAAGCATTAAGCAAAAAATTAATTTTAAGCCCAAGGTCGCCATTATTCTCGGCTCGGGGTTGGGTGCGTTGGCTGACGAGATAAATGCGGAAGCGGTTTTGGATTACAGTGAAATCGACGGCTTTCCACAGTCAACGGTGTTTGGGCATAAAGGGCGGTTTGTTTTCGGTTGGATTGGAAAAACGCCTGTAGTCATAATGCAGGGGCGGGTTCATTTCTATGAGGGATATTCCATGAGCGATGTGGTTCTACCTGTAAGACTTATGAGGCTTATGGGGGCGGATACTCTGTTTTTGACTAACGCGGCGGGCGGAATTAATAAGAATTTCGGGGTCGGGGAGTTTATGCTGATTAACGACCAGATTTCAAACTTTGCGCCTAATCCGCTGATAGGGGAAAATTTTGAAATGCTTGGTACAAGATTCCCCGATATGAGTGAAATTTACGACAAGGATTTGCAGGAAATAATAAAAACTACCGCAAAAGAACTCGAAATCAAACTCAACGAGGGCGTTTATGTACAGCTAACAGGTCCGGCTTTTGAATCCCCTGCCGAAATAAGAATGTGCCGCGCTTTAGGTGCGGACGCTGTGGGAATGAGCACGGCTTGTGAAGCGATTGCCGCCAATCACGCGGGCTTTAAAATCTGCGGGGTTTCGTTTATTGCCAATTTAGCCTGTGGAATAACCGACCAGCCTTTAACCCATGACGAAGTTATGGAGGCTGGGGACAAGAGTGCGCCGCTTTTCAAAAAATTAGTGCTTGGCGCGGTTGAAAAATTTAATTAGGAAATTTAAAATTTAATAAAAAATTTTAGGAGGGAAATTCAATGAAAGTAAAGATTTTTATGGAAACCACCATGACCAACTTAGAGGACATGATAAACGACTTCATCTCGCGGGAGGAAATAGAAATAATAAGGGTAGACTTTTCATCACATTCGGCGAATAATACAGGCGGTTGCGCCGTGATGATAACCTATAGGGCTTACGGAATTGAGGAAAAGCAGAATTAAAAATGTTAAATAATATCAGACTTTCTTCCGATGAGAGCGCGGTTGTGATTCTTGACCAGACCAAGTTGCCGGGCAGGGTTGAGGAACTTCGCCTGACCAAAATTGAGGAAATGCGTAATGCTATTATAACATTGCAGGTAAGGGGCGCTCCCGCAATCGGAATTTTTGCGGGGTACGCTCTTTATGTGCTGTCAAAAAGTATTCCGGAAAAGGTTGACTTTTGGAAGGCTTTAAGCGATATTAAAGATATTCTCAATTCTACCCGTCCCACGGCGGTGAATTTAAACCGAGCCCTTGAACGTATGATGGCGGCGGCTAAGAAAGCCGGAAAAAGCCGCAAAAAAGCTATTTCTGCTATGGGTAATGAATGTCGGCTGATTCAAAGTGAGGACGTGGCGATTTGCAGGAGTATCGCTGAGTATTCCTTAAAATTAATCAAAGATAACATAGGGATTTTAACCTACTGTAACGCTGGAGCTATTGCTACTTCGCGTTACGGTACGGCGCTTGGCGGAATTTTTTTGGGACATGAGAGAGGGTATAAATTCAGCGTTTACTGCTGCGAAACCCGCCCGCTTATGCAGGGTGCACGGCTGACCGCCTACGAGCTTACGGAAAGCGGAATAGATACAACGCTCATTTGTGACAATATGGCGAGCAAGGTTATGAGCGAGGGGAAAATTCACGCCTGTTTCGTAGGGTGTGATCGCGTGGCGGCAAACGGCGATGTTGCCAACAAAATCGGTACCAGCATGGTGGCGGTTTTGGCAAAGCATTATAATATTCCTTTTTATGTTTTCTGTCCGTCTACCACGCTTGATGTAAATTGCCAAAACGGTAGGGACATAGTTATAGAAACCCGCTCCGAAAAGGAAATCCACACCGGATATTTCGCCGAGCGGGTTGCGCCGCAAAATGTCAAGATTTATAATCCTGCGTTCGATGTTACGCCTGCGGAGCTTATAACTGCGATTGTTACTGAAAAAGGGATTTGCAGAGCGCCGTATGAGGATAGTTTGATGGCGGTAAGCAGATAGTTTAATTAACAGATTGGAGGACAAATCAATGTCAAATAAAACTAAAATCGGTATATTGCTTTTAATTATAGGAGTTGCCTTTTGTATATTAGGGGTTGTCTTTAAATTAACAATTGGGTTTGTTTCGGTGCCTATTGCTTTCGGCGCGGGTATAATTTTTGTTATTGCGGCTCTTATAAAACTGTTGTCAGGACGCAGAAAATAAAGAATTAAGGATAAATTATGCAATTCCCCGAAAATGTAAAAAAAATAATTAATAGGTTAGAAACTGCGGGGTTTGAGGCTTACGCGGTGGGCGGGTGCGTGCGGGACAGTTTATTAGGATTAACGCCGCCCGACTACGACATCGCTACAAGCGCGTTTCCCGATGAAATTAAAGAAGTTTTTAAAGATTACAAAACCGTTGATATAGGGGCAAAGCACGGAACGATTGCGGTTATCACAGACGACGGTAAGATTGAGGTTACTACTTTTCGTACCGACGGCGATTATTCCGACAGCCGCCGCCCCGATAGCGTGGTTTTTACAAAGGACTTGAAATCCGATTTGTCAAGGCGGGACTTTACGGTCAATGCAATGGCTTTTTCTGAAAAAACGGGAATCATTGACCTTTTCGGTGGGAAAAAAGACCTGCGGGACAGAGTTTTACGTGCTGTAAGGGAACCCGAAAAGCGGTTCACCGAGGACGCTCTGCGAATCATGCGGGCGCTTAGATTTATGTCGGAGTTAGGTTTTTCATGCGAAACCGAAACAGGAAAATATTTAAGAAAATTAAAAGACAAATTATTGCTTATTGCACCCGAAAGGATTTCAGCTGAACTTGATAAACTTCTCACAGGGGATTATACGGAGAGTATAATATTAGAGTATTATGACGTTTTGGGGGTGATAATCCCTGAACTTATTGATTGTGCGGGCTTTGACCAGCAGAGTAAATATCACGTTTATGATGTTTTGAGCCATATTGCCAAAACTGTATCAAATTCACCCAAGGAGCGGGTTTTAAGACTTACCATGTTATTCCACGATATAGCAAAGCCTTGTTGTTTCAGCTTTGAACCCTCAGTAGGAGCGGGGAAATTCGGAGACGCGCCTGCGGGGCATTTTTACGGGCATCAGAAAAAAAGTGCTGAAATTGCCGAGAATACAATGCGACGATTGCGCTATGATAACGCGGCGACAGCTAAGGTAAAATTGCTGATTGAGAACCATGACCGGGAATTGAAAACCGATGATGTAAGTGTAAAACGATTGCTTAATAAATTCGGATTTGAAACTTTAAGGCAGCTTTGCGATGTGCAGGTAGCTGACGCGGGGGCGAAATCCGAGTTGGCGCGGGGGGAAGATAAGGTCGGAACGCTTAGGTTAGTCATGGAAAAGGCGATTGAAATCATTGAAAAAGAGCAATGTTTTTCACTTTCACAGCTTGCGGTAAACGGCAATGATTTAATAGAGCGGGGCTTTAAGGGCGCGGAAATTGGCAGAGTTTTGCAGGACTTGCTTGAAAAAGTTATTTCGGGAGAAGTCCCGAACGATAAGCAAGCATTGCTTGAAATTGTCGAAAAAGCCCGATAAAAATCGAAAATTATTATAAAGGAAGAGTATCTTGAAAAAAACATGGGGCATTAGAGAAAAAATATTTTACGGTGCGCTGACGCCGGGAAAGGATGGTATATAAATATGTCATCTGTTGATATAGGAATCGACCTCGGAACTGCCAACATAATCATAACACTCGGCGGGAAAGGGATTGTCCTTTGCGAGCCGAGCGTGGTGGCTTATGACAAAAAGAAAAAGCGAGTAATTGCCGTTGGCGGTGAGGCAAGCGATATGATAGGCAGAACGCCTGAATATATAATTGCGGCGTATCCCCTGCGCGACGGGGTGATTTCAGATAACTATATGACCGAAATAATGGTGCGGGAATTTATTCGCAAGGTCAGCGGCAACATGCTTGTCAAGCCCAGGGTTGTACTTTGCGTACCCTCTTTTGTCACCGATGTTGAAAGGCGGGCTTTGGTGGAAGCCGCTATGCTTGCCGGTGCGCGCAAGGCTTATCTTATAGAAGAGCCTGTGGCGGCACTTCTCGGCGCGGGGGTTGACATAACCAAGCCCAACGGCGTTATGGTGGTTGATATAGGAGGCGGTACGACCGATATAGCTGTGGCTTCGTTCAACGGAATAGTAAGCTCGGCTTCCATAAAGCTTGGCGGAAACAAGATGGACTCGGCAATTATCAAATATATTCATCAGAAATATAAGCTTATTATAGGTGAAAAAACCGCCGAATCGGCTAAAAAGAAACTGACAAACATGTACGACCCCGACGGTGCGGCAAAAATGCAGGTCAAGGGGCGCAGTGTAATAAGCGGTCTGCCTGAAAGTGTGGAAATAAGTGATTTGGACATATACGAGGCGCTTTCGGCTTATGTGGAGGAAATAATAAGCAACATTCGCGGGGTTTTGGAAAAAACGCCTCCCGAGCTTGTGGGAGACATACACTCAAACGGCTTGGTACTTACGGGCGGCGGTGCGTTGCTCGGCGGACTTGACAGGTTGATTACTCAATTTGTAGGCGCGCCCTGCATTATCGCCGACAGACCTATTGAGTGTGTGGCAAGAGGGGTTAATAAGGCGTTTAAACATACCGGGGAATTGCTTGACGGGTTTGAGAAGATTTCGCTTTATAAGTATAAATAAAGGAGAATTGTAAGGAATAATTTATGAAACATTTAATCGACCTCAATGATTTCACACCTGAAGAATGGGACGGAATCATACATTTAGCCGGGGAAATAATGGATAACCCGCATATTTACCAAAGCTCCTGCCGCGGCAAAATTATGGGAACACTGTTTTATGAGCCGAGTACAAGGACACAGATGAGCTTTCAGAGCGCGATGTTAAGGCTTGGCGGGGGGATTATAGGATTTGATAACCCTACGGCTTCAAGTATTGTAAAAGGCGAAAGCCTGAAAGATACCGTCAAGACAGTATCAGGTTATTCCGACATAATGGTGATGCGACACCCTGTCGCGGGTTCGGTAAAAGCTGCTGCTTTGACTTCGGATTGCCCGATTATAAATGCGGGTGACGGCGGGCATTTACACCCTACCCAGACGCTCACCGATATGCTAACTTTACAAAAAGAAAAAGGAAACCTGACAGGATTAAAAATAGGTGTTTGCGGGGATTTGAAATACGGCAGAACGGTACATTCTTTGGTTAAGGCGTTATCTTGTTACGAGGGCAATAGTTTTGTTTTTATTTCGACAAACGAGCTTCAAATGCCGTCTTATATAACCGCGCTGTTAAAGGATTGGAGCAAGGCGGATTCAATCGAGGAAGTAATCGGAGAACTTGACGTATTATATATGACAAGGATTCAAAGAGAGCGTTTCCGCGACCAGGACGAGTATGAAAAACAGGTTTCGCGCTACATACTTGACATGCCAAAACTTGACAAAGCTAAAAAAGAGCTTATTATAATGCACCCGTTGCCGAGGCTTAACGAAATTGACATAGAAGTTGACGCCGACCCCCGTGCACTTTACTTCAGACAGGCAAATTACGGCATGTATGTGAGAATGGCGTTAATTCTAATCATACTGAATTATGACATGAATACGCCGATATTATTAAAAGGCAAGGCGTATGACGCCGTTAAATGTGAAAACTTAAAATGTATACTTCAGAGCGAAAAACATTTGCTTCATAGCTTTATTGAAAAAGACGGAATTTTAACCTGTGAGTATTGTGAGGGGAGAAGAAATCTGTAGAAATGGATATAATAATTATCGCATTGCTGTCCCTTATTTTAATTTTAGGCGTAATCAGCCTTGTTTTGTCTTTTAAAAAATCTGCTGATTCCAAAACCGAAAAGCGTTTTGAGGCACTCAACTTGACAGTTTTGAACCTTGACGGCGGGGTAAAGCAACTTGAGAACGGAATTAAGCAAATTGACACTCTTATGCGTGAGGAATTTGCGCGGAATCGTACCGAGAGCAACGCGGCTTCCCGCCAGAACCGTGAGGAATTGATGAATTCTTTTAAGATTCTCGGCGAAAAAATTGATGTGCAGTTAAGAGATATTCGCGAGGAAACGGCAAAAAAGCTTGAAGAAATGCGTAAAACAGTTGACGAAAACTTAAAAGATACGGTAGAGAAAAGGTTTAATGATTCTTTTAAACTGATTAGTGAAAGATTGGAACAGGTGCATAAAGGGTTGGGCGAAATGCAGCAACTTGCGTCCGGCGTGGGAGACTTGAAAAGGGTGCTGACCAACGTTAAGACTAAAGGAAATCTGGGAGAAATTCAGCTTGGTTCAATTTTAGAGCAAATACTTTCGCCTGTGCAGTATGAGGCACAGAAATCGGTAAAAGGCGAAAGGGAGCGGGTGGATTTTGTTGTCAAGTTGCCCGACAAAAACAGCGCGGATAAGACATTGTTTTTGCCTATTGACTCAAAGTTTCCGACCGAGGATTATCAAAAATTACTTGATATTTATAATAGCGAAAGCGCAGTTTCAGACGATGAAATGAAGCGTGCGTCTAATGCTTTTGAGACGGCTGTAAAGAAATGTGCAAAAGATATTTTCGACAAATACATAAATCCTCCCGTTACGACGGATTTCGCCATTATGTTTGTGCCGACTGAAGGGTTATACGCTGAAATAGTCCGCAGAGATAATTTATTTGACATATTGCAAAGGCAATATAAAGTTACGGTTGTAGGACCTGCTAATTTGGCGGCGTTTCTTTCGAGTTTGCAAATGGGCTTTAGGACGCTGGCGATTGAACGGCGCTCAAATGAGGTATGGGAATTACTCGGCGCTGTTAAAACCGAGTTTGGAAAGTACGGTGATTTGATGGAAAGTATAAAACGTAAAATTGACTCTGCGGCGAAGGAAATTGACAATGTGGGAGTACGTTCGCGGGCGATTGAGCGGAGGTTGAGGAGTGTAGAGGAGTTGCCGGAAGGCGGTACAACAGAATTAATCGGCGAGTAGAAATGATATAAAGTTATACAAAAATCCCGATTTTGTCAAAAAAATCGGAATTTTTACTTTTTTATAATTTATTTATATTTCCCGTGCTGTATTTCAATTTTGTAGCCATACCACCGCGGATATGGCGTTCCTGTTTGTTTTTTTCTAAAACAGCCTTGACTTCTTTGTGAAGAGCGGGGTTGGTTTTTTCAAGTCTTGCGGTTATATCTTGATGTACGGTTGTCTGTAATTAATAAGGTTTCGTCCAAGCCTATATCATTGTAAAGTTTTAGGTGAATATCCACGTTTCCATCAGGGTTTACAACGATTTTATCAATGATTTTCTTTAGCTGTGCGTTGCTCATGGATTCAAGTGAAGTTATATTTTCTATATTTTTGAAAGCGTTTTTGAGGATACCCTCAAGAGCTTGTCCTTTGTTCATATTATATTCGACAAGGGTTAATTCAGCCGAGATTTTATCAATTTGATTATTTAATTCGCTCATTCTTGAACGCATTTCCTGACGGCTGATGGCTTCGTCAGTATACATTTCCATGCACTTGACACGCGTGCGGCTTAATTTGACAAGTTTGTCCTTTAATTTCTTTTCTTTGACGGCGTTATCGTCGGTTGTGCTATATAACTTGTTAAACTTAGTAACTATATTATTAATTACGTTAGGTTTGTTTTTAAGCAAACCGGCGAAATATTTTTCAATTTCCGCGATTAGCTCATGCTCGTAAATCATAACCGAGTTACTGCACCTGCCCGTGTCGGTGGTTTTTGTATAACGCTTAGAGCAAACCCAGTCGGTGTAGGTGTTCTTGTAGGTTCTGACCCTTTGGCGGTAGGAATATCCGCAGACAGGGCATTTAATCAGCGTACTGAAAAGGTGTTTGTTGCTTTGCCGTGTTTTGTTCAAACTGAAAGCGGCGTTGCGTTCTGCCATGATTTCGGCGGCTTTTTGAAAAGTTTCATCATCGATAATTCTAAGCTCTTCACGTTCGACAACCACCCAATCATCTTCATCTTTTTGGGTTCGGTTTCCGGTAAGAAAATCTTCGACTTCCTGCTTGCAATTGATAATTTTTCCAATGTAAATTTGATTAGCCAAAATCCGGCAAATGGCGTTTTGACTCCAGTTGCAGTTGCGTTTGGTTTTTATGTCTTCCTGATTTAAAGACAGTGCAATTCGATTGGCGCCGTAACCCTCGTCTATGTACGTTTTGAAAATTCTGCGAATAACTTCGGCTTCTTTTTGATTGATTGTAAGATTGTAAAAATCGCCTTTTGTTTTGTCGTAGCCGTAAACTATGTTGGGAACACGACCTTTTTCGGCGTTGATTTTTTTGCTCATTTTTATGCGTCTTGATGTATTCGCGCTTTCTTCCTGCGCGACTAAAGCCAATGTTCCGAGAATCATTTCGCTGTCCTGGGAGGTTAGGTTTGAGTTTACAAAATGACAGGCAACGCCGTTCAGTTTTAAAGCCCTTATGCTTTGCAGAAAATCAACGGCGTTTCGTGCGTATCGTGAAATATCTTTGACAACTACCATTTCAAACAATTTCTTTTCGGAATCATTCATCATTTTTAAAAATTCTTTACGGTTTTTGGTTTTAGTGCCGGAAATTCCCTCGTCTGCGTAGATTTTGATGAGGTTGTAATTGTTCTTTCGGGCGTATTCCTCAAAAAATGTTTTTTGGGTTTCGAGGCTGTTTAATTGGTCTTCTTTGTTGGTAGAAACGCGGCAATAGGCAACGATGTTCATTTTATATACCCTCCTTTTAACGCGCTATAATGTTACTACCATATATGTACCATTGCGTTGTAATATAAGTTTAACATAAAAATCAAGACTTGTCAAGCGGTAGTTTAGGAAAAAAATAGTTTCGGTGTTAATTTTTGGAGAAATTTGTCGATATATAAAATAATGCGAGCCGATTAAACAGCGGTTTATAGTTAAAACGCTATAAATTCACCGCGCTTAATTGTGCAAATTGTACAGCCCCAAGAATTCTCAGTGGCTGAGTGTTGCATTTTAGACAAAAATATATTATAATATATTTTGAATTGTGAGGGGATAAGGGTAAAATTATGCGAAAGCTTCATAAAAAGTTAATATCGGACATAGTAAAATCGCTGAGTGAAGCCAATTCAGAAATCCGTAAATTATTTTTTAATAAAGATATGCAGCGCTTAACCGCGCTTTTAGCGGATTGTTTTGAAAGTGCTACACAGGTGTGTGAATTTGTAAATCAACTTGAGGGCGAGGGTACAAAAACTGTTAGCTATTTGACAGAATATTGCGCTATCATCAGCCGTATAAATAGCACTGTTGACGACAATTATACATTAATAAAAGAGTTAAAAAATCAAGTTTTAAAAATTGAAGACAGCATCAGGAATTATATAAAACCTGATAAATTTGAAATTGTGTTTTTACCGTATAAAGCCGCCATGTTCGACTGTATGGAGTCAATTTGGCTGGCGGCAAAAAATGACCCGCAATGCGATGTTTGTGTAGTTCCCATTCCTTTTTATGAAAAAAATCCAGACGGTTCATTAGGAAAAATGAATTATGAGGGTTATCAGTACCCCGATTATGTTGAAATCATTGACTGGCAGCAATACAACATAAAAGAGCGTTGCCCCGACGCAATAGTTACACATAACATATATGAAAACAGCGCGTTGGCGGCAAGTATACATCCTGATTTTGACGCTGCAAGGCTTAAAAAATATACGGATTTGCTGATATATATACCTTATTTCGTAAATTCAGATGATATATCAAATGATTATTTTGTTGCCGTTAAAGGTAATATTTCTCCCGAAAGAATAAGAAAATCATGTATCAGTACTTTCAATAAAAGCAAAGAAGATGAGGATAACCAAGGCGAAACCGAGTATTCAAAACATGCAAGCCACGGCTCACCAAGATATGATAAAATAATAAATGCCAAACGCCGTGATTTTCCGTTGCCGCAGGAATGGGAGCGGTTAATAGGCGGTAAAAAAGTTATTTTGTATAACACCGCAAATTCTGCCTTGATTAATAATGATATAAATAAATGGCTTGATAAGCTGACTTATGTGTTAGATACATTTCGTAAATGCGATGACGTTGTTCTTTGGTGGCGTCCGCATTTGCTTATTGAGGCGCATTTGCGCTCCACGCTTTTTGATGAGTATAAACAAATCGTCAAAAATTATAAACGTGAAGATTTCGGAATTTTTGACAATTCGCCTGATTTGCACAGAGCTATTGTCTGGAGCGACGCCTATTATGGCGACGGCGGGAATTTATTGTCTTTATACGGCGTGACAGGCAAGCCGATTATGCTCCAAAATATAGGCGTTACCAACTTTGATAAACACGAAACAAACGTTGAAATCCGCCCTTTTGAGATTAAAACTTTGAAAGAAACAGGCGATTTAAACGTCCCGCTCAGTGAAAATCCATCACCTATAGATGCGGAGGAATTTAGCCTACGGCGGCTCGCCGCAAAAATTCAAACGGGAGCAATTGATATTTCGGATTTCTACATGTATGAGAGCGAGTTATTCCCATTTACGGACGCAATTAAAGCAAGGCTGATGCATGAAAGCGCCGCCGAGTTGCAGAAAAAATGCGCCTTGGATAATATGGAAAACACCGAGGCGGCGGGGAGTACTATTTATAGTAATATTAAGAAAGGGATATTGAAAAGTTAGGAATATATGCGATAGTGTCGATACATTGAAGCTGTAATTTGACGACAAACAGAACAATATGTCGAAAATTATACAACCCTAAAAATTTTCAACATTTTATGTGTTGCATTTTCTCTGAAAATATAGTATAATGTGTAGGTGTGCGCTTGAGCGCATAGGGTAAATCAGAACAAAGGAAAGAAACTATGCGGAAACTTCATAAAAAAATGATATTGGAATTAGTGAAGACTTTAAGCGAAGCCAATGTCGAAATAAAGACAATGTTCGAAAATAAAGACATACAGGCGTTAGTAGTTCTTTTAGATGATTGCAACACTTTTGCGGCGCAAATAAGCGCATTTATTGAACAGCTTGAAAGCAAAGATATAAAAACTTTTTATCACTTGGAAGAATATTACAGACGTATCAATCAATTTAAAAACGGATTATGCAATCAAGATGAAAATGCCGATATAATGGAGGAAATCCAGAAACAGATTTCTGTAATTGAAAAAAGTGCGGAAGATGACTTAAAAATTGACAAATTTGAAATACTTTTTATTCCATATAAAAGTTCAATGTTCGACTGCATGGAATCGGTTTGGCTTAGCGCGAAAGACGACCCTCAATGTGACGCTTATGTAGTACCGATACCATATTTCGAAAAAAAGCCGGACGGCTCTTTGGGAAAAATATGCTATGAAGTCAGTCAATACCCCGATTATGTGCCTGTTACAGACTGGCAACAATATAACATTGAAGAACGCTGTCCCGATGTAATAATAACGCATAATATATATGACAATAACGCTTTTGCGACAAGTATTCATCCGGATTTTTATACCGAAAGACTTAAAAAATTTACGGACATGCTTGTATATATACCGTATTTTGTGAGTTTTGATGATATACCGAGCGATTATTTTGTCGCTGTTGATGGTGCTTTGCGTTGTGATAAAGTTGTTGTTTCTTCTGAGAAAATAAGGCAATCATGTATTAATGCTTTCAACAAAAATGAATATGGTGATAAATACGGGGACGCTCATTCAAAATATATTGCCCTCGGTTCTCCCAAGTACGATAAAGTAATAAGTACAAAGCGTGAAGACTGTCAATTGCCGCTGGAATGGGCAAGGTTGACAGAGGGTAAGAAAGTTATTTTATACAATACTACGATTTCTGTTTTGATTAATAATGATGTTAATAAATGGCTTGAAAAATTGAGATATGTAATAGATTCTTTTCGTGAACGTGATGATGTAGTGCTTTGGTGGCGTCCTCATCCGTTGCTTGAAACACATATGCGTTATCCGCTTGTTGAAGAGTATAGAAAAATTGTAGAATATTATGTAAATGAGGGTTTCGGTATTTATGATGATACGCCGGATTTGCACAGGGCGATTGTGTGGAGCGACGCTTATTATGGAGATGGCGGGAGTCTTTTGAAGCTATATGAGGTAACAGGGAAACCCATTATGATTCAAAATATTGACATATTAAAACCGGAGAAATCTGATATTGAGTTAAGAAAAATTTGGTTTTATGATTATGTGCAAATAGGTGAAGAAATATGGTTCTCGGCAGGTAATTTTAACGGGCTTTTCAAAGCGGATATAAAGACGGGAAAAGCGCGGTTGATTGGACGGTTTCCGAATGAAGAGAGATTTGGTTGGCACTTGTATTCTTCTGTTAAACAGTATAAAGACAGGTTGATTTTTACGCCCTGCTTTGCAAATGAAATAGCTGTATACGACATGACTGCAAAAGAATTTACAAAGTATAAATTGAAAGAAATACAGACGGAACATGATATAAACTTCAAATTTTTTAATGCTGTTATGTTTGAAAATTTTGTTTACTTTATTGCTTGGCATTACCCCGCGATTGTTCGCTTTGATGCAGAAACGGGTGAGATAGAATATATAACCGATTGCTTTAAAGATGATTTTTTTCTTGAAAAAAGGGCGGGTATTTTTACAACGATGGGTTTCGCACGCGGAAGTATACAGTATTTGCCTTCGCGTCAGCATAACGCTTTGTTTAAATTAGATATGGAAAATTGCCGCGGCGAGTTTATAACCGCCGGCTCAAGTGAATACAAGCATGTAAGTATGTGTTCTAACGGGGACGAAGTGTGGTTAATCTCTCTGAAAAACAATGAAAAAATACTTTCAAAATTAAACCTATACACAAACGAATTTACTGAGTATAGTATACCTCAAATTACAAATAGGGCAAAAGATATTTTTATTACAGGGGATATCTTATGGGTAAACGCTGAAAACGGCTTAGGGTTGCTTGCGATTGACAAGGAAACTTTATCGGTAAAGTCTTATGGTATTGATGATAATAATGCGGATTCGCAATACAGAAATCAAGAATTTTGGTTTTGCAAGGAACAAAACAATGCTCATACAATGTTGTCAAGGGGTTCAAATAGGATTTATGAAGTTTTAAGTTCAGGCGAGTTTTCGGTGATAAGCGAAGTAATTCATTATGCCGATGATGTTAACGAGTTGGATTTTATTGATATTTTTTATGTAAATAGAGAAAAAGATAGTTTTGATATGAAAATAAGTTCGGATTTCTTTCTATATGAAAAAAGGGAAATTTGCTTTGCAAGCATAATAAAATCTCAAGTAAACAAAATGTCGATTGCTAATCTGCAAAACAATCACTATTCAGATGATATAAAAAACGCAGGGGCGGTAGGAAACTCTATTTACAGTAATTTAAAGTGTGAAATTTTAGGGTGATGTGAAAAGTGTATATGGTAACTTCGATATTTCCGAGTTATGATAGGCGGCAAATTGACAATCAGGTTAAAGCGGTTTCTTCTTGGAGAGAGGCAGGGTTTAGTGTAATATCTTGCAACATTCGAGAAGAAATAGACAAGCTTTCACATATATTTGATTATGTGGAGTTTGTGGAAATGCCGCGCTCGGGCTTAATGAATTTTGGTAAACCTTATATTTACATCAGTGATTTAATCGCGCTTATGAAGAGTAAATGCAACGGTGTTTTCGGCATAATTAATTCTGATATAAGACTGAGGAATTTAACCGATTCTATGATAAAAAATATCCGACACGAAGCGGAAAACAAACTTTTATTTTTGCATCGTTATGATATTATAGATGAAGATGATATTAACGGAGAATACTATTTTACGGGAATGGACGCTTTCTTTTTGCATACGCAAAACGCAGAATACTTTTTTGATGAAGGTTTCGTAATGGGACAAGCCGAGTGGGACCATTGCATGATATACAGGGCAATTAAATCGGGAATTTCAGCAGTTGAAATAAAGAACCCAATTGCATATCATTTAAAACATGAGCAGCGTTGGAAAGCGGAACAATGTTCTGAACTTATTAAATGCAATGCAGATGAGTATTATTCGGTGGTCAACGAAGTCTTATCAAACACCAACGGTATTTCTTTAACGGAATCAAAAGAAGAAGATTTATTTTCAGTGATTTCATTCGAAGGTGTTTACATTGATGATAAAGCGTTGCAATTTTTAAAAAATCATGCACGTAAAAACAACTATTCCGCAGTCAGAAGTGATGTGGGGCTTGGATATTATCGTAATAGTGAGTTTCATCGTGTTTGCATGTTACACGGACAATTGAAAAAATTATACGCTGACGCTTGCATTATAAGATATAAAACTTCCGGAAATTATGAGTATGAAGAAAGCGGTATTATTGCAGCTTATGTTGATTTTGAAAAGACGGAAGTAAGGAAGAAACTTTACAATAAGAAAATTATTCTTTATCCGGCGGGTAAAGGCGCCCGCATGATGCTCGACTGCTTTGAGGCGACCGATTTAAAACCGATAGGTTTCGCTGATAAAAACTCCGCGCTATTAGACAATACATGCGGTGGTTATAATGTTTTCGCGCAGAAAGATTTGATTACTTTAGAGTATGATTATATTGTTGTTGTGAGCAATCTTTATACAGAAGAAATACTTGCGGAACTTACAAATATTGGTATAAAACAGGAAAAAATCATTGTTATTTGAGATTTGCTTAGGAAAAAGAAAAGTATAGGAAAACAAATATTTCACGGCACTTTGATGCCGCAGGGATGGTATTTTAAAATGGAGAAAATATTAATTGCTACTTCGATAGCGCCATTTGATATTGAGAATCAGCGTAAGGCAGTTAATTCGTGGCTTGCCGCCGGTTTTGAAGTAGTTTCATGTAACGCGCTTGTTGAGATTGAACAGATTAAATCATCATTTCCGGATATACGTTTTATCCCTTTGGAAAGGGATGCAACTGATATACTGGGCAAACCTTACCCGTATGCTTATGATGTGTTACAAATATTAAAGAATGAAAAGCATAGTGTTTGCGGGTTCATAAATTCTGACATACACTTAATAGATTTCCCCGAAGAATTAATAGTGATGATATATGAACACGCTTTAAACGGGGAAATGGTGTACTCAAACCGAATGGAAACCAAGTCACTTGAACAGAATGACATTGACAGAGCTTACAGTTATCGTGGAGGGTTTGATTTTTTTATTTTCAATAAACAATTAATTGAAATATATCAGGACGATAATATGTTTGTTGGCAACACTATGTGGGATTTTTGGATGTTGGGAATTCCTTATATAAATAATATACGGCTAACCGAAATTAAAAACCCTGTATGCTATCATATTTCGCATAAAATAAGATGGGATGAGACTTTATTTAATAAATACAGCAAACAACTTGCTGATAAATATTGCAACTCTGAATCAAGCGCGTTTCCTTTCATGATGATGACATTAGTAGCTGATTTAAGTAACGGTCTTGTTTACGAAAGTGATATGGTTAAAGAAAAACGTGTTCTTGTTGCTTTCCCGAAAGACGAAGAAATAAGAGAAGACACTTTAAAAAGTTTAGAGAATCAGACACATAGTAAATTTGATATAATTCAGGGTGAACCTGATATGTTAAAAAAATCTGAGTATGATTATGTTTTTTATACGGTAAGTAACCAACAATATGTACATACCGCAATAAGCTTGCTACTTCAGGAAGCTGAAAGAAGAAATGCAGAAACGCTGCAAAGTGATGTGGCTTTAGTAGGCGGCGATGTTGATAAAGTGCCTGTTTCACGATATATAAAGACAATTCAAAGTCAAAAAGGTAAGAACATATTATGTAAAATAGGCATAGATAAAAATGCGCCTCTCTCATTGTTGCGAGCGCCTCTCAGTACACTTTCCATAATAAAAACTATAGGTTCATTTTTAAAGGAAATTGAGCGGTTTTATATCTATCCCGCGGGAGAAATGTCAAAATGGTTTATCAAAGGGTTATTGGCGGACGAGAAAAAGCCGCTGTTGGGCTTATGTGATAAAAACGAACTTTTATGGGGAAAAGAAATAAACGGGTTTCAAATATACTCTCCTAAGAGATTAGATGATACTGAAACTTACGATAAGATTTTAATAACGTCACAATTTGAAGAAGAAATTTATAACGAGCTGAAATCAAGAATACCGGCGGATAAAATTGTAAGGTTGAGTGAATTGTTGAACTTGTATAAAATTTAGAGTAAATAATTTTAGGGGAATTTTTAACTATGATGATTAATTTTATGCTTGCTGATAAATGCAATTTAAAGTGCAGTATGTGTCAATTTGTTTCAACGTCAACCGGTAAGGAGTTTCCATTTGAAAAATATGTGGAATTACTTGACCAATTACGCGATATAAGGATTTTCAGCAGAAAAATCACATCAATTCGTCTTGACGGCAACAGGGAGCCTTTGCTGTATCCAAGGATTGCCGAAGCGGTAGAGGCGGCAACTAAAAGAGGGTTTTATACCCAGATAGTTACTAATGGTATTTTATTGAATAAAGAGACGTCAATGTCGCTTATAAAGTCCGGAGTTAATTTAATGATTGTCAGCATTGGAGGAGTGACGCCAAATGTTTACGCTTACGTACAGGGCGCAAACAGGTCAGAAAAAGCTGTGAAAAACCAACTTGAAACTGTGATTGAAAATGTTAAAAATTTTATAAAAATAAAACAAGAAATGCGTAGTCAATGCCGACTGCAAGTGAATTATTTGCTGTCAAGTGAAACCTCTAAAGAAGCTCGTGAAGCATATTTCTTTTGGAAAGATGCAGGCGTAAACGCTATGTTTTTTCAAACCCCTTATTGGTGCGAAAGTGAAGATGATTTTGAGAAATATGCGCGTAGACAATGCACCTCTGTTATGTGCGACCCATTCATAATTTCCCCCTTAGGTGATGTTCACCCATGTTGTTTTTGGGAAGCTGAAGATGTTGTATTAGGAAATTGTTTTAAAAATGATTTTGAAAGCATTATAAAGTCAGATAAGTTTAACGCTTTTTTTAAAGCTCTTGCGAGTTTTGACACGGAAAATATTCCGGTCGCCTGCAAGCGTTGCGCGGGGCTTTCCGTTTTGCCGCAAAGATTGTATTTTTGAGGGGGAAATGAAATGAGAAATCATAGATTGTTAAATATAACATACGAGAATTTTGTAGAAATCGCTAAGAATAAGCGCTGTATTTGTTTTGGAGCAGGTTATTCTATTTCAAAAATAATCAAAAATATTGAAAACGATATCAGTATTGATTATATTGTTGATAGTGATTTTTGGAAATGGGGACAAGAAATAGACGGATATGAAGTCAGAGCGATTAATCAATTATGGAAAGAGGATATGGATTCTGTCGTTATTCTTATTACAGCGAAAAATTTTACAGAAATCGAAGAAATGTTATTAAGCGAGGGGCTCCAAAATTATTATATTTATGTCCTTTTCTTCGAGCATTTGATTGAAAAATACGATAGTATGACTATAAATATTCAAAATATCAACTAAGTGCGAGGAAAGAATATGAAAACAGATAAAGATTTTCAACTCGGAATAAGCATTGACCCTGTCAGTGCGTGTAACCTTAACTGTTATTTTTGCACCGTATCCGGCTCGAGGGACGGCAGCATAGTAAATACAGAAAAATTATTGATTGCTTTAGAGAACATAAATGATTTAAGGTATCATTTAAAGAAAGTGTTTTTCACAGGAATAGGCGAACCTTTGTTATATAAAGACCTCCCCGATGTAACGGCAAAGTTGAAATCAAAAGCGGCTACTATCGGAACTTTTACTAACGGTGTTTTACTTACGCCGGATTTATCGGAAAAGTTACTGAAATCCGGAATGAATGCTTTTATGATAAGTGTTACGGGTCTGTCGCCTAAAATATTTTCAATGTTTCAAGGCGGAAATTTGACATCAAGTCAAGCCGAAAAACTTTACAATACAATCCAAGACAATATTAAGGCGCTGTGTGAATTAAGAGATAAAATAAATAAAGATGCGCTTATCAGAATAAGTTATATACTTACTGAGGATTCAAAAAGCGATTTCTTTAAAAGCCTTAGTTATTACAGAGAAATTGGAGTTAATCATGTTCAGACAAGAGTGCTTTTAAACAGCGAGCATTATTATGAACAATTAGAAGCTAATGATATTTCTTTTATAAAAAATTCCGCTCAAAACAAGGAAGAAACTACAACTATAGATAAAGATTATTTATCAAGATTAATCACATTTGTTAAGGATAAGGGTGAAAGTCTTTGTCCGTTTGTCGGCGATTCTATGCAAATAACTTCGCACGGCGATTTATATGCCTGCTGCGAACGATATGATGAAACATTTCTCGGAAATGTTTTTACGAATTCGCTTGTTGAGTTAGTGAATTCTGAAAAATTTGAAAAACTTGTCGGTAGTTTGCATGGCAATTATGATGAAATTCCGAACGGCTGTCGCAAATGTGCCACAGCACAATCTTTTTTGGCTATTCATTATGCCAAATTTGAAATTTGAAAGGATGATATTATGAAAGATAATAAAGGTTTTTTGAATAATACTTTAGAGTCGTTTTATTGTTTTCGAGAGGGGAAAAATGTTGTTTTAATCGGTACGGATAAATGGGCTGAAAAAGCAATATCAGATGTAATAAGCCCTAAAAACATTACTATTAGTTATTTTATTAAAGAAGATTCGAGTTTCATAGAAAAAACTTTTATGGGGGAGCCTGTTAAAGATTTTCACGAGTTGTTCAATGAAAATAATAAAGAGAAAATTATCATACTCATTTGCGGAAATAATCCGTTTAAATATGTGGAAAAATTGGAAAAGGCAGGTTTTGATAATTACTATTCATACTATCTATTTACAGAATTTTTTATTAATAGAGAATCGCGATGGATTACCTTGAATTAGTCAACAAACTTATGTATAGAGAAACGGAGAGCTTGACGTGAAGATATTGTTTTTTTCAAGCTATGACAAACACGGCGCCGGTGTAGCCGCTTACCGTATATTTCAAGGGTTGCGAAACAAAGGATTTAATGCCGATTTTATGACTAAATATAAATCTAAGTGTGATAGTATACAAATTGAAAACAGAATCTTTGAGAATATGGCGTATCGGGTTTACAGTGACAATATTTCTAAAGCGTGTGTGGGTGAACCAATAGGAATAATGGCATTAGGATTGCCGGAAAAGGAATTAGCGGAGTTAAGTGCCGGATATGACATTATAAATTTTCACTGGGTGAATTATTTTATTTCAATTCAAGGAATTTTTGCAGTTGCACAAACAGGAAAGCCGATTGTAATAACAATGCATGATGAAAATTTGTATACCGGTGGGTGTCATTATACCGGAGGGTGCGATGGTTATTTATATAATTGCGAAAATTGCCCTAAACTTGACACCAAAATGCATAAGTATCCCCCTTTGGAATTAGCTAATAAAATGCAATATGTTCCCAAAGATGCCATTATTGTAACCCCAAGTCGTTGGCTTGCAGAACGCGCCCGCAGAAGTAAGATTCTCTCAAATAATAGAATTGAAGTTATCCCCAATGGAATTGATGTTAATATATATAATCCTAAAAAAAGACAAGAGCAAAGAAACAAACTAAATTTGCTTGATGATGAGAAAATGTTGCTTTTCGGCGCTCAGTCAATTAATGATAAGCGAAAAGGAGCGCAATTTATCCCTGATGTTTTAACGCAACTAAGAAAGCGCGATTTTAAATTTAAAGCATTCGCTTTTGGAGAAACTTCTGTCAATTCTATTGAAGAAGTTTATTACCTTGGCGTAATTGATGATGAACATCATCTTGCAAAATTATATGCGGCGGCGGATACTTTGTTATTGCCGTCCTTAGAGGATAATCTTCCTAATGTAATGTTAGAAAGTCTTTTGTGCGGGACGCCTGTCGCCGCGTTTGATGCGGGCGGAATTTCTGATGCTATTATTCATAATAAAAACGGAATGTTGGCTCAAATTGGCAATGCAAAAGAGCTTGCGAACATGGTAATTCAAATTTCCCAAGAACCTTCCATGCGGTCATTTTGTAGAGATGATGCGGTTAAAAGATACTCATTGGAGGAAGCCGTAAGTAATTATACCTCTTTGTTTGAAAATATAATTACCGAAACGCGATATGAGCGATTATTTGAGCCTAATGCTTTAATCTATACTATTACTGATGATTTAGAAGAATATTATGAAGAAAGTTTTAAGGAAAGAATCAATAATTATCAAGAAAGTCTAAACGTATGGTGTAGTGAGTGGTCTAAAGAGTGGTCAAAAAGTGAGTTTTGCAGACTTGAAAAATCTGTTCGGCGTTTGCGTGATGCGGCAAAAGAGGGAAAAACAGTCGTTATATACGGGATGGGGCAGTACGGTCGTTTTATTTATACGTGCACACAGGATTACGTTGATTTTTGTGTGGACGGCAATCCTGATAATTGCTTTGGAAACACACACAGACCGGAAAAGTTACAGGAATACGATAAAGACAATCTTTATATTCTTATAGCTATAAACGGTCAAGTTACGCAAGTCGAAGAAATATTAAATAATTATGGTCTTGTAAAAGGCGAACAGTATGAGAACATAAATGATTTATTTTAGTGTAAAGAGGTAAAATATGAAAATCAGGTTTCCTATTAAAGAAAAGTATATTATATTTGGCGCGGGAGTTGCGGGTCTTGAAGTCGCGGGGAAAATTAACTGTGATTACATTGTTGATAATTCCTTAAAAAAGCAGTGCGAGATGATTAATGGGTTACCTATAAAATCGCCTTCAACGATTCTCGAAGAAGAAAAAGGGAGTTTCTTTGTTATAATTGCAAGTTATAATTATGGCGCAGAAATAGCAGAGCAACTTAAAAATATGGGCTTAAAGCTTAATGAAGACTTTGCAGATTTTCGTGAATGTGGAATTGAGGAAATAAAGAAATATAAATATATGTGCTTTGAGTCAACGCAGAAGTGTAATTCTCGTTGTACTATGTGTGATTGTTGGAAAAGAAAAGCGCAGAAAGAGCTTACTTTAGATGAATTTGATAAAATTATTTCAAATTATGTTTTTAGCGAGCTTGAGGTAGTTAATTTTTCGGGAGGAGAGCCGTTACTGTTACCCGATATAATTCCTTACTTGAAACTATTTATAAAAAGACTACCAAAATTAAAGTCGATTTCAATCAATTGCAATGGCTTATTGATTGAAAAAACAATAAGTCAAGTTTCTGAGTTTAATAAAATTTGTGCGGAACATGGAATAGATTTTGTTTGCAGTATATCAATTGACGGGGTCGGCGAGATTCATGATAAACAAAGGGGTGTTTCGGGGGCGTTTGATAAGGCAATAAAATGCTTAACTGAATTAAAAAACAGGGGAGTAGGAGTTCAAACTTGTACTACAATAACCAAAGATAACATTTGGGGGCTTGAAGAGCTTATTGCATATCTCAATAAGAATTGTTTCAGCAGAACGATAATGCGATTATCTCGTAGCACAAAACGTTTTTTATATGAAACTGAAGCACAAATTTTATCTTTTGATAGAAATGAATTATATCAATGTAGATTACTGCTATGGAAGCTTTATTTTACGGGCATTGAACACCAAAAAATGATTTCGATGATGTCAATAGGATATTTTAGCGGGAAAAATCGAACTGATATTTGCACATGCCCATATATAAAACAAGACATAGCTTATTTAGACTGTACCGGAAAAATGCTTTTTTGTTGCAAAATGTACAGAAGCTTTATTACAGCGGATATGACAAAAAAAAATGCTGTTGGTTTCCTTACTGCAAACGCTCGCTACTACAACAATTGGTTTTTGAAAGATACAATATGCCATGATTGTCTTGATGAGTACGTCATATCTTGGACACCGCAAGCAAAAGAAGAATTAGATAGGATAAGTTTTTGGAATGATTTTTTTACGCTGGCAAGATATTATTCGGGTGAAAACAATATCAAATCTTTCTTATCCGAATATAAAAGCAATTCAAAAACCGTCTTAATAACCGGCTGGTACGGCACCGAAACCGTTGGCGATAAGGCTATATTGGCGCAAATTATTTCGGAAATTCGTGATAAAGATGAAAGTGCACGTATTTTGATAACCTCTGCCTACCCGTTTATAACCGAACGCACTTTGTATGAATTAAGTGAAGACAACATTGAGGTTATTCCGCTTTTTGATAAGCAAGCTTTGGAGTGGGCGTCTTCTGCCGATGAAGTGATTATGGGAGGGGGGCCGCTTATGGAAATGGAATGGCTCGCCATACCGCTTTGGCTTTTTTCAATCGCTAAACAATCAAACCGAAAAACCGTTATACGAGGTTGCGGAATAGGACCGGTTTTCAGTGAAAAAGCAGAAAAAGCGGTTTGTGATATTTTACAGCTTGCTGATGAGATAACATTACGTGATAAGGCAAGCGCCGATTGGGTAGCAGCGCGAATCAACAGGGAAGATATACATGTTACAGAAGACCCGGCGATTCCTTATATTCATAGGAATTACAAGAAAACCGACAATGTTACTAAAAACAATCAACTCGCTTGTTTTTTACGTGAATTAACCACAGAATACGAAAACGAGAGAACGCATGAGGAGTTTGTTGAATACAGAAAAAACTTTGAAGAAGCATTGGCGCGTAACATTAAGCAATTATGTGAAAAAGAGGGGTTAATTCCGCATTTCTACTCTATGCATAATTTTGTAATAGGAAATGATGACAGAGATTTTTATTATCGGTTTGCGGGTGAATATTTTGAGGAAGGCACTTATGTTATTGATAATAAACTGACGAGTATTGAAAAAGTGACAAATGCTATGAACAGTGCCGCTCTTTGTCTTTGTATGCGTTTTCACTCTGTTGCTTTTGCGGATACATTGGATGTACCTTATATTGCAATTGATTATACCGACGGCTGGAAAAACAAAGCTTTTTTAGAAGAACGAGGCAAGCTTGAATTTATGGTAGGTATTAGCGATTTGATTGCCTCTTATGATGCTTTAAGTATGAAAGGGAAATAATTTTATGAATAAACTGCATGAATTAAGCATTCCGCTTGAAGACTTTGGGCGTGATGCATTTAAAGAGTCATTAAAGGGACCTGACCGTAGCATGATGACTGAAGACGAAAGGGCTTTTCTCGCAGGTGCGATTTTATACACGAAGCCCATAAATATATTGGAAATTGGAGTACAAACAGGGGGGGGGAGTTTACTTGCATTAGAACTTATCAAAAGCAGACCGAACGCACATTTGACTTCCATTGATATTGCAAAAGAAATAAAAAGTCCGGGTAAAGGTTGGCAAAATATTCCGATAGGCGCAGATGTTATAAATGCATATAACAACCTTGAAAGCGCGAATGCACACCCGCAATGGACGTTGATTACGGGCAGGGATACTTCTGAAGTAATTGATGGTCTCTCAAAAAAATTTGACTTTGTTATTTTGGATACAGCGCATATTGCCCCAATTGAGGCTTTAAATTTTTTAACCGTGCTCCCGTTTTTAACAGAGGATGCTGTGGTGGTTATGCATGATATGGGTCAGCAATTTTTACATTATTTTGCGGCTTTTCCAAGATTATTTATTGGTAATAAGCTATTATTGGATAATATTATAGCTGAAACGAAAATATATCTAAATTACTCGGAATACAATAATTACAATCCATATATAATGTCAAATATTGTCGCCATGCAATTAAATGCTGACACAAGAAAATATATCGGAAATGTTTTTAGCGGGTTGAATTTTCCTTGGGGAACAGACCCTGAAAATATAATAGAACATGTTACAAAAATCATTGAAAAGTACTACAAGCAACCTGAAATTCGTATTTTTAAAAATTCTATCTTACGCAATAGGAGTATAATTGAAAATAATTTCAGAAGTACACCTAATTTTGATTTTGCTTTACGTGATATTAAGTTGAAATTTAAAAATTATCATAATTATATTTTATTTGGTGTGAATTCGCTTTACCCGTTTTTAATATATAATAGGCAACTTGGCAGTTTACCATCTCCTATTGAAATTTGGGATAACTTATCGGAGAAAAAAGAACTATATGGAATACCAATAAATAAGCCACACACGAACATACCCGAAAACACTTTAATAATAATTACTGCACGACAGAAAAAATCAATAACAGATATAATCAAATCCATACATTTTTCGCTTAGAAAGAGCATTGTTATCCTTGAGGATTATGCTCCTTATAAGGAATTACTCTAAACATAAAAATAAAGAGGGAGCTTATTATGAACATCGCCCTAATTCTCGCAGGCGGTATCGGTCTGCGAATGTTTCAAAACGTCCCTAAGCAATTTCTCACCGTATTTGACAAGCCGATAATGATATACACGCTTGAAGCTTTTCAAAATCACCCCGACATTGACGGAATTATCGTTCCTTGCTTGGACGGTTGGCATGAGATTCTTTGGGCATACGCGCAGCAATATAAAATTTCAAAACTGCGCTCAATTGTCGCGGGAGGCGAGACCGGGCATATTTCAATTCGCAATGGCATAAACGGCTTGAGAAAATTTTGCGGTGAAGACGACATAGTTATTATACACGATGCAATTCGCCCTATGGTGACGGCTGATATAATATCAAACAGCATTGTTACTTGTCGCAAATACGGTTCGGGACTTGCTTCTTTGGACTGTGCAGAGACTTTTTTCAGAACTGCTGACAGAAAAAGTGGTGTTTCGTCATTAAATCGTGATGAAATCATGCGTGTTCAAACGCCGCAAGCTTATCGCTACGGAAAGTTAATTTGGGCATACGAAGAAGCGGAAAAAAGAGGGATTACTAATGTTGTATCCGCAAGTGAGTTAATGACTGATTTAGGTTCCGCTATTTACTTTTCCCTTGGGGCGGAAAAGAATTTCAAAATCACTACTTTTGAGGATATAGACCTTATGAAAGCGTTTTACTTAGCTAAAAAAGAAGGAGTAGTGAATTAACCGTGTACACTTTATTAAAGTCGCCTACTTATAAAAAGTTACTTAATGAAACCGCCGCGCATAATATCAATTGGGATGAGCTTGCCGGCAAATGTGTACTTGTCACGGGTGCTACAGGAGGCATAGGCTCTTTTCTCATTGATTTGATTAATCATCGCAATTTAATGTATAGCAACAATATAAACATTGTCGCTATTAGCAGGGATAAAAGCCGTCTTCAAGAGCGTTTTTGCAACTATAAAAACATTTCAATTATTGCGAGAGATATTACTAAAGAGGTTGATTTTAATATAAAATGCGATTATATTATTCACGCGGCAAGTAACACACACCCTATTCAATATGCTTCAAAACCGATTGATACGATAACGGCAAATGTTCATGGAACACATAATCTTTTGGAGTTAACCGCGAGAAATAAAAATTGCAGAATAATCTTCTTATCATCTGTTGAAATTTACGGACAAAACAGGGGAGATGTTGATAAGTTTGCGGAGGATTATTGCGGATATATTGACCCTAACACGTTGCGCGCAGGTTATCCTGAAAGCAAGCGAACAGGCGAAGCGCTGTGTCAAGCATACGTCGCTGAAAAAAAAGTGGATGCTGTTATATTGCGTCTGAGTCGCGTTTACGGACCGACCACGGCGGCGGACGACAGTAAAGCAATTTCGCAATTTATTAAAAACGCGATGAATTGTGAGGATATTGTGCTTAAAAGCAACGGAGAGCAATTGTATTCATACGCTTTTATAGCTGATACTGCAATTGCCTTACTTCATGTGATGTTAAATGGAGTAACGGGCGAGGCGTATAATATGTCAAGTGAAAATTCAGACGTGACACTAAAAGAACTTGCGGAAAAACTCGCTAAAACAGTTGGTGTAAAGATTGTTTTCAACCTACCGAAAGCCGAGGAATCCAAGGGGTATTCAACAGCGACCAAAGCTGTTTTGAACACGGAAAAGTTAAGAAATATCGGCTGGAAAAGTCGTTATGATATATCAAGCGGATTGGAACTGACAACAAAAATCTTGAGTGAGTGCAAATAGAGGTATTAAAATTATGTTTAATCAAGCCGAGCAGAATTTTTTAGCTCAATGTTATAAAGATGCATGGAGTGATTATATTACTTCTCTATCAACATCAAAATCTGCTAAGTGGGACTGGGTAGTTATAACTGCGTCAAACGAATCGCAGGCGGAGGCGTTCAGACTGCAACTTGACAGACGCAGTGCGGAAGGGTTTCTTTTACCAAACACTAATTATGCTGTCATTCCTGATGTTGACGGAAAAAGAATAGGTTCGGGCGGTGCAACGTTAAATGTTTTACGTTATATTGGAGAACAGGTGGGAATTTCTAATGTTCCGAAACTTAAAATACTTGTTTTTCATTCGGGCGGCGACAGTAAAAGAATACCCCAGTATTCAGTTTGCGGCAAGCTTTTCGCTCCCGTTCCGCGCCTGCTGGAAAATGGCAAGCAATCTACTATTTTTGATGAATTGATGATTTTATCTGTTTCAATTCCCGAACGCATAAGTGCGGGAATGTTAATAATGCCGAGTGATACATTGATTTTGTTTAATTCAGTGCAACTTGATTTGTTCTCATGTGACGCAGCGGGATTGTCTATAAAAACTGATATTTCTACCGGACGTGAGCATGGCGTTTTTGTTGCTGATTCCGATAATGTAGTAACATGTTTCTTACACAAGCAATCCGAAAAAAAACTACGTCAAGCGGGTGCGGCAGACGCAAGCGATTCAGTTAACATTGACACCGGTTGTATTTGGTTCGGCTCAAATTTAGTTGAAAAACTTGTCGGCTTAATTTCGGAAAACAATGTATTTTCCGATAATCTATTTAATAAATATGTAAACGATAAGGTTTGTTTAAGTTTTTACGCCGACTTTCTTTTCCCTTTGGCGGGTAGTGCGACTTTAGAAGATTATCTTAATGAAACGCCCGAAAATGTTATTTCCGATGAACTGCTTGATTGCCGCCGCAGTATTTGGGAAGCCGTTAGTAATTATAAAATATCACTTGTAAAGTTTCATCCCGCAAAATATATTCACTTTGGCACACTTCGGGAATTCTTTGATTTATTAGTGTGGCACATAGAAGATTACTTTTATTTAGGTTGGCAAAAGCAAATAAAGTCGGTTGCTTGCACGCAAGCCGTTGTGAGCAACAGCATAGTTAATGAAAGCGTTGCACTTTCGCCAAGTTGTTATATTGAAAATAGCGATGTTGGCGAAAACTGCTCTATTGGTAAGAATGTTGTTTTATCCGGAGTAACGCTCAAACACATACAAGTTCCGGATAATATTATGTTGAATTGTGTAAAGTTGAAAAACAATAATTTTGTCTGTAGAATACTCGGATTAGACGATAACCCGAAAAGCTCTGTGTTTGATACCTTTCTTAACGGAACGGTAAATGATATTTTTGCAAAAACAAACTTGACAGTTAATCAAATTTGCGGGGACTCCGCTACAATATGGAACGCCGAAATTTTTCCGGAACGAAAAACGCCTGAAGAAGCCGTTCAAGCTACGTTGGTTTTATATAAGATTATCGGCGGAAATGCTTCTGATGCTGAGATGGATTTATGGAAAAATTCAGTAAGATATAGTTTTAAAAGTAGTTTTAACCAAGCTGATGTGCAGGCTCTCCTTGATTGGAACGCGCAACTTGAACATCGTATAAATGTCAGGAATTTTATCAGCGCGTTATCTAAAGATGAGCCGCTTTCCGAGATATTGTCAAAGTTTGAGCATGGCGTAAAATCCGACATTGAACTGCGTATTATTTTATCAAAAGCGCGGGAGGCGCAATTTCCGCTCAATATGCGTATTTTTCACGCTTTGTCGGTAATCTGCCGTAAAAATAACAGGACGCTTGAAAGCATGGATTTCGACAAGTTAGAGGATATGGCTTATGAAACAGTTAAAAATGTAATTGTCAAGTCGGTGGAGGAAACGCATAAGTTTTCATCATTCAGATTTATTAAGGAAAGCGAAATTGTCGAATTACCCGTTCGCGTTAATTTTTGCGGAAGCCCTTCGGATGCCGCACCATATTGCCTCGAACATGGCGGAACAATGTTTGACGGAACGTTGCTTTTAAACGGCAAACGCCCGATAAAAGCGGAGGTGAGGCAGCTTGAAGAACCGCTTATAGTCCTTGAAAGCATTGATTTAAAAACGCGGCGAGAGGTAAGAAGTATTGAAGAAATCCTCGATTGCGGGAATCCTTTTAATGCCTTTGCTTTGCATAAAGCTGTTTTAATCGCGGCGGGTGTCATTAATAAAAAATGTCAAGCTCCCCTTGAAGAAGTTTTGCGGAAATTAGGCGGAGGCTTGCATTTGTTGACATTTGCCGATGTTCCGAAGGGCTCGGGGCTCGGAACGAGCAGTATAGTAGCGGCGGCTTGTATAAAAGCGCTGAATTTGATTTTCGGGCAGGGGACGGAGGAAGAACGTATTTACGCGCAGGTATTCGCCGCGGAGCAATTGATGAATACAGGTGGAGGTTGGCAGGACCAGGTAGGGGGCTTAACACCGGGACTTAAATTTATACGAAGTGGGGCGGGGTATTATCAAAAAATAAACGTTGAAACTGTAATACTTAATCCTTGTGTTGCAAAAGAATTAAATGAACGTTTTGCGCTGATTTTTTCGGGGCAACGCCGCCTTGCCCGTAATGTTCTGCGGGAGGAACTTAACCGTTGTATTGAAAATGAAACTTCGGCTTTAAATGCCCTTGACAGAATAAGGAATATTTGTGTTCTGATGAAATTCGAGTTAGAGCGGGGAAATATCGGCAGGTTTGCCCGATATGTTACCGAGCAGTTTGAATTGGTTAAGCTAATTGACAAAGGCGCGTCAAACACTTATATAGAGTATATTTTTGAGGTGTGCGACGACCTTATAGACGGCAAAGCTATTTGCGGCGCGGGCGGCGGCGGCTTTTTGCAGGTTATATTAAAGAAAGGTGTTACAAAGGCTATGTTGCAAAAGCGGTTAGAAACGGTTTTCAAAGACTGCGGGGTAAAGCTTTGGGATTGTGAGTTGATATGAAATCTGTAAATTTAGCTAAACGTGTTTTTGATAGTGAAATTAATGCGCTCTGCTTGATGCGCGATTCGCTTGATGAAACCTTTGAAACAATCGTAGGGGAAATATTAAACTGCAAGGGTAAAATAATAGTAACCGGCATAGGTAAAAGCGGTCATATAGCCCGCAAAATCGCGGCGACATTATCAAGTCTGGGCAGCCCGGCAATTTTTGTACACCTTGCCGAAAGTCTGCACGGCGATTTGGGAATGATACAAGAATCTGATTTAGTTATCGCAATCAGCTACAGCGGTGAAAGCGATGAAATAACTAGGTTTATTCCGGGCATAAAAACCATAGGTGCGAAATTAATCGGAATAACCGGCAACGGTTTTTCAACCCTTGCCATTAACTCTAATTTAGCGCAGGTTCTTCCAAAATTCTCCGAGGCTTGTCTTTTCGGTTTAGCTCCGACTTCAAGCACTACCACCGCCCTTGTGTACGGTGATGCTTTGGCGGTTGCCGCATCCGAATTAAAAGGTTTTGGGAAAAATGATTTTAAAGTTTTTCACCCGGCGGGCGCGCTTGGAAAAAACCTGACCTTGAGAGTTTTTGACTGTATGCGGCAAGCCGATACAATTACAAGGCTTACGGAAAAATCAACGCTTGCCGAAGCTCTTAAACTACAATGCGAAACAGGTTGGGAAATCTTGCCTGTGTCCAGCAATAACAGAATCTTAATCGGCACAATCAGCGCAGGGAAAATCAAGAACATCTTAACAGAGCGGCTTAACATATACGAGAATGTAATAGAAAATTACATTGAGCGCGGTCCTTGTTTTGTAAATTCAGATGAAATGGCGGTCGATGCGTTGCGTATGATGAAACATAATTCTTTGGAAACTGTAATTGCAGTAAAAGAAAATATAGCCGTAGGAATTTTAAAACGCGAAGATATTTTGAAACAAGGGGTTTATATATGAAAATAAACTGTAAAGCTTTGGCGTTGGACTTAGACGGCACTCTCACAAACAGTAAAAAAGAAATAACGCCTCTGACACAAGCCGCCATAATCAAGGGAATGGGAAAGGGGATAAAAATAATTCTTGCTTCCGGCAGACCGGTATTGGGGATTGAGCCTATTGCACAAAGACTGAATTTATATAAAAACGGCGGATTTATAGCGGCGTATAACGGCGGTCAAATTATAGATTGCCATAAAAACAAGGTTATTTTTGAAAAGCTACTCCCCTTTGAATATTATGGTGAGATTTGCGAATTGGCGCGAAAATTTGACGTTCACGCTCTAACTTATGACCAAAACGGCGTGATTGCCGAAAGCGACCAAGCCCGTTATGTAATCAAAGAAGCTTTTAACAACGCAATTCCTATAAAAAAAGTAGAACGGCTTGAAAAAGTTATTACAAAGCCTGTTGTAAAGTTCATGATTGTAGGCGAGCCGGATAAGATTTCTCCTACTCTTGAATTCGCGAAACGCGAATTCGGGGGCAAGATTAATGTGTTTTTATCAGAACCATACTTTATGGAATTAACCTCGCCGGGTATAGAAAAAGCGTCAGCCCTTGAACACCTTATTAAATACATAGGCGTTACGCAGGAAGAGCTTGTAGCCGTTGGCGACGGATTAAACGATATTCCCATGCTTGAATTCGCGGGGGTTGCTGTGGCGATGGAAAACGCTTATGACGAAGTGAAAGATATTGCGGATTATATTACTCTGAGTAATGAAGAGGACGGGATTTCATATTTTTTAAAAAAATATGTATTTTAAAATGACAAATTCTCAATTAAATTTTATTAATCAAGGCGAAAAGCATTATTAATATGGTATAATTACTTTAAACATTGTGCAAAAAAATTCATATTTTAATAAATTGTAAACATTTTTTAAAAAACTGAATTTGTTCAGAAATCTTGTCGATATAACTAAAAGCGTGTATGAAACGTGAAAGGATTTTGTGATTGTTTTGAAGTTTGGTTTACCGGAGTGCGTTAAGTTTATAACAATTGTATAAAAAATGCTTGACATTGCACGCTTTTTATGTTAAAATTTAGTTAATATCACTAAAAGAAAAGGAGGAACGCGAATTGAGCGAAAACGAGGAAAAAATAAAAGGAGGGGATGAAGGAGGCGAGACGCCGGCAAAACCTATAGACCAGCCGACGAAACCGGAAAAGAAAAAAAAGAAGAAGAAAAAGAAAAAGCAAAAATCGAATGTTTTCACAAACATTTTGCTTGTTATTCTTATTGCCGCTGTGGGGGTGTTGATTTATCTCCTGCTGACCGGCGATGAGCTAAGTCGTTTCTTCAACCCTGACCCTATTCCGAGAGGAGTGGTGGGGGACGGACGCGGGATTGTCGCTACGGCAGACAATGTTGATGAAATCGCTGACAGATTGTCTAACCCCGTTCCGGACGGACACTATGTAGTTTCAATGAACACCGGTTGGGAGTTTGAGCGTTGGGATACGCCCTCTCAAAACGCTTTTGTTGAAAACAACCTTGATAATGTCCGAACAGTTTACTTCGACCTTATACTTGATGAAACCGAAGAATTGCTCTACTCTTCACCCTTTTTGCCTGTAGGCGCAGAATTGCCGGAGGGGAGCATAACGCTAAATAAAGAGCTTTCTGCCGGAGAGTATCCGGCGACCGTTACTTATCATCTTGTAGATGACGAGTACCAAAACATTACGCATGTTTCAGTAGCGGTGTTACTGAAAATATTGGGATAAACTCCCAAATATCAAAAAACGAAAGGAATTTTAAAAGTTATGAAAACTAAAAAATTACTCGCGTTGGTGTTAGCCGGCGCAATGTTGTTCTCGCTGAATTTTACAGCGTTTGCGGCTTCGGAAATCAATGACCCCGCCAACGGCAATCAAGCCATCACCGGTGATGGTGAAACCACCTACATAGAAACCGACAAGTTTTTAGTGGTTCTCCCTACCGCTGATAACTGGGACTTTATACTCGACCCCCAAGGTTTAGTCGGTGCGTATAGAGCATCGCAACTCCCCGGTTTAAGTGCAAGCGAAACTAATTTGTTTGTGGATGGGGCGACTGATGAGGATTTAAAGGATTTCGCGGGCAAGATTATAGCTGGGGATTACGCCCCTACCGCGCAGAATAGAAGTTCTTTTGAAGTGAGCCTCGGTGTTGACGTTAAGGTTACGGGCGATGTTAATACTGTGTCCAGCGCGGGCGCGGTAGAAGCCGGCGACAATACTGATGAAAACATTTTTATTACCGCAATACTTGCTAAGGAAGCTGTTACAACTAATATAGTTAGTACTCCCGTTAAGTTTGCCACAGGTTCAGACCTTGATGGTTTAGTAGCGGTTCCCCTTGATAAATCCGGGCAAACATTGAGTTTCTTACTTGAAAACGCTGATTATGTTTATACCGGCAATGAAAGTCAAGGCTTTTCATACGATAAGAAAAGCGACAGCTTTGGATATGGTACTCAACTCAGTCTTGGTGGTTTTGTGAACAAAAACGCCAACTGGACGGCATATACCCTTGCTTCCAACGCTAATGGCGCTAAAACTGTCGGCATAGATGCTAAGTTTAGTTTGGCTAAAGCTACCGAAGATGAGATAGGCGCAACGACCAATGCCAACGCTTATGGTTACATAGGTGTGGCGGCGAGTGACCCGTTCGCGGTTGAGAGAGCGGCAGTTAACGGTGCAATAGCCGACCTTGAAGAAAATATGAGCGACCTTGCTGATGCTGTAACTGCTTTTGAGGGCGATGACAATGCTACTAACAAGACTGCTCTTGAAGAGGCTGTAGCTGCTCTTGAAACTTCAATCGCTGCCGCTGAAATAGTGCTTGCGGACAATGAAAACATAACTGCATTGTCAACCGAGATTGGCAACTTAGAAACCGCACTTGCTCTGGCAGAAACTGCGGTTGAAGAGGCAGAGGAGTTGCTGAATCCGCCGGCGGTTGAACCCGCATTGATAGTTGGCGGTTCAGAATTTATTTTCTTCCCGAGCACAACTACGGCTGTAACGGCAACTGTAAGAGGATTAGATGCCGGAGTAACAATTACGGGAATTACAGTCGGTGGTGGATTGAACTTGGCTAATCCAAATCATTACACTACAAGCGGTAATACGATTATATTTATTCCTGATAGAGTTTGGCCGACCAGCCCTGTAATAACAGATGACACTATGCTAATCACTTATAGCGAAGGTTCCGAAACAGGAAAAACTATAACAATAGATGGATTGACATTCGGCAGTTATTTATCGGTTGGCGGCACAAAATTCACAACTTTCACTAACCCGACAACGGCGGTTACTGCTACGGTAGTAGGTTTAGCTGATGATGTAACGATTACGGCAATCAACGCGGGCGGGTTCAACTTGAATCTGAGCACACACGCTACAGTTTCCGGCAACGTCATTACATTCCCCGGCGAATTGCTTTGGACCGGTAACGTCGCTATTACTACTGATGTTATGACCATCACCTACTCGCCTGCAGGCGGCGGCGCTGCACAAACTGTTACTATAAGTGGATTGACATTCGGATAATACTTTGTTAATTTGCAATCGGTATTTTTAATGATAACTTCCCTCGATGTTATATCGGGGGAAGTTATCAAATTTATAGTTTAGGAAAAAATCATGATTAACGAATTAAATCTTATAAATAATTTTGATATTTTATTTGAAAATAAAATTGTCCTTTACGGGGCGGGAAACCGCGGGGAAGAAGTAAATAAAATGTTGAAAAGGGCGGGAATACCCACGGCGTATTTTTGTGATAGTAATCCAAATAAACAGGGAAATACTATTTTAGATACCGAGATAATTTCAATTGAAAAACTAAAAGAGCTTGACCAAAACGAGAAGATAATAATTATTATTACATCAGATTATATTTTATTAATTGAGCAGATAATAAGAGTAATTAAAGGCTGGCATTTAAACACCGAGAATGTTTTTACTGCTTACGGACTTGAATTAGCCCTTTTTAAAAATATAAACCATACACTGATAAGTGACAATTATCGTAATCCTATTTTAGCAACAAAGCCTATTAAAGAATTATTAAACAGGAATTATTATACAGGAAGAATGTTTCAAAGATGGATAAAATGTATAAATAATCCTGACAGTTTATTAATATATCAACCTGCAAAAGTCGGCTCATTAACAATTGAGAAAAGTTTAGATGAAATATATATATCTAATATACATTTGCATTATTTTAATGTTTCAAATAAAAGTAATCTTGGTCTTGATGAAATCAGCAATTTTTTTAAATGCTATAAAAACGCTATTTCTAAAAAGGAAAGTTTGAAAATTATTACATTAGTAAGAGAACCGATAAGTAGAGATTTATCCCATATATTTCAAGACCTTGAAATATGCGGACCATGCTTAATTTTACAAGGAACAGGTACGTTTATTGATAGTTGCAATGAATGGATAAGTTCAAAAGTGTATGAATTAAAAAATGAAAACCGTTGTCATGGTTATGAATTCGACTGGTTTGACCATGAACTCAAAGCCGTCTTTGGCGTTGATATATTTGAATATCCGTTTGATAAAGAAAAAGGTTATTCTGTCATAAAGCAAGATAATATTGAAGTTTTAGTTATGAAACTCGAAAAGCTTAACTCCCTTGAATCCGTTATAGGTGAATTTGTTGGAGCGCCGCATTTTAAGCTTATTAACGCCAATGAAAGTGATAACAAACTTTATAAATACCTCTACAAAAACGTCCGTGAAGTCATAAAAATCCCGCGAGAAATCGTTGATTTATATTATAAGGACAACCCCCGCATGGATCATTTCTACACGGAGGAAGAAAAAGCGGAATTTTTGAAAAAATGGGAAAATAATATAGCGGATTAAGGAAAATTTCTATGAAAAAACTCAACCATCTTGACGCCCTCGAAAGCAAAAGTATACACATCTTCCGTGAGGCTTACAGCCAACTTGGAAATTTGTGCATGTTGTGGTCTGTCGGCAAAGACAGCACGGTTTTGTTGTGGTTAGCGCGAAAGGCGTTTTTCGGGCATGTGCCGTTTCCGTTAGTGCATATTGACACTAATTTCAAAATCCCTGAAATGCTCGAGTATCGCGATAAATACGCGCTTGAGTGGGGACTTGATATGATTTACGGGCAGAACGTGACAGCCTTGCGGGAAAAGCAAACCTACCCCGATGGAAATTGCTCGCGAATTGAGTGTTGCCGCCTTTTGAAAACCGACGCCCTGACCAATACTTTAAGCGGGGAATGGGCGCGCTATCGCATGAATCACACCACCGGGAAGTACGAAGTTGACACTAATACTGCGCCCTATACCGGCGTTATTGTCGGCGTTCGCGCCGACGAGGAGGGCAGTCGCTCAAAGGAGCGCTACTTTTCGCCGCGTGATAAAAATAACGATTGGGACGTGGGTAATCAGCCGCCTGAATTTTGGAATCAATACAAAACCGATTACGCCAAGGGAACTCATATTCGTGTTCATCCGTTGCTTGACTGGACGGAACTTGACATTTGGGAATACATTGAACGTGAAAATATTCCTGTGGTTTCTCTGTATTTTAACAAGGGAGAGGGTAGGCGCTATCGCTCTTTGGGCTGTGCGCCGTGTACCGGTTTTGTTGAATCGAAAGCGTGTACACTTTCTGAAATTACAGAAGAATTACGGACGGGAAAATTCTCAAATATCGCCGAACGCTCAGGGCGGGCGCAGGATAAGGAAGATGGCGGCGGGCTTGAAACTTTACGGCGGGAAGGTTATATGTAATGATTTTAGAAGATATGAACATTGTAATCGTCGGGCATGTTGACCACGGGAAAAGCACGTTAATAGGCAGGCTTTTGGCAGACACAGGTTCGCTCCCGCAAGGTAAGCTCGAACAGGTCAAAGAAACCTGTAGGAGAAACTCAAAGCCTTTTGAGTACGCTTTCTTACTTGACGCTTTGAAAGATGAACAGGCGCAGGGCATTACAATTGATACTGCGCGTTGTTTTTTCAAAACCGAAAAACGTAATTATATAATCATTGATGCTCCCGGACACATAGAATTTTTGAAAAACATGGTGACAGGCGCAGCGCGGGCAGAAGCCGCTATTTTAGTTATTGATGCTAATGAGGGCGTTTCTGAGAACTCGCGCAGGCATGGGTATATGTTATCAATGCTTGGCGTGAAAAAAGTTATAGTTGCGGTTAATAAGCTTGATTTGGTGAATTATTCAGAGAAAGTATACAATAATATTAAAAATGAGTATGATAAATTTTTAAAGAAACTTAACGTTTCTCCTGTTTGTTACATTCCGATAAGTGCGTTTGAGGGTGACAATATCGCCTCTAAAAGCGAGAATATGCATTGGTATAAAGGCACTTTAATTCTTGAAGCTATGGATTCGTTACCTTGTGAACCTTCCTCCATTGAGCAAATATTCCGTATGCCGGTACAAGATGTATATAAGTTTACAAAAAACAGCGATGACAGGCGGATTGTCGCGGGAACAATTGAAACAGGAAGTATACAAACGGGCGACAAAGTTGTGTTTTATCCGTCAGGGAAAAGAAGCAAGATAAAATCAATTGAGAGCTTTCCGGCTAAGAAAAACAAATCCGCTTTTGCAGGTCAGGCGGTGGGGTTTACGCTTACGGAGCAGATTTACATTAAGCGCGGCGCGCTTATGACTGTTGACGGACAGGAAAGCCCTTTAGTTTCATCCAAAATTAAAGTAAATATCTTTTGGCTCGGTAAAAAGCCGCTTATAAAAGGCAGAAAGTATACAATTAAACTTGGTACAGAAAAAACGGAATTTATTATTGAAGAAATTATCAGTGTGATGAATTCATCAGATTTGAGTACCAAATCATCTGAAAGTATTGACTGTAATGAAGTTGCAGAATGTATAATAAAAACCGATAAAGCCCTTGCGTTTGACATTGCTGAAAACATAGGCGCGACCAGCAGATTTGTGATAATTGATGACTATGAGATTATGGGCGGCGGAATTGTACTTGCCGAGGTAAGTGATGAAGAAAGTGATATACAAAAAAAGGTAATTCTGCGAAATTATAAGTGGGAACGCAGTGAAATCAGCGCGGAAAGGCGAGCCGAACACTACAGTCAGAAACCGGTCTTGCTTATTTTAACAGGTGAGAATAATGTTGGCAAAAAGGCACTTGCCAAGGAACTCGAACGTTCACTTGTTGAGAGCGGGCGGTTCGCTTATTTTCTCGGGATAGGTACTTTTTTGTATGGCGTCGATTCCGATATAAAACTGCAAAATGATGAAAGCAACCGAAAAGGTCACATTCGTCGTTTTGCAGAGGTGGCAAATTTAATGCTTGACGCGGGGTTAATATTAATCATAACAGCGCGATTGCTTACTGCGGCGGATTTAAAGCTGATAAAAATGGTTATCAGCGCAGATATTGAAACGATATGGGTGGGTGCTGAAATAACAACGGATTTAATTACCGACTCAATAATTGACGGCATAAATGTTGAAAAAAGCGAGAACATATTAATACTGCGCGAAATGCTCAAAAATAATGGCTATATGTTCAAATTTTAGAAAGAAAAGTTAAAAATGAAAAGAATTATAACTCTGTTTGTCACGTTAATAATAATCTTTAGTTTGTCAAGTTGCAACAGTAAGACTACAGAAATATCTGAGGTTCGCATTGCATACTTCCCGAATATAACCCACGCGCAGGCATTGGTTATGAAAAGTGAGGGGTTGCTTGATAAGAAACTTGACAATGACATTGATGTCAAGTGGATTGCGTTTAATGCCGGACCTTCTGAAATTGAAGCGCTTTTTGCGGGGGAAATAGACATAGGTTACATCGGTCCGGTTCCTGCAATCAACGGTTATGTGCAATCAAACGGCGATTTGCAGATAATTGCCGGCGCCGCTAACGGCGGTTCGGTACTGGTGGCGAGAAATGATGTTGACATTAATTCGGCGGCTGATTTAGAAGGAAAAATTATAGCTGTTCCGCAGTTTGGTAATACTCAACACTTAAATCTACTTGGATTATTAACCGCAAACAACCTTAAACCTAAAACCGGCGGTGGCAATGTTGAAATTGTACAGTCGTCAAACGCCGACATACCAAACCTTATGGAACGCGGAAACATAGACGCTGCATTTGTTCCCGAGCCATGGGGAAGTATACTTGAGATAGACCACGGCGCAAAGTTGATACTTGATTATGATGAAGTTGACGCAAAAGGAATTCCATCTACGGCAATTATAATAGTAAGAAAAGACTTTCTTGACAATCACTCGGATATAGTCGAAAAGTTTATCGAAGCGCATAAGGAAGCAACTTTGTATATTAATAATAACGATGTAAAAGGCATTATTAACGCGCAAATTTCTGAAGTTACAGGTAGTGAAATTTCGCCTTTGATACTTGACAGTGCATTTGACAGGCTTATTGTAACTTATGAAATTCCAAAGGAATCAATCATGGATTTTGCCGCGATAAACGAACAGGAAAAGTTTATTACAAGGCTGCCTGATGAAAATATGATAAACGACAGTTTTGTAAAGTAGGGACAAAATGGGTTTGAAAATCAATAATTTATATAAGAGTTTTACATCAGATAAAACAATTTTAGAGGACGTTAATCTTGACATAAAAGACGGCGAATTCACCTGCATAACAGGTCCGTCCGGATGCGGGAAAACCACTCTTTTAAACATAATCGCAGGTCTTGAAAAGCCTACAAACGGTGAGATTTTGCTTGATAATAAATCAATAACCGGCGCGGGCTCTGACAGGGTTGTCATGTTTCAAGAATCTGCACTTTTCCCATGGCTGACGGTTATGGGTAATGTCAAGTTTGGGTTGAAATTAGCGGGGAAATCCAAGCGAGAGCAAGAAGAAATTGCACTGCGTTACTTAAAGTTAGTGCAACTTGCACACTTTAAAAATTACCGAGTACATGAGCTTTCGGGCGGCATGAAACAACGTGTTGCACTTGCAAGAGCATTAGCGCTTGACTCGAAAATATTGCTCATGGATGAACCTTTTGCTTCACTTGACAAACAGACTAAAAACAAGTTGCGCGACGATATACAGGAAATATGGATGCGGTCGGGGAAAACAGTGATTTTTATTACTCACAGCATTGAGGAGGCGGTATTTTTCGCGGACAGAATTGTTATGCTGAGTGCAAATCCGGGCAGAATTGTAAACGAGTTTAAAATTAATCTCCCGCGCCCGCGGCATATTGAGGAACCTGATTTTATACAACTGCGTTCCGAATTATTACGACAAATAAGAAAAGAGGTGGAAAAGAGTGCGAGTAAGGAATACGACAACGATTAAACGCATACTCGAACAAATAATTTTCTACTTGTTGTTGATTTTTGTATGGCAGGGGATATATTACCTTGGCGTGACGGTTTTCGGCATTTGGAAACCTTACGCTTTTCCAAATCCTCTCGGCGTCTTTAATTCTTTAGTTTCGCTTATCAATCAAAACGCATTGTTTAACGCGATTTTTTATAGTTTGAAGAGGGCGTTGATTGGTTACTTTTTAGCTGTATTAATCGGAATTATTCCCGGAATTTTAATGACAAAATTTAAGCCCGTTGCAAGAACATTAAGCCCGTTACTGTTGGGTGTTCAGACATTGCCGAGTATATGTTGGGTTCCGTTCGCGATTTTGTGGTTTGGTCTTAAAGAAAGTGCAATTATTTTTGTTATAATTATGGGTTCTACGTTAAGTATTGCTATTTCTGTTGATATGGCGATAAGAAATGTTAATCCTATTTATATAAAAGCGGCTAAAACTATGGGGGCAAAAGGGTTAAATCTTTATTCAAAAGTTATACTTCCCGCAGGTCTTCCTGCGTTAGTTTCAGGACTGAAACAAGGGTGGTCTTTCGCGTGGCGTTCGCTTATGGCTGGTGAGGTTATGAGCGCGTCAATAGGATTGGGACAGGCGCTGACAATGGGTCGCGACTTAGCCGATATTAACAGGGTGATGCTGATAATAATTATCATAATAGTTATCGGAGTGATTATTGAAAAGTTAATTTTCGGTACACTTGAAAATAAAATATCCAAAAGGTTAGGATTTATATGAGTAATGTTTTTTATCAAGACTTTAAAGTTTCATATCAAAAAAAATGCCAACTTATGGGACAAGCAGGCTTGGTTATATGGTTTACGGGTATTTCAGGTGCGGGAAAGTCAACAATTGCTGTTGAAACCGAACGGTTACTATATGAAAAAGGCATAAAAACCTGCCTATTGGACGGGGATAATATTAGACTTGGAATTAACTCCGATTTGGGTTTTTCAAACGCGGACAGAGATGAAAATATACGTCGAGTTTCTGAAATTGCCAAGTTGTTTTGCAATACAGGAATTGTAACATTAGTTTCTTTTATATCACCGTTTGCCTTAATGCGCGAGAACGCCAAAAACTTAATAGGGAGCGAGCGTTTTATTGAAATTTTTGTCAGAGCTTCTTTAGAAACCTGCCGCCAGCGCGACCCTAAAGGGCTTTATGAGAAAAAAATAAGCAACTTTACAGGTATTGATTCGGCTTATGAACCACCGGTTTCTCCTGATTTAATACTTGACACAGAGGAACTTAACATTAACGATTGTGTTTTACTTGTCGTAAAAACAGTTTTTGAAAGGTTAGGCAAGACGTTATGATTAAGTATTTACGCGAACTTAAAGTTGCGAGAAAAGCCGCTATTTTAGCGGGAGAGGCGATAATGGAAGTTTATGGTGAAGATGATTTTTGCGTGGAATATAAATGTGATGATTCCCCCTTAACTGAAGCTGATAAAAGAGCAAATGAAATTATTGTAAACATGTTAAAAGAGAAGTTTTCAGGTTATGCAATCCTTTCTGAAGAAAGCGAAAACGATGCAAGACGGATTGATAGTGAGCTTTGTTTTATAGTTGACCCGCTCGACGGAACCAAGGAATTTATAAAAAGAAACGGGCAATTTACTGTTAATATAGCACTTGCATATAGAAACAAGTGCGTTATGGGGGTTATTTATGCGCCTGTTACTAAGGAGTTGTTTTTTGCGGCAGAAAACTATGGCTCTTATTGTATAATTGAAAGTCTTCACCCTGTCAAGTTAAGCGTTTCTGACAGGACGGAAAATTTAAGAATGGTCATGAGCTTGTCACATTCGCACCCAAACGAGCAAAAACTTATCGAAAAACATAATATAACCGAGTTTGTGCAGATGGGCAGTTCACTTAAAGGATGTCTTATTGCACGCGGTGACGCCGAAGTATATTATCGTTTTAATCCAACAATGGAGTGGGACACGGCGGCAATGCAGATAATCACCGAGGAAGCGGGCGCGGTTTTTCGTCAAATTGATGGCACGGAAATGAGATATAATCGCAAAAATCCGACGAATGAGAAAGGGTTTTATATAATTAATAATGAGTGTAATTTAATGGTGGTGTGAAAAACATATAAAAATTTTTCATACAGTCACGACATTAGTGAATTATCCACCATCTCAGTAGTGAAAAAAGCATCAATGTGTATTTTAAGAGCTTTGAGGAGTCCCCACTTTCTAATAGCCACGTTCTCCTCGGAAGCGGTTGCCTTTAAGCTTGCAAGATTATACTCATATGTTTTAATGATTCATTATAGACGCATTTTTCAATTGCCATAATATGCCCCCCCTACTATTTTTTATGTAAAGGATTATATGTTTATTATAGCAAAATAAAAATAATGTGTCAAGAGTTTGTTGGGATTTGGAATTACTGTAAGTTTTGGGAATTTTATTTTGTTATACATGCTTTAAGTAAATAGTGTTATACTTTAATGAGGCTATGTACCAACTTTTCCTATTATTTCCTTAAAATTTGTTGTAGAAAAATCCGACATTCTTTTTATTTCTTCCCAATCATCTTTTGAAGCCTTGTCATAAACTCCGCATACTGTCATACCGATACTTTTCGCGCTCTTTACCGCTTCAATAATATCTTCAAAAACAATACAGTCACAAGGCTGAACTCCGAGTTTTTGCGCGGTCAGAATAAAAATATCAGGGCGTGATTTTCCACAACCTACTTCCTCTGAAATGCAAATCACATCAAACCAATCTAAAATCCCGTGGTTAAGAAGCGCGGGTTCATACAATACGGGGATTGAGCTTGTTGCAATTGCCAATCTTACTCCGCTGTTTTTTAGAATTTCAAGATACTCTTTTGCACCCGATTTCATTTTTACCGTATTTGAATACGCATAGACCGCCATATTGTTCCATTCGCGCATTATGTCGGAAACATCATCGGGCAACTTGAAACGCTCTTTGGTATAAACGGCGGCTTCGGGAAAGTTCATTGACGACACTGCGGCGGTATAATCCGGCGAAACTTTCACCCCCCGCTTTTTCAGAAAGTCAATATCAATTTGCAACCACACATCCATAGAATCAAGCAATGTGCCGTCAAGGTCAAATATATAGTTCTTTTTCATAACGCTCGCCATTGTAGTAATAACTCCTTCGCCGCTTTCGCCATCTCTCTAATTTTTGATAACGATAAATTCAAGCCGTATTGTTTAAATATAGTTGCAAGGCAGGCAACACCGCAGTCGGTCATATCGTGTTGTTTAATTGAACAATATTTCATCAATTTATTTTTGTTGCATTTTTACCATGATGTGAGGTAGATTTACACAACATATACCATACAAATATTTAAATCATATTTGTAATGTTTGTGTCAGTATATCACGAATGTTTTATGTTGTCAATGCTTTTTTAAAAAATTGTTTGGCAAGGGTGTTAGAATTTTTTAGCAAAATCCGCCCTAAAAGTTGGATTGTTTGTATGGTCCTTTAATTAAAATCTATAGGATTTTAAGTTAATCGAGCAAATTTTTCGTCAGACAAGGCGGCAGTGTTATGGTCGATATATAAAAATCCCCTCACCTTATCAGCGAGGGGATTTTTATGTTTATGTTATCGAGTTATATTGTCCTTTACTTCGCGAGCGCTTTTACCAGTTCCATTGAATTGTTAAGAGTGGTTCCCTTTAGTTTCATGGTATACACCTCTAATGGCGTGAATGGTAAAACCTTGCCTTTCGTGTCGCCATTATGTCTTCTCGCGCCATTATCGCTATATGCACCCTCCATTTATGATATACTATTTCTAATGTAACTATTAATTTGTATTAATACGCCACTCTTCAATCCCTTTGGCGAGAGCATTTGTTGCACGAGTTATTTGTTCTTTGCTATATATATCGTTATAATCATCGGTTATTATAGTGACATTTTCAACCCCAATGCGTAATTGAGTTCCGTACAGTTCTCGGCATGCCTTAACCTGCTTATGAAAATCTTTAGCAAACGGTTTGGCTTTAATTGTTTTTCTACAACCTTGAAAATTCTTTGATAGCGGGAAATCGTATTTACAGTCTGAAAACAACCCTGCACCATTGTCAAATAATGGTGCAACTCGATAAACACCATTCTGTTCAATTAGTGCGATGTTAGCGAAATGTCTGTCTTCGTTATAAATAATAGAATCAAATTCAAGCAAGGCAGTTAAATATTGTGGGAACTGCTCAAACTTAGTAATTTCTATAACTGTCTCAACAATTGATTTAATTTTATCTGCGGCACTAAGCTCAATGTATCCTTTGCAATTGTCATCAAATCCGACATTTCTAAGCAATTTTCTTACAGTTATTAAATTTTCCCCTTCGTTAAGAAAATCCTTACTATACGCCCCTATATATTCACTATCTTCATAGTTTATTTTACAGGGGAAATAGGTGGTTACGTGCATAAACTCATTTATATTTGTATGCAACGCAAAGACCGATGCTATACACTCTGCCAAACCTTCATAACCGAGTCCGTCAGCTTTGATATACTTATTTTCTTTTCTCCACTTCGGTTGATTCCCTTTTGAAGATGTTGAGGTTATTGCAATATCCTCATTGGTTATGTTAAAATTTAATATCGCGCTCATATTGTAATTCCTCCCCTTCGAATTTTATCCAGTAACAATCCTCAACCATACGTCCATGAGTTTTTCGGACAATGTGTAACGGCTCAAAATAATCCAGCCCGAGAACACGCAAAATTAATTTTTTGTCATACCTTTCTTCTGGGAAACAACGCTCTTTGAGAAACTCATTAAAATCCTCAAGATTAGGAGATTGATTCACACCGAATGGCTTGCCGATTATATCATCGGTATAATTTGTAACTTCTACCTTACTTTCTTTATAGTCAACGCAAATATCTGCCATATTCTTGTCTTGTTTCATATAACTCAATCGAATTATTTTATCTGTTTGCATTTGATGACTCTCCTTAATAGTTTTAACCCGCTCTTCTCTCAGCCATGGTCCTTTCGCTTTGCCACGTGATGTTTCCTACTTTTTTAAATAAAGCTCGCGACGATTCTTCTTTTGGTACATGGGTACGACACCGGCAACTTTGCCGGAGACAACGCTTTCAAAAAATCTTTTCCCCAAAACGCCCGCGCCGATTTCCGATGTGATTGAGTTCCAGTTTATTGCGGTATACAAATCGGGGATACTGAATTCTGTTCCGGGACTTGAATCTTCAGCCAATTTTATCGTATTTTCTAAAATTTCTGAAAATCTGCTAATATCAGCAGGGAGTCCTAATTTTATACGAACATACGCTGAAAGTGAGATTCCCGTTTGATTTGCACATTTTGTAATTTCCTCTAATTCTGCATTGTCAACATAAATTTTAATATAAGCCATAGATATACCTCATTCCCCGACATTCATTATCGTCGTCAAAAACGATGTGACCATGTATGTATATATATTACCATAAATACAATTCGCCCGTCAATCATTTTTGAAAAAATAAATAAAATCTATATATATTGCACAACACATTTAAGTTTTGTGTTCGTATTTTAAACATTTTTCACCAAACGAGTTTTTATACTGTTGCTAATGCGCTTCCTTATCAGTCTTATGCAACTTCATCAAATCATCGTAAAATTCTTGTTCAATCAATCCGATAAATTTATCTCTGCCCCTACCTGTGTCTCCGTCAAAGTCATACGCTCTCATATGAAAGTTGATTAGAGTGCAAATTTTCAAGAGTGGAAGTATCGAAATTCCTGTAGCACAGCCGGCAATCCAAAACTCATACACACCAACGCTCTCGTGTCCGTAATAATGAGCATCTTCGTCAATTAAATTGCTATATAAAAAAAGGGCGAAAAACTTTTTAAAAAATTAGGAAAAGGAGTTAATATGGAAAGGAACAATTTTAAAATCAAAATATTTGCCGATGGCGCGGATGTCAACGCAATGAAAAAGTTATATGAAGTCGGTTATGTAAGCGGTTTTACTACAAATCCCTCTCTTATGAAAAAGGCGGGTGTGACGGATTATAAATCGTTTGCGCGAGAAGCCATGCTAAAAATTAAGGATGTGCCGCTATCTTTTGAGGTATTTTCGGATGATTTTGAAACTATGGAAAAAGAAGCTCGGATTATAAATTCATGGGGCGATAATGTTTACATAAAAATTCCCGTTACCAACAGCAAGGGCGAAAGTTCGATGGATTTGGTGAGGAAGTTGTCGGCGGAAGGGCTTAAGCTTAATGTGACGGCTATTCTGACTATGAAACAAGTAGAGGACGCGGTTGACGCTCTTTCGTCGGGTGTCAGCGCATATGTGTCCGTATTTGCCGGAAGAATAGCCGACACCGGCGTTGACCCTGTGCCGATTATGCGGCAGGTCGCGCAAATTTGCCGTAGTAAAATCGGCGTTGAGAGCCTTTGGGCGAGTACACGCGAGTTGTTCAACATCTTCCAAGCGCAGGATTGCGGAGTTGATGTTATAACTGTTCCGAATGATATTTTAACGAAACTGCCCATAATCGGTAAAGATTTGACGGAATTGTCTTTGGAGACGGTCAATATGTTTTGTAATGACGTAAAAAGTCTTGGATTTAAAATTATATAATGAAGGGGAGAGTTAAAATTTATGAGAGCTTTTATAACAGGCGGAGCAGGTTTTATAGGTAGCAATCTTGCAGACAGATTAGCAGTCGAAAGTGCTGACAGTGTAACCGTATACGACAATTTTTCTACAGGTTTTGGTGAGTTCTTAGCCGATTTGGAAAGCAAAAAAAATGTGCAAATAGTCAGAGGCGATTTATTGGATTTTGATATGCTTAAAGAATCAATGAAAGGTCACGATATTGTCTTTCATCTGGCTGCGAATGCCGATGTCCGTTTCGGCTTAGAACACCCCCGCAAAGATCTTGAACAAAATACCATAGCAACCTTTAATGTGTTGGAATCAATGCGGACAAATGGTATAAAAAAAATTATTTTCTCTTCAACCGGCTCGGTATATGGAGAGGCGCAAAAAATACCCACGCCGGAAGATTGCCCTTTTCCTGTGCAGACGTCTCTTTACGGTGCCTCAAAACTGGCGTGCGAAGGTCTCATTTCTTCTTATTGTGAGGGATATGGTTTTACAGGTTATATTTTCCGTTTTGTTTCTATTTTAGGAGAACGGTACACCCATGGACACGTTTTTGATTTCTACCGCTCACTGATGAAAAACCCCGAAGAGTTGTATATTTTGGGTGACGGCAAACAAAGAAAATCATATCTTTACATTCAAGATTGCATAAATGCTATTCTGTCGGTTATCAAAAACGCCGAAGAGAAAGTGAATATTTATAATCTCGGGACTGATGAGTATTGTCAAGTTAATCAGTCTGTCGGTTGGATTTGTGAATATTTAGGCTTAAATCCGAAACTTACTTATTCCGGTGGCGAACGTGGCTGGGTTGGAGATAATCCTTTTATCTTTTTGGATTGTTCAAAGGTAAAAGGAACGGGGTGGAACGCAAAATATTCAATTAAGGAAGCGGTCATTAAAACAGTCCAATATATAGAAAAAAACACATGGATTTATGAAAAAAGGTGAAATAAGGAGGATGAATTTATGGAATGTGGCGTAAAACGTGAAGGAATGCAGGTAAATGCGACAGTTGAAGAAGCGATGCGTATATGTGAGGAGTTTAATAATAAGGAGTTTACTTATGTAAATGAAGATACTTTGGTGAGTTTATTCGAAAAGCAAACGGAAAACAATCCTCACGAAAAGGCTGTTGTATATAGTGATGAGACCTTGACTTACAAAGAGCTTAATGAGAAGGCGAATCAGTTGGCAATGAAATTGATTGCCTTGGGCGTTCAAAAAGAGGATTTTGTAGCTGTTGTGGCGCAAAAATGTCCTGAAATGGTTGCGGGTATATTAGCAATTTTAAAAGCTGGGGCCGCCTATGTTCCGATAGACCCAAGCTATCCGCATGAGAGGATACAATACATACTGAAGGACGCAAATGTCAAAGCGGTGCTGATAGCAAGGACACCGATAAGTGTTGACGTTCAAACTCAGATTTTGGATTTGATGGATTCGAAGCTATATCAAGGGGAGTCGGAGAATATCCGATTGAATGTCAGTAAAGACAATTTAGCTTGTGCTTTTTACACATCCGGAACAACAGGCAACCCTAAGGGAGTATTGTTGGAACACAGGAGTATTATCAATTCTTGCCGTGGCGGATTAGAGATTGTAAGCTATGTTCCTCATATAATATGGCTGCAAATGGCGTCAGTATCGTTTGTGGCGTCTGCTTTTGAAATATGGACAACATTCTTAAGTGGCGGTTGTATTGTGTTGGTAAGTAAAGCGCAAGTGGTAGATCCATACGCATTAAAAGAGATTTTGATAAAAAATCAAATAAATACAATGTTTTTAACGCCGTCATTTTTTGCTGAAATATGTTCGGTGGACAGGCATATATTCAGTCAAGTAAAAAATATTTTAACAGCCGGAGAGGAATTAAAAAAAGAGCATATTGCTCTGTTAGATGGGTGTGAGGGTATACAGCTTACCAATATGTTGGGGTCGACAGAAAACAGCCCGTTGACAAGTTATTATAGGATTCCGCAAAACTTTACTAAGGTTAGTGTGGGGAGAGTACCTAAAGGGAATAGTACAAAGGTTTACATATTGAATGAGGAAAAGTTATGCGGAATAGGAGAAATAGGAGAAATTTGCATAGCGGGCGAAGGGTTATCCAGAGGATATTTGAATCTTCCGGAACTCACAAAAGAGAAGTTTAAGGATAATCCGTATGGCGAGGGCAGAATATACAAATCCGGGGATTTTGCCAGATGGTTATCGGATGGGAACATTGAGTTTTTGGGAAGAGAAGATGATCAAATTAAAATAAGGGGAATGCGTGTTGAATTAACTGAGGTAGAAAGCGTTTTGAGGAAACAATCCAACGTGAAAGATGTTGTCGTAATAGGCAGAAAAGATAATAATGGCAATACTGCATTGTATGCTTATGTAGTACCATTAGAAGTGGATAAAACGGAAGCGGATGACTTTATTTATATGATTCGCGAAAGGATTTCCAAGGAATTACCGGATTATATGATACCGACTTACATGATGCTACTAAAGAAAATCCCGGTGAACCAAAATGGAAAAATAGATAAAAAGAGTTTGCCGCAAATACAGATGACTGATGTAAAAGAGTATATTTCCCCAAGGAGTGAAAAAGAAAAGATTCTTGTGCGATTATTTCAAGAAGTTTTATCATTGGAAAATATCAGTATCTCAGATAAATTCTTAGAAATTGGCGGCGACTCTCTCAAGGCCATTCGTTTGATATCGAAGTTGAAGGACTCGGGCTATGTGCTTGATAACGAAGGTATTAGAAAGGGTTTAACAATTGGAGAATTGGCGCAACAAATGCAAACAGTGCAAGAAAATGCGGAAGGAAAAGGAAAAGCGTCGGAGACTGTAGAAACGCACAGAAAAAAGAAAGATAAGGATGGTAAAGAAGCCAAAAAGCTTATACAGTCGTTGACCAAACAAATAGAAGAGTATAACGCAAAAACGACAGCAACGAATAAAACGTCGTTTTTACCTTTGGTTATGCATAAATTTTATATTGTACAACAAATGGATTGGGGTAATATCTGCAGTTCAGATGCGATACACGGTAAAACCACGGAAGAGATTTCAAAGGCGTTAAAACAAATAATCAGACAGCAGGGAGCTCTCAGAACTTGTTATGACAGGGAGGCTGATTTGTTTTATGAATACGACTATAGTGAAGAAGCCCAAATACCTTTTTTAACATTGGAAAATTCGGAAGCTACATTGGAGAGTCTGATAGATGAAATGTTTGAAATTTTATTTGAAAAGTCTATTTTTAACGGCAAAATAATATTAGACCAAAAAGTGATTGTAAAGGTATCTGAAACCGAACATGCGGTTTTAAGCATCTGGAGTCACGTTATGGGAGACAAGGGTTCTGTTGCTATTTTTAGTAAATTATTAAACGAAGCTTTTGAAGGCGAGGCGGGGAAGAAAGAACCGAACACGGTTTCTTATGCTATGTATATCAATGAAATACACAAGTCTTTGCAGGATTGTCAAATGCCGGAGGAAGAGAGAAAATATTATTCGCTGTTTGAACAAGCGGTCAAGCAATTAAATGCTATGAGTGTCAAAGAAACAAGGGGCTATGTATATGATAGATATTTTCGAGTACCTGAACACCTAAGGTCATTTTTTCGCGAAACACCTATTGATATCGGCTGCGAGATGATTTCTCGGGTTCTGTTTCATTATTACAATGACGGAGCGACTTACGATGCAGAGTTGACCGATATTCCTGTTTTAATGATGTACCATGGCAGAAACAGCGTAAATGAGAGAATGTTGGGTTTGTGCTTGTCTTATGTACCTCTTGTGTACAATAGAGAATCAAAAAAAGTCAACGGATTTCGTCTTGGCGAGAAAGAAGTATATACGCCGGCAATAGAAAGATTGAAGTTGTTTGCGCCGGCAATATTCCCGACTACTTTGAGAGAATTAAAGATTCCGTCATTGAATTGGTGGGGAACTGGAGATGAAAGGGACGATTTGTTGCCTGTGCAATCGCCTTGGCTGATTACCGACCAAGATGAAGTTTTACGGAAGAATCAAACAAAAAGTCAGGAAGAGTTAGAGCAGGAAAAGCGCCCACCTGTATACCACTTGTCCTTTGATTGCGGCACACTGAGCGATGCCACGCTTTTGTATATGTCAATAAATTCGATTTTGCATAAAAGCGTTGAGGAGTGTCTTGCAAATTGGGAAGATTATAGTTGCGAATAATTCGCTATTGGCACATCGTTTATTGAAACGATGTGCTCCCCACCTAATAATAATTCTAAAAGAAGGTATCAAAAAATGAGTGTGGTTAATGAGTTAGAAAAAAAGAAAATATCGGAAAAATTCAACAGCAAAAACACAGCTTATAAGAATGATAAAACATTGGTGGAGTTATTTGAAGAGTCGGCAAATAACAATCCCGAAGAAATTGCTGTTGTGTATGAAGAAGAAAAATTAACTTACAAAGAGCTTAATGAAAAGGCAAATCAATTGGCAAGGAAATTGGTTGCCTTGGGCGTTCAAAAAGAGGATTTTGTAGCTATTATATCCGAGAGATGCCCGGAAGTGATTATAGCTATGCTTGGGATTATAAAGGCTGGAGGGGCATATGTTCCCATGGACTCAAGTTATCCCAAAGAACGAATGAAATATATGTTGAAAGACGCAAAAATAAGAGTTCTTCTTACAGTCGACTTTGGGATAAATTTTGATTTGGAGATATCAGTACTTAATCTCAAAAATAAAAATTTATATGAAGGCGAAACAGGTAACTTATTTTTGCCAATAGTTCCAACCAATTTAGTCTATTTACTTTATACATCGGGAACGACGGGTAACCCGAAAGGCGTGTTGGCGGAACACAGAAATGTCATCAATTCGGTTTATGGCACCAGAGAGATGGTAGATGTAAACTCACGCATGATATGGTTGCAAATCGCTTCCATTGCGTTTGCGGCATTTGTGTTTGGCACATGGACGACTCTCCTTGACGGTGGATGTCTTGTGTTAATCAGCAAGGCGGTTTTATTACAACCGGGAAGTTTGAAAAGAGAAATTTCAAGAAACTATGCGAATATCATGTTTATGACCCCTTCATTACTTCAGAAATTACTTTTTGAGGATAAGAGTATATTTGACGGCGTCAAAAACATAGTGTTAGCCGGGGAAGCGCTAACGGAAAAGTGTGCTGGAATGTTTGAATTGAACTCGGACACACAATTAATCAATATGTTGGGTGCGACAGAACTGGGCGGACCGGTAAGTTACTATAAAATACCTCGAGAATTTACCACGATGACTATCGGAAGAACTTCAAAAGATGATGACACGAAAATCTATATCTTGGAAGCAGATAGCGATGAGATATGCAGTATAGGGGTTACGGGAGAAATGTGCGTGGCTGGCGAAGGGATAGCAAGAGGATATCTAAACCTTCCGGAACTTACGCAAGAGAAATTTGTGGACAATCCGTACGGTAAAGGTAAATTATACAGGTCCGGAGATTATGCCAGATGGTTGCCTAACGGTAACATAGAGTATATGGGCAGGGTGGACGATTTAGTAAAGATTAGGGGTCAAAGGGTAGAGTTAAAAGAAATAGAATCGTGCATAAGGCGCATTGAGAACGTTAAATCGTGTGCGGTAGCGGTGAAAGAGTACGGGGGTGATCCCGGTATATGCGCCTATATAGTCTCTGATGAAAAAATATATGTGGATAAAATACGGGAAAAGTTAGCTGAAACATTAACGGAGTATATGATACCGGTATATATCGCGCAGTTAGAAGCGTTGCCTGTTACGGCAAGAGGGAAATTGGATAAGGGGGCGTTACCCACTCCCGAAGTTCCAAGTCAGGTATCGTATGTGCCTCCAAGCGATGAAAAAGAAAAGGCTCTCTTACGCGCATTTGAAGAAGTACTGAATCTGGAAAATATCAGTATTAAAAATAAATTCTTAGAGCTCGGAGGGAACTCACTCAAAGCCATTCGCGTAGCAACAAAGATGAGAGACGCGGGTTATTCGATTAGAGTTGATAATGTTATTAGAGATAGAACAATCGAAGAACTGGCGCGCCAAATGGTACGAAAGGATATGAATGACCGGAGAGATATTTCAGGGGAAGTAAAATTGCCGGAAGCCGGTGAAACGTTTGAAATAAAAAATGATAAGCGTGATCAGAATGTAAAAATTCTGATACAGTCGCTTACAAAGCAAATAGAAGAGAGTAACGCAATAGCAACACAGGCAACCAAAACACCATTTGCGCCTTTAGTAATGCATAGATTTTTTATTAATCAACAAATGGAGTGGGGAAATTTATGTACAGTAAAGATAATAAATAATAAAACTATTGAAGAGATTTCGGACACCATAAAACTAATCATCAAACAACAGGGGGTTCTCAGAACCTGTTACGACGGGGAGACCGATTTGTTTTATGAATATAACTATCGAGAAGATACGAAAATTCCCTGCTTGACTTTAGAGGCTTCTGGAGTTACGTTAGATAACCTTGTTGCTAATGGTTCTGATTTATTGCGTACACAATCTATTTTTAATGGTGAAACAATTTTGGACCAAAAAGTGATTGTGAAGTTATCTGAAAACGAATATGCGGTGTTAAGCATCTGGAGTCACGTTGTTGTTGATAAAATATCAATATATATATTTGACAATCTTTTAGATGAAATGTTGCATACAGGAATACAACCTGAACCAAAGCAGGTATCCTATGCTGCACACATCAATAAGATACACGAGTCTATGCAGTGCTATCAAATGCCTAAAGAAGATATTGAGAAATGTGGTGCGTTTCGACAGGCGATATTGCAATTAGAACAGATTGCAAAAAGGGAAACGGTAGGGTATGTATCTGATAAAACCTTTAATTTACCGAAAGGTGCTAAGAGCGCTTTTGCGGAAGAACCAATACAAGCAAGTTGCGACTTGATTTCTCGTGTGTTGTCTTATTATTATGGTAACGACGGCTCTGAAGAAACATACTTGGAGGATACTCCGGTTTTATTATTACATCACGGTAGAAACAACGCAAATGAAAATATGATGGGAATGTTTTTAGACCATATACCGATCGTATATAATCGAAAATCAAGAAAAATAGGCGGGTTTTATACAAATGAACATGAAATGTACAAACCAACGCTTGAAAAATTAAAGAGGTTTGCACCGGACATCATTCCAAAGGATTTGCGTACCTTTAAGGTTCCACCCTTGAATTGGTGGTGGGACTTAGAAGATGAAACATCAGGTATTCAGTTAAACTTGAAGGAGGGAGTTCAAACGGAGCAGTATCCCCATGTATATCACCTGTCTTTTGATATGGGGACTTGCAATAATGGCGAGGTTTTGTATACAAAAATAAACTCTGTTTTATATACAAGCGTAAGTGAGTGCCTAAAACAAATAGAATAATTAAGAAGAGGTATTTTATAATGCTGACAACACAAAAAACCTGTGAAAAACAAAACAAAATAATTCAGACGATGACTACTGAAGAATTAATGTTTGAGGATGAGGCGTTAAGCTTTCTTCAGAAAGCTCTGTTGTTGACCAATGGAACTGTTACTGACCTTTTAAAGCTTTTTACAAGAAGCAAAATTATAGCAAAAAGAATACAACAGGAATTTGTGCTTAGCGGTAAATCGGAGGAATTTTTGTGTCCGGCTAATACGCCGATTTTGAAACGTAAAATTTTGTTAGGAAATGAAAGCGATGACTTTATGTATGCGGATTCCATATTTATATATGAAAATTTGCCTCAAGTAATAAAAAACGAGCTACTTGAAACTGATTGTCCTGTAGGTCTTTTATGGAAAAGGGAAAAGATTGAAATGTACAGGGAAATACAGGAAATTCGAAAAGAATATTGCAACGGGCTGGTGGATTATTTCAATGTGATGCCGGGTACTTTGTTTTTGTCTCGAACCTATCTGCTCTACAGTAATCGCAAGACCTTAGGAATCATAACTGAGAAATTCCCTGCTGTTTTTTTCAATTAGAATAAGAGCTCTTTTGTTTCGGCTAAAATCAAAGATTTTTTATAGAAAAGAATGCGAACGCTATTGATTGTTTGCAAAAGGGAGGAGGGGGTAGTTTAGTTGTGGTAATTCAAGCAAGCTATTTATAACAATGGATCGAATTTATATGTAAGGTTAAATTCTGTTATGCAAGAAAGCATTCAAGAGTGCTTAAAAACAAATTATATTATTGGAGGAATAAAAAATGAAAGTATTAGCAGTTAGTTTTGTAAACGCAAGCCATGTGAAAGCAACGGTGGGCCTTATGTCAGAATTTGCAAAAAGAGGTCATGAAGTAGATGTGGTTGCCAGTTCTTTTTTAGAACCGCACATCAAGGACTTATTCACGAATTCCGGATTGAATTTCATTGACTGCGGAATAGATGATACTGGCGAAACTAGCGCGAAATTGAGGTCATTGAAGGAAGGTGATACTGTTGTTGCGCTCTTGACATCTGTCATGTCAACTGCACTACATTATGCCCAAAACAATCATTATGATGTGATAATATATGATTATTTTGCTGTTCCGGTGTATTATTTTTCGCGATTTGTAAAAACACCGTTGGTGAGACATTTCAACGGACAGGCATACACGAAAACTGTTGCTGAACAGATATTTGCTGCTAATTCTCCCCAGTATGAAGATGCCAAGAAGTATTTTCATGGTTTATTTAAAAATTTAGAGTCAAAAGGTCTTGCGGTTGATTACGACACTTTACAAGAAGAGTTGGTTCTTGATGTTCCGGGATTAAATGTTATAAGCTTTCCAAAGGAAATACAGGGTTTTACAGAAGAACTGGATGACAGATATGCATTTGTCGGAGTCACAGGAATGGAAGCACAGGAAGATCCTGCAATACCTTATGAAAAAATGCGTGGTAAAAAAATCATCTATGTTGCCTTTGGAACGGTTTTACCGGCTTATGAAACCGATACTATTCAAAGCACATATGAAAAAATTATACGGGCATATGCAGATGAAAAAGATATATGTGTTATTATGTCTATTGGACTGTTTTTGTCGAAAGATTCATTTGCGAATATACCGGATAATTTCTATATTTATAACCGCGTATTATCGCAGACCGGCGTGTTGGATCGTGCTGATTTATTTATAACGCATGCGGGTGCTGCCAGTATAAACGAATCTATTTACTATGGTTGCCCCATGATAGCCATGCCGGGTGGGTCTGATCAATTTATAAATGCCGGCAAAGTTGAATCTGAGAAAATAGGCGGACAATTAAAGAGGTATGATTTTACATCGGAAGAGTTGAAAGAACTTACCCACAGTATTTTAGGAAGTGAAGAAATAAAGCGAAATATAAAAAAAGTGCAGGCAGATCTGCGGAGTAAAGATGGCAATTGTGTAGATATAGTTGAAAAATATGTTGCGAAAAAAGCAAACCAATAGTATAACTGATAAAAGGAGTTATTTTATGATTGTTACAAGAAGTCCTATGCGCATATCCTTAGGTGGCGGCGGAACAGACCTGCCATCTTATTACAGAAAACATACAGGTTTTTTAATAGCTGCTGCCATAAACCAGTATGTTTGCGTGTTACTGAATAAAAATTTCGCTGAGGATTTATTGATCAAACATTCAAAAATTGAACGCGTTTCAGATGTCAACGAAGTTGAACATCCGATTATTCGCGAATGTCTAAAGGAACTGAATATAAGCGGAAAAAACATGGAGATAACCACTCTTGGATATCTTCCGGGCGGAACAGGTCTTGGTTCGTCGAGTAGTTTTACGACAGCTTTATTGAAAGCTTTATATCTCTATGAAAACAAAAATAAATTTATATCAACTCGTTTGTTGGCGGAACAAGCCTGTAAAGTAGAGTTGGAAAGACTGAAAGAGCCAGTCGGGAAACAGGATCAGTATATAGCTGCTTTTGGAGGTGTTATGTCGTTTGAATTTTTACCTGACGATAGAGTGGTAGTTAAACCGTTGGCATTGTCAAAGGAAACCCTTTATGGTCTGGAGGATAGTTTGATGCTCTTTTATACGGGTTACACGCGTTCAGCTTCAAATATACTAAAGGAGCAGAATGATAAAACCAAGACAGATGATGAAGAGATGACAAACAATCTTCACTTTATAAAGGAACTGGGATATAAAAGTAAAAAAGCATTGGAAAGCGGAGATCTTATTCGTTTTGGCGAACTTATGCACATGCATTGGGAACATAAAAAACAGCGTTCTAATAATATGTCCTCGAGCCAGATAGACGAGTGGTATGATTTGGGATTAAAAAACGGCGCAATTGGAGGTAAGATAATCGGAGCGGGCGGTGGCGGTGTTCTTATGTTCTTTGCAACAGATAAAATTAAACTGCGTCACGCTATGATGAAAGCAGGTTTGGAAGAACTCAGATTTAAATTTGATTTTGAAGGCACGAAAGCAAGGATATTCTGATGTTATCGGTAGTTATTTTATCCGGTGGGCTTGCGACTCGTATGCGCCCGGTCACGGAAAAGATACCCAAGTCTATGATTGACGTCGCAGGTCGCCCTTTTATAGAGTGGCAGCTTGCGATGTTGTCCAACCAAGGTATTAAGAATGTTTTTTTATGCGTAGGTTATCTCGGTGAAATGATAGAAGATTGCGTTGGAGATGGGGCAAGGTATGGTCTTAATGTTACATATTCCTATGACGGTGACAAGCTTCTCGGAACAGGCGGCGCAATCAAAAAAATTGAGAAACTGTTGCCTGATGCATTCTTTATACTTTATGGGGATTCCTATCTTGAGCTATCTTATCGCTCTATAGAAGAAGTATTTTTAGCATCTGATAAGCAAGGACTGATGACTGTTTATGAAAACCATGATTTATTAGATTCCAGCAATGTGTTTTTTCAAAACGGAGTTTTAGAAAATTACAGTAAAAAAAACAAAACGCCCGATATGTGCCATATTGATTATGGATTGGGTATCCTGCAAAAAAATGTTTTGCAAGATTTTCCCAAAGACCATGCTTTTGATTTGGCGGATGTTTACGAAACCCTCGTTAAGAATAATCAACTGTTAGGTTATGAGGTGTTCAATCGGTTTTACGAAATAGGTTCGCCATCGGGGCTATCGGAATTATGTAAGAAAATAAAAAAAGAGGAGATAATAGTATGAAAAAAATTCAACGCTTCGGAGGGGCAATGTTTTCGGCAGTTGTTTTGTTTGCATTTGCCGGTATGGTGGCGGGGGTTTGTGCGGTATTTATGAACCCTTTACTCATGGGTTCTATTGCGGATGAAGCCACAACATGGTATAAAATTTGGTCAATTGTAGCTGAAGGCGCTTGGACTGTGTTTCGTCATATGCCATTAGTTTTTGCAATCGCTTTACCGATACAATTAGCAAATAAGGAAAATGCAAGAGCGTGCATGGAATCGCTTGTACTATATTTAACATTTAACAGCTTTTTATGCCAGATTTTTACCCTTTGGGGTTCTACCTTTGGTGTTGATTTTGCCGCCGAGGGGGCATTTGGCGTTACCCAAGTTGCAGGTATAAGAACATTGGATATGGGGATATTCGGTGCATTGGTTGTTGCAGGTATTGTTGTTTGGATTCATAACCATTTCTATGACGCGAAACTTCCGGAATACTTAAGTATATTCAAAGGTTCATCTTTGGTTTTCATTATTGGTTTCGTAGTAATGATTCCTTTGGCGTTTCTCTCTGCCCTTATCTGGCCTCAAGTGCAAAACGGAATCGCTTTTATGCAAGAATTTTTAGCAACATCCGGTGCTGCGGGTGTAGGAATCTATGCTTTCTTAGGTCGTATACTTGTTCCAACCGGGCTACATATTTTTATATATGCCCCTTTCATATTTGATAATATCGTTGTACAGGGTGGGATATTTTCATATTGGGTACAGCATCTACCTGAGTTTGCCACCAATATCGCTCCGCTAAAAGAGCAATTCCCACAAGGTGGTTTTGCGCTCAGCGGCATGGAAAAGGTTTTTGGTTCCGTGGGTATTTCGTTGGCGATTTACTCCACCGCTAAACCAGAGAAGAAAAAACGCGTTGCCGGACTGCTTATACCTGCGACCCTCACTGCAATGTTTGTTGGTATTACGGAACCCCTGGAGTTCACATTCCTGTTTGTAGCGCCGCTCCTTTTTGTTGTATATGCTATTCTGTCAGGTTTATTAAATTTAGTTGCATATACATTTGGAGTGGTTGGCTTTTTTGTTAATGGCTTGATTGACTGGGTTTCCCTTAACTGGCTTCCTCTTGGTGCTAACCATGGCTTGACTTATGTAATTCAAATCATAGTTGGATTGATTTTTACAGGGATTTATTTTCTGGTGTTCCGTTTCTTGATCTTAAAATTCAATTTCAAGACACCCGGACGCGAAGAGGATAATGAGGAAACCAAACTGTACACTCAAGTTGATTATGAAGAAAAAAAGGCTAACGTAGTTAGAAAAAATTAGTGCTTTCATTTTGATATCCAATATAGGAGAACAACAAGAATGAACAGAGCAGTTTTTTTGGATCGTGATGGTGTCACAAACCCGTTGATATATAACCGCCTTACAATGGAGTATGAATCGCCGCACTCGCTGGAAGATTTTGGCGTGTATCCTTTTTTGCTAAAATCACTTCGAATGTTAAAGAGCAGAGGATTTTATTTATTTGTTGTTTCAAATCAACCAAGTTATGCCAAGGGAAAAGTTTCGCTTGAAACTATCAAGGCTATTGGAGAATCTCTTCGTGAGTATGTAGATCAAAACGGAAAACTGATTGATGAATATTATTACTGTTATCACCATCCCTATGGGATAGTGCCTGAATATAGTTTTCCCTGCGAATGTCGGAAACCGGGTACGTTGTTTTTAAAGCAGGCGGCAAAAAGTTTTAATTTAGATTTAGCTGAATGTTTTTTTATAGGAGATAGGTATTTAGATATTCAATGCGGGAAATCAGTTGGTATGAAAACAATAAAAATAAACAATAAAAATTCTCAAAAGGACAATCAAATGGAAGAACCCACAGTCTTTGCGGAAAATTTATATGAGGCGGCAAAATTAATAATTAGCATGATGTAAATGTATGATTGCGGAGAAAATCTTCAATGCAAATATTTTAAAAATTAAAGGAAAGGGTAAATGTTATGGAAAGAGAATACATATCACAATATCTAAAAGAAACGATTGAAATTGCCGAGACTATAACGCAGTCCGATGTAGCGCAAGCTATTTATATTATCAAACAAGTGAAGGAAGCGAGGGGGCGGCTTTTTATTTTGGGTGTCGGAGGCAGTGCGGCAAATGCTTCACATGCTGTTAATGATTTCCGCAAGCTTGCGAAGATAGAAACTTATGCGCCAACTGACAATGTGTCGGAACTAACCGCCAGAACTAACGATGAAGGTTGGAATACCACTTTCACTGAGTATCTCAAAACATCACAACTGAATGAAAAAGACGCTTTGCTTATTCTTTCTGTTGGCGGCGGTTCGCTGGAGACTTCTTTGAATATAAAAGAAGCGATTGATTTGGCTGTTTTACGCAAAGCTCAAATAGTGGCTATTGTTTCGCGTGACGGGGGATATTCTAAAGAAAAGGCGGATGCATGTGTATTGGTGCCCGTTGTTGCGGAAGAGCGCATTACCCCGCACGCGGAAGGGTGGCAGGGTATAATATGGCATTTGATTGTGAATGCTATCGTATCCGAGGTGGCTTCCCACAGTTTTGTTTTACAGTTATAGACTGCGAAAGGTAAGCGGGATTATATGTTTGATGCTCTTATTCTCAATGCCGCCATACCACTCACGAGGGTTGAATATGGCGCGTTGCTTTCATGTGTTTCTTTTAAAAAGCAAGAGAAGGTCAAGGGTTTTCATTTTTTTAGGGATGCACAAAATTGTTTGTTGGCTGATATTTTAACTCGTATTGAAATCTGCAGAGTCACCGGATTGAACAATAAAACACTTGAATTTTCAACAAATGAGTATGGTAAACCGCTTTTGGTTAACCAACCGAACACACACTTCAATGTTTCTCACTCGGGGCATTATGTTGTCTGCGTCATCGCTGACGATCCTGTCGGGATAGATATAGAAATTATAGAACCAATTGATTATAAAATTGCGGAGCGTTTTTTCACTTTTGATGAAACGGAATATATCTTTTCGGTTCAAGGCGATTTACTTCTACAGCGTTTCTTTGAAATCTGGACTAAAAAAGAAAGCCGTATAAAGTGGGAAGGGCAAGGCTTATCTAAGCCCTTGCCTTCTTTCAGTGTCTTTGAATCTTCGGAATTAACGCGGATTGCGTATCACAATATTTTCCAAAATGATGACGCTATATGTTATATATGTTCAACAAAACATAAAGCTCCGGCTGTCAGAGTAATTAATACTTCTGATTTATTATGTGATGCGAGTTTAGCGTTTAATAATGTGCAGGTGCAATCTAAAGATTTTTATAAAAGTTGCAAATATTGAAGTCAAAAAAGGGGTAATAGAAAATTTTGACATTACGTTTTTAGAGTGATGCGGGTTTTTGTTTTTTGCGAATGAAATTTTGGAAAGAAGTCTTGTCGGAATAACGGCAAAAAAATAAAACGGCAGGAGGTAAAAATCTACTACCGTTTTTTAGGGGAGATGTAGCAAGCGTAGCATATTTTGCCCTACCCCCATATATATCACAAAAATGCTCTTCGTAATATATTTCCAAAAAATCTATAAGCAGTAAATATCTTAACCTTTGTTTGCGCGATATGGGTTTACAATCTTTGCGCTTTAAAACCTTTCTTCGATGTGTTTCTAAAATATTATAGTTGTTAAAACCTACGGCATAAAGTTTCATCGCCTTTAATGTCCAGTCTTTTATTTCCAATAACATTTCGTTTACGGCTATGCGGGTAACCCCCTTTTTTTTCATTTGCACCAATGCCATATATTCCATTTATTGCAAACTTTTTATTAATATACGTTAAAAAATCAGTCCATTTTGTTTCTCTTTTTCCTTTAATAGGAGTCTTAAGAAGTTTGTTAATTGTAATAGATATATTGTTGAAGTTTTGCGATGCCTCGGATGCTAATATTTCTATATGCATTAGCGGATTAATATGGTCTGCGGCTTATATATAACGCGATTCTCACCACATTATTTTTTAGCTGGGGAGCCTTGAAACTCCCCGTAGACGCTTTTTACGCCCACATCATTTCCTCGGTCTTTACCAAGGCGATTATGTATTAAGTCAAGCAAGCACAGGCTCGACATAATAGATTTTGTGAATATAAAAAAGACGGCAGATAGCCGTCTTTTGGGGTTATGAAATTATTTTAACAATAAAATTTAATCACATCGGTTTCAAAATGTTTTTTCCATTCTTGACAAATGAAATCATAATCATTTTCTATAATCTGCAATAAGCGATTCAAATCTTTTTGCGGTATCTGACTCTTATTGTGTGCAACAATGCAACCGCCGTTTTTGGTTATCCAAATTTTTGTTGCGTTAGGCGTGGGGTCAACTATACCTATATGAATATGAATTGGTTCATCATTTTCTTTAGACCAAAAGAAAACGATATACTTGCCTATCCTAAACAGCTTTGGCAATGTCGAGCCCTCCTATTTCTGCATAATAAAAAAGCGAATGAGCGTGTCTTGCAGTAAAATTTTCAAATCCTTTTATTTCATCGTCTGTAAACCCGTCTCTTGTTATCCATTGATAAGACGGTAAGGAAATCCTCGCAGAATCAAAACCAAACGGTTTAGCTCTTTCAAAATGAACGCTTATTGTTTTTAATCCATTTTCCTCTTTGAGATGAGAATGAACTATTTCGGTTTCGTCAGCCAGTGTCATATATGGGTACATCATAGGAAGTACCTCCTTTTGGTTATTCTTCTTCGTCATTGTCGTCTGTGGGGGTTGGGTTGCCTATGAAGAGGTCGTCGTAGGGTTTGAATGATACGGTGAAGCGGATTTTCCCTTCTTCATTTGAACCCATCATCTCAACACCACAGGCGTTTTTAATTCCGTCTACAAAACCCTTAATATTATCTATGTCTATAGAATATGATATAATCGTTATTGATGCCCCGCCCAAATCTAACGCATCGTTTAGCTTATATGTAATTTGTGAATTGGGGTTTTCGTCCTTAAATAAATTTAGCCAAGGTAATAAAATCGTCTTTGTACATATTATTATCCTTTCATTAAATAAAATAGTTTTAAACGCCTTATTATTCTATTATGTCAGTTATCCAACAGATTCCCTTCCTTATATGAATGAAAAATATAGTTCGGATTTGAATAATACATATTTGTGTTATAATCGTCAATATAATCTGTAATCCACGAATTATATACTTCAAACAGCGTGTCTATATTGTCTTTGTTTTTTTCCTTTGATACTTGCCGTATAAGCCTTGAATACACGCGCCCTATATCCCAATATGACGGAACAGAATAATCACACGTTGATATATTATCAAACTCACCCGTCTTAATGGTCGCCGCTTCTATAAATTCATCTGTCACCTTATCAATATTTTCACAATGATAAACATCAGCTAAATCATAGAGTTTCTCAATATTCGGCACACCAAGCGCATTTACGGTATCTTTCCGTGTGTTCTTAGTCTTTCGCGCTATTCGGTCAATAAGACTGCACACAAAAAATAAATCGTTTGCTCTGCTATCTTCTCTGTTTTGCATTTTTAGCCACCTCTTTACCGGATAAAAATTTTATACATGTTTTACTATGTTAAAAACTACAAGCATATTATATCACAAATATAATTATTTGTCAATATTAAAAACGGGGATTTGTCGGTTGAGCTCCCCTTAACTCGTATAGACTTGCGTCCATTAGTTTTTGTTCTCGTCACAAAATCTACCAAAAAACGCATTTATGTATTGGCTTACTGTGCCAACTAAAGCGGGTTGACGGAGTTGAACCGTCAGTAAAGCCCAAACTACAAAAAGCTTCCCCCCGTATTAACCCGCAAGAAAAGGCGGTTTTATACCGCCTTAATTCTATAGCTCAAAGTGGTTAAGCACCTGTTATGCCGCTGTAAGGTCGTCGGTCAAAGTTTCTACTTCGACGGGATTGTCCGCAACGGTAGAGACCTTTTTCTGCTGATAATTGACGACATAAGTTTTGTTAGTGATTATGGTGTGCAGAATGTCCATAAGCAAAATCTCAACGGACTTTAGGGTAGGAGTAGAAATAACACCGCAACCGCCGCGCCTGTTCATCAGCGTGTAAACGTATTCGAGGTCTTTTGTCGTGACTTTGGCGACGTCTGTCCCAACAACCGCATCAAGAACGGACTGAAGATTTTTCGTCATTTGTGTTTTAGAATTAGGAGTTTGCCCCATTTCAATTTTACGCGCAACGTCGCTTATGAGGTAGGTGCTTTCGAGCTTTTTGCGGACTGCCGCCATTTTTTCGCCAAGGTCAAGGCAGGTTTTATACGTTGCTTGCAAGCAGAACGCGGTCGCAATGTTCGTCCAGTTAGAGTCAGCCGCTGATTTAGTCGTCTTATCAAATTCGGTCAGCTTAATTTGTTGTGTGCCGTCTGTAATAGAATAGGTCACAACGCCTGTTGCACCGTTCTTTTCGGACTTCTTAACCAAGACGTCATAATTCAGCTTTTTAATTGCCGCAAGCATAGGTTTTGGTGCACCTGCAAGTGATTCAAAGGTCAGTTCTTTTGAGCGTTGGGTATAGGCGTCAAGGGTTTCCGCCACTTTTGCCTCGGCTTCTGCTAAAGTTATTTCGGTTTTGTCGGTGTTTAAAATAACGCCGTTAAGAATGTTTACTGCTGTGTTAGCGTCTTCGCGGATTTCCGCTAAAGTCTTTTTTGTTTCTGCCATAATAAATTCCTCCGTATGTAATATTTTTGAGCATATAAAAAATACGCTCTAAGCAGTGTAAAGGGAATCGAACCCTACAGTCTGGGTGATAAAGACCACCCAAGTCGGCATAACCATATGCACACTGCTGCCGGTGGATATAAAAAATCCCGCCTAAGCGGAATTAATTGCATTTTCAGACATAGACCTATAAGTTATAATAAAAAAGCCGTCTACCCCATCGGAATAAACGACGCCCAGTAATAACCCTCTGAGAGAACTATAACCTTACGGGATTTACTATAAAATATCGACCTAAGAGTTATAACTATAACCATTAGAGAATATCACCTTTGACAGAATATACCTGAACTTCCCTCCAACCTCAATCTATTACAATCTATGGCGTCAAGCTTTACGGTAGAAACCGCCTATGCTTTTTAATACAAGCCGTAATTAGGCGCAGCTTGCCTGTTGGGATACTTACGCTTTAATAAGACGGTTAAGCCGTCTGCACCAACCAAGCGCGGGATATACCCTTGATACTGTTGTTTAATGTCTTTCAGTCAGACCGTCCCTACTTCAAGTTCTGTTTCGGGAAATCAATATATTACTTCAAGTACTGGGTTTGAGGGGGATTTTTTGCTCAAATTTGGAATTTGAGTAGTTTTCAAAGTGGTTAAAATGGCTTTGTTATGCGGTTTTACCGAAATCAATATAGAAGAAAAATGGGCTAAAATTGACAAATTATTGTTGCGTAGCACAACTAAATAATTGCTTCTTATTTTTTTCGATAATTTGAAAAATTAGTTTAGAGTGAAAATTAATAGCTATGCCGTAAAAGCTCATTACAAAAGGCTTTTTAAATGTAAACTATACCCGTATATTAACATTTGCGATTTAATTCAACATATAGCGGGGGAATGTTTTATTAATTCAAGCACTTTTACCGAAACAACCCCGAAAACCGACAACCCCGATTTACAAGCCCTTTATAACGCTGATTTATCTTACTTAAAAATAACTTTTACCGATTATATTTTCGCCCCGAAAAAGGTAAAAGGGCAAAAAGAAAAGGTTAATCGGTGGTATATCCCAACAAAACAAGCCCTTTACAAGGCTACGGCGCATTATTTACGCCAAAACTCAAAATACTATGAAGCTATGGACAATATCGGCGATAAAACCGCCTACCAGCTTATAACAGAAATACCCGATTTTATTAACCGATACGCAAAACTTGAAAATGATAGTCAATTTAATGACTTTTTAGCAACGCTTAAAAAAGATGATGATAAGACTTTATTAAAGCACTTTGTAAACGGCTTGACGGTATCCCAGACGGCGGAAAAAATGCAAGTTTCACAACCTGCAATTACACAACGATTTTATCGCATAGCGGAAAAATACCGCCAATTCTTAAACACCGCTTACACAAAATAGAAACAATTAAATAATATTTTAAGGCTTGTATTTGTTACAAGCCTTTTTCTTTTTGCCTTATCCCCCAATAGCTAATACAACGCATTTTAAAGCGTGTTAGCGCAAAAGTAATATACTTTATTACTCTTTTTATCGTTAAAATAAACGCTATTTACAAGCGTTTTAAGACTATACAAAAAACTTGAATTTGCGAACGGTTTGTTATGGGCAGAGTAAGCAAAATTATAACCTCAAAAGACGGCTAACAGCCGTCTTTTTTATATTCACAAAGTCTATAATGTCAAGCGCTTGCACTTGCTTGACTTAACAGATAATCGCCTTGGTAGAGACCGAGGAAAAGATGTGGTCGCGAAAAGCGTTTCCGATAATAATTTCAATATACATCTACGTTTCTGAATCGTTACCGCTTAAGCTACAAAAGTTCTTATAATATTTACAACTTAATGCGTTCTTTTCTACTCGATTTAGGTGTTAAATAATAGTGCTTACAACAACAAGCTTTTGAAATGCTGCTCGTAGTTTTATTTTAACAAATTTACTATATTACAGTTTTTAATATTTTTAATTGCTTTTTTAGTAAAAATAATTATCAAAATTATACTTAATACTAAAGTCAAAATAAAATATTTTAGAAATTCTACTACTTGTATTTTAAACGAAACACTTAATAGGTTATGTAGAAACGAGTAAAAAATAGAGCTCGCAATAATAACAAGTGGCACAACAATTAAAAATGAAAGTACTATCGAAAATGACAATTCGGAAAAAACAATAATCATTAAATCATTAGTGGTAATTCCGGCACTTTTGAGTACACCAAAAGCATATTTTCTTTCACCGATATAATGTGTATATATGTTAGCGGCATAGGTGATTATAGAAACAAAAATAACTATTGAAATAATAAATAATACAGAATTAATTAGATTGCGCTGTAGTTCCAAAGCACTATACGCATCTTGACCCATAAAATGATATGTAGGGTTTTCTCCTGTTAAATTTTGAATTTCAGTTATAATTGAAGAAGCGCTATCGAAGGTATCCGGATATATTTTGTAATTGTAACCCGACGCTATGTTCGTGTTAGTCGAAGTAACTATTATTTGAGATTGTAATACGCGACTTTCAATATTCCAGAATCCAGCATCAATAACGCCAGATAGTGAAAATTTTTGTGAAAAAGGTTGTAACCCGTGGGATGTCGGCACATAAAAAACAACATCTTTGCCAATTAAATCTTTAGATACTTCTACCCCATACCTTGCCAGTACATACTCAGACAACATGACTTCGTTATCATTATAAATTGCCCTTCCCGCTACAAAAGGGGTGCTTTTACCACTTTGGGTTTTATATTCTTTTATTTCGCTTTGCGGAATAAATTGTCCAGAAGGCATGAATTCAATCATAAAATACGTGTTTATTGTTTCGTTGCTTAAAGTAAGACTGTTCAGCATTGAATTTTGCAAATAAAGCCCATTGTACTTAATTCCATCAATTTCAAGGGCGGTGTCTTCAAATCTAAATTGTTCAAACAAAGGCATAGCTACAAGTTCACTCAGCGAGTTTGACGCTGCAATTATGTTAACATCTCGAACCCCTTTAATCGAGGTAATTTCTTCATATAATGATGAGTCTAATGGTTGATTATAGAGAATAATACAATTCCCAGAAGCGGAGTTGTTTTCTAAATCCAACAAGGCTCTATTAACATCAGAATGATATGTTAGCCCCATCAAAAATACAAATTCAATTATAGAAAATGCTATAATTATTTGAATAAACAGGTTTTTATATCGGGTTACATTCCTTATTCCGATATGAATAAATTTTATCATTTGTGTGTCTCCGTTAGTAAGCCTATTGCAGTAATAAGGCATATTTTCCTTCGTAGGAAAAACGACAAAAGTATTACCAGTAATGTTGCTATAGCAACTGTAAGCAACACCGTTAGAGGAGATATTGTTAATGAAGTTTGTATTCCAGATGTCGAAACAACGACATTGCTAAGAATCGACCCAATAAAATTTGAGAGAACTGAACCGATTAGTATAGATGTTATTGAAATAATCTCTAATATAAATGCATATATATTTACAATTTGGCTATTCGCTGCGCCCAATGCCTTTTGGAGAGCAATAAATCCTTTTCTTGAATTAACTGAAATTTGAAAAAGATTCATAAGGGCAACCATTGCTATGCAAACCATTAAGCCCGATATTCCGATGCATGTGTAGCGAATAATTACTACACCTCTAACGAGTGATTCTAACGAACCTATACCCGAAATCCCATAACCATTATCATCGGCATAACTTAGCAAGGCAGGATATGTTGTTATGTATGCCAATTTTCCTACGCCGCTACACAATAGTCTGTCTTTTGCGATAATGGATAAAACGCCATATGGCAAAACAATGTCATTATTTATACCAATCATTTTTCCTTGTTCACTATTGAAAATCCCCTCAACAGCTAAATGGATTGTCTCGTTTTCAAATTCAATTGTATATATACTTCCAATATTTATAGTTTGCGATTTTGCCGTTTCCGCCGAAACCCATATTGGATAAACTCCATTTTTTTCTATCCAGTTGTCACTATCGCGCCAAAGTCTGCCGTGCGAAATTAGAGATGCCGTTAAACCCGTTAAAACTTGACCGAAACTATCCACTATTTCATCCTGAAAGTAGTAACCTTGTATTTTATAATCATCCATGCCATCAATTTTCACATCATTTAAAATTTCCTTCTCCTTTATAATGCGGAGATTGATGTTAGTGACCCCAAAAAAAGACAAGGACGGTATTGCGGTGGAATCCCACCTCGCTAAAGTAATAGGGTAACCTTCAACCCATTGCGAATCAATAGCCGCTTCAATTTGTGGTATACTTTGAAACGAAAAAGCTAACATAGCAATAGTTATGGAAAACAAGGAAACTGCTACAATAAAAATGCAGACTATCTGTCGACTCATATTTTTCATTTCGCGAAACATCGCTTGAAACATATATTTATTTATCAAAATCTGATACCCTTCCGTCCTTCACAATTATTCTCCTATCTGCAATTGAAGCATCATCTGCGTTGTGAGTGACTAACAATACTGTCTTGCCTACATTAGTCAAATCTCTTAACAATTTCATAATCACGCTACCAGTTTCAGAGTCCAAATTACCACAGGGTTCATCTGCTAAAATGATGTTTGCATTGTTCACGAGTGCGCGAGCAATGCATATACGCTGTTTTTCTCCCCCTGATAGATTATTGCCGTAATTCATTGCTTTGTGTTGCATATCAACTTGGGATAAAACGCTATATACACGTTCTTGACGTTCTCTACGCGAAATCCCAGCGATTAATAGTGGCATTTCTACATTTTCATAAACAGTATATTTCGGTTCCAAATAGAATGTTTGAAAAACAAATCCAATTTTATTAAGACGATAATTAGCCGCTTCTTTTTGTGTCATTATTGATAAATTATTTCCGTCTACAATAATACTGCCGGTTGTTGGAGAATCCAAAGAGCCTATAAGATTCATTAATGTAGTTTTTCCACTACCGGAACGCCCGATAATCGCGACCATTGTGCCGTCAGATATTTCTAATGTGGCTTCACATAATCCCCACGTTTTGTCATCATATTTTTTTGATAAATTCTCACATCTAATCATTCCAAACTACTCCATGTATATACTTCATCAAATAATTCCAACTGTTTTGTTTTCGTATTATACGGTATTCTCAAACCTGACACTCCCGTAACATTTGCATACATAATAAGCATATTACCATCTTGGGCAACCGTGTATACCAAATTTCCTTTAAGTGCTGCCTCAATATTGTTACCCGTTGCCTCTGTATCCTCTATATCGTAAATTTCGAGAATCTCGTCAATATCGAAGTTAATCAATGCAATTTCTGTTTCGTTAATAACATAAATGTACGGACTATCAGATTTATCATTAAGGTAATATTTTCCTATAGCAATGAAATCTCTTTCATATTTGCAGCTTATGAATAAAACTATGGATATAATCATTACCAACGTAGCAATCATTACTTTTTTCATTTATATTCTCCTTTTGGTTTATTGGGTATCGGGGCGGTAAATACTACCGCCCCGATTCAACACCTCACTACCTCAACACTATTTTTTATATGAATAGGTTAGTGGAGAAGATTTCGGCGTTATTGTTTTTGTGTTTTGGTCAAAGGTCCCCGTCCAATATAGACTATTGTTATTGGATGCTGTCAATGTAACTGATGTGCTTGAGCCGGAAAATGCCATATTCGTACCATTATGGATTGTGTTTATACCGTATACATTGGTTACTACTGCTGTGCCGGTAAAAGAGCTGCTGGTGCCGTTAATGTTCGAAATTACTATTTTACTGTTACCATTTGCATACGAAGTGTCGGTGTTTTTATATGTCCCCTCAAAATTAGTTTTTTCAGTTGCGCTACAAGCAACAAGTGAAAAACAGAGAACAACGGCAATTGCTAATGCGAAAATCTTTTTCATAAATACATATCCTTTCCTTTAGAAAATATTTGTGTTTTCTACCATTTTGTTGATTATGTGTATCCGACTCTTAACTGCGCAATTAAAAACAAGGAACACATTGCCTTATGCTTTCTGTAAATGCATTTACTTTAGGTTGCAAAAACTTCCTTCATTTTTGCCCCTCTGCTTATATATCACATTCGAATCCAATTGTTACATAAAAAATCGAGATTTGTCGAATATCTCAATCAAACAACTCCTTGCAAGGCTTGGTTTGTGCATTTTCAACAAACGCTTATCTTGAACTCATCTTTCTTATAATTTTGTGAGTTTGAAGACATTTCTACGTTATGAGAGATTGAGCCCTGCTAAAGCAAAAACGCACCGTTTGAAACGGCGCGTTTTTCATTAAAGCGATTATATGTTATTTATGATGCTTTTGACTTCACCAATAGTCAGATTAACACCCATATCGTATAAAACCCCATCGTCTATCCAAATCACCTTGTAATGCTCTAAATTCTTGTATATCGTAAAATCTCTGCCGTTCACACTATATCCCTCAAAATATTCATCGTCTTTTTCGATATAAATTTCTGTTCCTTTCATAATATGCAGGGACAGAGTAACGTTATCATCATTGATAAATTTAAAAGTATGGCTAAATTTATCACTTCTCTCTATATAAATGGATGCAAAAGAAAATTCCAAATTCTCATTTATTCTCTGCGGCACTAAACTTCTTATGTCGCTCGGAATATCGGAAAAGTTTTCGTATGTCGTATATACAGACTCAAACTCGCCGGCGTTTTCTTCTTCATCGTCATGCTCGACATTGTAGTTTATTACGAGCTGTTCTTTTCGCCAGTTGAAAATATACCCGAACAAGTCAAAACCCAAAGCCGATGCGACAAGTTGCGTAGCCAAAAGTGTCGCGAAAACAGCGGCGGCAATAATCAAAACGCGCTTTGATTTTCTGAATTTTCGTGATTCTTTGGATACAACCACCACCGATTTTATCAGATTTTGCACGTCTATATTTATTTTATCAAGCGCTTTATAATCATCATATTTTCCAAGCGCAGAAGCACAAAGCCTTACCACCTCATTGTTAGGATTCGGCATTTCAAGCTCGTTGTCTATGAGGATTGCATAATCCTCTTGCTTCATATTCTCATGGACAAGTTTACCATTTAAAAGAAGCTCTCGGATTTCTTCCAAACTAAGTTTATTATATTTTTCAGACATTTTTAACACCACCTTTTCATAAATGCCCTTTCAGTTATATATCACATTGAAACGCATTTGTTACATATCTCTAATAACTTTTTCTATTTTTTCTTTTAATCTTGAATATCTTACCCTTACCGAAACTTCGGATTTTCTTGTTATTTCGCTGATTTGCTTATTGTTGTAATTGTCTATGTACCTTAACTTAAAAAATTGCATTTCGGTTTTTGAGAGAGAATTGAGCACTTTTTTTATACAGCCCTGTTCTTTTAGTCTTTCTAACTCTATGTCCTCGATAAGCTGATTTAAGAAGCCGTCTTCGGACGGCATGTTTTCCTCCACATCAAGAATTTTATTTCTTTGAAGGTGTTCGCGGTTAAATTGCAACGCCATGTTTTTGCCCGTGCGATAAAGCCAACCCTCGATGTTCGGGTGTTCTTGCAAGTCTTGTTTTTGAAGCGCGGCTATAAGAACATTTTGAACACAATCTTCTATATCGGCGAGGTTATCCGAGTATATTGTGCATTTTACTACTCTTTTTACTATATCTATATGCTCGTTAAAAATCATCTCGTAGAAGTCATTTCTGTTCAATATACCCGCCTCCCGTAAAATTTAATATACGGGCGATTAGGAAACCGCCCGTACTTTAAAATTTATTTTAACATTTCAATTCACAAATGTCAAGGGTCAAGAAATTACGTAATTCCCGGACGTTGCACTGTAAGATGTCGCCTCAGCCGTTACCAACAGGTTAATGCGATATGTGCCGCTCGGCAAATTAGTGCTTAATGACCTGTATACCTCGTATGTCGGCGAAAATCTTTCTTCGCAGAGAATTTGGTAAGTCGTCCATGAACTACCGGATTGCTGTTCTATCACCGCTTTTATAGTGCCGGGATAATAATTAGTCAGCGTAACCCTAACCGAGCATGATGTTTTCGATACTCTGTATTCAACGCTTTCGACAATAGGAGACGCGGACAGGTTGTCGCTCGAAAGCGTTTCATCGGAAACCGCCGGATAACTTTCAGCCGATGCGCCGATTGTCCCCAGGCCCAAAGAAGCGATGACGAATACCAGTGTAATAAGTGCTGTGATTTTTCTCATTTTTTTGTCCTCCAATTTTATTAATAATATTAGGAGCAGATTTCTCTGCTCCATATTATATATCAATTTTAAGGCAGGTTGTTACATGAATGTGATTATATCTTAATTGATAATGCATATAGTCAATTTATTAGCCGCTTTTTGGCAAAAAATCAACGCTGAGGATACTCAGAGCCATTCTTTGAATAAGCCGATATTGCTCCGGCGTTGTATTTAACGGCAAGGAAATTTCAAGAGCAGATACTTTTTCGCTATGCAAAGGATATGGGCTATCGGAAAATCCTAAAAGATAATCCACCGAAACATTGAATTCTTCCGCTATTTTTATAAGTTTTCTCACATTTGGGAAATTCTTTCCCGTCTCATACTCAGAAATTGCCGCCGTAGTCACCTTAAAATCAATCGCTAATTCCTTTTGGCGGATTTCTTTATCGTAGCGTAATTTTTTAAGTCGTTCGGAAAAGCTGTCCGTTTCAAAGGCTTTGATTTCCGTTTTGAGGATAACAGCCGCGATTTTCCGAACGACACCAAACTGCTCCTGTGTGGTAAAAGAGGGTAGCTTTATTATGAAGCGGGCTGTTTCCGTGCCGTACAACGGAATAAAAATATCGGATAAACCGAGCAGATAGTCAATCGAAACATTGAATATCTCAGCAATTTTTATCAGCTTTTTAACATCGGGGGAATTTACGCCCGACTCATATTTAGATATAGCCGAAATACAGACATTTAAGCTTTGAGCAATTTGATTTTGGCTTATCTCTCGTTTTTCTCGCAGTTCTCTCAGCCTTTCGGGAAACCCCATTTTTATACCTCTTCTTTTTATTGAATATAACCAAATAATTATACAATAAAAAGAAGCTGACTGGCTAAAACATTGATTATAACTTAATTATTGGTGTTAATCGTCAAGAGTTGTGTGTCATTCTAGAAAAACTCAAAACCTCCGTTTAGTTAAATCGCCATTTTTCGATATAGCATGTAACAATGCTTAAAAATATTAACATACAATTTTTACAATCCGAATACAGAAAAGGCGGCAATCTGCTACATATCTGATATACTCACCGAAACAGCGGTAATAAGAGTTCGGAAAGAACTTGAAAAACAAATTAAGGATAAATTAGCTTATATGATAGAATAAGCATGAAAATCGGCGGAATTTTTCCCGTCGGTTTTATACTGCATAAGCCTGCTCTTTCAATTATTTTGCAAGCTTAGTTTAGAAAGAACGCAATAATACCCCCTTAAAAACTGAAATGCCGTTATATACGTCTGCATACAAGGTATAATCGGTTAAATTTTGTTGAGCGAATAAAAAAGCTTGATAATGCAGGAAAAATATGTTAAAATTAAAAAAAGTTGAAAATTCATAATGGAGGACGAAATGATAAAATTTAACAGAGGTTTACAAAAATCAGGCAAAAATCGCCTCAAACTTAGATTTATCTCCTGCGCGGCAACGATTGCTTTGGTGTTTTGTTTAATGCCGATAATGACGTTTGCACAAACCGGAGATAGCGGCGTTGATAATTTTGTTCCCGGGTTAATACGGGAAGATGTTTCAATGGAATACCCGCCACTACGTCCTCCGGGACGCTCGGCTACGGCTCCGTCTTATACCAGTCTTCATGTTTCCGCTGTGGAAAACCAAGGTCCGAACGGCTTGTGTTGGGCTTTCACCGCGAATGCCGTGATTGAGTCCAATATGCTTATCAACAATCAGGGATTACAGAATTTTTCCGAATTACACATGGGGTATGCGACAAGCACCGCAAACGGAAATTCGCAACAAGGCTTTTCCACACGCCCCGCGCCGGATTATGGCGGGAATCGCATGATAGCGGCGGCTTACCTTATGCGCGGCGCAAAGCCGCTTAATTTGAGCGGCACGGTTAATGAATCCGCCGACTCTTACGCCCCTTACATAAACAGCTCGATTCCAAGTGGCAGAGCTTTGACTACAACAGGCGGCATGCCCAGAACTTACGATGTACAGAATATAATGTTCCTCACCGGTGATAAAGATGACTTAGAACGAGCCAGAATAAAGCAAGCGGTTGTAGACTACGGCGCTGTCGGCGCGTCAATGTACTGGGACGACAGCGGTGTTCCTGTTGCCGGAGCGTCAAGTATATATCATAATCCTACCACGCACGCTTATTATTTACCCTCACATAAAACATGGGCAGGCGGGGACGATAGCAACCACGCGGTTTTGATTATCGGGTGGGATGATAATTACGCAAGAACAAATTTCGTCAGCGGCAGTCAGCCGTCAAATGACGGTGCTTGGCTTGTCAAGAACAGTTGGGGTACTGGCTGGGGCTATGACGGACTATTTTGGATTTCATACGATGATACAAATTTTCCGTTAGACACATGGGTTGTCGATGGCGTAAAGCCGCATAACACGAATACCGCAGTATATGAATATGATTATTTGGGAATGAACGGAGCGAGCGGCTATAGCGGAACGACTAATTATTTTGTTCGGATATTTGACGTAAACAACAGCAATGAACAGTTAAATCAGGTTCGTTTAGGGGTGCTTAGTCCCAATTTAACGGTGGATGTCGATGTAATACCGAACTTTACAAATTTTACGGGATACAGCGCAAGCACATTCGCTGTAAAAGGCAGTAAAAGCCTCCAATATCCGGGGCATTACACCATAGATTTAACCAATCCCGTAACGCTCGGAAACGTGGGAAGCAGATTTGCAGTTGTAGTCAAAGTAACCGGAAGTGCGCAAACATGGGTCGGATATAATTCAGTGCCGGCTACTGCAGGAACTGCTTATTTGTATAATCCTAACGGTGCGGGGAGCTGGGAAACTCAAACTGCAAACGGAAACTACAATATCAAAGCCGTCACCACCCCGCTTTCTTCCGATACCCCTTCGCCTGTAGAAATCATAAGTCACCCCCCTGCAGCCCGAAATGTCAGCGAAGGTGGAAATGCCGTATTCAGTGTAACTGCATCGGGTACGCCTGCACCGACATTTCAATGGCAGGTCTCCACAGACGGCGGCAATACATGGACGGATATAATCGGAGCGACAAGCTCCACGCTAACTGTTACAGGCGTGGGCGCGGCTCATAACGGCAATATGTATCGTTGCGCCGTCACGAATACGCTTGGCGTAGTCTACTCGAATGTTTCAACGCTGACGGTTACGGAAAACTTCGGACCTGTTCCCGCGACAAGTATTCCCGATGTGTCGGGAGCCGCAACGGCAATGTTCATGTTTCTTGTACTGTCGGGGACTTTGTGGGGTTACATAATCATCAGAAAGTGTAAAAGATAGGAATATGAAAAAAACCGTTAAGGCTGAAAAAAGGGAAGAATACAGTCAGAAAACCAAAGGAAACCGACTGACGCAAATCCTCGTTTGTTTAGCCGTACTTACTTCAATATGCGCTATTGTTTTAGCCGTAAAGGTTATACCTCAAGAGCTTGAAATAGCGGCAGCAGGGCGGGAACTTGACGTATTGCCGCAATTGCCGAAAACTTCGACGGTAGTATGGTCGGTTCTGAACACCTATGAAGAGAAAATGCGCGGAATCAATCCCGATTATGTAGGACTGCTCACTATTGAGGGTATGAACGACTTTCCAGTGGTACGTGGGAACGATAATGAAAAGTATTTGAGTACATCTTATGTAGGAGATGAAAATATACTCGGCGCAATCTTCATGGATTATCGCTGTGCAGGGGAAGATGAGCCGCATATTATTATTTACGGGCATAACGCTACGGATTTGAGCGGTAACAGTTATTTTTTCAACGGGTTAAGTTTATTTCTTGACGAGAAATATATGAGCGAACACCCGATAATTACTTTTATAGAAAATGACTATCTCTATGAATTTAAAATTTTCTCGGCAAGAATTACCGATATAAACGACCCTGCCTATCAGCTTGATTTCAGCCAAACAGGGGTGTTTGAAACCTTTCTCGAAAGAAACGGCGCGCCGCCTGACGCGGTACAAATCCTCACGCTTTCTACTTGCTACGTGGCGGGCGGCGATGACGGGAGAATAGTTGTTCAAGGTGTGCGGAGGAATGTTTGGGAGGTAGACAAGATGCAAACGATGGTTGCGGAGTATGTACGGCATTAAGGTCGGAAATGATAAATCGGGAATTAAATTTAAAAGAAACGCCGAATGGTTCATAAAAACCATTCGGCGTTTTTAATCTCCATAAAAGTAAATGTTCAAAAATCGCTATTTCGTCGTCTGCGTAGTTCTATGATTATCCATTCAATAAGAAGGCAAAGAACATCTTACAGAATTATGATGCTATAAATAGTATCATTTGTCAATCAAAAAAATAACTAATATGCGTAGACGTTATGCGCTAAAATAACATATAATATTCTACTACTCTGAAGATAAATTATGGTATAATGTTACATGATTCTGTTTATTTCGACAAAAGGCAGGTATATTAATAGATTTAAGGTAACAGACAGCGCGTTCTCTTTAAAGGGTAGCTTATAAAATGCCGGAGAGGTTGTATGAGGGTGAGATGATTGGTTAGGTTTGTGAGAAAATGTTAGGTGAAGTAAATAAATGATAACTCTAAATTATCGATTTTTGGAGGGGGCGCAGTCATGAATATTATCGCAAAACCTCTTTTTGAAGCGGTAGCACAGACATTGATAGGTGTTCTTGGCGGCTATGCACTCGACCGTGTTAAAGGCAAGGTATTAAATGGCAAAACTTACGAGGGTGCATTTGATTTATGGCAACGAGGCATTCATTGTAAAAACGTAAATGTAGAAGATACATTGATATTTGACGGTCTAATATCACCTTATATTCAATTATTTCCGCGAGACCCATATACAAACGCAGAAAGATGGAATAAATTATTTTCATTTACAGGGAAAATTTCATCATCGGAATTCAGCAACCTTGAGTTTTACGCAGGTTCTGATGATGCACTTCGTACAGGTGCTATTAATGGAGAAACACTTGTAGGGCTATATAACCGCTATGGGTACATTGGTGAGGGTGTTTTAGGAATTGTTCCTACCAAAGTCATACTGAAAAAGATACCGGATTTCTTCAATAGCGGCTTTTGGGGTTGTCGAGTACGAGTTAAGGGGACATTGGCTAAATGTCCAACACAACACGGATATGTTGCTCAAAGTATGTTTTTAAAGGTCGGAATTCCTATGGAATTAGACTCATATAAAGAAATTCCTTACATTAAAATTAATTCAATACAGATTTATAATAATGAAACAGATAGAATATGTTCATTATTGGGTTCGCCTTGGGCTGCAACTAACGATAAGAAAACTCCCTATTTAGTGCAATATGGTTATTTCAGTAATCAAAATGAGATTAACGTGTGCCTCAATAATATTCGCTCTTCACCTAAGTGGGATGCCGTTAAGGTTTACTATGACAGCCTTACTTCTCCATCGCCGAGTATGAGTTTCACATCTCAATTTATTTTGTAAACATATTCTCGATATATGGTGGTATGTATAAGTAATACGGAAGCATATCAGAATTGTAATACTGATATAAATGTGAATTTTTCTGCTCCTTATTGTGGCATATCATTTCTTTCTGCGAGATGTTTTTGTTTTTTCCCCATATAACTTCAATGTGCAAGACACCTGGATATTCGGGCACAGCAACAAGTGAAAAACACACATTCATATATGTTTGCATCTTTTTTAATGTTGCGACAGTCGTGTCTTTATCAAAAATATGTCTGTAAATAACATCTGAACACACGCCATCTTCTGTTAATGTTTCAAGAAATGTGTCCGAGAGTGGTCTACCTGTTAAAGAATCCTCTTTTACAATATTAAAACAGTCGTTGATAATTACATCGTATTTTTCTTTATTCGTGTCTAAGAAATGCTTTGCATCATCGTCAATGTATTTGAATCTTTTATCATTTAAAACGCTTTTGGCGTGAGGATAATATTTTTTCATTAAATTAATGACGCAAGGGTCGTAATCGCATAAATCGACTTTTTCAAAAGAGTAATACTTTAAAAGTTCACTTGCAGCAAAAAGAGAACCGCCGCCTATAACTAATGCTTTTTTAGGTTGTCGGATAAAAGATAATGGCAAATGTACCAACATTTCGTGATATAAACATTGAAATTTTTCTATATGTTGTATTTCTCCGTTTATTATCAATACTTTACCTAAAAATGGGTGTAAATAGAACTGGATTTTTTGTCTACTTGATGAAACGCTTTCAATTTCTTTTAATTTGCTTAAATATAAGCTGATTAGGTCATTTTCATAGAAATCCATGCGCTCCCTCCAAAAATCGATAATTTAGAGTTATCCTGTGTTGACGATACGTTAAGATTTAATGAACATTGTTTGTAGTTGCATACATAAAAATTAAGAATAATACACTGAATTTTATTAATAAAATAATCAACACAGGATAACTGTTAATTATCGCTTAATAAAAGTAATCTCCATATGGAAAGGTACATAAAATGGAAAATAGTGTTACATTTTCGCTGAGTCAAATAGAGGAAGCCAAAAAAAGATTGCAAAATTTTGGAGACGACAGAGCAAATAGCAATAACCACATCTTCAAGTATCCCAAGGGGCGCTCATTTGTTAAGGAAAACTACTCCAATATGAGTTTGAAGAGGACATTTTTAAATGATTGCAAATTTGTTGATTCAAATTTTGGAGGAGCGGCTGTTACCGGTTCAAAATTCATTGCCACAGAGTTTGAAAAGTGTATTATACATGGCGCGAGTTTTCAATGTTGCGATTTCATTAAAAGCAAACTAATTGACATGGAACAAGCGCATTTGATAACAAACAGTAATTTTAGTAACAGCTATTTTTACAAATGCACGCTCTCTAATCTCTTTTTTAAGGAAAACACCATTTTCAGAACAGTTTTTGAAGATTGCAAGTTTAATAACACTACTATAAGAACAACAACATTAGAAGGAACAGCCTTTTTAAATTGCGAATTAAATAATGTCAATTTAAGTAATTTGAACATTGATTTTACCGAATTTCGTAATACTCGCATGAACAATGTTGTTTTCCCTTTTTTCCAGACACCCTATATAATTAATCTCTTGCCTTATCTTTATAAAAGTGACGATTTGGTTTGGATTGACTCGGAAAATAGTATGAAAGGAAAAATTACGATTGATGAGTACATAAAATTATGGGATTATTTACGCGCTTATTATTTTGATTTAGCTGAGTATTTTCCTCTCGCAAATCTCTATATTGCAACAGGGGAGGCAGAAATGGCTTTTTCCTGCATTATGGATGGAGTGGAGAGAACAATTATAAACAATGATTTTCGCATGATGAAACATTTTTGTCGCCTTTTGACATCAACACCTCTTTTCGAGACAAAAGAAGCAAAGATTGTTTATGATTTAATTGAAAAGCGATATGAGCCGGATCGTCTTTCGCGGCGTGATATACATATGTATTTAGAAAATATAAGCGAAGTTCGCGCCTTACTTTTGAATAGCGATTACAATATGCAGACACTCGAAATACTCATTAAAACAAACATAGATTCTACAGATTCGCAAAGAGTTGGCAAGTTTATTGAAGAACTTAATAAAGTCCTAAATGAATTTTTAGATGACGGAAGAGCGCAGTATGTGGAATTTAGGCACAATTCAGACTATACATTTTTTATTAATTGCGTAAATACAATAGAAAATCTTTTCCCCGCATTGATATGTCTTTATTCGGTTTTCGGGGTAGTTGATAAGGCACAGAAGTTTTATAATACCGCCTTGGACAACAAAATTAAAAGGTGTACTATAAAAGAATTAACGAGTTTTAAAAAGTCAAATAAAGATGCAAGTAAAAACGACGATGAATACGAAAGAGAAATAAAAGAACTAAAGAGAACCCTTAGAAGTCTTAAAGCAGATAACAAGGAGTTAAAAAATACTAACAAATTATTACTGGGTTCAATTGTAGAAATGGCACACCACATTAAAGGCGCAAGCGCACTCGAACTTGATTCGGATATTTTATTTTCCAAGACCAAATTCAAACAAGAGTCTGAATCTGAAAACTAAGAGTATTATTTTGACAAGCAATACAGTTTGGTCCCAGATTCATATTAAACTTTTCGCAGATGGTTTCACTTTTATTATATATCAATTTAATAAATTCGGTCGACGGCGGCATATTTTCTTCCATGTCTGTCCCACATAGAGGTCTAAAGACCGATAAAATTGGCTGCACACCGATTTCGCATAGTCTTTCTACCCCTTCTAAAACCTCGTTTTCTGTGTCGAACCCTAATATAATTATACTTTTGACATTTCCCGTACGCCCCCATAATGAAGTGGCTTGTTCAAGGCTTTGGAAATATCTTTCTCTACTAATGACACCTTTACCGGGCATCACAGTCAGCGCTGTCTGCACATTGAAAATTTCGATATTAAACGCAATTTCATCAATACCGCTGTCATAAAGCGCATTAATTTCACTAAAATCAGATGGGGGCAGACACATTGCGTAAACAGGCTTATTACATTTGCTTTTTATGTATTTTGCAATATCCACAATTCTTTGCACTTCATTTGTTTGTGAATCGCTTCCTCCGCCAATCAAAAAGTGCCTAAACTCACATTTTTCTATATATTCATCTATAACTTCAAATATATCTTTTAAAGAATACTCAACATTCATGGTAGGCAAGTTGCAAAATTTACAAGAAAGATTTTTTTTCTTATACAAACAAACACTTGTATGGTTTATTCTTACACGGTCTGTTGTCAAGGTGGCAATTTTTTTGAACTCAATACCCGATGACGTAAGAGCACCCGAGAGGACATCGGAAATATAAACGTTTAACGCTGTTATTATTTCGCTATACCTTTTAAGTAAATATTTATTATTAACATGAATTATTTCATATGGGCTGAAATCCGACAGTTTTACATTAAACGGGCAATTTACATATATGTTGTCAAATATTATTATGTCAATTGCATCAAATACCGCCTCGCGAAGCGTTCCGTTTTTTTCTATATGAAGCATAGTTGAATCCGCGATTCTAATCCCTTGGTTTAGCAACTCAAACTTTATCTGTTTTTTCATTTCGACATGATTTTTTGCAAGCTGAAACGCCTGTATAATATTGTCATGAATTAAAAGATTCCTCTTTTTATCTTGACCGGAAATACTATGCGGAAAGATGACACGGAATTGATACGCTCCTTCCTCTGTTGGAACATTATCTTTATATCCATCCCAATCAACAGATACACATTTACTTTTTTTACAACAGTTTTTAATATGCTCAAGAAAAAAGTCATCATCTTCAATATAGCAAAAATTACTTTTCTTTATATCAAACAAGGGAATATCAGAGCTATAATTCTTATCGCTAAATGCAAGCAGATTTAATTCATGAATCGAAGGCAGTCCTTTTTCCAATAGGGCTTCGTTCAAAATTGATGTCGATGCTTGAAACCTGGGATTCACTTCAACAAACAATACTTTATTATCATATAAAAGAAAATCAATGCCCACTATTCCTTTATATTCAAAACGTCTAAGTTGTTCGCAGACAATCGCGGCGTTATTATATAATTGCTCTTTAATGCTCTCAGATAATAAGGAAAAAGCATGAAAATCTGCACCTCTATATATCAACCTATTCAATTCATCAGGGATAACAATTTGCAACGAGGCGGGAAATAGTTGAATTTTTTTTTCGTAAATGACGGCATGCACATTTAATGAAATCGAGGGTGAAAAGTATGGAGAAGCCAAATAAAAGTTATCCGATGCTAACTCAACATTGCTTTTTTCTTTTTCAATAAGATAAGTATTATATCCACCGCTTCCTATGTCCGCCTGTACTACAAAGGATTTAAACCCTGGAAATATTTCTATAAGTCTTTCATATTTACATTCATCATCGGCGAGGGTTGCTGTGGGAATTGTTTCGCAATGACTTGATATCCAATCTCTTGTTTTGGTCTTCTCGTTTAAAATACGTAGTAAATTATATTTATTTAAACATGATGTCCTACTGATAATGTTTTCACCATGCCTAAAAGCTCTTGATGGATCATAGAAAACAAAATTTGTCTCCGGATCACCGAGCACAGATTTTAGCCTTTGAGCAATATAATTATCTGCCTCTTCATTTTCTTTATTGTGATTTATGCGAGTGTGATTTTTTACACAATAACTCTCATCACCACCGAATAGAGTTGTTGCGCCAGAGTAAAGGTCAGTACCATTAATATCAGACAATCTTGAGCCTACCCAGTGATAACGTTTCATTTTATATTCCTTATACTTACGTTAATTTTTTGCTTTGCCTTTTTACGCCCCTGAATGAATTGTATATGATTAATAAGTTTCAAACTTTCATCAAATAGCAAATCATAATTCATGTCATTTCTTTTAAATTCTATGAATCCTACAAGGTCAAAGAGATTTTTACAAAGGTTATCTGATGCCATTTTTATAAAAACTGCATAATCATATACGCCCAAATCAATTCCAACACTAAAGCTTTCAAAATGTGTTAAATAATCCATTACATGTTTTGTTAGAATTTTAGAAACTTTAATGTTTTCACATAAAAACTCCTTGCTTTTTGTTTCCGCGTCAAAAATATCTTTTAGTTCGGATGTCCTCTCATAAATTGAATTATAGAAGTTGATTGTGTTGTACCGTCGCTTGTTGCGATTGTTAATATAGTTTTTATGTATTAGGAAAGCGCTTCAATTATAACAGTAAATACTCCTACTAGTGTACAAATATCAACTATGGTCATAATTTTCATTTTAATTTACCTTCCTTTAGTTGTTAATTATTAAGCGATAATTAACAGTTATCCTGTGTTAGTGTTTTTTCATATAAGCATAGTTGGAATATGGGGAGAAAAGTTAAATGTTATTATTATGATGAGTTCAAACAAGAAAACTTATATCAAATGAAGGATAACATATTATTATCATTATGATTTATTCTACATCTAAAATAACTCTTCCGTAATACTGATTAATAAGAGTTTATATTATATATTGGAGCAAATAAATGTATATAAAGAAAATTTCTTTTCTTCGCTTAATTTGTAAAATTTCTATTATTTTATTATTATTGTTAGCCGCCATAACAATGGTTTGTGTTTTTGCTTTGAGTATCAGTATTTTTGGTTCTGAAAATCCTTTTCTTATTGCAATATTTACATTAGTGGTCGAGTTAATTGGCTGTTTTATATTCAAGAAAAAATTGAGAAACGTGTACAATAGACTCGCTAAAAAGCTTTACAGTGCGCTACTTAAGATAAAAAATCCGAACTTGAAAAACTGCTTAATTACTACATTTAACGATGACGATATTAAGTGTTTTGATAAGCAGAGTCAGATTATAAACACGGTCTTAGACTTGATTGATAGAGAGGCTTCCGAGATTATTTGGATTGAAGGCATATCTGAATCAGGGAAAACATCGTCTGTTTATATGTTATTTGACTTGGTAGGTAAACGTAATTCCCTTAAGGAACAACGCGCATTTTTATCATTAGATGGCAGGAGTGTTTATATAGATTGCACCTTAGCACAGCAAGAAATAGCTGTTTTCTTAGAGGATTATAATCAAGATAAGTTTTTGAATAATTATATTTTTATTGACAATATAACAAACTTATCCGAAGAATTGCAAAAAGAGTTTTATAACAATATTATTAAACCTTATACTAGTGGAAATGACATTCGAGCTAAATTAGTGATATTGTTTCTCAATAAAGAAAATTGGTACGCCTTGGACAACGAATTTAACATTGAGAAGGCTGAAATTAAACGTTTCAATTTAGAATATGAACTTAATAGTTATTTAAACGCTCTCAACATTGAACGCAGTAATTATAACATATCCGAGGATGATTGGGATATGCTTAAGTTATGGTTATGCAAAATAAAAAAGCACATAACGTGTAATAAAGAAATTGAAAAATTGCTGGCAGGTCGTTTTGATTGCATTAGAGAAGAGGCTTTGTTCTGTACATTTATCATAGCCTGCAGATATGTAAACTCTTTTTCAAAGAGAGAAGTAAGACGAGTGTTTAAAACTATAATTCCGATGAAACGAAGCGAGTTTAACAAAGTTTTTCAAAAGTTTTATAAACGTCGCATAATTGTACGATTTCCTTTTTTAAGTAAGCATTACTCGCTTAATACTAAAACGACTAAATATTTCAGAAAGCTATTTTGTAATCAATCTATCTATCAAAAAATACAAGTCGCTTATGATGAAAGTATCAAAAAAAAGAACAACACTGTGCTAAGGTGGTTGTCGTATATTGATATGAACATCTCTAATTTAAAAAGCTATGATAGAAATTTATTTGACATGGCTTTTGCCGTTGGCAACTACAGATATATGCTTAATGAGTTGAAATTTATATGCGATATTGACCTGCATAAAAATGTGATTTTCTGTCGAGAATTAGGATATTTAAACGAAAAAGTAGGTAATCGAAAAGAGGCTATAAACCATTTGAAAAATTATATTAAGCTTGAAGAAGATGAAGAAAATATCTTTGTAGCACAACTGCTTTTATTTGAAATAGAACATCATTATGACTTTGATACAACGAATCTCGAGTATATAAGAATCCGTTCAAAATGCTCTTTTACAAGGTCGCAGGCAGAATATTGGATAGCGCACATTGACATTGAACAGGGCAACTTTAATTATGATGAATTTTATTCGTTATTAGAAACATTCGAGTCTAATAAAAACTATTATAATGAGGCGAATTTCCGGCACATACTCAGGAGAATGTATTCGGATTTATCAAGAGTGTATTATCTAAAAGGTGAAATAAATAAAAAACGCTTTCAAAGTCTTAAGAAAAGAATGACTGAAAGCAAATTAAAGGTTTATCATCGTGAATTCAATATACACTTTGTTCAAGTAACATCAGCTCAATATTTACAATGTGATTTACTGTTTCAAGTCGGGTTTTATGGCGGCTATAAGTATAACGTTGAATTTCCGGAAAAGTTGAATCATAACAGTTCAATTGATGAAATCGCGAAAACGGCTTCAGACGTTTTTTCGGGTTGTGAAACAGCATTTAAGAATAACGGAAATAAAGCTTGGAAAACTATTCGAGTCCGTCGCCATGAGATTGAATTAACAATTCCAAGTTCTAATCATTTACAAATCAAAGAAGAATTAAATCTTTTCAGAAAGGAGTGTATAATAGATGAGAATTCAATTCATTTATCATTTGTAAACGCCGTGCTTATAAAATGGTATGTAATAAATTATTATTCAAAAATAAGCGAGGGAGATTCTTTTGGTGAAACATTTCAAATATGCGTTGAATTACTTAACGAAATACGTAATATTTGTGAAAAATGCAAAAACGACTATGGGTTATTTAGAGCGAATTTTATGCAAATATTTCTCAATTTGATTAACTCTTTAGACACAAGGTCTGTTGGTTTAGATTTAATTGAATCGGAGTTTCGCACTTCATTGAAAAAAATCCAAAACGAAAGCTATAATCGGGAGTATGAGATGATTTCATATATTTTAAATAAAAAGAATGTAGCGGTAGATTTGAAACAACGCTTTTTTACTTACTATCCTATTGTATTGCAGTAGCTTAATTACAGCATAGCGCCTTCTTTTTTCACACACGTGATAAATTCACTACATTCATGAATGCATTCAATTGATAAACCTTTTCGGAAAATTTCTGCCATCAGTGAGGCTAATTTAACGATATGATTTTCTCTCAAGCCCGACTGTATTGCTCCGCCTGTACCCAATCGAAGTCCATAACCTAAATTATACGGCAAAAGTCTGTAATTTACCAAAAATCCCGCTGTTTCAAAATCTTTGAAAACTTTATAGCATTTTACCTTATCCGGAATGTGAAGCCATATATGTTGTGTTGGAATACGTGAAGAATCCTTTTGGATTACCGGCAATTCATAATTTGATAACATATATTCAAGAGTTTGGCTATACGAAATCGCAGCTTTACTATATTTTAGCAATGCATTCTCTTCTTTAGGAAAATGACCGGCTTTGAATAATTCTTTTGGGTGAGAATTTGATATGTAGGTATTACAACCAACCGAAAGTTTTTTCCAATACGAATCATCCTCATTGGTTGCTAAAATGGCTTTTTGTGGTCCCGGATAATTTTTATGCAGTGTTGAAAGTATTAAATCAAATCCCATGTCAAATGGATTCTTATATTCTCCGGTTATTATTTGTGTAAGGTATTGCGAGGCATCAAAAATCATATAAGGAATAGACATTTCTTTTAGCCACGAAAAATCCTCATAATATAACCCTTCGCTTCTATCAATAAAGGCAAATTTGGGGTTTTCACGTTTTATTAAATTCATAGTTGCTTCTATATTGATGCAGTGTTTTCTGTTATCTTGAACTGTAAATACAGTCCGAAACCCCAATCTTTCTAAAATTGCCTGACCTGAATAATGTCCGCCGCCTTCTTCAGCCAATAGAAGGATATTATCGGATATATTTCCAATAGACATGAATGTGATTATATGTGCGTGTAAACCGGAAAGAACTCTTAAATTCACTTCTTTTGCACGCAGTAAATGAGACCACTTTTCATTAAGTCTGTTTAGGGCGTCTGTATAATTATTCCGTCCGCCAAAAATCACCTTTGAATTTTGATTACGGGTCTCGTTACTAACATACAAGCCATCAAGAAAATCAAATGAGTCTTCCATGAGAAAAGGAATATTTTCAGTTGGATTTAAGATAAGCGTATTATCGAATTGCTTTTTTAGTGTGTGTATGGTTTCCATTACCTCTCCTAAGTCGTTTGAGTTTCCTTGAAAAGTTTTATAAATACTTGATAATAATATGTTATCCTTCATCCACCCTAATCCTATTCCTCGGATGCCTTGTTGCCAATATCTCTTTTTGTTTTGCTAACGAAACATGCGTATAAATCTCCGTTGTTGTAATCGAACTATGTCCCAGCAACCTCTGTATATACCGAATATCCACCTCCTCTTCAAGAAGTAATGTCGCGAATGAATGTCTAAACATGTGCGGAGTAATATGTCCGTTATGTCCTATTCTATCTACATACTTTTTTATCATAAATCGTACAGACTGCTCCGACAAACGGTTATGTAACCTATTTATAAAAAACAACCTCTTATTTTCAATATCGCCTTTAAATGCAAGGTAATATTCATAAAGAGCTTTTAGAACGTCAGGATTTTCTATTTGAATAATTCTCTCTCTGCTGCCTTTTCCGAAAATTTTAATAGTTCGATTCATTAAATCAACGCTGTTGCTTTTTAAGGTGCATATTTCCGAAACACGCGCTCCTGTAGCGAAGAGCAATTCAAGTATTGCAATATCTCTAAGGATTTCTTTTTTGCGGTATTTTGCATAGCAAGGATTTTCACGTTCTGAGTAAGCGCAAGCCAATATTTTTTGGATTATAGCAAGGGGGATTGTTTTTGGGAGAATCAGCGGCTCTTTAAAGGAAGTTTTAATTTTGGCAAACGGATTCTCATCTATAATATCTTCATATACTAAAAATCCCGCAAATGCTTTCAGACAAGCGATTTTGCGTTTAGCCGTTTTGGGCTTATATTTTTGATGAAGTTGCGCTATGTAATTTACTAACCTTTCTTTATTAAACTCACCTGATGAGAATTCGCAAAACTGCTCAAGGTCGATGGAATAAGCTTTGATTGTTTTGACGTCAAGCTTTTTGTTAAACTCGCAATGATTTAAAAATCCCTTTACCTCATTTCTTAAATTAAACATGGATTATAATCCCCTTTCAAAGTACAGATAAGGTAAATTATAACCCATGTCGAAAAATATTGCAAATATTAAGAATTATTACACCCGCCTGCTTATGGCGGGTGTTTTCAGCTATTTATCATTAAAGGATACTGTTAAATATAAAATAAATTCAGCCCGCTATAACCAAAGGTTTGGAAGATTTATTTATATATAGTATAAACATTCTTATAAGGTAATAAATAAAATATTTTTTGAAAAAATCTGTGAGGCTTCCCTCACAGTCGCGTATAAGCTTACAGAGAGCGCGAAAAAAACACAAATTATATGAGAAAAAAGAATTCAAAAAAATTTCTTAAAAAGTGTGAGGTTTTTAATTCCTAGTCGTATAACCTGTTAAGAAGAGCACGACGGAAGTCGCGAAACAAATTTAAGCGTATGCCCAAGCATACGGGAAAGAAATGAGGTATCATCATGAAAACCACTTTAAAAACTAAAAAAGAAAATACGGGCAGTTCAAAACTCGTAAAAAAAGCTGTCGCACTGACGGTAGCGAGCACCATGACCTTCTCCGCACTCAGCTTAACAGCTTTTGCGGCACTGCCGGACGAACAACCGGCGAAAAACTATTCCAAAATGACCGATGTCAAATACGCCACCAACGATGCAGGAGTACGCACGGGTCTTAGATCGGTCACAATCGACGGAATCACCTACTACGACATGAACAACGGCGTTAAGGACGAAAAACTCGCTACAGACAAAGACACGCTTTACAGAGCGGCGTTGACACGCAACGTACCCAACTACACCGACAACTGGGGCACTACTCCCATTGATTATTGGAGTCAGCTTGCTTATCTGATTTACAGGAACAATTGGGAATACAGCGGAAACGACTTTACGAGTGAAAAGGATTTTGACAACTATCAATCCAAAGCAACGAACGGTCGCCCCGACATAGTAAACGATTTGAAAAGCATTAACGGTTCCACCAGAACAGGAAGCAAAGGAATCGGCTATGGCGACAACACCTGGGTATCGGGATTGACAACTGCAAATTCGTTGTATGACGTAAGGCAAAAAATGGCTCAATCAATAGCCGACGGTATCGGTTGGCCGAAATGTATCGATGCGAACGATGTATTCAAACATACCGACGGCGATAACACCCTCAAACAGCTCAACGACACAACACAAAGGGACGTACTTTATACAATGGTAACGTCAATTGACAAGTCGTCGGCGAATATGTACAATTATAACTCCTACGGTTTGGCATTCTACGACTTTAAGCTTCAAGTAGTAAACGACCCCGATTTGGATCTTGTAACAGCTACTGAGGGATATGATTCTATCGAGGAAGCGGCAGAAAACAAAGTTCCGGACGTTGTGTATAACGAAACCAATATTACAAACTCAGACCTTGAATATGTTTATAACTACAAGTCAGACCCTGTAACACAGAAAACGAACTACCAATCGACATTTGATGAAACGGTGAGCAACACCGTATCAAACTCGCAAACCTATTCCTTCGGGCAAACATTATCGGGAACCTCAAGATGGGGAATGCCGACTAGATTTTGGGGCGGAAGTGTCAGCGTAAACTTTAGCGCGAACGAAGCGTACACCCAAACGGAATCCATATCTAACTCTAAACATAACGGCGGCAATATCGGCAGCACGCTTATCGTGCCGCAAGCCCCGCACACGGCGTCTCCGATCAAAGTTTCCGACGGAACAATCGTTGAATCAACCACGTATCAATGCCCCGTAGCAATCACCTACAAAGTTGCAATCTTCGGTCTGTCGGGCGAAGTATATTGCGGAGGCTCAGGCTCATCTACCCATTGGAACACGGCAGGTTATGAACGGGCATATTTCTGCACAGTTTTCGGTGAAAAAACAGGCACTGCAATGGGCGACTTGAAAGACAGAATAGACCACAAAAATTCAAACGGCTACGAATCATCACAGGGTTGCACCAGAGGTTGGACCAGTGACGGCAAAAAGTTTGTATATGAACTTAAATGGGACGAATTTCTCGGCAAAACTCCTAAATCTTCCGGTTACTCCGGACTTCAAACCGGCTACACAGTGACAAACTGGCTGATGAGCAATTCACCAATGTCCTCTTTCGGGGCTACCATACAAAGGGACATGAAAACTCATATCTACGAAGCTATGACAGGAGTCGCACTCTATCCGCTTACAGAAACCGGATATGAAGGTAGCAACAGCGCGATAAAAGATCTCAATGTTACTACCGGTCAAACCTTAAATATCAATATTTACGACTTGGGATTAAAAGGCTATGACGATGTGACAAATGAAGGAAAGAAAGTCGAATACTACGGTTTCGACGCTAAAAAAGGCGATTGGATTTTGACAGACGCAAACGGCAACAAAATTGACAGCTCGGACGTTGCAACACTTTCGTACAACAAAGTGACGGGCGATATGAAAATTGAAGCCAAAAAAGCCGGCGATGTATACTTCAAATACCTGATTGACGAAAATGTATACAAAGCCAAAGACCAAAAAGAATTCGCCAAAAACTCCGACTTGAACAAAAAAGCTATGCTCCACGTAAAAGTTACAGATGAAGCTTATGACGTCAAAGTGAGCGGAAGCGTAACCGGTAACGTCGGCGATGTAATAGACCTGAACTCAAGTTCAAGCGGCGTAACGGTTAAAGTTTATAAAGACGACGTGCAAATCGCAGTTGATCCTTCTGAAATAACATGGCAGCAACAGGATTTAGGCATAGTTTCGATTGACAATAACAACCAAATGACCCTCAAAGAAGAAGGAACGAACCAAATCCGCGCTTGGTACAAGGGCAATCACAGCGACTGGGTACCCGTAACGGTAAAAGCGGCAACCCCCGTAACGCCCGACCCCGAAAAAATCCAAACCATTAACATCAACGTTACCGCTCCGAAAACAGGCGAAACCCCCGATTTAAGAGCTACGACAAGCGAAGTTGGATATACCTGTAAGGACGTAGCGTGGAACCCGAATGACAACCCCTTTGAAGGCGGCGTAAAATACACGGCAAACATCACGCTGACCGCTAACGAAGGCTACACGTTCTCCGATAACATGCAAGTCACGGTAAACGGCAATACGGCAAAAGTCTTGAGCGGAAACAAAACCCCGACTACAGTCACTCTGGCATACACGTTCAGCGCGACAGAAGTTATATCCGCACTTGACCCTGATGAAGAGACAGATAATGGCATATTCTACTCGCCTGACACCATAATCATAGTTTAGCATAACGCAAATACAGCTTTTATCCTGCCCGCCGGAATGGCGGGCAGGATTTATGTTTCTGAAAATACTTCAAAAACTTTTTCGAAAAAGCGTGAGGTTTTCCCTCCCCGTTCGTATAACTAAGTAAGAGACCGAAACAAAGGTCTAAAATCAAAATGCAAGCGTATGCAAAAGCATACGAGAAAGAATGAGGGATTATCATGAAAAAGTCAAACAAAAAATTAGCTTCGCTTCTGTTAGTTTTCGCGCTGGTATTTGTCACGGGAGGCGTTTACGCATCGGCAAGCGGCGTGCTGACCTTTGACGGTGTGGCAAAGCTGAACGAATCGGTCATAACCGACGAGTTAGGGGTGAAAATCGTCTCTCCATATATCTGCAAAACCACCGGCAACTCAACCGGCACCGTAACCGTCAGCGAAGACGGGCAGACCATGACCATGACGGCATACCTTGACAAACCTGGCGACACGGTAGGTTTCGGCTATAAAGTCAAAAATACCGGCACGGTTGACGCTTATCTTGGCAAATGTAAAATCGAAAGCCCCAATGGCGATGATTTTAATAAAGCTATTAGTGCAAATGCGCCCACTTACTTAGAAAATAGTGTATTAAAAGTAGATGAAATGACAGGCGGCTGTGCGTTATACGTAACATGGAAATCAGATGCGGAAGCCTATGCAGGTCAGGAAATCAGCTACACGTTTTCTATCGACTATGTAGATAACAACACCAGAAAATAAATTTTTTCAAAAATTTATTAAAAAAGCGTGAGGTTTCCCCTCCCCGTTTGTATAACTAAGTAAGAGACCGAAACAAAGGTCTAAAATCAAAATTTAAGCGTATGCCAAGCATACGAGAAAGAATGAGGTATCATCATGAAAACCACTTTAAACACTAAAAAAGAAAATACGGCCAGTTCAACGCTCGCAAAAAGAGCTATCGCTCTGACGATAGCAAGCGCAATGACCTTCTCCGCACTCAGCTTAACAGCTTTCGCAGCACAACTGGACGAACAATCGGCAGACGCTTCCAAGCTAACCAACGTTGAAGTAAACGGCGAACCGGTATACCCCTACACGTTTCCTATCGGCTACGTAGATAACAACGAAACAGACAATGGCATAATTGTATTCTCGCCTAATCCTGATGAAGAAACAGACAATGCCATAATTTTCTCCTCAAATGACCCTTTCCCCGTAGGTTTATCCTCACCTGACACCGTAGAAGACAGCTGGATCATAATTTAGCATAACGCAAATACAGCTTTTATCCTGCCCGCCATTCCGGCGGGCAGGATTTATGTTTCTGAAAATATTTTAAAAACTTTTTCAAAAAAGCGTGAGGTTTCCCCTCCCCGTTCGTATAACTAAGTAAGAGACCGCAACAAAGGTCTAAAATCAAAAATCAAGCGTATGCAAAAACATATGGGAAAGAAAGAGGTATTATCATGAAAAAGTCAAACAAAAAATTAGCTTCGCTCGCGTTGGTTTTTGCATTAGTGTTCGTCACGGGAGGCGTTTACGCGGCGGCAAGCGGAGTGCTGACCTTCCAGGGCGTTGCATACCTGAATGAACCAGTCATAACCGACGAGTTAAAGCTGGAACTATACGATTCCAAAACCCAGCCTAACGCGATTTCCAATGACGGCATCTCGACCGGAACCATGACCATCACCCCTGACCGTCAGACCGCAAATATAACGGTAAATCTTAAAGAGCCCGGCTCTGAAGTATTCTTCACTTTCGATGTAAAAAATACCGGAACTCTTGACGCCTACCTCTTCGAGTTTGAGCAAAACAGCAAAACACACGGCGATGATTTGAGCAAGATTCTTGAATTCACCGGAAGCTACACAAATCTGGAAGACACGATAATAAAATCAGGCAATGATGTTACAGACCTCACGTTCGGGGTCAAGTGGAAAGAAGGCGCTGAAGGACACGCCGGCGAACAGGTCAGTTTCCAGGTATCAATCGCGTACATCGAAAGACCGTACTAACGGAAAATTGCAGAAAATCACCTTGTACGACTAATCCAATACCGATTTTTTACTAAGCAAAGAAAATACGGCGGGTTTCACCTCCCCGTCGTATTTTTTATTTTTAGGTCTTGCAATTTGCCCGCACATTTGCTATAATAAAATCACACACCAAACGCCAAAGCGTTTGGTGCTCGCGTAGCGAGCTGTTTCGGCAGAGCTGAAACAGTGATTTTGTTTCAACAATGATTTGGCGCATGCGCGCCAACGGCGGTAAACCCGCCACAACCGCCTTAGGCGGTTGAAATCGAGTTATAATAGGATTGGCGGTGAGATAGCTTTGCCGATTCATACGATTTTACTTTTTTACTAAGCCGAGAGGTTTAAGCGGTATATGAAAATAAATAACAAAATCACAGCTAACATAACAGCACTCAGCATATTAATAACTGCCCAGGTGGTTTTATTATTTATTCCTGCCGAAACGGTTACGCGTTTTATTAACTTTCGCCCCTTGTTTTATCTGCTTGCTTTAATTATATACATGATTTTAAGCGGCGCTGATGAACGACCTATACCGAAAGATTCCAAAGCCAATTTGGTTGCCGGTTGCGGTTTGATTTTTTATCTCGCGGCAATGCTGATAACAGGTATTCTTTTCGGATTCGGAATCAACTCGGTAGCTTCCGGTCTTCATGTTATTTTAAATAACCTTTGGATGTACGGTACTATTACTTTAATATCTGAGGTTTTAAGATTTAGGATTATCAAGAGCACACCGCTTGAGTATCGCGGCAAAGCCGCCTGTGCGCTGATATTTATTTATTCGTTTTTACAGCTTGATACATTGCGCGTCTTTTGGGGCGAAATAAATTATAATAATTTTACCGATTTCTTTTTTACTGCTGTTTTTCCCGCGATTTTACTCAACGCGGTGCTTTGTTATATGGCTTATGAGGGCTCGTTATTGTCGTTGTTTGTTATACGCGGAGCTTATTCGCTGATTCCTGTTTTATCGCCGTTTATGCCTAATATGCACAAAACTATATGGGCGATGCTGACTTGCGGTATTTTACTTATTACGGTGATTTTTTATTATATAATCATGATAGACCATGGCAAAATCAGCCGAAGAAGAGACAGAATACGCGCAAAGTGTCAGAGCAAACCAAAGTCTTTTTATGCGATTGCTTTTGGTGCGTTTGTACTTATAGCGGCGTTTATGCTTAGGGCATTTACATATTTTCCGGTTGTCATTCTGACCGGTAGCATGACGGGGACTATTGACCGGGGCTCTATTGTTTTTATTGAGAAAATTAGAGCCGAAGATGTAGCGTCTGTCGTAATTGAGGGAGACATTATTTTATTTACTCAAAACAAGGCTGAAATAATGCACAGGGTAATAGATATTCAATACAAGACTGACGGCGAACCGTTCTACATAACAAAAGGCGACGCTAACCCTGCCGCCGACCCGTTTTCTGTTGAGCAAAGTCAAGTATTGGGTGTTACAAAGGCGTATATTCCTTATTTAGGATACCCAATTGTAATTGTACGGTCGATATTTTAGCTAAGAAGGTGATTTATATCAAATCAAAAATTTTTTACGGAGCTTTAATCTTTATTTGCCTGCAATTTATAATATGGACGTCGGCTTATTTAATCGCTTTCAAGAAGCCCTATGTATTAAGCGTAGCGGGTAAAAACGATGTAAGCTATAAGGTAGTCTACCTCGAAAATCAAATATTCGACGACAGCGTCAGACCGAAAGGTACGCATGATTTATTATCATATACGGATTATATCGAGGTTAATAATTCCTTTACCGCCGATTTCAGCGAGAAGGCTGATGTTTCATACTCATATACTGCGAAAGAGACCTTTTTCATAAAACACCAAAAAACAGCCGACAATAATACCAATCCGGTGGTGTATGAAAGAGAAACCATACTTTCACAGTTAAGCGGTAACGTCGAGAGTGAGAGCGTTTTATGGAATGGTGAAAGCCCAAACGAGCCGGGCGGCGTGTATATTATAAATTTTGACCAACACATTAAAATATACAGAGACTTTATAGAAAACCATCAGGAGATGATGGATACCCGGGATTTTTCTATTGATAAAAATGTGCAGTTCACTGCTGAAGTTTTGGTTGACTTTACATATAACATACAGTCAGAGGGTATGAACCAAACCTTTACCCGCGGCGTTATGATTCCTATTTCGCTTGAAGTTTTTCTGCCTGAATTTTCAGGTACACAGAATTTTGACGTATCTGTTGAAATCAGCGGAAAAACCGAAAGTCCTGAAATTATAGTATTGATTATACTTTGCGTATGGTATGCGGCGAATATTTTCGGGATTTGCTTTGGCTTAAAGAAATTGGTTTCAAATAAAAACGATAAGCGGCATGAAGTTGATGTGCTTCTTAAAAAATATTCGGACGAAATTGTTAAATCTGAAATTCCGCCGGATTTATCGGAGTACAAAATTATTCCCGTAACCGAGTTTAAGGAGCTGTTGAAAACGGTATTAAGCACAAACAATCATATTATTTATTACGGAGATCGGGATAAGGCTGATTTTTACGTCTTGGCTGATGGGTTCGCGTATGCGTACGGTTTTAACATTAATTAAACTTTGTTCGCTCAAAGGTTCAAGTACAGGTCTGACAAAGAGGAAAAAATTTTGAATAAAAGATTTCTGATTATTGGGGTTTTATCTGCGCTTTGGTTCGCATACGTAGTTTTCTGCGTACTTAATTTCTCTGGGGTTGATGCTGTACTGGGTTGTGCTTATTATGCCATTACTGTAGCGGTGTTAATTTATATCTGCATTATTGTTTTTAGAGTTATGATAAAAACCGAAGGCTCCGGTGCTGTTTTAACCGGAACATTGGCTTTGTGTTCATACGCTGTTTATGAGGTTTATTCTTTTGCTTATATTTTCATATACCAAGGAGGTGTAACCGATATAACCATAGGCTATTACAGTCGAAGTTGCGCCGCTTTGTTTTTGGCGACCACATCTATGGCAATAATAAAATCTCCCAAAATCCGAAGGAACCGATTTAACATAGCCTATAACCTTATCCTGACGGCGGTGATAATCTTTACCTTACTCGCGGTAATTACTGTCGATATACAGCTTCTGCTCAGTTCTTTACTAACTATACTTTTTTTATGCGTTCTGCCCGCCGCGTATATTCTAATACGGTCGGTAAAAGTCAACCGATTTAAGGCTTATCGTCTCTTTGCCTCTATGGTAATTGCTATAAGTATGCTTGATGCGGCAGGTCGTGTTATTAAATTCTACGATTTACAACCGATTTTTCTGGATATAATTTTTACGTTATACCTCCCCGTATATATATTGCTGGGTTTGACAATATTCCGTTTAGGGCAGCCAAACTCTAAGGAGTAAACATAAATGGGTGAACTTTCATTCCGGTTTATAAGCATGATTATAACCATAAACATACCTTTGCTGTTTGTCGCATTTATACTCGGCGATTCGGACAGCAGACGGATTGTGCTGTTCTTTTGCTGGGGAGTTTTTGCGGGGGCTTTGGCATTTGTACTTAACAATCAACTCAATTCCTCCTGGGAGCAATCGCAAAGAATGACCCTCTCTATAGCGCCGATAGTGGAGGAAATCTGTAAAGGACTGCCCCTGCTGTTCTTTTTGAATGAAAAAAAATATCCGCACATTACAAAAGTAATTGTTTTTTGCGCTATGGTAAGCGGAATCGGGTTTTCCGTACAGGAATCAATGTATTATTTTGAACTTTCTTCGCAGGAGCTTGGCGATATAGCCGTGCTTGCCGCAAGGTCGCTCACCACCGCGCTTATGCACGGTATGACTACCGCCGTTATCGGAATAGGCTTTCTGCTCCTATATAAGCAAAAATTTATTATGATAACGTCGCTCTTCGCGCTTTTTGCACTTTCGGCAAGTATTCACGCGCTTTTCAACCTGCTGTTGCAAACCAAATTGGCGTTTATCGCGATGCTTATGCCTATCTCAATGTTTATTGGCGGTTGGCTGTTTATCAAAAAATACCGTCCCGACAACGCGGGTGATTAAAAAGTAAAAGGGGATTCGTGCATTGGATTTAGAGAAAATATTTGACGAATATTACGACCGTATCTATGGCTTTACCCTTTTACGGGTTCGGAATGTGCATGACGCCGAGGACATAACCTCCGACGTTTTTGTAAAAGTAGCGCAGAACATTAACAGTTACGACGAGGAAAAAGCCTCTCTTTCAACCTGGCTGTTTACAATCGCGCTGAATTTAATAAGAGACCATTGCCGAGTTGCCAAGCGCGGTGCGGTTGAATTAGAATTTGCGGAAAACATCGCCTCATCAGATAATATTGAAACGAGCGTTGAAGAGGGCGCTATGTCAGGAGAACGCGCAAAGGCACTTTACGCCGCACTGGAGCAATTAGACGAACGGCAGAGAAACATTGTGCTTTTGCGGTATAAAAGCAATATGAGCAACCGGCAAATCGCTGACACCTTGGCTCTAAGCGAGAGCAATGTAGAGACGATTTTATACCGTGCAAGAAAAAAACTAAAAAAATTACTTGAAAACTGTGAGGTTTTCTCCGTTGATTCGTATAACTTATAGAAGTAATTAAAATAGAAAGTAAATCTACAGAATCGGGAAAAACCATACTTCTCAATCCTCGTTGGTGTAGATGGACATGGGGGAAATTACCGGAAAGGAGAAAAGGCAATGAAAGAATATGATAATTTACAAGAAATATTTGACAGTATAGAAATAACGCCGGACGCCGTCGCGAAACAAAAAGCTAAAGAGCGTATGTTAGCCTGCGCGAGGGCGAGCGAAAACTCGGCTTTTGCCCAAAATAACGTGGAAATTAAAACTAAAGCAAAAAGCAAGCCCCGTTTTATGATTAGCCGTCATCATTTTCAGGGAGCGGCGGCAGCCGTGCTGATTGTTTTTGCTCTTTCGGTTACAATACCGATAATAAATATGCCATCGGAAATGTTGCAAGGCTCGCTGTTTAAGCAAAGCGAAGAGTTGCAGGAAATAAGCGTAACAGTAAACCCCTCCGCGATTGAAGCCGGAGAAGATAACATGACCTTTACGGTTTACGGATTGCCGGAAAATGAGCTTGAGCAAATTAAGCCCGAACACATATTTTTAGGTGGTTATCTCAGCAACTTTGCAGTACAGAGTCTTGAAGTTGACGGAAACGCGTTGGTTATTACCACGGTTTTGCGTGAAACGGAAAACGGCGAACCCTCAGTTTCAAACAATAACGGCGTTATAATGGTTATGCCTGCGGCGTTCAGTAAAAGCTCATTTTATTATTACGGGGAGGTTTCGGTGGTGCATTCGAGCTGATATGTTATGGTTTTTTGAGTATTAATTCAGCCCTCGCCGCCACTCGCGGCGAAAATTTACACCTTAAGGTCAGCACAGATTTCATAAACAATAAAGTTTAATCCATACACAAACTGTAATATTTTCGCTCATCTGTCAAAATATAAAAAGGAGAATCGTACAGTTTTTTTCTTAACAATGAAATGTGAACCACTACAGTACGTACATCCACAGCCTCTCCCGTCCAAATTAAGCTATATAATTCATCTGAAGTAAATTTTTTCCCCATTGAGCGTAATAATACAAGCAGAAGTTCAAACTCTTTGGGTTTAAGTAACATATCATTGCCGTTCATATACATAATCCGTTTGGCAAAATCTACCGTAAGCGGACCGACCCCGAAGTTGCCCGGTGCGGATTTATCAATCCTTACTCTGCGAAGTAGTGCCATTACCCGCGCTGACAGTGCGGCGAGACTATACGGCTTTGTCATATACTCATCACCCCCCGCTTTAAGCGCGGCAACAAGGTTGTCGTCTTCTTCCAAGCAAGTGAGATATAGCACAGGAGTGTCTGATTGTTTGCGTATTTCGTCACAAAGGTCTATCCCCGAACCATCGGGTAGCATTATGTCTAAGATGAGCAGGTCTATCTGCTCATCTTTTAATATCTGCCTGCCTTTTTCCAGAGTAGCGGCAGTGTATACCGAGTAACCTTCGCTCTCCAAAAATTCTCTGTTTGTGTTAAGAATTTTAATATTGTCTTCAATCAGCAATATCGTGTTCATTTTCAACTCTCCTCAATGTAAAACTGACCTTTGTTCCTTGCCCGTACTGGCTTTCAATATTTATATCTCCGCCGTGAGATTCAATTACTTTTTTACATATATGTAACCCCAATCCGGTTCCGGTAGATTTGTCATTGGTGTAAAAGCGGTTGAAAATAAGTTCTTTTTCCTCAGGGTTTATTCCGCTGCCTGTATCTTCGACCGATATAGTTACAAATTCCTCATTCCATTCCCCGCAGACGATGATTTTTCCGTTATTGGTGAAACGAACTGCATTGTCAATTAGGTTCACTAACACCGCCGCCAAATGTTCAGAATCGGCTTTTACCTTGGGAAAATCATTGGGTAATTCTACCAAAAGGGCATTGTTATGCTCGTCAAGTGTTTGGAAACAAGCAGAAATAGTGTCTGTAAAAAGCTCTTTTATATCTACTGTTTCAAAATTCCACTGTGTTTGTAAATCTTCAGCTTTTGCCAGTTTCATAAGTTGATTTACTTTGACTTTCATACGTTCAACTTCAGATACAGCAAGCTCCATTTTATCCCGCACATAATCGTCTTTAGTATGCCGTGCGGCAAGCTGTGACGCGTTGGATATGACGGTTAGCGGCGTCTTAAATTCATGGGATATGTTGCCGAGTAGCTCAGTTTTCATGCGATTCATATAATTAAGAGAGTGGTTTTCTGATTCTAATCGTTTTTCGTTTTCAACAGCTCTGTTATTTACAAAATAGAGAGCCATCATTTGAGCGAAAATAAACGATAATATACCCGCAGGTGTAACATTATAATAATTTATTAATTCTGTTGATGTTCCTATTAAATCAAGCACGCCGCTTAACATAAAAACAATCTGACCGAAAAAAGAAATAATATGCTCCGTCTTGAAGCTTTTTATTTTTACTAAAACACAAATAATGCACACTATTTGAACCGCGAATATAAACCCTATATGTAATATCGAATAACGGGAGGGAAAGTTTACAGGTAAAAAAAGCAAAGCCGAAAGTAATGTGCCTATGATACAAGTAAACACAGGAACTGCTTTCGGTATGTCATAAAGCGCACGTAAAAAGAAGGTGTATAATATACATATCATTAGCAAGGCAATATTGCCCGCATAAAACTCAAACCGATAATCAATTCCCGCTCCGGGCAGTAAATCCGTAACAAATCCCCCATTACCGGCTAACAGAAAGCCCGTAAAAAATGTAATGAGTGCAAACCACAGATTCGCTCTGACTTTAGGCAGAAAAATATAAAAACCTATAAAAAGCACCATACAGGTAAACAGAATGGTAACAGGAATCAAATGGTACGCCATATCATACATTTGGCGGCTTTTCGCAGTTTCATATAAACTGATATAAAATCCGTTATAGGAAGTCTCGTCGTGAATAATCCCTGCATTTTGGAAAACCAATTCAATTATTCCGTCAATCGGCTTTGCCGGAATACTGAATTGAACAATTCGGTATATATTATTTTCGGGATTATCGCGGTCTATATACCCGAATATTCCTGCCGTTTCCCCGTTTACATATATTACAGATGCATATTGCGGACTTAATCCGAATATAGTATAATCTCCGTCCGGCACATGAAGACGAATTCTTGCCGTGTTATATTCAGCCGTCTTGTCGTAATCATAGCTATAGGAAATGTTATTATCCATTTCTTCCGTTGTGAGAAGTTTTCCCGCGTAGAACTCGGCGTCTTTTATATGTGCGACCGATGTTGTAAGGTCAAATTCCGATAAATCTGCCGTTCCGCCCAAAGCGTTGACATACATAAGCGGAACAGCGTTATTTAAGGCATAGAGCAATATCATAATACATAAAAAAAGCATGATAAAAAAGACAGTTGCCGCAAACAAGTGAGATTTTTTTGACATAAATGATACTCCTTAACGGATGTAAGACTCTCGTTGCCCTTTAGAGCCTAAACCTTAGATGATGACACTGACAAGTGAGGCAACAATCAACAAAAATTAATTAATGTATCTGCGGTTACGTTTAAGCATGTAGTATAACCGCTCTCCTCACAGTTTGCAAAACCGAGCACGAAAATTATTTCTAAATCAGTTTAACATAATATGATAAATTTGTCAATGAGTTTTTTATTTTAAGCGGGCAGATTTTCGCCGAGACATTCCTAAAACATAACATGGGCAAAAAGGCGCAAGAGGCAGCTTTATCGTATTGAAAGAGTTAATGAAAATGCCCGAGGAGACTTCAGCAAATCATAACCAAGCTATTTTAACTATAATGAGCAACGCAATTCGTTTTGCAACACTTAATACAATCACATTCCGACGGGTTTTCTTTTTTAAAAAGCTATTTGGCAATATTCTTGCGGTTACATTAGGTCCAAAAAACAACTACCAAGCGTAGACGCTTCGGCTAAAATAACATATATTATACTACTACTACGGTTAAGGTAAAGTGTGGTATAATATTACAAGATTCGTTTTATTTCGACAAGAGGCGGTGGGGTTTGTGAAGATAGTTAATTGAGCAGTAATTCTACACTGGACAAAAACCTGCATAATCCTACGCAAAGTAATATGGCGTTTTAGATTAGAATTCCGTGATGAAATTAATTGGATAGAGTTTTTATGAAATGGGATATTTAATCTTGCATGGTTTGGTAACGTTTTTATTGTTAGCGGAAGCTTAAAGGTAGGGGTGGAGGGTATAAAATGAATATAACGGGTGGCTGGGTTCGGCAGGAATCCTCTTGAAAAATCTGCATGATTTTGCTTCGACACTGCAAATAATTGATGGATTTTATAAAGAAATAGGAAAGAGGTCAGTTTATGAAAAATAAACAAGCAATCATAATAATCGGAATGCCGGGGTCTGGAAAGACATCGATATCAAAAATGCTGATAGATAGATTGCCATTTTTTTATTGTTCATCTGATTTGATTCGGTCAAAACTGTTTGAGGAAGAAAGAATAACTGAAGATAGAGATTACACGCCACAAGAATTGAGTATTATATATAACGCAATTTATTATATATCAGAAATTCAATCCGATAACGCCCATGACCTCTTAATTGAAGGGGTTTATAGAAGTCGTGAATTACGAAATCATTTGTGTTATATGTTAATTGAAAAGGGATATACTCTTAATAAATTTTACATTACTTGCAATGATTCAATTGCCATTAGCAGAACCACCAAAAGAAAAAAAGAAGGAACTTCTTCGCCAGCGGGAGCAAATGGATATTTAGAAATTAAAAGTAAGTTTGAATCTCCGCTTGACGATGAAGGATTCTGCACTATTGACAATTCGAGAAATATTACTGATACAGTTGCTTTGGTTTGTAAATATTTGAAGAAAAAAGGGGTGATGTAAAAAAATGAACTATGTTTATCTTTCTCATTTTCAACCGTTTAATAACGAACATTTAAAAACATTAGGTTATTTAATAGGTAATAAATTAGAAAACGATGACAAGATTGTTATTGGTATACTTCTACCCAATCCATCTAATAAACTTTTCGATGATGATGAAATGGCAAGAAGATACGCAGAAAAAACTAACTTGCTGTCATATTATCAAAGATTTGAATTGATAAATAATGTACTTAAACATAATAATTGGAACGAAAAAATTGCTGCCATCGTTCCAATACCACATAAACCTTCTAAAAGTATTGTTGCCGTTGAAAATTTTTTACCGCCCAAAAACGAACGGACTATGTGTGTAACTCATATATTAGAATCTGAATCTGAGCATAACAGAATAGATAGTTATGCAACTCAAGAAGAGGAGTTCTTTATTATTCCTGCACACAACTTTGAAGATAAAATCAGAATTATATTCCCAGAGTTAATAACGTGTTTAATTGCAATTGGCAGAAATAATTGGAAAAAACTCATACCTGAATGCAATATAGCGTTATTATCTAACTATCGCTTCGGAAATAATGTAAAGGAAAAATTTTCATTCCATGATGCTAAAGTTTTATTAAAGAGAAAACATTTAGAAATGCCAAAAGAATCGTTAAGAAAAGAACTCGAAAAACTTTTACCAAAAGATTTTTTCAATGATGAATTAGAAGATGAAGAAGATGAACCAGTAGATAACAAAAAACTTGCTGCTACGGCACATTGAGGGAGAGTAGTAGAATAATTATGAAAAAAAATAAAAAGAAAAAGAAAAAGAAAAAGAAATATATTTTTTTTATTGTAGTTTATATTTTGGCAATCGTGGCTACCATTGTTTTTTCTATTTTATTTCCAAATAAATATTCTAATATTTTTTCGTCTATTAATGGTTTTGTGGCAAGTGCTTCAGCAATAATGTTGGGTTGTCTTGCGCTTTGGCAGGAACGGAGACACAAAGAAGAGATTGATAAAAAAAATGAGGACATGGATATAAAAAACAAAAAACCTATCGTTATTATTGTTCTTCTTGATGATGATAATAACCAAAACACAGATTTAATTTGTGATTGTGCATCTGATATACAAAAAGAAAACATTAACTTTTCAGTTTGCTCTCTTAATAGAGCGATAGTTAATTTTCGCATAAATAAAATTGTTATAAATAATACTTCATGTTTTGAAGATTGGGATAATAAAGATGGAAGTAATAAAGAGAGAAGCAATATTATTTTTTTGCAAGATACTCTTTACAAAATCAGCATTTTAGTTCCAAAATTATCAGATACTAATGAAGTAGAAGCAATGTTTTCACTTAAAAATGCACATTTTGAAAATTATGAAAAAAGAATTGTATTTCAAAAGACAGATAGTAAATGGAACATAATCCAATCAAACGAATGTGAAACCATTGAAGGAAAATAATATATAATGCCAACACAGCAAAATGAAAAGAGGGGAAAACTTGAATTTAAATAAATTAATTTCGGTAGCAAAAAATAGAGAACATAATAAACAGTTTTTGAAACTTATGCTTCAACTTAAGGGAGAAGAGCAACGAGAATTGTTTAATATTGCTACTTCGATACGTAACAACGCGCAGGGAAACGGTGTTAATTTGCGTGGCGTAATTGAATTTTCTAACCGGTGCAGTAAAAATTGTAATTATTGTGCCATGCGTAGAGATAATTGCTTGGAAAGATATACGTTAAGCGAAGATGAAATAATGTTGGCAACTGAACGGGTCATAAACTCCGGAATTAACACTGTTTTTTTGCAAAGCGGTGAATTTTCTGAAAACAATGATTTGATAGAACGTATTATAAAGCAAATATATCAAAGTTTTAAGTGTGATATTATATTGTGCGCAGGTAATAAAGAACGAGATTTATTAAAAAAATACAAAGAACTCGGTTGTTATGGATATATACTCAAATACGAAACCATCAATCCGGACATTTACGAATCTGCAACCGGAAAAATATATTCTGAACGTTTATCGTGTATACAAGATATAAAAAAATCCGGACTAAAACTTGGAACTGGAAATATAGTGGGATTACCAAATCAAACAATAGATGATATTGTAGACGATGTTATAAAATCATTTGAATTACTACCCGATTTCATTAGTGTTTCGCCTTTTGTCCCGAGTAGCGGAACTCCATACGAGAATATTCCTAAAGGAAATATTGATATTACGCTTAATTTGATGGCAATTTGGCGAATTGCTTTCCCTCAAATATGGATACCAACAGTGAGCGCATTAGAATTACTTCGCTCTGGTGGTCAAGTTGAAGGTCTAAAAGCGGGTGCTAATGTTATAACAATAAACTTCACGCCATCTAAAAAACGCGAACAATACTTCATTTATGATAAAAAAAGATTTGTAGTAAACCTCGACCACGCTAAAAAGACTGCTTATGAAGCAAAAATGACGTTAAATATGGATATGAAATAACAAAACCCCAAGTAATACCAACCCATACCTAAAATAATTCGAGCATAAATCGATTTTTATTATACTTTCGCTTGACAAACTAAAATAAATCGGTTATAATAGAAGTATAATTTTACTTTCAAAGGAAAAATCAATGAAAAGAGCCGGAACACTTAAAACAAATCTGTCGGGCGAAGCCGCCTTTAAATCTTTCACACCTGCGCCGTTGCCGCCGAATCCACCTTTGGTTTTAGACAGCGAGGCGGTTGAGTTGTTGGTAAAAGCAAACAAGCAACTTGCTTTGCTCGAAGGGCTTTCCGAGCGGATTCCCGATGTCAATTTGTTCATATCCATGTACGTTCGCAAGGAAGCTTTGATGTCCTCCCAAATCGAGGGAACGCAGGCTACGCTTGAGGACGTGCTTGACCCTTTGCTTGACGAAAACGCGAACAGAAACGTCGCCGATGTTATAAATTACATCAAGGCGACCGAATTTGCTATTGCCAAATTGAATGAATTACCGCTCTGCAATCGGCTTATTCGCGATGCTCATTCTGTGTTAATGGAAGGCGTTCGGGGACAGGAAAAGAGCCCGGGCGAGTTTCGCAGTTCGCAGAATTGGATTGGCGGGCAAGGCAGTTCGCTCAAAAACGCGCTTTTTATACCGCCTGCACCGGAGGAAATGCAAGCCGCGATGAGCGACTTGGAAAAATATATTAACGAAAACGACGAGTTCGACGTGCTTGTTCGTGCGGCATTAATTCATTATCAATTTGAAACTATACACCCGTTTTTTGACGGTAACGGGCGGATTGGGCGGCTTTTGATTACACTTTATCTCATGGAAAAAGGCGTGTTAAAAACGCCATCGCTGTATATTTCTTATTTTCTGAAAAAGAACCGTATTGAGTATTACGACAGGCTGACCGATGTGCGCCAAAACGGAACTTACGAGCAATGGGTCAAGTTTTTTCTTCGTGCGGTTTACGAGTCTTCCGAGGATGCAACCGCCGCCATCGACAAACTCATGGCTCTGCATAATAAAAACACCGCGCTTATCGAAAGCATGGGGCGCGCTTCAAAGACGGCGTTGCGCTTGTTTGAATATCTCGAAACTAACCCGATTATCGAAATTCAAAAAACTGCAAATGCGCTTGGAATCACCTTTAAGACGATTTCCGATTCGGTAACTCGCCTGTGCGAAGTGGGCATTTTGTCGAAAAGTTCAGGCGAGCAGAGAAACAGGACGTTTTCGTATACTTCGTATCTTGATATTCTGCGTGATGGGACTTAGTTCAATGTGATATATTTGGTTAATGTTGCAGTTTTCGATTCTTTTTGAATTTCCCGTTATAACCATTCTCAGAAATTCCGCAAACTTCCGCTAATTTATGCCCCCTTTGAAATTGGATTTTTAGCATATTTTTGAAGTTCAACCCAAAACACGCGTAGCAAATATTATTAAACGGAGAATTCTTATGGAATGGAAAAAATTATCATCATCAGAAAAATTTATGTCTGAGGAATCACACTCGGATGATTGTTATTTTAAATCTTATCCTATTAATGATTTTGAGAAAGACTATAATAAAATCATTTCAAGCGCAGTATTTCGCAGATTACAGGACAAAACACAGGTCTTTCCTTTGGACAAAAGCGATTTTGTAAGAACGCGACTTACCCATTCTATTGAGGTTTCTACAATTGCAAGGCAATTAGGGTTAATGTTGCTTAACAGTCAACATACGCGATATAAACTCGAAAATGATGTTAAGGCAGAGATTAAAGATATTCCATCTATTTTATCGTGTGCAGGGCTTTTACACGATTTTGGAAATCCACCTTTTGGTCATTTTGGTGAATTTGTAATTGGTGATTGGTTTAAAGATTATATAGAAAATCAGGAGTATAAAGGCGAATTAATAAAGTCAAGATTATCTCCCCAGATGATTAAAGATTTAGAGAATTATGATGGAAACGCCCAAACATTTAGAATTCTTGCAAAAGCACGAAATAATGCTGAAATTAATCTTTCTTTTGCTGTAATCGGCGCATTGGTTAAATATCCTACAGATTCAACATCATTTGATAAAAAAAGCGAGGATATTAAAAAGCGTAAGCCGGGATATTTCTTTGCAGAGCAAGATGCGTTTTTTGAACTATGTGAAAAGGTTGGAACAAAAAATGAAATCGGTGAAATATATCGCCATCCATTATCATTTCTGTTAGAAGCGGCAGATGATATTGCGTATGCAACATCTGATTTGGAAGATGGTTTTAAAAAAGGTATGTTTATCCTGCCTCAATTTATTGACTACTTCAGGTCGCGCTACAACCCTGAAGATGCGGTATATGATGATGAAAAGGCAAGCTACGCTCAAAAACCGGAGGTGTATTCGGAACTTTTAATATCTGACTTAGAAAAAAGATTGGAAGAAAATAAAGAGAAAGATGAAACAGAAATATTTAAAAACTGGATAGCACATGTTAAACGCTGGTTAATGTATGTAGTTTCGTATAGGTTTTGGAAAAGTTATGATTATATCATGGAAGGTACATATAAAGCCGACTTATTTCATGGTACTCATCACCAAATAAGTATTGAAATATTAAAGAGTGCTATGGGAAAATTTGTTTTTAATTCAAGGGAGATATTAAAACTCGAACTTTCATCGCAGAATATAATATCCTTCCTTCTTGAAAAATTTGTAAATGCTTTTATATATTACGGCTGTGATGAAAGTAAATTATCAAAAGCTGACAAAAAATATATAGAAATATTCTCATCGAATTATAAAAACGATTATATGAATTGCAAAAGCGCCGATGAAAATTTCAACCTATATTTACGTTTACTTATGGTTGCCGATTATGTAAGCGGTATGACTGACACATTCGCGCGTACACTGTATCGTGAATTAAGCGGAAATGATTAAAATCAAATTTTCAGTTTTATCAAATAACCCTACCTTCCCCTCCCCCCTTTCTAAAAAATAATGCCCCCCTGTAATCCCCCTCCGCTGTTTAAGAATTTAGCACTTGTGATAAATTCTTAAACAGCGGAGTTTTTGCTTTTAACGTGATAAATCAAATATTTTGCCGAAAATTATTTACTAATACCCAAAAACATGGTATAATTGACTGTGATAAAATATGCGTGGCTATTTAATCAGCAAAAAGCGTATGGAAACGGTATGTTTTTAGATGATTATTATTTTAACGCTTTTGAGTAAATTAGTGAAATTCGTCTGTTTGAACGAAAGTTTTTTCAGAAAATAAGCGACATTTATTCAACCGCGATGGATATAATAAATCAGCCGCAACGACTAAAGGTTTTTTGTGATATAATTTCTTAAATGATGAAAGAGGTAACATGACTATCAATTCCGAAAATATACTCAAAACAAGAATTACCGATATAAGCAGTGACGGTTCCGGCGTAGGACGTGTTAATGGAAAGGTCGTGTTCGTACCTTATACTGCAATAGGCGACCATATAGAAGCGATAGCAGTTAAGGTCAAAAAATCTATAATTCATGGAGAGTTAGTACAGATTGTCACCAAATCTCCCGATAGAATTTCAGTTGATTGCGAATATTTTGCTTCCGGCGAAACCGGATTGAATCGGTGTGGCGGATGCGATTTTCGGCATATTTCCTATGAAGCCGAACTAAAAGCAAAGGCGAAATTTATACAAAATGCGTTTACAAAAATAGGCAAACTTGAACCTGAATTTCTGCCTATTATTTCAAGCGATAGCACGAATTACTACCGAAATAATGTCCAATTTCAAGTAGGACAATCCGAAAATGATAAATCACAGGTTCTAATATACGGATTCCATGCCCCTAAAAGTAAAGCGATTATTCCGCACAAAAACTGCAAATTGTATCATGCCGAATTCGCAGAAATTGCCGAAAAAGCAATTGAAAAAATTTGTAATTTGGGTCAAATCCCAAAGCAAATCTGTGTGAGAAAGGGGCATTACAGCGGGGAAATAAACGCAGTTGCCGATAAGACCATAACGTTAATAGGCAATCATAAAATCACCGATACTATGTGCGGAATTAAAGTTGAGATTTCGCCGCAATCATTTTACCAAGTCAACACTCCTGCCGCCGAAAAATTGTACGGTGTTATAAAAAAAATCGTCGTGCCCAAAGACAAAACAATTTTAGATTTATACTGCGGAATTGGCACAATCGGGCTATCGCTTGCCAATGAAGCCAAGAAAATAATCGGTATTGAATATGTGGAATCTGCTGTTAAAAATGCTGTTGCCAATGCTGAAATCAATAATATTGAAAACGCACAATTTATATGCGGCGATGCTTCCGATTTACCGGAAAATATTCGTCCCGATGTAGTTATACTTGACCCTGCGAGGCGGGGCTGCGATTTTTCTGTGTTAGAAAAAGTTAAGAATTTAAGACCTGCTCGAATTGCGATGGTTTCCTGCGAGCCCGCGACTGCGGCAAGGGATTGTGCTATATTGGGACAATTCGGGTATAAGGTGATTCGGGTTCAAGGTGTAGATTTATTTCCTCGCACAAGGCATGTTGAATGTGTGGCGGAGTTAGTTTTGCCGCAAAACATTTGACATTAAGCAAATCTTCGAGTATAATGAAATCAGCAATGAATGGGGGGCAAGTGGAGGCGCGATACCCTGAGTATAAAGACAGAATGGCAAAAACACTTAGTCCCGAAAAGTGTAAGAGAATTTTAGAAGAGAAGTTAGAAATAAACTAAGGTAACTATATATCATTTTACATAGTTGTCAACCATTTTGTGTAAAATAATATATAGTTACCAAAAATTAAACCAAGTCTGTTCTAATTAGAGGACAGCCTGAGCTTTATTGCGGTAGCGGCTTAAGAAAGGCGTAGCGGGGAAAAAAGTGTTGCTTTTCGATAATAATTTATAAATATTTTATGAAAATTTTGTGAATGTAACCAAAACGTAAAAATATATTGTTTTTACGCCTAACTATGCTTGACCTTTTTTGTTAGATGTGTTAAAATAATTATAAGTTTGAGGCGCTCAAAAGCACCTCAAAAATATTAGCTATTGTTAAAAAGTTTACCTTTTGACAGTTAAGAAAAGGAGGAAATCGGAACTATATAGTAATTTTAAGGGGAACCGCAACCTCAAAACAAAAGAGGCTGAAAACGAGGAACCGCAACCTCAGAACAAAAGTGGCTGAAAACGAGGAACCACAACCTCATAATAAAAGAGGCAATTTTATTATTTTGTGGAGGTTTTTAGTCATGAAGAAACTGTTATGTATTATTATCGCTTTATCAATGATTTTTACCGCGTTCCCGATGACGGCGGCAGCTTCAACAGTTGCTACGGCTTCGGGTATTATTAGTATTGTTAACTCCTGGACAAGTGGTGTAGAGCTTGACAGGGAAGAAATTGAAGTTCTTGTATGTAACCACACCCCCGGCGAAGCACAGGAAAATAACTACGGAGGGTTCTCGATTTCCTGCGAAATCTGTGGTGAAGTGCTTGAATCTTGGGGTTTCATCATTAACAAAAGCACAGGCGCAATCACAGGTATAATCGGAAACTACCCCACCGAAATCGTGACTCCCGATACCATTAGCGGTGTGTCGGTGACTGCGATAGACCAATATGTGTTCAACATGAACGCAAAACTTACATCTGTCACAATATCAGAGAGCGTGACGAGCATAGGCGAGGGTGCATTCCAGGGTTGCACAAGCCTTACTGAGGTTACATTTAAGGCTCAAACACCTCCCGATTTTGGCGCAAATGCTTTCCGATACACCTTTGCCCTCACCGCAATCAACGTACCCTGCGGAGCGGGAGAAGACTATAAAACTGCTCTTGGCTCTAATGCAGACAAAGTAGTGGAAGCCACTCACACCCCCGGCGAACCCATAGAAGAAAACGGCTTCATGGTGACATACTGCACAACTTGCGGTGCAGAGCTTTACAGGGAAGAAGTCTAAGTTGTAGTATGCACCGACCACACCCACGGCGAAGCCGTAGACCACGGCAACGACACATTTACAATTTCCTGTGAATAGTGCGGTGAAGGGTTCAAGATTGGAAAATCCTATTGAACCAAGACACAGGCGCAATCACAGGCATAACCCTAAGTAAAATCTAATATTACACAATAAGCAAAAAACCGCAGAACAGGAAACTGTTCTGCGGTTTTTGGGGTCTGACCACTCTCGTTATTGTTGTATTGTATTGGGTGTTATAGTCGCAATTTGCTATAATACTCCCCACAAATCAAATTTATGATAAAAAGAAAAATGATAGAATACCTTGACATTTTTCTGAAATTCGTGGTAAAATATGTTTAGAAAATTAAAAAACTATTTTTGGAGGAATCCGTGCATGATTAGTCAAGAAATCCGAAAAATCGCGCCCGAACAAGACCCTTTACGCATAGGCATGGGGTGGACGGCAGAGGAGCTTTCTTTACCTCAAATTATGGTGGAGAGTACTTTCGGCGACAGTCATCCGGGAAGTGCTCATCTTTTAGAATTAGTGGAAGAAACTTGCACCGGAGTCCGAGAGAACGGCGGCAGACCAGCCCGCTATTTCACCACCGACATCTGCGACGGTATGGCGCAAGGACACGACGGTATCAATTATTCCCTTGTTTCGCGGGATATGATAGCCAACATGATTGAAATTCACGCCGGTGCGACCCCTTTCGACGGCGGTGTTTTTATATGCAGTTGCGATAAAGGTGTACCCGGACATCTAATGGGTATCGGGCGTGTTAATATGCCGACTGTTATGGTCACGGGCGGCGTTATGGATGCGGGACCGGATTTGCTGACATTAGAACAAATCGGGATGTACAGCGCCATGTGCAAAAGGGGCGAAATCACCGAAGAAAAACTAACCTATTATAAACACAATGCCTGTCCTTCTTGTGGGGCGTGTTCGTTTATGGGGACCGCTTCCACCATGCAGATTATGGGAGAAGCTTTAGGGCTTATGCTTCCCGGTTCCGCGCTTATGCCTGCTACCTGTCCCGATTTAAAAGACGTGGCAAAAGCAGCCGGGCGTCAGGTTGTGGAATTAGCAAAGCGCAATCTCAAACCCCGCGACATTATTACCATGAAAAGCTTTGAGAACGCTATTATGGTTCACGCGGCAATTTCCGGCTCGTCAAATACGCTGTTACATATTCCCTCAATTGCGAGAGAATTCGGCATTGAACTTGATGCAGAGCTTTTTGATAAAATGCACAGGGGGGCGCATTATCTCCTTGATATTCGTCCCGCCGGAAAATGGCCCGCACAATATTTTTACTATGCGGGCGGCGTGCCGCGTGTTATGAAGCAAATCCGCCATTTGTTGAATTTAGACGTTATGACTGTTACCGGAAAGACTTTGGGCGAAAACTTAGATGCGCTTTCAGCAAGCGATTTTTATAATAAGTGTGATGAACAATGCAGGTCAGTCGGGCGTAAATGGCAGGAAATCATACGTCCGTTTGATGAAGCTATAGGAACCGATGGCGCGATGGCGATTCTAAAGGGAAACCTTGCCCCCCAAGGCGCAGTCATTAAGCACACCGCCTGTCCGAAAGAAATGTTCACGGCAACTCTTTCTGCACGACCTTTTGACAGCGAGGAAGAAGCCTTAGACGCTGTACTTACAGGCAAAATTAAATCCGGAGATGCGGTTATTATCCGCTATGAGGGTCCGCGTGGTAGTGGTATGCCGGAAATGTTCTATACCAGCGAAGCCATTTCCACCGACAAGGAATTAGGTAAAAGTGTAGCCCTGATTACAGACGGACGGTTTTCGGGTGCGTCCACAGGACCGGCAATCGGACATGTTTCTCCCGAGGCGGCGGACGGCGGCGCAATTGCGTTGGTGGAAGAGGGAGATTTAATCCAAATTGATATTTCTAAAAGGATTTTAGCAATCGTGGGTGTTAAGGGTAAACAAAAAACTCCCGATGAAATATCTGTGATTTTAGAAGAACGCCGCAAAAATTGGATTCCCAAAGCCCCGAAATATCCTTCCGGTGTATTAAAATTATTTTCGGAGCGTGCCGTATCGCCTATGTTAGGCGGTTACATGAAATAACAAATAAGAAAGTTGGTAAAAATAATGACAGACGTTGTTTTTGAAGCTTCTACCACAAGGCTTATTGTCGCCGCTTTAACGGGTTTCGCTATTCTTTTGTTGCTGATTATTAAGTTTAAATTTCAACCTTTTATCGCTATTTTGCTTTCGGCATTGTCAATAGGTCTAATCGCAGGGATGCCCACGAACATGATTGTTGATATTGTTTATAAAGGTATGGGGCAAACCCTGCAAGGCATAGCGCTCTTGGTCGGGCTTGGCAGTATGTTCGGTGCTATTCTTGAAATATCGGGCGGAGCCGAGAGAGTTGCTTTGACTATGACGCGTCGATTCGGTGTTGATAAAGCCCCGTGGGCGCTTGGAATAACAGGCTTGGTGGTAGCCACGCCTGTATTCTTCGACGCAGGGCTTATAATACTTATCCCTTTAGCTTTTTCGCTTACAAAGCAAACGAAAAAGAGTCTGCTTTTGTTTGTTCTGCCCCTTCTTGCAGGCTTGGCATCGGCGCACGCTTTCATTCCGCCTACCCCCGGTCCTATTTTAGTGGCGAATATATTAGGAGTAGACTTAGCGCCTGTTATCGGTCTCGGCTTAGTTTGCGGTGCGGCGGCTATGATTGTCGGAGTTATTTATGGGAAATTTATTGCCTCAAAAATTGATGTTCCTGTCCCCGAAATAAGGGAAGAGCCGCCTAAAATAGATGAGAGCAAGCTCCCTGCCTTCGGCACTGTACTGACAATTATCTTAATCCCGCTTTTCCTTATATTACTCAGCAACGTAACGGCTGTTATGCCGTCCTTGGGTTTTATAGCGCCTGTGCTTAATTTTTTAGGTACGCCGTTTGTGGCGCTATTGATTGCGACTTTAGCCGCTATGTTCATACTCGGCGTTCGTAATGGTTACAGCTTGACGGAGCTTGAAAAAGTTATGAGCAGTTCGCTTAAACCGGCAGGCATGATTTTACTCGTGACGGCAGGGGGCGGCGTATTGCGCTTTATGATTCAGGATTCGGGGTTAGGAAATATTATCGGAAACGCTGTAGCCGCTACTGCCTTGCCATTGGTTGTCATAGCGTTTATAATTGCAGCGGGAGTCAGAATCGCTCTCGGCTCTGCAACCGTAGCAATGACAATGGCGGCGGGTATTGTTGCCGCCATTCCCGCGACGGCGGAGCTTTCTCCTTTATACTTAGCCTGCATGGTTATGGCAATTGCAGGAGGCGCAAGCGTTTGTTCTCATGTGAACGATTCGGGTTTCTGGCTGATTAAATCCCTTTGCGGCATGGATGAAAAAACCACTTTCAAAAGTTGGACGGCGATGGTGACGATATTAGGCGTTACGGGATTTTTGGCGGCTTTGATAATTTCTTTATTTGCTTAAAAATTACCCGTATTTTTTAAAACAAAAAATTAATATAAACAACCGTGCCGGGGTAAAATCTTCGATTTTACAGCCGATTTATGTTATAATAAAATCACTCACCCAAACGCTTTAGCGTTTGGGTGAGTGATTTTATTTCAACGGAAACGGCTGTTTTGCGTACACGCAAAATCAAACGCCTGAAGGCAGTTTTGATATTATAGCCTAAGCAGTAAAAATAATCACAGGGAACGATTGCAATGAAAATTTCAAACCAAAATACAAGCGTAATTCCTAAGAGTTTAAATAGACAGTTTATAACGAATACCAAAACAGGCGAGAAAGAATTGGCGATAAATGTTTTGCTTAGAAACCTTGAAGAAAATCGGCAGAGCAAAAAATCCGCTTTCGTGCTGATTTTAACGATATGATTAATGAGATACTGAATAAAAAGGGTATCGAACTTTCAAAGGACGAAAATTTTACATTTGAGATTGATTTTTATAATTATATACACGTTTCGGGGCAAGATGAGAAGAAAGCAAAAGCGATTGAGCGAGCATTGAATGAAAGTGATTTAAAACTAAGTAACGGATTGAGTTTAGCAGGTCATATCTCAAGTTCTATCCCTGCCGGACGCGGACACTTTTTAGGTGAGAATTATTATACTTTCAGGTCAGTCGGCAATTATGCGCGAAAGTATCTCGGAACAGAATTAGAGAATTTAATTTTAGATGGTAATAAAATATATACGCCTGACGGCGTTTTACTTGAGAAAGCTTTAAAAAATTATGAAACAGTAAAAAACATGAATAAGGTTGCCCCTTTAGTCGCACGGCTTATGGTTGAATCTATAACAAAAGCCTTGGAGTTGGGAATTGATAAAGCTACAGCAACTTCTATTAAAATTGATTTCCGAAACGGTAGCCTCATGGACGCATATACGCCGCAATACGGATATGGTAAAGGGCAGACCGAGTGGGCGGAAAAGTACAATACAAATCATTTCAGCCGTGAGGAAATATGGGTGCATAACAAAAGTATAATAGAATTTCAATTATCTTTCAGTAAATAATAATCTGACATAGTACGGCGGGGTTTCACTTCCCCGTCGATTTAATACCCGACAACCCTAACAATTTTCTTTAATTTTTCAGCCCTTTTCAATGCCTCCTCTAAGTTCTCGCCAACGACTGTAAAATGTCCCATTTTTCTGCCGGCTTTGGATTCGCTCTTGCCGTAAAAATGCACCTTAACCTTTGAGTCAAGATAGGTTTCTTCAAGCCCCCCAAGTTGCGCTGCACCATCGCTTTCACCCAAAAGATTAACCATGACAGTAGGTTGAATTAACGAGGCGCTACCGAGTGGCAGCCCTGTAATTGCCCGAATATGATTTTCAAACTGGCTTGCAAAACAACCCTCAATCGTGTAGTGACCGGAATTATGCGGGCGGGGTGCTACCTCGTTTACATATATTTCGCCGCTTTTAGTTACAAAAAGCTCAACGCAAAAAGTCCCTACGCCATCGAAAACGTCCATAACAGCGGCGGCTGTTTTTTCTGCATTGTTAATCATATCGTCACTTATTCGAGCGGGAACAATCGTCATGTCAAGAATACTGTTCGCGTGAATATTCTCCCCAACTCGATAAACAACCGCTTTTTTTCCGTCAATTCCGCGGCAGGCTATAACTGAAGTTTCCATTTCAAAATCTACGAATTCTTCCGCCATTAACTCAACGGCGCCGCCGCCAAGCTGATTAAATGCGCTTTCTATTTCCGATTCATTTCTAATCAGCGCGTTGCCTTTGCCGTCATATCCGCCTGTAGCGGCTTTCAGCATAATCGGAAAACCGAAGTTTTCGGTTTTTCCGAGTTCCCGAATTTGTTCAACCGGCGAGCCGCCGGAGGCTATTTTCGGCGAGCCGTCGGAGGCTATTTTCGACGAGCCGTCAGAGGCTATTTTCGACGAGCCGTCAGAGGCTATTTTCGGCGAGCCGTCAGAGGCTATTTGGGCAAACCGAGGAACAGGGATATGATTCTGCTTTAAAACAGTTTTTTGTGTAAATTTATTTTGAATGGTTTTCAGGCTTTTTACAGAGGGGTAAATTATATATCCCTCTTTTTCTAATATTTCAAGCGCGTCAGCGTTAATATGTTCAAACTCGTAGGTGATTACGCCGGTCTTTCCGACTTTTCGGGCAAGCTCAAAATAACCCTCGGCATTGTTAAAACCCGAAACAACCTGCTCGTCGCAAATACTGTTCGCGGGGCAGTCTGCCGCAGGGTCAAGCACGGCGACATAAAAGCCCAACCGCTTTGCCTCTAAAATCATCATCTTGCCGAGTTGCCCGCCGCCGATTATGCCTATTTTTTTATTTATAATGCTCATTTATTTTCTCCCGTTTCTTTTAGATAATTTTCATACCCCAAACGGTCTAATCTGTCAATCTTTCCCTTAACCATTTGGTTAAGACTTTCTTTATACCTGATTAGCTTGTCACGTATTTCCGAATCGCTCACAGACAAAATTGACGCCGCGAGAATCCCCGCGTTTTTTGCCCCGTTAATCGCAACGGTTGCTACAGGTATTCCGGGCGGCATTTGCACGATTGAATACAAAGAATCCACCCCGCTCAAAGCCTTAGTCATAACAGGAACGCCTATTACGGGCAGTGTTGTAATTGCGGCAACCATACCCGGCAGATGTGCCGAACCTCCCGCCCCCGCTATAATTACCGAAAGTCCGCGCTCTATCGCCGTTTCGGCATATTCGTAAAGCCTTTTCGGGGTTCTGTGCGCTGATACGATGGTTATTTCATAGGGAATATTAAGCTTGGTTAAGAAGTCTGCTGCCTCTTTCATAACAGGCAGGTCAGAATCACTCCCCATAATTATTCCGATTTTCATAATTAAAAACACAGTCTCCTTGTTTTATTGTATTACCCCTGCTTGTTTGGCGCAGGGGTAATACCTTAATTGTAGCATATAATGGGAAATGTTGTCAAGACATGACGGCGGCAGGTTTCATTTCCTCAGATTGCCGTTTCGCCCTCACCCACACACTGCTCTTTAAAACTTTCCTCCACCCTTTTTCTCACCTTTGCCACCATGACCTCAGCGAGAATATCGGATATGTAACGCACGGTCGCCTCCTCCGTATTCGGATTATGAAAGGTATATGTTATCTTTCTTTTTTTACTCGCCTTACTCATATAATCTCCACCACCAATCTTGCAATAATGTTACTTCCGTATGTACCGTACTTTTACTTATTCCAAAAACTTTCGCGGCATCCCTTACAGTCGCGTTGTTACCTATTATGTACTTTCCCAGACTTACACATCTTTCTTGCTTTGTCCCAAAGTCGGGAGATGTTCTGATGTTACGTGTCACGTTATCGCCCCTTCACTATAAATAGGTTTACAGAATTTATATGCGGTAAAAGGGGAAATAATTACATAAAAAGACGTTGTGTCGGATTTTGGGGAAAATCACAAAAAATCCGCTTTCTGCCGCAATTATTTTGAAGAAAATACCGATTTGACAAATTATAGCTTTTATGGTATAATCTGAAAAGATGTGCCACTACACGTGGTAGTTAATAGACAAATAAATTATAAGATTAAAAAACGAGGAAAATACATGAAAGCAAAATCAAGGCGTTTGATAGGCTCTTTTATTGTTTCGTTTGCAATTCTTTTCAGTTGTGTAAGCGTGATAAATACCGCCTCATACGCCGAAAGAATTAATGGTGTTGTTGTAAGTGCAAAAGTACTTGTAAACCCTAACCCCGTTGAGCGGGAGGTTGAGCTTATGGCTGAAACCATAATTTTTTTCAACCCTTTAAATTACTACTTTGCTATAGCGCGGGCTTCATTTAAGTCGGATGGTAAAATATATGCCGTTGGGCACGCCGTAGCGCCGCAATATTTGTACGTTGCTGATGTCTATAGGGCAATGCCACAGGTCGGGGTAAAAAATGATGATTATTCGGCTCTGTTTATGACGAGCGTACTTATAGGTCAAATAGAAGAAAATAATAACAACGGGGTTATCATAACCGATAATGGGAATTATGCCAAAAAATATTCAAGTTTTCCCGTGGCAAATGAAATATACGATGGGGAAGCCTACTTTTTAATACGCAACGAACAGGGGAAAATCAGGAAAATCCCCATAAACATAGAATTTATCCAATATGAGGGTGAAACGCATCTCTCGTATTACTTAGAGGACGAGTGGCTTTTGTCCAACGGCGGATTTCAAGAGGGTACAAGCGGCTCACCTATAATGCAAAACGGCAAAATCATAGGCGTTCATTGGGCAACGGACAACGATGACAAGCTACTGGGGATTGCGAAAGTAATATGGAACACAGATTTTTTTAAATGATGAAATTAAAAATGCTAAATCCCCCGTGAGGGGGATTTTTGTAAACTCAGGGGTTCAGTAGACTTGCTTTTCTGAATTGCGATTGTTATATTTTCTATCTCCGTTTGCTTTTAAAGTTTATTTATAGTATAATTATGTAGAAATATTAAAAAATGCCCAAAGGAGCAAAAGCATGAACATAACAGACTTAAATTTCATAAAAGGTTTTATCGAAATGGCAACCGAGGGGTATAAACGCGGCTGGCATGAACGCAACGGTGGGAATCTTTCCTACAGGCTTAAAAAAAGTGAGGTCGCTGAGGCGGGTTGGTGTTTTGCCGAAACGGGAGAGTGGATTCCGCTGGGAATAGAATTCCCCGAATTAGCGGGCGAATATTTTCTCGTAACAGGCGCGGGGGCGTTTTTCAAAAACATCGGATGCCTCCCCTGTGAAAATATAGGGATTTGCGAACTTGACAAAAAAGGCGGGAGTTACCGTGTTTTGTGGGGCTTAGAGAATTCAGAACCCACCAGTGAATTCCTGAGCCATCTTATAAACCATGAGGCTAAAATAAAGGCTAAGGGAGAAAATTACAGGGTAATTTATCATTGCCATACAGCCAATGTAATCGCCCTTACTTTTTTGCTTCCGCTTGACCAAAAGGTTTTCACTCGCGAGCTATGGCAAATGATAACCGAGTGTGCGTTAGTCTTCCCCGAAGGCGTTGGGGTAATGCCGTGGGAGGTCTGCGGGGGCAGAGAAATAGCCCAAAAAAGCGCCGCACTTATGAAAGAATACGACGTTATTATATGGGCGCATCATGGAATTTTTTCTGCGGGGGAGAATTTTGATTTAACCTTCGGACTTGCCGAAACGGTTGAAAAAGCGGCGGAGGTTTTAATTAAGGTTATGAGTGTCTCAGGCGGCTCAAGACAAAAGTCGCAAACCATAACCTCGCAAAACTTAGAGGCTTTGGCTGAGGTGCATAAACTTAACCTAAAAAAAGGGGTTTGGGAATGAAGTTGGGTGTAATTCGTGAAAACTTAATAGAAACGGCTCTCGGTCTTCGCAAAGCCGACCTTGTTATAAAAAACGCGCAAATCCTGAACGTCTTCACGGGAGAAATTCTGCCCGGTAATATTGCAATCACCGACGGCGTTATTGCCGCTGTTGGAAACACGGGGGATTACAGCTCGGCAGAATTATCGGAAAGAACAGAAGACGCAAAAGGGCAATTTATAGTTCCCGGTTTTATAAACGCCCATTGCCACGTCGAGTCGTCTATGATGACGCCCGCACTTTATTGTCGTGAAGAACTGCGGTGGGGCGTAACCTCTGTTATTACCGACCCCCACGAAACAGCAAACGTCGCGGGGCTCGACGGTATTCGTTTTATGCGGGATTCGGTTAAAAATGTGCCGATTGATTATTATATACAAATTCCGTCCTGCGTTCCGGCGACAAGTTTTGAAAACAACGGAGCTACGATTGACGCAGGGGATATAGCTGAATTAATCGGCGAAACAAAAATCACCGGAATAGCCGAAATGATGAACTACCCCGGAGTTCTTCTCCGCGACAAGCATGTGATGGAAATCCTTGAAACTGCGGAAAGCATGCAAAACAAAGTCATAGACGGTCATGCGCCGTCTCTTAGCGGCAAGGATTTGCAAGCCTATATAGCGGCGGGAATACGAACCGACCACGAAAGCACGCACTTTCAGGAAGCACTTGAAAAACTGCGTTCGGGAATGGCAGTGTTAGTACGGGAAGGAAGCACGTCAAAAAATCTACGCGAAATTATTTCAGGGGTTGTAAAACACGGAATCAGCACAGATTTTATGGCGTTTTGTACCGATGACAAGAACATATCCGATATTCGGCAAGAGGGTACAATTCGGCAATGTATTCGAGAAAGTATAGCTTTGGGGCTTGCCCCTGTGGAAGCCTACCGCATGGCTTCAATTAACGCCGCAAGAATTTACAACCTAAAAAATGCAGGCGCGGTAGCTCCCGGCTATCAGGCTGATTTGGTAATGCTGTCCGATTTGGAGGATGTCGCGGTTACAAGGGTATACAAGCGAGGAATAGCCGTAACGGCAGATTCGTTCCCCCCGATAAAAGCGGTTACGATTCCGAACTCTGTCAGGATTGCGCCTGTAAGCGAGGAGTCTTTTGCATTACCCACTCCCGCAAACGGCAAATACCCTGTAATCCGCGTTGTCCCGAATCAGATTATAACAGATAAAGACTTTGCGGATTCTGAAAACGCAATCCAAATGCTCGGCTCGGGGCAATTATGTAAGGTTGCGGTGATTGAACGGCATCGCGCTAAGGGGAATGTCGGCGTTGGACTGTTAGCAGGTTACGGGCTAAAAAGGGGGGCTATTGCCTCTACGGTTTGCCACGATTCACATAACATTATTGTCGCCGGTGTGAATGACAGGGACATGCTTTTGGCTGTGAGGGAAATCGAGCGCATTAGCGGAGGCTATGTTCTTGTTTGTGACGGAGAGGTTTTGGGGAAACTGCCGTTGCCTGTATATGGCTTAATGAGTAATTGTGAGCCTGACGAATTCATAAAAGCCCTTGACGAATTACGGCAAAAAAGTCATGAAACAGGTATAAGTATAAATATAGAGCCTTTCGGTGCGTTAAGTTTTTTGGCGCTACCCGTAATTCCGAAAATAAGAATTACCGATATGGGCGTATTTGATGTTGAGAAGTTTGAGTTTATAAGCTCTCTTTAAGATTTCTGATACGGCACGGTATAATATTCGCTTAACGCCTTTTTAGCCGCCCTATACCCATTGTCAAGAATTAACTTGAACTCATCATCGTTTGGTTTCCACAGCGTAGTCTTGTGTTTTTGAGCTTTACCGCTTATTTGCAGGTATAAACCATTTTTATCTTCCACTACTGTGTTGCAAAACTCATCTTTGCGTAAATTATTAATTTGATTCAATACAATACCGAGCAGGCGTTTGGCATTAGAAACAGAAATTTCTCTATTCCAAATACGTTTTTGAAACCCAAATGAAGCGCCCGCATCGGAAACAATCAGAAAATTAATTGTTTCATCTAACGTATTTTTATTTTCGTTTGATGTTTTATTTTTATCCGAACCGCCGCCAATCTTGTGCAGTGCTTCTAACCCGAGATTGTCATATATGCCGCCGTCCCATAAGGAGTATTTGGATTTAACGTCTGTTTCATCGCTGTTTTCGTTATTTTCTTTATGCCAAATCATTTTTTTGGTTTTAAGCCTATAAGGTCCAATAAGACCGGGGAATCCGGCAGAGGCGGCAATCATATGCGAAATTTCTAATTCCGGTTTCATAACATAGCCTACGTCTTTGTCGCCCATATAATCTTTACGAATCCGAAAGTTTCCGCCGGTTTCAAAGGTTGTACAATTAATTTCCCAATAAGGGCAGTTGGAAGGGCAGTCGGAATTGCATTTTTCATCTTTGAATTCCGGTAATTCCTGTAGATGCCCCCTTATTCCCCACCTTTTTTCAATGACTTTGGCAATAATCATCACCCGATTAAATAAGTGCCAGGGGGTGATAAGTAACCTCAAAATTGCCCTAAGCTGAATGTTGTATTTAAGCATCAACTTTTCAATATCCGGAAGAGTTTTTTTAAGAAATATATCGCTTGTGGGCCATTTATTATTGTTGACCGCAAATATTACGCCAATGCAAAGGCTCGCACCCGATACAGAGGAAATGTGGTTTATTTGATTGTACAGCCCCTCCTCGGCTAAGTATTTCATCACTCCGAGGTGAAATATTGCGGCGCGTATTCCGCCGCCGGAGAGGGCAAGTCCGATTTTTTTATCATCAAGACCCATATTGTAATAATCCTTTCTTGGTTTGTAAAGCGGCTTTCAGCAAATTTCTGAAATTTTCAGAGCCATGTAACATTATACCACAATTTACTTTTAGAATAGTCTAATATTTTATGTTATATTAGCCGATACATCTATGCATAGTAGTTGTTTTAGCTATACAAGTATATTAGCAGAGGCGGTCAGAAAATACGGTATTATGGTGTGAATGGCGTAATTGATTAAATGTTAATTACCTCCCAAAAGAATAAATCCCCCGAAACACAGAGTTTCAGAGGATTCACGAGAGAGGCGTCGCCCGGATTTGAACCGGGGGTCAGGGAGTTGCAGTCCCATGCCTTACCACTTGGCTACGACGCCGCAAGTATTAGTATATCATAAAAGAAAAAATTAGTCAATAAAAATTTTTCAAAAAACAAAATTTCCTCTTTAAAAAAAGAGGGAATTTTGTTGAAGTATAAATCTTGTGCGCCCTACCGATGTGAAAAAGAACCCACTTGTAACATAATAACATATATTCTTATAAATGTCAACAAGTTGTGTGGAATAATTTTAAAATATACTGTATTTTGTAAGTAGATAAGATTTTCCTGTTTTGCCGAATCGATAATAAGCATTATTACAGCAAAAACCCCCGTTCATACCAACGGGGGTTTTGTTTCAACATGTGTTTTATCCTTTATTAGAAACCTTTCCGCCTTCAAGAGCCGCTTGAGCCGCCGCCAATCTTGCAATCGGCACCCTGAACGGTGAGCAGGAAACGTAATCCAAGCCCACAGTATGGCAGAACGCGATAGTTACGGGGTCGCCGCCATGTTCGCCGCAAATCCCGAGTTTAAGGTTGGGGCGGGTCTTGCGCCCAAGTTGCGCCGCCATTTCAACCAACTTGCCCACACCCTTAACGTCGATTTTCGCGAACGGGTCAAATTCATAAATGTTCTCGCTGTAATAAGCCTCAAGGAACTTACCTGCGTCGTCGCGTGAGAAACCGAAAGTCATTTGGGTAAGGTCATTTGTACCGAATGAGAAGAATTCAGCTTCGGTCGCGATTTCATCTGCCGTTAGCGCCGCTCTCGGAATTTCAATCATAGTACCTACCATGTATTTGAGGTCAGCGCCGGATTCTTTAATAAGTTTGTCAGCAGTTTCAACTACCACGCTCTTAACGAATTGCAGTTCCTTAATTTCGCCTACTAAGGGAATCATGATTTCCGGAACTACAGATAGTCCTTTTTTGTTGACCGCAATTGCGGCTTTGATAACTGCTCTGGTTTGCATTGCCGCGATTTCGGGATAGGTTACGGCTAAACGGCAACCTCTGTGTCCCATCATCGGGTTAAATTCATGCAGAGAGTCAATAATCGCTTTTATATCAGCAACGGATTTGCCTTGAGTTTTTGCTAAAGCCGCAATGTCTTCTTCGGCAGTCGGCAGGAATTCATGCAGGGGCGGGTCGAGGAAACGTATAGTCACGGGACGGCTTCCCATTGCCTCGTAAAGTTGCTCAAAGTCGCCCTGTTGCATTGGCTCAAGCTTTGCAAGAGCCGCTTGGCGCTGTTCTACTGTGTCGGAGCAAATCATCTCGCGAATTGCCGCTATTCTGTCCGGCTCAAAGAACATGTGTTCGGTACGGCAGAGCCCTATACCTTCTGCGCCGAAAGAAATAGCTTTCTTTGTATCGGCAGGGGTGTCGGCGTTGGTGCGTACTTTGAGGGTCTTGTATTTATCAGCCCAGCCCATAATACGGTCAAAGTCGCCGGTGATTTTAGCGTCTACGGTAGTTATGGCTTCGCCGTAAATGTTACCGGTCGAGCCGTCAAGGGAAATTACGTCGCCTTCTTTGTAGGTTTTACCGGCAAGTTCAAAGGTTTTTCCTTCTTCGTCAATTCTTATTTCGCCGCAACCCGAAACGCAACATGTTCCCATTGCACGGGCAACCACCGCCGCATGGGAGGTCATGCCGCCTCTCGCGGTTAATATACCTTTAGAATAGTGCATACCCTCAATGTCCTCGGGAGAAGTTTCAAGGCGAACCAATACAACGTTCTTACCTGACTTGCCCCATTCTGCTGCCTTTTCCGCCGTGAAAGCAACCTGTCCACAAGCAGCGCCCGGAGAAGCCGCCAAAGCACGCCCTATGGGTTTAGCCGCTTTAAGTGCACTCGCCTCAAACTGCGGGTGCAAAAGTGCGTCAAGCTGCTTTGGGTCTATCATCAAAACAGCTTCCTGCTCTGTTTTCATACCTTCGTCAACTAAATCGCAAGCGATTTTTAGTGCCGCCGCCGCCGTGCGTTTGCCGTTTCTGGTCTGGAGCATATAGAGTTTTTTGTCTTCTATGGTGAACTCCATGTCCTGCATGTCTTTATAGTGCTTTTCAAGCTTATCACAAATAGCCACAAATTCGTTATACGCATCGGGGAGGTCGTTCTTGAGTTGGTCAATGGTGTTGGGGGTACGGATTCCCGCAACCACGTCTTCGCCCTGTGCGTTAATCAGATATTCGCCGTACAGTTTATTTTCGCCGGTGGAAGGGTCGCGGGTGAAAGCAACGCCTGTTCCCGAGGTGTCGCCCAAGTTGCCGAATACCATCGCCTGTACGTTAACGGCGGTTCCCCATGAGCCCGGAATATCGTGCATACGACGGTAGTAAATAGCCCTGTCGTTGTTCCATGAGCGGAAAACAGCCTTAACCGCGCCCATTAATTGCTCCTTGGGGTCGGAGGGGAAGTCATTGCCGAGTTTGGATTTATATTCCGCCTTGAATTGGTTGCAGAGCGCTTTCAAATCGTCGGCGGTCAGTTCGGTGTCAAGCATATTGGGGTTGCCTTTTGACTCTTTCATTTTGTCGATTAATTCTTCAAAATATTTTTTGCCGACTTCCATAACCACGTCTGAATACATCTGAATGAATCTTCTGTAGCAGTCATACGCCCATCTCGCGTTGCCCGATTTTGTAGCAATAACTTCGGCGACTTCATCATTTAAGCCAAGGTTGAGTATGGTATCCATCATGCCCGGCATAGAAGCCCTCGAGCCTGAGCGCACTGAAACCAACAAAGGATTTTCGTTATCACCGAATTTTTTGCCGGTAATACCCTCCATTTTTACAATGTACTCCATGATTTCAGCTTGAATATCGTTGTTGATAGTCTCGCCATCGTCATAATACTGGGTACACGCCTCGGTTGAAATAGTGAAACCTTGCGGAATAGGTAAGCCTAACTTAGTCATTCCCGCCAGATTTGCGCCCTTGCCTCCGAGAAGCTCACGCATTGTTTCGTTGCCCTCAGAAAACAGATAAACGAACTTTTTGCTCATTAAGGTTGTCCTCCTGAAATATATTTAGCGCTTAGGCGGTCGGTTTTAAGCCGCCCGTGCGCCTAATGTTTTTATTATATCAGATATTGGTAAAAAAAGCCAGTCTTTTTTAAAATATTTTAAGAAAATTTTATGATTCCGACAAATTGTAAAAAAATCAGGGATAAACTGTAATATATTTGTAACCAAAATCACCTTGATTTGTAACCTTTTAAAGTGTATAATGAAGTCATAATAATAAACTTCAAGGAGAAAAACATGAAAAAAACAAAATTTTTCGCCGCGATTCTCGCGGCGGTACTGCTTATAGCAACCTTAACGGCTTGCGGTGGCGAAAATAGCGGCAAAGAACCGCCTATAACCGAAGGGACAGAAATATCCGAAACATCTGAAGTACCCGAAACAACTGGCACTTCGGAAACGCAGGAAGAAGAAATGAGCGAATACGCCGTTGAAATTCTCGGTTATACGCTTGACCTCGAAACAGCCGAGCTGTCCGACGGCGACCCGTATAACGCCACCTACGCCTCTTTAACGCCTGAGGAAGCGTTTTTGCGGCACCAAAGCGATGTTGAAACTTATCAGGCGTACTGGAGTAATGAATTTGCGTTTACCCGCAAATCTATGGGCGTAGGCTATAACTCAATAGACGACCCTGATTTTGTTAATACAGAAACCTTTGAATTAAACGTTGACCCATTACCCGAAAATACAAATGAACTTATAAAAATATCGGTAGGAGATGTTATCGACGGGCTTACTGTAACCGGTACTTCATTCTCTTACAGGCACAATGCAACGGGTGAAACCGCGATTGACAAGCAATACACCACTTCGTTCGCTCTTGACGGCGAAGTAACGCTGACCGGCTATATAGGCGTAGCGTGTGAGGAAGAGGGTTACATACAATCGGGGGATATTTTCTTCTACCCCGACCCCGAAATGGCTGAAAAACTGCCTTTTTCAGCGAGTACCTTTGAAGAACCCGTCAGTCTTACCTGGCTAAACGATTTCTACATTTATACCGATATTCCCCGTTTCACCTTGGGGTCAATCTACGGTGAGATGTATCAAGATGTTGACATAAGCGCTATTCCGAACGACGGTACGATGAACCATGTGGAAATTAAATTAACCGATGTCGGTTTCAGCACGCCTCATATACGCGAATTAATGGTTACGGCAAGAATTGTTGAAATTAATTAAATAAAATGTTAAAATGATTAACTAATTTAAGGAGCAAAACAATGAAAAAAACAAGATTTTTTACCGCAATTATAGCGACGGCAATGCTCACCGCGGCTTTAACAGCCTGCACAGAAGGAACTGATGACGTCGCAGTTACACCCGATGAATCCGAAACAGTAAGCGAAGTAGGCGAAACTTCAGAAACTTCAGAAACTTCTGAAACTTCTGAAAATCAAACCGACGAGGACATGAGCGAATTTGTGATTGAGGCCCTCGGCTTGAAGCTTGACCTTGCGCAGGCGACTTCAATCTGTGATGTTGGCGGAAACGAAATCACGCTTGAGGAAGGCTATGAATGCTATCTGAACGAGGAAAGATTCTTCGCTAACTGGGAGGGCTTTACCTATATGCGTAATGCAAGCGGCGAGGGTTACAACAGCATAGACGACCCTGACTTCATGGATTACGAAACATTTGAGCTGAATGTCGAACCTATAGTAAACACCAATGCGCCGATAAAAATAGTTAACGGTGACACACTCGACGGCGCAGTGGTTACAAACGCAAAATTCACTTACTACAACTTTAACATAGACGGCGACCTCATAGCAACATGGGACGCATATTGTGAGCTTGACGGCGATATAACAGCAAGCGGCTACATATGTATCGAAGTTGAGGAGGACGTGGGTTATTCACCAAAAGGCGGCATATACTTATTCACCGACCCCGAGACCTCAGGTTTCGCCAACTCGGCGTTCAAAGATAATGTATTCCCAGCATGGGTGGGCGACTTCTATAATTACACAGACGCAGCTTCTTTCCGCCTTGAAAATATCAACGACGAGGAATACGCCGATGTTGATTTAAGTGCGATTCCGTCAGACGGCTCGGCTGTGAAGGTTGACGTTACATTAACCGATGTGGTTTGGAGTGATTCTACCCGGAGGAACCTTTTAGGAAGTACGGCGAAGATTGTAGAAATTAATTAATAAAATTAATTTAATAAAAAACATTAATAAAAGGAGAATTACTATGAAAAAAACGAAATTTCTTACCGCAATTCTCGTGGCGGCAATGCTCACAGCAACCTTAACGGCTTGCGGAAACGAAACCGAAGACAACGCCGTTACCCCCGAAGAACCCGAAACAGTGACCGAAAGCGGCGAACAGGGCGAACAGCCTGAAGAAACAGATGTTTCTGAAAACAATGCCGCAGAGGAAGCTACCGGCGAATTTGTAGTTGACGTTAACGACTATTACAAATTCGACCTGGAACAGGCTGTATCTCTTTACGGCGAGGTTGACGGCACTTACGGAGTTGAGATAACGCCCGCTGAAGCCTACGAACGGCATAACATTAACAGCAATCAGGAATTAAATGACGATGGGAGAGTTGAGGGATTAAATTACGGCGCAATATGGGATTTCGGGGTATTTCAGCCTCCGGCGGCAAAAAACTATAATTCGATTGATAACCCCGGCTTTGTTGATACCGAAACCTTTGAGCTTAACGTCGAACCGATTGAAAACACAATTCCTCCGTTTGTTGTAAGAGAAGGCGACGTCATTAACGGGCAGACTGTACAGGATCTTGAATTCAGTTATGAATATTATTCTCCCGCAGGTGTGGGCGATGGCTTAGATCCTTCCGGTCATTTTAATCTTGACGGCGAGTTAGTTTTAAGCGGCTACATAATAGCAGCTACTATGGAAGGCAATTATATTACTCCGGAAGACATTCTCTTTTACCCTGATTCAGAATCAGCCGAAAAATTGTTTTTCTCGGAATCCCTCTTAGGGGTCCATAGCGGCGCAAAACTCAAATGGTGCAACGATTTCTATTCTTACAGCGATATTCCGACCTTCCTTTTGGGAACTTTACAGGACGAGGAATACAGCAATGTTGATTTAAGTAAAATCCCGAATGACGGCTCTGCTAAAAAGGTTGAGGTTACATTAACCGATGTTACCGTAAGGTGCAGTAATGTACGTTGGACGATTACGGCTAAAATCGCGGAAATAAATTAATAAAATGAAATTTACCAAAAGGAGAATTTTATCATGAAAAAAACAAGATTTTTTACCGCTATTATCGCGGCGGCAATGCTCACGGCGGCTTTAACGGCTTGCGGCGGTGAACAACCCGAAGCACCTGTTACCCCCGATGAACCCGAAACCGTTACCGAAAGCGGCGAACAGGGCGAACAGCCTGAAGAAACAGATGTTTCTGAAAACAATGCCGCAGAAGAACCCGGCGGCGAGTTTGTCGTAGAAATCGAAGGCATAAAGTTCGACCTTGCGGCGGCAAGCAGCTTACGCAATCAGGAACAGGAAGAAATTACGGCAGAAGAAGCGTATGCATTGCATCAAGCAGGCGAGAATTACGGTGCCAGCTGGGAGGGAATGGCTCTTGTGAAACAATCCTCGGGCGAGAGTCTGAACAGCATCGATAACCCCGACGCTTTTGTCGAAGGGCACCCCTCGAATCCTCTGATGACGGTGAATGAAGAAATCCCCCTCAACACCAATGAAGTAAAGACGGTCTATGACGGAGACGTGATAGACGGCTTGACCGTAAAAAACGCAAGTTACGGGTATCTTATTGCCAGAGGAGCGGACACAGAGATAATCACTTTCTCAAATTTTGGATGCGGCTATGAGCTTGACGGAGAGCTAACCCTTACCGGTTACATAATTGTTGCGGCGGAACTAGAACCGCCTGCAGAAATAGGCGATATTTTATTTTTCCCCGACGCGGAATCTGCCGCAGGAGTATCTTTCTTATCCATCGTTCCCGGAGATTCTTCTCCTTCTCATTATGCAATGAGCGTAGGCGATTTTCACGTTTATAACGAAGACCTTACGATAATGCTGGGAACCATTTTCGATGAAGAATACGCGGACGTTGATTTAAGCACGATACCTGAAGACGGTACGGCTAAGCAGGTGGAAGTTACATTTAGCGGTATTGAAGTGCGTCAAAACGACCAAGTGGGCGCAGGCATTTTTGCAAGGATTGTAGAAATTAATTAATAAAATTAATTTAATAAAAAACATTAATAAAAGGAGAATTACTATGAAAAAAACGAAATTTCTTACCGCAATTCTCGCGGCGGCAATGCTCACAGCAACCTTAACGGCTTGCGGAAACGAAACCGAAGACAACGCCGTTACCCCCGAAGAACCCGAAACAGTGACCGAAAGCGGTGAAACCGACGAAACTGTCGATACCCCTGTAGCCAATGGTTATAATGATTACAATCAGGATTTAGAAGGCGAGTTCGTAGTAGATGTAGAGGGTGTTAAGTTTGACCTTGCTGTAGCTAAAGAACTTAACAATCAATATGGCGAAGAAGGCGGCGAGTTAACGCCGGAGGAAGCGCTCGAAAAGCACAACAGTGATGAATTTTACCACGCGAGCTGGGATTTTGCATTATTTCAGCCGTCAATGGGCGTAGGTTATAATTCAATAGATAACCCCGATTTTGTTGATGCCGAAACCTTTGAACTGAGCGTGGAACTGCCGGAAAACACCAATGGGCTTGTTCAAGTCCGCGAAGGCGATGTTATAAGCGGACTTACCGCAAAAAATGTTGAATTTAGCTATACATATTACACACCGAGCGGGTGGGGAGATTTTACATTTTCTTCCAATATTGACTTTGACGGTGAAATAGTACTCAGCGGATATATAGGCGCGGCTGAAGACGAGGGCGAATTTTATGTGAGTGCAGGGGATATTTTCTTCTATCCCGATCCGAGCTTTGCAGAAATTTTACCTCTATCACAAACTCTTTTCGGACAATCCCTTGAAAGTGACTTTCAGTGGCTCGGCGATTTTTATGTCTATACCGACGTTCCGCGTATCAGATTGGGAACGCTTTATGACGAGGAATACAACGATGTGGATATAAGCGCGATTCCGAACGATGGTACAATGAAGCACGCAGAGGTTAAATTAACCGATATAAACGCGCATTACAACGTGAATTTCGGACTTCGTGTTACGGCGAAAATAGTGGAAATTAATTAATAACAAAGGCGGGAATTAGCGCATCGCGCTAATTCCCGCCTTTTTGCATACTTTTGCAAGCATATTAAATTCCCGCAAATATAGTCTGCGGCGGCGCGCCACTATTGCATATTCAATCCGAAACTTACGCTTAAAGCACTGTCAACCTGATTCATAGAGGAGCGGTCAAGTTCTCCCATACGCTCTTTCAGACGCTTTTTGTCAAGGGTTCTGACCTGTTCAAGTAAAACTACCGAATCCTTGGCGAGTCCGCAGTGCTGTGAATTAAGGGCTATGTGGGTTGGGAGCTTGGATTTTTCTTTCTGACTGGTTATGGCGGCGGCTATAACGGTGGGGCTGTGTTTGTTCCCCACATCGTTTTGCACAATAAGGACAGGTCTCATTCCGCCCTGCTCAGAGCCTATAACCGGACTTAAATCAGCGTAATAAATTTCGCCGCGTTTAATGTACATACCTCATTTCCTTTCCGTTTTTTTAAAGGCGCGCCGCATGTTTTTTTGTTATGTAGCGCGCCGCTGTTTTTATTTTTAACAATGACGGCTGAAATTATTCAAAGCCGCCTTTAATTCATTTTATTATTTTTGTCGATTATTGTGAATATAGTCCTTTAAAATAAAAACCATTAAGTTTTTATTTTAAAGGACTATAAGACGTCTATTGACTTAAAAACTCAAATAACCTATAATTAAATAAAACACCGAAAGGACAAAATATAATGCCGCAAGCAAAAAAACAAGAAAATAAACAAAAAAAAGAAAAGAAAAAGCCTAATGTAATAAAAAGCTTTATAAAAGAATTCAAGGAGTTTATCTCGCGGGGAAGCGTTATGGACCTTGCAGTCGGGATTATAATCGGCTCGTCCTTTACGGCGATTGTAAATTCCATTGTAACCGACATAATAACGCCTTTACTCGGCATACTTATCGGCGGTATAGATTTCTCGTCTTTAGAAATAGTTCTGCCAAGCTTTTTTCACGATGTTGAACCGCCGGTATTTTCATACGGACTGTTTATACAAGCGGTAATCAACTTCTTTATCATAGCGGTTTGCGTGTTTACCATAATAAAATTCATGAACACCCTTAAAAATAAAATCGAGCATGAATTAGACATTGAACACGCTGAAAAAAACCAGCCCGAAAAACCAGCCGACATTCTCCTTTTGGAGGAAATAAGGGATTTACTGAAGAAAAACGCTAAAATCGGAATAAAATCCGAAAGCATGGAAACGGAGGACTTTGCCTTTGACGGCTTGTCGGTTAATCCTGACTTTGATTTAGAGTTTGCCGACGACGGTGATTTGGACGATGGTTTTTGAATTTCTATAAAATCCCCCCGAATAACTGTTCGTGCGCTCTGTGTTGTTACCGTTTTGTAATAATATTGTAATTTTTCTGTAACCTTTCGCGATTCTTATGCAATTAAAGACAAAAAAAGACAAGCATAGGCATAATTAAAACCTGATTTTGAATTATCATAATGTTATACCGAAAACCTTTATCGGTTTTATAATTTACGGAGGATTAGCATTATGAAAAAGAAATTATGTATTATTACAGCCTGCCTCATGGTATTGACGCTTGCGGCGGGTTGCAGAACAAACCAAGACGTCAACGAAAACACCCCCGGAGTGACAGAAACGCCCGCAGCTGAAAAACTCACCCTCTCGGTTGTATCCACTATAGGCGAAAACGACAGTAAGCGCACCGCCTATGAAGCCGCTTACAGGGAGTGGGAAACTGAAACCGGCAACGCGGTATCCGAAATATATGGAATAGCACACGAGGACTTCATGGCGGATATTCATTCAAGCTTTGAGGACGGCAACGAACCCGACGTTATGTATTATTTCAACGGCACTTATGCCGACGCCATTGTAAACGGCGGCAGAGTGGTTCCGCTCACCGAAATAGTAGCAGAATTCCCCGGTTTTGCCGGAGAACACGACCTGAGGCTGATTCCGGTTTCGACAGCTGACGGCATAGCCTACGCCGTTCCGCTGTTTGGTCACTGGGAATTGATGTATGTAAACAAAGCGGTTTTAGAAGCCTGTGGAGTAGATATACCCGATGAAAACACAACATGGGAAGAATTTATAGGATTATGCGAAACGATTAAAGAACACGGTTATGTCCCTATTGCCGTATCGTTGCATGACGCGCCGAATTATTTATTCGAGTATGCCGTTTTTAACCACAGCGGAATTGAAACACATCCCCGCCTTCCTGAATTTGCCGAATCTGAAACCAACGCCGCGGGCACAAATTGGATTGCCGGGTTAGAGGATATGAGATTGCTTTATGAAAGAGATTTCTTCCCTGAAAACACACTCACCGCTACCGACGCCGAAACCTTTAGTTTAATGTATAGCGACAGGGCGGCGTTCGCCATAGACGGTTCGTGGAGAATAGGGGATATTGAACTTGAAGCCGAAAACCCCGATAATTTCACCGTAACCTTTGTCCCGGGAACAGAGGCGCGCAAATCCTCCGATATAATAGCGGGCTTGTCGAGCGGTTGGTATATCACCCGTAAGGCATGGGACGACCCCGAAAGAAGAAACGCGGCGGTAAGCTTTGTGCAGAAGATGATTTCAAGAGATACCATTGCCTCTTACGGTGCGGAAGGCATGGCGGTGACCCTTAACGGCGGACCGATTGCGCCTGAAAACCCCTCCGCGCTCAGAACCGATTCGATTGACATTCTGTCAAGAATGTCAGGTTCTGCGCCGGCGGCGCGCGAGCTGTTAGTTGAAGAAAGGCGGAGCGCTTTATTCTCTGACGTCGGTAATGTCATGACGGGCAATGTCGCGCCTGAACATGTAATACGAAACGCTTTTGTTACGGAAGAATAATACAGACGTTAAAAATATTTTGCTTTTGGGCGGGAAGAACCCGCCCTACATACATTTCAGGTATTGAATACAGGTTCTTGTTTTGGGGGAGCGATATGTATAAGGAAACCGACAGCTTTATAGTAAATCAAGCCGTTATTTTCATAGAAGAAAACTGCTCCCGCAAAATAACCTTAAACGATGCGGCTGACGCCTGCTATGTCAGCCGTTGGCATCTCAGCAAGTTATTAAATAAATACCTTGAACGCAATTTTTATGGTCTGCTTAACAGCGCCCGCATCAATAAAGCCAAAAAGCTTATGCCCGACCCGTCTTTGCGGATTGGCGACATTTCAGAACTCGTCGGATTCGCCGACGCGCCGCATTTTTCAAGGGTTTTTAAAAAGCTTGAGGGGCTTTCCGCCAATCAATACCGTAATATAAAACTATAAAAATCAAAAACAAATTGACAACACATAATTTTTTATGGTATAATATATAATAAAACCTTAAACAATGAGGAGATTTTTATGAAAATTGTAAAAGTTAAGAGCTACGAGGAAATGAGTAGCGTGGTTGCGGATTTAATAATTGCGGAGGTAAACGCAAACCCGAAAACAGTACTGGGCTTGGCGACAGGTTCAACGCCTGTGGGCGTGTATAAGCTGATTGCGGAGGCATATAAAAAAGGTGAAGTCGATTTTTCACAAGTAACAACTGTAAATCTCGATGAATACTGTGGTTTATCCTCTGATAATCCTCAAAGTTACCGTTATTATATGAACGAAAATCTATTCAAGCACATAAATGTTAATAAGGCTAATATTCATATCCCCGACGGTGCGGCAAGCGACCCGTTCGCGGAAGCCGAAAGGTATGAATCATTGATTGAAAGTCTCGGCGGCATTGATTTACAGCTTTTGGGAATGGGTCATAACGGTCATATAGCTTTTATAGAGCCGGGCGGAGAGTTGCCGGCAAAGACGCATCAAGCCCGCTTAACAGAACAGACTATTAAGGCAAACTCAAGATTTTTCAAAGAGTCCGAGGAGGTTCCGGTAAGCGCTATTTCAATGGGAATCAAAACAATAATGAACGCCGGGAAAATAATCTTCGCCGTAAACGGAAATCAGAAATGCGAAGTACTTAAAAAAGCGCTTTTCGGACCTGTCACTACGATGATTCCCGCGTCGGTTCTGCAAATGCATAATAACGCCGTAACGGTTACGGATTGTTTAAATTAACATTTTTTTCGTATTGCTCATATAATTCAATACGCTTTGTTTATAACCGTAGGTTCTTAATGAAGCGAATTTAAAGAAACGGAAGAAAAAATCATGAGCTGTTTTGAAGAAAGAGGTCGTACTCAAGGCTCCGAACGTTTTGAGGAAGCCGGGTCGGCAAGCGCTTGCGAAGGCGTAAAGTTAATCAAAGAAGGGGCGCACGACATTTCAACAGGCATTAAAAGCCTGGAAGCCGCCAAGAAAGCAACCTGTAAAGCAATAAACGAAACAGAGGAAGTTCTCAAATTGCTCCGCCTCAGCCTGAGTGAAATCGAGAAAACCGAGAAGCTTGATTATAAAGGTTTGAAAGCCATTAATAGGGGCGTTGTCGTTGTAGAAGAGGACCTACGCAGACACAGAATTTGTTGCAACGCCTGATATTATTTCGAGAAACGCCCTTATTAAGGGCGTTTTTTGTTTTCAAAAAGAGGCTTATTTATATATTAATTTACAATTTATTTAAAATTTATTAAATAAAAACTTGACATATTATAAATCATTTGTTATACTACATAGTGTAATATACTTTTAGTATAATCAAAAGTACAGTTTATAAAGTATAATTAACAAGTAAAAATCGAAAACGGAGGGTTAATTTTATGTTGACCGAAAAACAATTTGAAGGCTTAAAAAAAGTAAACCTAAGCGTAGACACTGAAAAATCAAGGGATAGGATTTCAAGCGATTTTAAAGAGGCTTCCGCCGACGTTAAGAAGAGAATCACCGAATTGTCGGGATTGAACCGTGCTACGTTTTACAACGCGTTTCAAAGAGGTTCGGCTTCGCCTAAAATGGTACTGGCGATGTCACAGTTGCTTGGCGTTTCGCCCTATTACTACACCGGCGACTCGGATATTAGAGGCGAATTTGACGATGCGGTTCTGAACAGTTTTTTAGAAGATAAAAAGTTAACAGTTATCGGTAAAGCTCCCGCTAAAAAAGAGGCGTCTGCTAAAAAAGCCCCAGCTACGAGAAAACCCGCAGCAAAAAAACCTGCAGCGAAAAAGCTCGCAACCAAAAAGCCTGCAACAAGGAGAATTGCTAAAACGACTAATAAATCTGTTGAAACCCCAAAAAGAGCGCGTAAAGCAGTTTCTGCCGCGCCCGTGTTAGACATTCCCGTAGAAGTGCCGGAAGAAGTAGCTAACACCGCAAGCAACAACGAGGTTGTAATGCAGATTTCAATTGAGAAAACGCCGAAACTTGAAAAAGCGGTGGCTAATCTTGACGAGGAAACCGCGGTATTGCTTTTCCGCGCACTGATTAGAAAAGCAGATGCCAGCGATAAAGCCAAGGCGCTTTGCGACGTAATTAAAAGCTGTCTGCTTTCTTAAAATTTATAATACTATCTATATTAATCGGCGGAGGGCATAATTTGTCCGTTCGCCGATTAAAATGATGTAAGACATATTGTGCTTAACAGTCATTTATGACATGCAAGGGGATAAAAATGAATTACTTAATAATAACTTTACAGGCAATTTTGCAGGGGATTACGGAGTTTTTGCCTGTTTCGAGTTCGGGTCATTTATCGGTTTTCGGGCATTTCGTGGGTGCCGGAGAGGAGAATCTTTTGGTAATTGTCATATTGCACCTCGGTACGCTCATGGCGGTTTTTATAGCGTTTCGGGAAGTAATTTTTGGAATGTTCAAGGAATTCTTTTTGACTATCCGCGATATTTTTACCGGAAACTTTAAATGGAACGGCATGAACGATAACCGAAAAATGCTGTTCATGACAATAATTGCAACGCTGTTATTAGTGCCGCCTTATGTGTTCATAAAGGATTTCTTCACTTCGCTTGAGGGCGACGGCGATATTATATTTGAGGGTTGCGCCTTTATATTTACATCGATTTTGCTGTTTTTATCCGACGCCTGTGTCAAAGGTTTCAAAACCGGAAAAGACATGAAAGTTACCGACGCCGTTACAGTCGGCTTATTTCAGTGTGTGGCGCTTTTCCCCGGGGTGTCTCGCTCGGGCTCGACCATAACCGCAGGGTTATTGTGCGGTTTTTCAAGGCAGACTGCCGTGACTTTTTCATTTATTTTGGGGATACCGGCTATTTTGGGCGGCGGATTGCTTGAGTTAAGAAACGCGTTTCAGTCAGGTTTGGAGGTTAATTACCTTGAGCTTTTGTTAGGTTTCATCGTTGCGGCGGTAGTTGGATTTTTCGCAATCAAGTTAGTAAAACTGTTGGTCAAAAAAGAAAAATTCAAAATCTTCGGGATTTACACAGCTATTTTAGGGGTTCTTTGTATAGTCTGGGGGGTTCTTGAAAATTTGAATTTGGGCATTATATTGTTTTAGAAGTTACAAATAAATCGGTGTGGCAATTCATATTACTGAGCAAGAGGTACATATATGGTCGGTTTTACGGAAATAATGAAAAGGAATTTTATCTCAAGCCTTAATATGTTGAAAAAAATAATTGATAATTGCCCTGATGATTTATGGATAGCAATAAACGGTGGGTTTCCGTTTTGGCAACAAATATATCATGTGTTGGAGAGTGTGGATTATTGGTTTAGAGAAGAATACCGTTGTGTATATGACGATGAAACGCCGAAAGTATGGAAATCAAATAAAAATGTTACCCCCGAACTTGACGGGAATGTAAGGATTTTCAGCGATATTCTCAATAAGGATGAACTGCGGCGGTATCTTAATTGTATATATGAGAAAACCGATAAGTTTTTTAATAATCTCGATGATTATAAACTTAAACAGCCAATAGCCGAAAGCAATTACGATTTTACTTGTCTTGATGTTATAAATATGCAAATTCGTCATGTGATGTACCATGTAGGATATTGTATTTGCATATTAAGAAACCATATCGGTATAGATATTGAGTGGGTATCTCATAACGAGCGTTAATATCGACTGAATAAGTATTTTGTTTATTATAAATTTAATGTTTTTAAAACGAGGAAAATGAAAATGTCACCTGTAAGAAAAACAAAAAAACAAACTCAAAGCGCCGCCGGAGCGCTGGAGCGGGAAAACAGAAGACGCAAGTTGTGGTCGCTGTTACTTTTTTCGCTTGGAATTTTGCTGATTGTTTTTTCGTTTGTCGGGGACGTTGACGCCGAGGAAAAAAACGGGGCGGATTACATAAACATGTTTCTGCGTGGAATGTTCGGTTTCGCTGTGTTTTTTGTAGGACCCATTTTGATTTATATTTCGGTTATGCTCTCAAAAAGCAAAGGCAGACGCTCGGTTGGCTCAAAGTTAATTCTGCTTGGCTTTATGATTTTGTTAATCAGCGCGGGTATTCAGATTCTTTTTGTGGGGGATGTCGTATTAGGCGAGCTTTACAAAAACGGCATAGAGCTTCGCGGGGGCGGGGTTGCAGGCGCTTTGCTTGCCTATCCTTTGATGCTGTTCGGTCGGGTGACGGCAAGTATACTTGTAATTCTTATAGTCTTTGTTGTTGTAATGCTTGCGTCAAATATAACTTTACATGAGTTTTTACGTTTAATTGCAACGCCGTTCAGGAAACTTTGGGGTACCGTAAAAGCCAAAAGTAAGGAATACCGCGAGGACAGCGAGCATTTGCGTATGCTCCATGAGGAAAACTTAAAGCTTGAAACTGCCGTTTCTGAAAAAGAGCCGGTTAAAGCAAAGCAAAGCCGGGAAGACAAGGCAATTGAAAAAAGACTGAAGTTTGCGTCCATTAAAGCCGCTACAGATTCGGTTCACAAGTCGGACGCTCTTCCCATGCCGATTTTTGACAATGTGGAAAGACCTGAAACCTCGCCTTCAGATATTCATACAGAATATCAAAACGAACTTAATTCTTACATAAACAGCGAACAGTCGCCGCATGAACAAGACATGCAAGTCGAATCAGCCGAGGTAGAAAAAGAAGATTCCGGCAACGCCGTTTTGGAAGCGATTGAGGATTATGTAAAAGAGGGGGAGGAACAGGCGGCGCAAAATCAAAAGAACAGTCAGAGCCTTGATTTTTCCAAAGCCGAAGCTGTAACGGGCGAAAATATAAGGGAAAGCAACGAAAATTCAGGATTATTTTTGCCCAAAGAGCCGCAGTACTTACTCCCGCCGGTAACGCTTTTAAACCAGCCCGAAGCCTCAAAAAGCAAAGGCGATGTAGAAGCCGAGCTTGAACAAAATTCCAATACCCTGGTTGAAACGCTGAAAAGCTTCGGGGTTCAGACAAAAATCGTCGGAGTTTGCAGAGGTCCGTCGGTGACACGATATGAATTACAGCCTGCGGCAGGGGTAAAAATTTCTAAAATAACAGGCTTGATTGACGACATCGCGCTTAATTTAGCCACTGCGGGAGTTAGAATCGAAGCGCCTATTCCCAATAAAGCCGCCGTCGGAATTGAAGTTCCCAACCGCACTACCGATACGGTACATGTTCGCTCGCTGATTGACAGCTCTGCTTACAGAGGTAACGATTCTAATTTATCGGCGGTTATAGGAATGGACATTTCGGGGGAAATTATAGTGTGCGACATAGCAAAAATGCCGCACATCCTTATCGCGGGAACTACAGGCTCGGGAAAATCTGTCTGTGTGAATTCTATAATCATGAGCATATTATTTCGCGCTACGCCCGACGACGTTCGTTTTGTCATGATTGACCCCAAAGCGGTGGAGTTCATGATTTATAACGGCATACCTCATCTGCTGATTCCGGTTGTAACCGACCCTAAGAAAGCGGCGGGTGCGCTTGGTTGGGCGGTTACCGAAATGCTGAATCGTTATAAAAGCTTTGCCGAATACGGCGTGCGAGATTTAAGCGGGTATAATTCCCTCTGCGCGGGTGACCCTGAGCTTGTAAAAATGCCGCAGATTGTCATTTTCATAGACGAGCTTGCCGATTTGATGATGGTGGCGCCCGGCGATGTTGAAAGCGGGATATGCCGTTTGGCGCAAATGGGACGCGCGGCGGGCATACACCTTGTAATCGCTACGCAAAGACCGTCGGTTGACGTTATAACAGGTATAATCAAGGCGAACATTCCAAGTCGAATCGCTTTAAAAGTAGCCTCACAGGTTGACAGCCGTACCATTATAGATTCGGCGGGTGCGGACAAGTTGCTCGGTAAGGGCGACATGCTTTTCTTCCCTGTGGGCGCGCCTAAACCCGTGCGGGTACAGGGTTGCTGGGTTTCGGAAAAGGAAGTCGAGCGGACTGCCGAATTCATTAAGAAATCATTCGTGCTTGACTACGACGAAAGCGTAATTGAGGAAATAGAATCACAAGCCGAGCTTGTGGGCATGAGCAAGTCGGACAAAGAGAAAGCGGCAAATTCCAACAACGGTGATTTGGACTTATCCGATGACAAGCTTGACGAAGCCATTGAAGCGGTGATTGAAGCCGGGCAGGCAAGTACTTCTTATCTGCAAAGAAGGCTGAAATTAGGCTACGGACGCGCCGCAAGACTGATTGATATAATGGAGCAGATGGGGGTCGTGGGAACCTTTGAGGGCAGTAAGCCGAGACAGGTTATTATGTCTAAACAGGAGTGGTATGAGAGGAAGATTAACAAGGGGGATTAAATGAACAACCAAAATTTTCTCCCCGTAACAAAACAAGACCTGCTTGACAGAAATATTGAAAAGTTGGATTTTATCTGCCTTACCGGTGACGCCTACGTTGACCATCCCTCGTTCGGCGTCGCCGTAGTTTCACGTATGCTGGAAAGCGCGGGGTTTTCCGTGGGGATAATTCCGCAACCTGTCAGCGACGACGATTATAGCCGCCTCGGAAAGCCGAGATATGCTTTCATGGTCACCGGCGGGAATATCGACAGCATGGTGTCAAATTACACTGTTTCGGGGAAAAAGCGTCACAACGACGCCTACAGTGCAGGTGCAAAAGGCGGTAGACGCCCAGACCGCGCCGTTAATGTTTATTGCGGGAATTTAAAAAGGCTTTTCCCCGACAGTCAAATTGTTATAGGCGGACTCGAAGCATCGTTACGTCGTTTCGCGCATTATGACTATTGGAGCGATTCGGTAATGCCGTCGGTTTTAATCGGTAGCGGGGCGGATTTACTGATTTACGGAATGGCGGAGCTGACCTTGGTTCAGCTTGCCGAGCGAATGAGAAACGGCGATAAATGCTCTGAAATCCGCGATTTACGCGGAACTTGCTATTTAACCGAGCCGTCGTCAATCCCGCTTTTTGTTAAAAGTGCGGCGCAATGCGACAACTTTGAAATCGTGCGGGAAAACAAAGAGGCTTATGCAAAATCCTGTAAAATTCAATATAACGAGCAGGACGAAATTAACGGTAAAACGATTATACAGCGTCACGGAAATCAGATGTTAGTCCAGAACCCGCCGCAGAGAAGTCTTACAGAGGAGGAAATGGACAGGGTTTACGCACTGCCTTATGCAAGGGCGTTTCACCCTGTTTATGAGAAAGACGGCGGAGTACCGGCTATAGAAGAAGTGGAATTCTCTATAACTCACAACAGGGGTTGTTTCGGATTCTGCAATTTTTGTTCAATCGCGCTCCATCAGGGACGCAGAATTCAAACAAGAAGTGAGGAATCTGTAATAAACGAAGCCAAAGAGCTGACAAAAAAGCTTAATTTCAAGGGCTATATCCACGATGTTGGAGGACCTACGGCAAATTTCAGAAAGCCCTCCTGCGGGAAACAGCAAAAAAGTGGCGTTTGTAAAGGCAAACGCTGTCTTTCCTGCGGTAATCTTGAAGTAAGTCACAAAGAATATCTTGGACTCTTGCGGAAATTGCGGAATATTAAAGGCGTAAAAAAAGTCTTTATACGCTCCGGAATTCGCTTTGATTATGTGAATAAGGACAAAAATCTTGAATTCTTGCGGGAATTGGTTGAGCATCATACAAGCGGGCAACTGAAGGTCGCGCCGGAGCATAGCGTTCCCGCTGTACTGTCTTTAATGGGTAAGCCGTCAATTGAGGAATATGAAAAGTTCGCAAAAAGCTTTAACGCTGAAACCCAAAGGTGCAAAAAGGAGCAGTATTTAGTTCCTTACCTGATGTCCTCCCACCCCGGTTCAACACTCAAAAACGCTGTAGAATTAGCGGTTTATCTGAAAAAGAATAATATAAGACCGGAGCAGGTGCAGGACTTTTATCCTACGCCGGGGACAATTTCGACTGCTATGTTTTATACGGGCTTAAACCCTCTTACGGGAGAAAAAGTCTATGTTCCGAAAAGCCCAGAAGAAAAACAAATGCAGAGGGCTTTATTGCAGTATTACAAGCCGGAGAACAAGGAAATTATAAAAAAAGTCCTGTTAAAAATCAATCGTCGCGATTTAATCGGCATCGGCGCAAACTGCCTTATTTTTGAAAAAAATAAGAACAGCCAAAGCGGAGGGAGAAATGAAAAGAGAAACAACAAAAGCTTTAAAAACTCTAAGGAAAAGTACGGGAAATAAGCTTGGTCTTGTTATATTGGCAACTGTAATTGCCGTTTCTTTAGCTTTTACGCTACTTGATAAATGGGGCGGGATTTACGATACGTTGGGGTTAAGCGGGGCGGGCTTGAATAACGCTTTCGGCGGGCAACGTTCGGGCGAGGGCGTTTCGGTTCATTTTATTGATGTGGGGCAGGGCGACTGCGCTTTAATCATCACGCCTGAAAACAGTGTACTGATTGACAGCGGGGAGCGGGATTATTACAGCACCGTGGTCAATTATATAAGAGCGCGGGGTGTGGGAAAGCTTGATTATATTATTGCCACCCACCCTCATTCCGACCATATCGGTGGTATCGGCAATATTATTGACGAGCTTGGGGCGGACATGATTATCATGCCTGAAATACCCGAAGAATTAACCCCGACCACAAGCGGTTACATTCGTATGCTTGACAGCATTTATAATAACAGTGTTGAGGCAATTTACGCAAAACCCGGCATGAAATTTGATTTGGGAAACTCGCAAATGGAAATAATTGCGCCTGTGGGAAATTATGACAACCTTAACGATTATTCAGTTGTAATGAGATTTACTTATGAGAACCATTCATTTCTTTTTACGGGAGACATTGAAGCCGCCGTTGAAAGCGATATTGTTGATAGTGGCGATATAACCGCCGAGGTACTCTCGGTTTCACACCACGGAAGCCGCACGTCAAGTACTGCAAAGTTCCTGAACGCCGTGGGCGGCAATTACGCAGTTATAAGCGTAGGTTCGCCGAATTCTTATAATCACCCCGACGACAGGGTTTTGAACCGTCTGCTTGACAGAAACTACGAAATACTTCGCACTGATTTGCACGGGAATATTGTCTTTGACTGCGGGGGAGAGGCGCTTGAAGTTTATGTGCAAAAAGGAGGGCAAGCGGCGTGATGATTATAGACAGGTTTGAGGGGGAATTCGCGGTGGTTGAAGACGGCGAAAAACTTCTCCGAATATCAAAAACCCTCTTTCCCGAAACGGCGAAAGAGGGCGATGTTATAATCAAGGATGGTGAAACTTACCGCGTTGATTTTGAAAAAACGGCGGAACGCCGTCAAGAGGTTTTGGCGAAATTGAGGAAACTTGGGCTATAGAGGCTTTCGTCGGTTATTTTTTATATTTCCTTAGTATTCAACACAACCTCAGCGTAAATTGCTGCCACAATTCCGTAAAGTTCCGGCGGAATCATCGCCCCGCTGTTGAGCATTACAAGGAGGGCGGCGGTGCTGTCGTCTCTGTAAATCGGCACACCGTTGTCGTCGGCGATATTGACTATTTTTTGTGCCAGCTCGCCTAACCCCGAAGCTACTACCACGGGCGCAAAGTTTAATTCGGGGTTATATTTCAGCGCGACGGCGGCTTTTTGCCCGTAATTAGGTTTACGCTTTGACATTGAAACCGGTCCTCCTTTCGAGAATATCAGGGAAAATCTGGGTCAAATCATGCGGCTTTACAAGCGGACCGGTTCTGATTTCTTTGGTGACGTAACCCGTTTGGGCTATAATTTTGCCGACCTTTCCAAGCAGAGCGCCGGTTCTTTCGGCGAAACTTTCGGGGTAGAAGAACGAAAGATTGACGTCCTTGCCATTGGCGTACAAGTCGATTTCGAAACGTCCCGCCGCCTCCACCTCAAAGGTCAAAAACAAATGATATTTGCAATTTCCGCCGCTTGCCCTCGCGGAAGCGTTGCCCTCGTCGCTGTCCACCCAAAGCTCCCCGAAAGATTTCAGACCGTCCACGTCAAGGGGAATGATATAATGCGCCAGAGGCGTAAAAACCCCGGGAGCGTTAATAAGGCTTTGTAAAAGATTTGAGGCGTTATAATTATGGATGGTTTTTATCGCGGCGTGGTCAATATTTTTTTCTACAAACTCGATTAATTGTTTTAGGGTGGATTCTTTGGCGGCATCGGCGGGATTCTGATTAGGCGCTTGTTCCGTCCTTTCGAGAGGGGTAAAATCGCCTTTTTCAGCCATGCCACTTATAATTTCTGATAAATGTTCGTAAAAAACCTGCCTTTCGGGAACGTCGGGCATATTACGCAAAATGTCATTGAGGTATTCAATGAGCCTGCTCATATCGCCTATATTTGACATTTCTTCTTCAAGCATCGGCATCATTTGAGGATTCCATAATAAAAGACCGAGCATTTTTTTAATGGCGTCGGCGCCGCCTTCTTTACCGAGCAAAAAACTTTTCAGCGGTATACCCAGAGCCTCCATATCAAAGTTTATGTTTTCCGGACTTTCTTCGGAAACTCTGCCGAAATATTCCGCGATGCTTTCCCGTCCTATATGGCTTGAATCGGCGCTGAACAATTGATTTTGGACATTTTCAGAATTGGCAGACGCATAAGGTAATCCCGTTTCCTTATAAGTCTGATAAGCCTCGGCGGCTTCCCGCGCTCCGGCACTGCCTAAAAGCTTTTGCGCCAATTTTTCAAACGCGTCTGTCAGTTCCTCGCGCATCATATACCCCGGAACTTGTGTAAGAAGCTGGGAGAAATATTCGTTCAAAACCGCCTTATTGGCGTTATAACGGGATAAATTATGCACTATAAGCGGAATCAGCACCTGAATCCGCTCGTTATTGAGCAGACTGTCCGAAACGCTGTGAGTAATAAAAATCGTTTCGTTTTTAAGTTGCTCGAAATTCGCTGCGGCGTCAGGGCTTGCCCAGCGCTCTGAAAGGGTTTGCAAATCTTGCGAAAGCGCCTTGTTCGGGGAAAAATAATGAGACAGGAACTTCATGTTAGAAGAAAGCGCGTCGAGTATTTCCTGACGGTTATTGGCGAAATTTATTGCTTTAAGCATATTGCCGATTGCGGTTTTCAAGTCTTCATTGCTCTGCTTGCCTGTTCCCGCGAGAATTCTTAAAAGGTCATAAAATTTATCATTACCGAATAAAGTGGTGTTTTTTTCCTGAGACATAATTTCCGAAACCAATCCTTCGGGTTTCAGAAAAATCGACTTCATAAGTTGGTCAAGTTCGCCGTGAAGCTCGGTGTAGCCGTTAGATTTGGCAATGGCTAAAAGGTCGCTGTTTATGATTTGTTTAAGGGATTCCACCGCCATAGTCGGGTCTTTTGTAAGCTTGACCGACATGGGCAGAAAATCTTTTTGCCCCAAAAGCGCGCCCTGCTTGCCGCCGCCGTCGCGCTCGGAAACCGAAGTTGATTCAAGCGGGTTTGTAAGCTGAATTATATCAAACTGTTCGCCGCCGCTGCTTGACTGTCTTCCCGCTAAGGTATTCTGAGAATAGCCTTTATTGGCTATAGGGTTGGAAATTTGCGGAATAGCAGGCATAACCTTATCCTCTTAAAATTAAAAGTCGGTAAAATTCCGGAGTTTTCTGTAATTTTCATTACTTCTCATACCATTTTAACATATTTTTTTATATTTAGCAAACTTTTTTATTGAAAAAACACAGAAAATTTAAAGAAGTTCATAATTTATTAACAATATCGCCGATAATTTATGGTATAATTATCGAAGTATTGTGGCGAAATATTAAATCACAAGGTTTGGGTTGCGGTTTAATATTGCGTCGTAACATAAAAAAAGAGGAGAAATCCCGATTTAAAAAAGCTTTTTAAAGGCTTGATTTTAAACGAAAGGATAAAGGGTAAAAAATATGTCTAAGGTTGAGTCCGGCATGGAGTCTATGATTGACATGTATATCTTTGAAACCAATACTTTGCTTGAGCAGCTTGATGAAATCCTGCTCAGGACGGAAGAGGCGCAGACATTTACAGATGAGGATATAAACGAGATTTTCCGCATAATGCACACTGTAAAAGGTTCTTCCGCGATGATGGGATTCGATGATTTGCAGTTGCTTTCGCACAGAGGCGAGGAATTGTTCTTCATCATAAGGGAAAACCCCGGAAAGCTTGAGGATGTGAGCTTTGTTTACGACTTAGTTTTCCGCATGTCCGATTTGTTTAAGGCGGAAATCGAGCTTATACAATCGGACGACGAATATGTCGCCACCGACTTTTCAGAGGTTTTGGAAGACTTGGAAAAAGGCGCCGCAATGCTGACCAATGAAACCAACAGCGCGGTTCAAGCCGCCGCCAATGCCGCCGTAGAGCAGGATGCTACCGCTGATTGGGGCGATGATGTAATCACGGTGCGGATTTTCTTTCAGGAAGGCTGTAAGATGGAAAATCTGCGCTCTTTCCTCTTACTTAATAAAATCCGAGAGGAAGCCGACGTAAAAGATTTTTACCCTAAGGACATAGAAAACGACCCTAACGCCAGCGATGCAATCATTGAGGAAGGGTTTTCAGTTACATTTCAGTCAGACCATCATGAGTCGGTACTTAAACTTATAGAAAGCGCAATCAACGTGGAATCTTATGAAATTATAACCAAAGCTGACGCGTCGAAAGCCGCAGTGCCGGCGGAAGACTCAGCGGCATCGGCAGAAATTGCGTCCCAAGCCGCTCCCGAAACGGTTGCCGCGGTTGTATCTGCGCCGGCGGTTTCAGCCGCTGATGAGGCTTCGGAAAAGAAAGCCAAGATTCCCGTTCCTGATACCGCGATTGCTCCCGCTACGCCCACAGCCAACACCAATCAGGCGGCACAGCAGCTTAACGCCGGTAAGCAGAGCATAATAAGCGTAAACTTAGCCAAGCTTGACCAACTTCATGATATAGTCGGTGAAATCATCACCACAGAATCTATGGTTATATCCAATCCCGAGCTTGAGGGACTCAAGCTTGAAAGTTTCTTGAAATCGGCGCGTGAGCTTAAAAAGCTTACCGATGAGCTTCAGGATACGGTTATGTCCATCAGAATGGTGCCTTTGGCAGGTCCGTTCCAGAAGATGAACAGAATTGTCCGCGATATGAAAATGAAACTCGGAAAAGACGCCGAGCTTAAAATCGAGGGCGAAAACACCGAGGTGGATAAGACTATAGTTGACAGCCTTAATGACCCGCTCATGCACCTTGTCCGCAACTGCATGGACCACGGAATTGAGAACAGCATTGAGGAAAGGCTGGAGAGAGGGAAATCTGCTAAAGCCACCATTTCATTAAACGCCGTAAGTTCATCGGGGGAGGTTGTTATAACTGTAAGCGATGACGGCGGGGGAATAGATACCGAAAAGGTTTTGAAAAAAGCCGAGATGAACGGATTGCTTATTAAACCCGCGAGTGAGTATTCGGAGCGTGAAATCCAAAACATGATTTTACTTCCGGGTTTCTCCACCAACGACATCGTGACCGAATTTAGCGGACGTGGCGTCGGAATGGATGTGGTGCGCGATAATATAGAAAAATGCGGCGGAACCCTTACGGTTGACAGCAAGACGGGATTCGGAACTACTTTCACAATTAAGATTCCGCTGACACTGGCTATAATTCAGGGAATGGAAGTAAAGGTGCACGATACGGTGTTTGCGATTCCTATTTCCACAATCAGGCAAAGTTTCAAGGTGCAAACCAATGAAATAATAAAAGACACCCAGCGCGGCGAAATGATAATGATTAGGGGCGAGTGTTATCCCATTATGCGTCTGCACGAAAAATTCTCCATACCGAGCGAGGTTATTGAATTTGAGGATGGGATTCTTCTTTTGGTAGAAACTGACGGAAAAGGCGTCTGCCTTTTTGCCGACAGGCTGATTGGAGAACAGCAGGTGGTGGTTAAGCCTTTCCCGCCGTATCTCAGCAGATACAACATAAAAGCGGCAGGCTTGTCCGGCTGTACAATCATGGGCGACGGAAGCATTTCGTTAATTATAGACGTGGCTAATTTAATAGAGGCTTATTAAATCTAAGGAATAGTTATTAGTAATTATTCATTGATATTAGGAGGTAGCAATAGTGTCAAACGCAAGTTCGCTGTTTGCGCAAAGCGCAAAATCCGACAAATCCGCAAGGGTTGAAAAGGAAGAGGAAATTACCAAGGCGCTGACCTTTGCAATTGGAGCGCAAGTCTATGGTATTGAAATACCATATGTTGTAGAAATTTTAGGTGTTCCTAAAATCACGGTAGTGCCTTGCGCTGAGGTACCGTATTTCATTAAAGGGATTATCAATGTCCGAAGTAAGGTAGTTCCTGTTGTAAATATGCGCTCCTGTTTCGGCAAGGAGGAAATCGAATACAATGAGAAAACCTGCACCATCATCGTTTCTATGAACGATATAACCGTGGGGTTGATTGTTGACGAGGTTTTGGAAGTGCTTTCTGTAACGCAGAAAAATATAGCTAAAACGCCTGACTTAAATAACGTTAATGAAAACAAATTCATTGAATATATCTTGGAGATGCACGACGGAATAAAGCTGATTCTCGATATTAAAAAGATTATATTCGACCACGATATGATGATGAGATTGGAGTAATATTATGGCAATGAAAATGGACGACGCCGATTTTAAACGCTTGACTTCTTTTATGTTGACAAAATACGGCATAAACCTTACCCAAAAGCGGACGCTTATTGAGGGGAGACTGAGCAATACTATAATTCAACGCGGATTTAAGGATTTCAAAGGTTTTCTTGATATGATTTTCGCCGACAAAAGCGGCACTGAAATGATTAACCTGCTTAACAAATTAACTACTAATCACACTTTCTTTTTAAGGGAGCAGGAGCATTACGATTTTATGCGTGATGTGGCTTTTCCGCACCTTGAAAAAACTAAGAAAGATTATAAAGTATCAATTTGGAGTGCGGCATGTTCAAGCGGCGAAGAGCCGTACACCAACGTAATGGCAATGCTTGAATATTTCGGCAGTAAGCCTGTTAAGTGGAATATAGAGGTACAGGCGACCGATATTTCAATGCGTGCGATGACTAAGGCAAAGGAAGCGATTTATCATAAGGATTCCATGAAAAACCTGCCCGATACCTGGAAACGCAAGTATTTCACACCGCAGGAAAACGATTGCTTTAAGGTTTCGCCCGATGTTACAAGGCGGGTAACTTTCAGAACCTTTAATCTTATGGACCCGATACCTTTTAAGGCATACCCTTATGATATAATTTTTTGCAGAAACGTCATGATTTATTTTGAGCATGATACTAAAATAGCGGTTGTAAAGCGGCTTTATGACGTATTAGCACCGGGTGGCTATTTGTTCATCGGTCACGCCGAAAGCATAACCCGCGATGCTACACAATATCAATTTATTAAACCGGCGATTTACCGTAAGCCTTTACCCGGAGAAATTAAATAAATCGGTAAAAATACTTCTGTAAAGTATTAGGAGAAATAATGGCGAAAAAAATCAGATTACTTATTGTTGACGACTCCATAATTTTCAGAACCATGCTTTCCAAGGAAATGGGTAATTTTGACGAAATAGAGGTTATAGGGACGGCGGGCGACGCGTTTGAGGCTAAAGAGAAAATTATATGCTTAAAGCCGGACGTAGTAACCCTTGACGTTGAGATGCCTAAAATGAACGGCATTGATTTTTTGGGCAGGATTTTGCCTGAACATCCTGTTCCCGTTGTTGTGGTTACTTCGTCTCCGGTAAGCGCGTTTGACGCTATATCGGCTGGAGCGGTCGAGTATATAAAAAAGCCGACCTACGCTGAAACCGCTGCTTTCATTGCCGAACTTGGGAAAAAGGTTATAATTGCCTCTAACGCGAGGGTCAGAAGGATTTCAGCTGCGTCGCTTAAAACCGCTATGCCTCTTGAAAGCATACTCAGCGGAGTGGGTAGCAAGGAAAAAATTATCGCTATAGGGGCGTCTACAGGCGGAACAGAGGCGCTTGCGAGCGTACTTGAGAACCTGCCTAAAGCAACGCCGGGCATAATCGTGGTTCAGCACATGCCTGCGGGATTCACCAAAATGTACGCTGACAGGCTTAATCGTATATGCAACATGCAAGCCCGCGAAGCGGTGGACGGCGACCGTGTAGTGCCGGGATTAATCCTTATCGCGGCGGGGGAGTATCATCTTCGTCTGCTTAGGGATTCCCGAGGGTATTATATATCGAGCAAGCGTGGGGAAAAAGTTACCGGACATTGTCCGTCGGTTGACGTTATGTTTGACAGCGTGGCGGACACGGCAAAAGCTAACGCGATTGGGGCAATACTCACCGGAATGGGTGCGGACGGCGCTAAGGGACTGCTCAAAATGAAGAATGCCGGAGCGTTTACAATCGGGCAGGATAAGGAAACCTGCGTGGTTTACGGTATGCCTATGGTGGCGTATAATATAGGCGCGGTTAAAAGACAGGCGCCGCTACAGGCGATTTCAAAGATTATTTTGGATAATTTGAAATAATGTTGAAAAAACATAACGCCGGCGGGTTGCTCCCGCCGGTTTTTATGTGTAATTTCCCCTGACTTTGAAATTTTATTATTGATATGCGGATAATTTCAATTCTGTTCATGACCTCTTCTCCTGTCATTGTTCCTGCATTAGACATATCACACACCCCTGATTATATTTATATATTTAGGGGATTCAAGCAAAAGGGCGGCTTCCCGCCGCCCTTACATTTTACATTTTAGAAAAGACAATACCAAAGTTGAGATAAAGCATCACCTAAGTTTTTCAAATTTGAGATCAGTGCTACTTTTACTGTTGCAAAAATAAATATAGCCGAAAGCACCAACGATATTTTATATGCTTTTGAAATATCTTTGCCGTCTTGTGCTCTGTCTTTTAATTTTGTAATAATCGTTACAGCTGAAACAATTACAGCTGTCAGCAAAGCGGCTATTATAATAAGCCATAGAGCAAACGTAACCCACGCCTTTGGTTTAACAGTAAACGGTTCTGTAGAAGCAACCTCTCGAGATAACCCCATACTGTTGCCGGCTGTACCACCGCCTATTCGTATATATTTGCCTTCGCCGGTTCCGGTTACATTTTCAAGCGTAATCGTTCTCTTATTTGTATTCTCATCACCCGAAACGGATATTTCGGCACTAAAACCAACGCAGGCTATGTCTTCGCTTACTAAGTTAATTTGAGCTACATCTCCGGTATAGGTTATTTCATATGTAACGGTGCCACCTTCTCTTACAACCCCCGAAGAAGTTCTCACAACATCGGTCGTAATACTCTGATCAGCTGCGACTGTCACGCTTAACGAAAAGAGCATCACCGCCGTGATTAAAAGAGTCAAAAGTTTTTTTGCTTTCATTTTGTATTTCCTCCAAAATTTTGTTAATACGCGCACGAAACGCGTTGTTGTGTAAGGACGACCCTTGCGGTCGCCCGCCGAAAAACGTTTTTCGCCGTTATTCGCGGGCGGACGCAAGATTTCGACACTCACATCTTTTATTATACCATCTTTGTGTAACTTTGTATATTGGCATTATATATATATATATATATATATATATATATATATATAATTTGTGCAAATTGTACAGATTTGAGTTACGTCGCAGTCGCTTATACATATTGCACTTGCCTATAGTATTTGCTTTAGTTTGTATGTTGTTGTTCTGCATAAAAAAAGAAAAAGAAAAAACACGTTATAAATATTTCACGCATTTCAAGGAGGTATTTTAATTACAATGGAAAAAATCAAAATTACAGCAATCGTAGGTTCTCTGCGGCGGGACTCCTATAATCGTCAGTTAGCGACAGAAGCCAAACGTCTTGTCGGTGAACAGGCGGAATTTGAGTTGCTGGATTATAGTGACTTGCCGCTTATGAATCAGGACATTGAGTATCCCGCACCGGACGCCGTTAGGCGCGTGCGCGAGATTGTTCAATCAGCCGACGGGGTATGGTTTTTTACTCCCGAATATAATCATTTTTTCCCCGGCGTACTTAAAAATCTGATAGACTGGCTGTCGAGACCCATAAGTGAAAGTCAGCCGCAGGTACTTGATAATAAACCGGCGGCGGTCAGCGGTATTACGGTTGGTATGTCGGGAACCGGAATAGCGCAGGACTATTTAGTTTCTCTTATCAGTTTTCTCAATATGAGGGTGATGAACCGCCCCCGCCTGACAATACCGAACGCCATACAGCAAACAGACGACAGCGGACGGCTTGCGCTTATGGCAAGCGCGCCTTTTTTGGAAAAACAGGCGCGGGAGTTTATTAATTTCATAAAGAGCAATAGATGCTGAGTATTTTTGCACGCGACATTTAATGCCAAACCCTTTTCCATTATGTTTTAACTTGAAATTCATCTTTTTTTATGCTATAATCTATAATATAGAACAACACAGACAGACAAAAAGCGATTTTTTGCGATAGAAAGGATTTTACATACATGAAATCAAACGAAAAAATTCAAACTATGCCGGCGCTTCCAATGCGCGGGTTAGTGATTTTTCCCGGAATGGTATTGCATTTTGACGTGGGAAGGGATAAGTCAATCCACGCCCTCAAAACAGCCGCCGCCGGAAACAGGAAAATTTTCTTAGTGGCGCAAAGGGATTCGTCGGTTTCCGACCCCTTGTTCGACGAAATTTATAAAATGGGCGTAATAGCTGAAATAAGACAGATTCTCCGCACGCCCGACAATACCACGCGGGTGCTGGTGGAGGGGTTGACCAAGGCGAGAGCTGTTAAATTCAAGGAAACCGAGCCGTTTATCGAATGTGAGGTAGTCCCGATTGAAACACTGCGAAGTTCTGTTCCTGCTGATGAAGCTACCGCGCTCTTGCGGGTTTTGACCGACGTTTTCAGGGATTACTGCTCATTAGCGCCTAAAATGCCCTCTGAATTATATGAAAGCATAATCACCGAGAAGAATTTAGCCCATTTGTTTGATAAAATAGTCTTTAATATCTACCTAAAGGTCGAGGATAAGCAGCGGTTGCTTGAAACAGGCAGTCTTAAAAGGCGTATAGAATTGCTGATAGCGATACTTGAAAATGAAGCCGACGTTATGGAGCTTGAAATAGACATACACGAGCGGGTCAGGGATTCTCTCGATAAAAATCAGCGGGAGTATTATCTGCGGGAGCAGATGCGGATTCTGTCCAAGCAGTTGGGGCAGGGCGATGATTTGCAGGACGAAGCCGTTGAATACATAGAAAAAATAGAAAAAATCGGCTTTGAGTCTGATATTGAGGAAAAATTAGTCAAAGAAGCCGAAAGACTTTTAAAGCTTTCGGTTCACTCCCAGGAAGCGGGGGTTATCCGTACCTATCTTGACACAATTTTGGATATGCCGTGGAAAAAGCTTACCAAGGATAAAAGCGATATTGAAAAGGCTCGGACACAGCTTGATAAAGACCATTACGGGCTTAAAAAGGTTAAAGAACGCATTTTGGAGTTAATCGCCGTCCATGCGCTCAACCCTGATTTAAAAGGGCAAATTATATGCCTTGTAGGTCCTCCCGGCGTGGGTAAAACCTCGGTAGGCAGGTCTATAGCGCGGGCGCTCGGCAGGAAGTACGCCCGTATTTCCCTTGGCGGGGTGCGTGATGAGGCTGAAATACGCGGACACCGCAAAACCTATATCGGGGCTATGCCGGGCAGAATCGCCGCCGCAATTAAGCAGGCAAAATCTATGAATCCGCTGATTCTCCTTGACGAAATTGATAAACTCGGCAGTGATTATAAGGGCGACCCGTCCTCGGCTATGCTGGAGGTTTTGGACGTGGAGCAGAATTCTAACTTTATCGACCATTATTTTGAAATACCAATAGATTTAAGCCGCGTGCTTTTCGTAACTACGGCGAACACCACCGACACCATTCCTGCGCCGCTTTTGGACAGAATGGAGGTTATAGAACTCGGCAGTTATACCCGTGAGGAAAAATTCAGCATTGCCAAAAAGCATCTGATTCCAAAACAGCTTAAAAAGCACGGCGAAAAGCCCGCGATTCTTAAAATCCGCGACGGGGCAATATATTCGGTTATTGATTTTTATACCCGCGAGGCGGGAGTGCGTAAATTGGAGCAAAGAGTAGCGGCAATCTGCCGTAAAGCGGCGAAGACGCTTGTTTCAGGTGAGAAAAGCGTAATTGTCACTGAAAAGAACCTCTCGGACTTCTTAGGAGTAAAAAAATACACCCCTGATATTTTGTCAAAACAAGACGAAGTCGGAACTGTCAACGGCTTGGCGTGGACGTCGGTGGGCGGCGTGATTATGCCGCTTGAAGTTGCGGTTATGGAGGGGACGGGCAAAATCGAAATTACCGGTTCTCTCGGCGAGGTAATGACGGAATCGTCTAAAATCGCCGTAAGTCTTGTGAGGGTTTTGTCGCCGCGTTACGGAATTGACCCTGATTTTTATAAAAACAAAGACCTGCATATTCACGCGCCTGAAGGGGCTGTTCCCAAAGACGGACCTTCGGCGGGAATAACCATGACGACGGCTTTAGTTTCGGCGCTGTCGGGAATTGCAGTAAGGCGCGACGTGGCAATGACGGGGGAAATCACCCTACACGGCAAGGTTTTGCCTATAGGCGGACTTAAAGAAAAAACCATGGCGGCTTATAAGGCGGGAATAAAAACCGTTGTAATACCGTCTGAAAACCAACCCGATATAGAAGAGCTTGACGAAGCGGTTAAAGCTACGCTGAAGTTCATTATTGCCGAGGACATAAATACGGTTTTGGAAACCGCGCTTGTTAAAACCAACATTGCGCCTTATGTCAAAAAACCCTCGAAAATAGATGAAGCTCCGCTGAACCTTTCGGAAAAAATTCCGGAGGAAAAGGGCGATGATAACGGAAAATCGGTGATTAAGCAATAATTAAAAGAGGCGGGGAGTAGCGCAAATGCGCCACTCCCCGCCTTGTTGTCCTGCTGTTTTAATTCTGTAGAATCCCATTGGTGACATAAAGTGGTTTTTCGTCAGTCCTTAAGTTAATACTTCTGCTTATTCTTACCGTCAATGGTTATCATATAGTCGCCTCTATCACGGTAGAAAATCCAATCTCCGGCAACAGCATCTAAATTTAAAAAGCCGTATTCACTTTTAAATAATTCCTTTTTCCCCGTGCCGTCAACTTTGACTTTGCAAAGTTCACCTTTGTTATCATAATAAATCCAACCATCGGCAACAAATATGTCACCACCTGAAAGCACGAGTACTGAATTACCGTTTATTGTAAAATTATGGTCTATGCCTTTTCTGTGACCGTTAAGTCCTGTTCTTTTTATGCTGCCTCCGGCAAGATAATAAATATTTTCCCCATCCACAACTGCATGTTGCGTAACAATATTTTCATCATCTAAGTTCTTCAAAAATGTTTTTTTAGTTCCGTCCACGGTTATTTTACAAAGCAGATACTTTCTGCTACCGTCATCTTCGCTAAAATAAATCCACCCGTCGGTTACGTTTATATTGCTGAGAGTCCCCCCCTTGTGAAGCTGTTTTTTGCCTGTACCGTCGAGTTTAGCTTTAAATAAAGTTTTGTCGGCGGCGGCATAGTAATAAATCCAATCGTCCACTATGCTTACATACATAATGTTGGATTTTGAATCTATTATTTTCTTTTTTTCACCACCGCTTGTGTTCATTCTGAAAATGCCCATTTCGCCGCGATTAGTGTTGCCGGTATAATAGATATAACCATCTATAATGTTTAAATTAGCCCCATAGTCATCGCTGATTTTGGTTTTCCCCGTGCCGTTGGGTTTCATTTTGAAAACACCTGCATAAGTGCTGTAATAAACCATTTCGCCGTCAAAAACGGCTTGGGTTGATCCCTTTGAGTTATTGCTTGTAGTATTTCCGCGCTTTTCGGGTGCTTCCGTCACCGTCACTTTCGCGATTGCAGTCACATTATTATATGTAGTTACCGTAATTTCACAATTACCCTCGCTCACGCCCGTCACAACGCCGTTTTTGTCCACTGTAGCGATTTTAGTGTCGGAGCTTTTGTAGGTGTTGTTTCTGCTTACCGAGCCTTTGTTGAATTGCAATCTGATTTGTGCGGTACTGCCCCTTGGAACGCTCACGTTGTCTGCACGGATTGCCGTAGGTGCGTTTCTGACTGTTAAGGTTACATCTCTTGAAACGCCGCCAACAGTAGCCCTGATTGTCGCCGACCCCTCTTTAAGCGCGGAAATCCTGCCCGAGCTGTTTACCGTAGCGACCGAAGTGTCGCTTGAACGCCAAGAAATTGCGCCTGTGGAGTTGGTTCTTGTCGCGATCGTGAATGTTTCCCCAACGCCCAAAGATAAAGACGATACGTTGAGTTGCAAGGTGGTTGAGGATTCCGCCGCTACAACGGGGAAGACGAACATCGTCGCCGCGAGCGAAATCACCAGAAGTAAGCTTAGAATCTTTTTCATGAATTTTTCTCCTTTGTGAGTAAAATAATATTGAACATAAAAAATGCGTAATATTATTTTATCATGTTTTTTCCGAAAGTCAATGGACAATCGTCAATTTTTTTATGGAATATCGTAAATCGTGTAGAATTTCAACTCGCTTTTTTGTATAAAATTACCCGATATATATATATATATATATATCGGGTAATTTTATTTAATTTGCACAAAGGTTGGTCACGAAATGGTTACACGAAGAAAAACAAGCAGGACGATTTTGTTTTTGTTGTTTATTTTATGACGGTGAATTCTGCCTGATTGCCAAAACCTTGGTGATAAAATTATCCCCAACCTCTTTTACCACAAAGCGTATGTCCTTATAATCGGTATAAACCGGCAAATCGGCGTCCTCCGGAATATAGCCGAGCAAATCAGTCACAAAGCCCGCAACGGTGTCGTATTCGTGGTCTTCGGGTAGCTCATGCCCGAAAAGCTCCAAAACCTCTTCAGGGTCGGTTTCGCCGTCTACCTCGTATTTTTCCTTGCCGATAGGGGTGATTTCGTCGTCTTCCTCGTCGTATTCGTCCTCTATATCGCCCATAACCGCCTCGATTAAATCCTCAAGGGTTAAAATCCCCGCCGTTCCTCCGTATTCGTCCACCACCACCGCCATGCCTGTTTTTTTTGCGGTAAGCTCTTTAAAAGCACTTCGGCAACCGCAGGATTCGGGAATAAAAACAAGGTCGCCCCGCAAAAAGTCTTTTATGTTGAAACTGAGGTGTTTGTCGCCGCCGACAAGACAGAGCAAGTCCTTTACAATGATTAGCCCTGTGATATTGTCGATATTGCCCTCATAGACAGGAATTCGGGAAAATCCCTTATCAAGCGCAATGTGAATAATGTCGTCAAGCCCTGTTCCCGCCTCTACGCCGACTATGTTTACGCGGTGGGTCATAACATCGCCCGCGTTCATGTCGTCAAACTCGAACACGTTACTTATCATTTCAGCTGATTCTTCCTCAATCGCGCCGCTTTCCTCCCCCGCGTCAACCATTGAGAGAATATAATCTTCCGTGACCTTGCCGTAGCCTTCCCCCAGCGCCTTTTTTAAAAGGGCGGTTAAAAGTTTGTTTAGACCGATAAGGGGAGAGAGCAGGATTTTGGCTGTTTTTCGTTTTGGCGCGGATTTTTCTGATTGTCGCCCGTCGGGTTCCATAATAATAAAGTCCTTTCTTTTATGTGAGATAATGCTTATTATCTGATGTGCATTTATTGTGGTAGGGGCAAACCTTATATTTGCCCCTAAAACTCAATCCCGAAAAACCTCATGGCGTTATGATTGCATATTTCCACAATCTCGTCGGTGGTGCATTTTTTTATTTGCGCGATTTTCTGCGCCGTATACCACGCCATGCCGCTGTCACAGCGTTTTCCGCGAAAGGGCGGGGGCGCAAGGTAAGGGCAGTCGGTTTCAAGTAATAAGAGGTCAAGCGGTGTATTCTTGCAGGCGTCAACCGCCTTTTCGGTCTTTTTGTTAAAGGCAATCGCCCCCGTAAAGCTTATATAAACGCCCGTTTCGGCGAGTTCACGCGCCTGCATCCCGTCGCCTGAAAAGCAGTGACAGACGAATTTTACGCCTTTGATGGTATATTCCCGCAGAATTTGGGCGGTATCGGGAAAAGCCTCTCTCGAATGTATAATTACGGGCAGATTTAATTTTAACGCCAAATCAAGTTGCTCGCGAAAAATCTTTTTCTGCAGATTCTTGTCATACTCGCGGCAATATTCCAAGCCGATTTCTCCGATTGCCTTGACTTTTTCGGATTCGGCAAGCTTTTCAAGTATATTCAAATAGTCGTTCGGCAGATTTTCAACGTCCTGCGGGTGTATGCCGACGGCGGCGTAGGCATTAGGGTATTTTTCGGCAAGCCTCAGGGCTTTTTCACTGCGTTCAAGGGTGCAGCCCGCCGCTATAAAGCCTGCGACGTGATTATTAAGCAGACGGGTTATAAGCTCATCACGGTCATTGTTATAAGCGTCGTCGTCGTAGTGGGTATGGGTGTCAAATAGTTTCATTTTGGTAAAATCCTTTTAAAACCGGTTGCTTTTCGTTAAGCGGCGATTTAAGCCTTACATTTTTTAGAAACTTAATTATATTATAATTATAGAATAATTTTCAGATTTTGTAAAGTAAAAAAAAGTAAAATATTGACTTTTTTACTTTAATGTGTTAATATTAATTCGGAATATGAAAATTGCGGGGGCGTTATTACGTTATGAATAAAAAAATACAGGAAGAAAATTTGGACTTTCTCTTTCAAGCTATTCTCAAGCTTGAAAGCGTTGAGGAATGTTACGCTTTTTTTGAGGATGTCTGCACGTTTCAGGAGCTTAGAGCTATATCGCAAAGGTTAAAGGTCGCAAAATTATTGACCGAAAAACACGTTTATAATAATATAGTTGAAAAAACAGGGGCAAGCACCGCCACCATAAGCCGCGTCAACCGCGCCTTAAACTTCGGAAACGACGGTTATAAGCTTGTTTTAGAGCGGTTAGAGCAATATGACGGCGCGTTTACCGAATGAGCTATAGTCATTACGCAAATTTAGCGGCTTTTTATGACAGGTTGCAGGAAGCCGATTATGAAAAAATCGGGGCGTATTATCACAAGCTTCTCAAAGAAAATAACGCCGACAAGGGAATTCTCTTAGACTTAGCTTGCGGAACGGGTATGCTTGCTCGGTATTTTGCCGCACTTAATTACGATGTAATAGGTTCGGACGTTTCCCCCGAAATGCTGTCTGAAGCGGTCAAAAAGCCCTGTAATAACATACAATATCTTTGTCAGGATATGACAAGGCTTAACCTTTACGGCACAATAGACTGCTGTATCTGCGCCTTAGACGGCATAAATCATCTGCCCGGCATAAAGGCGGCAGAGAAAGCTTTTTCTCGCATTTCGCTTTTTATGAATAAGGGCGGTGTACTGATTTTCGATGTCAATACCTTATATAAGCATAAAGAAATCCTTTCGGGAAATACTTTTGTTTATGATTTGACGGGGTCGGCGGACTTGGGCGGTATTTACTGCGTCTGGCAGAATTCTGTCTTTGCCCGGGACAATGACGGTAGGGTTGATATGACGTTGGATATTTTTGAGCGTGAGGAACGCGGCGGAAATAACTGGCGCAGGTCTACCGAAAATATAACTGAGCGGGCTTATCCGCTTTCGGTAATTGAGAAAACCCTGAAAAGCGCGGGATTCGGGAAAATACATGTCTACGACTGGCTTTCGGTTCACCCCGCAGATGAAATGAGCGAAAAGGCGGTTTTCACGGCGGTTAAGTTGTAACAGTGCAGAAAATTTATATTTTGTGAGGTTGTAATTTTACCGCAGAATGTAGGGGCATAGCAAAATAAGAATTTTCTACCGTACAGCAATATATTTTTATATATCATTAATTTAAATTTTTAGAAATTGAGGTATTTTATGAACCGAAGATGTTGTGTAATTTTAGCGGCGGGCGACGGAAAACGCATGAATTCGGCTAATCCCAAAGTACTCATGCAGGTGCTGTTTGAGCCTATGTTGGGCTGGGTTTTGGATTCAGTCAAGCAGGCGGGAATAGACGACGGGCAGGTGGGGGTTATAACCGGAAGCAGCGCCGACAAGGTCGCGGAATTCCTTGCGAAAAAGGGCGCGTACCGTACATTCTTGCAAGCAGAACGCAAAGGCACCGGCCACGCCGTCATGCAGGCGGAAACAATGTTGCGGGAGGTTTCCGAAGTCGGCGGCGACGTGCTTGTACTGTGCGGAGATGCGCCGTTTATGGACGCTAAGACTATTCAGGACGCTTATGAAGTCCATAAGGAGCGGGACAGCGATGTTACGGTAATCACCGCAAACGTTAGTCCTGCGGGAAATTACGGCAGAATCAAGCGTGACAAAAATACCGCCCTGCTTGATTCTATTGTTGAGATGAAGGATTGCAGTCCCGAAGAGCTTAAAATAACCGAGGTCAACAGCGGCGCTTATTGGTTTAAGTCGGAGAAGCTTTTGTGGGCGCTTCCGCAACTTGGCGACAACAATAAAAGTGGGGAATTTTACCTCACCGACACGGTTGAATTATTAAAGAAAAAAGCCTCTACTTACATGGCGGACGACAGCATAATAGTTTTGGGGGCTAATGACCGCAGACAGCTTCGCGTACTGAACGATATGATGACCGAGGTTATAAACAGTCGTCATTATATCGCGGGCGTTGACATAATAGGGCATAATGTAATTATAGGCAAGGACGTAAAAATTGCGCGGGATACGGTTTTAATGCCTAACACGATTATAAGGGGACAGACCGAAATAGGAAGCGGTTGTGTAATAGGTCCCGATACCCAAATTAATAATTGCAAAATAGGCAACAATGTAAAATTGAACTGCGTTCAGGCGTTTGATTCCGAGGTGGGCGATAATGTAAAGGCGGGACCTTTTGTGCATATACGCCCCGGCACTGTTTTGCACGATAACGTGAAAATCGGCGACTTTGTAGAGGTGAAAAATTCCGAAATAGGCGAGGGTACGGCGCTTGCACATTTAACTTATATAGGCGACAGCGATGTGGGCAAAAACGTAAATTTCGGTTGCGGCACTGTTACTGCGAATTATGACGGATTGGAGAAATACCGTACAAAAATAGGCGACAACGCCTTTATAGGTTGTAACACAAACCTTATAGCCCCTGTGGAAATCGGCGACAACGCGACTACCGCAGCAGGTTCTACAATAGCCGAAAATGTTCCGCCGGGCGCGCTGGCGATTGAACGTGGGCAGGTTAATATAAAAGAAAATTGGTACAAGAATGAATTGAGGAAAAATAAAAAATAGGAGCGGCGTTTGGGTGCGCGTAATAAAAAATATGAGGTAAAAATAAATGAACATTCACGGCAGGGACATGAAAATTTTCACCGCTAACGCCAATCCGGCGCTTGCAAGGGATATAGCCGCCATATTAGGTTTACCGCTCGGCGATTCCGAGGTTGGGACTTTCAGCGACGGAGAAATCGCGGTAAATATAAACGAGAGCGTCAGAGGGCTTGATGTTTTCGTGTTGCAGTCAACTTCCGCTCCGGTCAACAATAACCTTATGGAACTGCTTATAATGATTGACGCTTTAAAAAGAGCCAGCGCCGGCAGAATAACGGCTGTAGTGCCTTATTTCGGATATGCGCGACAGGACAGAAAGTCAAAGGCGCGAGACCCTATTTCGGCGCGGCTGGTGGCAGATTTGTTTATCGCGGCGGGCGCTGACAGAATACTTACGATGGACTTGCACTCCCCGCAGATTCAGGGGTTCTTCGGGATTCCTGTGGACGACCTGCAGGGAATGTCGATTTTAGCGCCGTACATCAGAGAGCGGTTCAAGCATGAGCTTGACCATACAATCAGCGTTTCCCCTGACTTAGGCTCGGTTACGAGGGCGCGGAACTTCTCCCATAAAGTAGGCACGGGGCTTGCCATTATAGACAAGCGCAGGCAAAGAGCCAATGTCAGCGAAATCATGAACATAATCGGCGATGTAAAAGACAAAACCGTTATAATTGTAGACGACATGATAGACACGGCGGGAACGCTCTGTAACGCCGCCGCCGCTGTAATTGAAATAGGCGGGGCTAAAGAAGTTTACGCCGCTGCCACTCACGGCGTACTTTCGGGCGACGCCGTTGACAGAATCGAAAAATCTTACCTGAAAGAAGTGCTTTTACTCAACACCATTAACATACCGCAAGAAAAAAGAACGCCGAAGTTGCGGGTTTTACCAGTTTCGGGAGTTTTTTCGCAGGCGATTGAGCGGATATATACCGATAAGCCGATTTCGCCGTTGTTTAGTTGAGTTTGAAATATTTAAATCAAAATTTTATTAAATTCTTGTATCCACACAATAAAAACCATGTACTACAGTTTTCCTGCACACACCAAAAAAACACAGGGGACGCGCCTCTGCGCGTCCCGATTTATTAATTTTCAGCTAATTCCGCTAAACGAAACATCGTCTAAAAATACGTATTGATACGGAATCCCGGGCGTAGTACCCGCAAATTCTATACGCGCTTCGACAGCGCCTGCGGGCGCTCGTGCGGTTATTCTCCGGTAATAATTGAATACGCTCTCTACTGTGGGAAGACTTCCCGCTCTGATAAATATTTCTGTCGCTAAAATTTCCTCCCCTTCAAATGTTATGAAAGTCACCGTTGCGGTAAGCGTGGCGGCGGAAACGTTGGTGCGGGCAGAAAACGAGAATTGATAAAAACAATCGGCGCTTATCGGAACAACCTGCGACAAAACCGCGTTTTTAATTCCGGCTGAAAAATCTCCGCTAAGTACGCTTTCGGGTACTTCAATACGGAACACTCCGCTGGTTACGCCGTTACCGGTACGACTCCAACCTGCTGGGGTATTTGCGGCAATCCAGGATTCAAATCCGCCGTTCAGTATTAATTCTCCTTCGGAGGGACAGCAGCACCCGGGTTCTCCCGGCGGTCCCGGTGGTCCCTGAAGCCCACGGGGTCCGGGAGGTCCCGGCGGACAACAGCAGCAGTTACATTCGTTAATGCAGCCGCAGCAATCGCATGGATTGTTAATGTTATGGTTCATTGTTAGTGTAATCCTCCTTACTTATACTAATAGCCTATTATATTAAATTATGTCGAAATTTGTTACAATTAAACACGCGGGGAAATTCCCCCGTAAGAAGGGCTGTCCACAATGCAAACAGAAAACACAGAAACCTGCATTTTAACCCCAAAGCCTCAGATAAGCTCATATAAAACCGTCTGCGCCAAGCTGGGGTTTATTATGTGCGTTTATTTTATTTGCAGAATCATAGCGGGATATACCATGTTTTTGATTTACGGGCTTACTGATGAAATAGGTGTTACGGCGGCTTATATATCGCGTACGGTTATACAGGTCATGTTGGTTTATATGGTTCCGATGCTTGTTACGGCAATACTTTTTAAAAGTTTTGATTATTACGCGGGGAAGCTCGGCTCGCTTTATAAAAAACCGGTGCGGGTTGCCCGTGCCCTCGGAAATTTTCCGGCTATGTACGGTCTCGGGCAAGGCGTGAATTTTCTGACAATGCTTGCCTTTTGGGCTATTAGCTCCATTACTCAGAGGTTAGTCGGAGAAACAGGGATTGAAGAATTTTTTGAGCCTATTGCGGTGGAAACGCCGCCAAACCTTATCGGGGCGCTTATAATGGTATTTATGGTAGCGATAATCGCGCCGGTATTTGAGGAAATATGGGTGAGAGGAATCATTTACGACGCGCTTAAGCCCTATGGCTCAGGAATGGCTATTATTATAAGCTCGATTTTATTCGGTCTTATGCACGGAAGCATACAAATGCTGTTTTACACCACGGCGTTGGGCTTTGCTTTGGGGTATGTCCGATATGCCACCAATTCGCTTTGGGGTGTAACGGTGCTTCATATCATTTTCAACGCGGTGGCGGCGGGTGCGATGTTCTTAATGGCTTTGACCGAGTTTACGCTTGGCGAAAACAAACTTATAAACACAATATACAATACCTATTTGTTAGCCATGTTAGTTTTGGTGTTTGTCGGAATCGCCGCCTTTTTAAGAAAAATCCCTGTCATCAGAAGATATAAAATATCAAATGCCTGGAATCAAATCAGCGCGGGAAAGAAAATCGCCCTGTTTTTCACATCTGTTCCGGTGATTATGATGATTATTCTGGCAATTAACGAACATGCCGATAATCCTTTGCTTATAAAAATTGTTGAAAACACGGTGCTGTAAAAAATGGAAAATTTTGAAAATAAAAAAGAAATTAAATACGCGCTCGGTATAATCGGCGGGGTTTTCACTGCGAATATAGTCTTTATGTTTATTTTCGGTGGCATGATTGCGGGACTGATTGATTTTAACAGGCTTTTGCCTGATATTGCTTATATAATCAATATCATTTTCAGCAGTACAGTGTTTGTACTGCCTTTGGTTATTTTCGGACGTGTTTTTCACGGAATAAAAGCGCCGCAAAGCGGCTCGGGAAATCGGCGAAGTTTAGGGCTTTTATTAATCTTTTTTGCTTTTTGTATGGACTATTTCGCAGCGGCAACAGGCGCGATTATAACCCAAGTTATTTTTGAAATTGCAGGCGGCGGATTCCCTGATATATTTGAAACCATTATGCCGCGAACGCCCCCTCAAGCCATAGCGTTTATAATCTTTACGGTTATTATAGCGCCTGTTTCAGAAGAGCTTATTTTCAGAAAATACCTGCTTAACCGGCTCAGAAGCTTAGGGGATTTTTACGCGGTATTTGTGACGGCGCTCCTTTTCGGTCTGTGGCACATGAACTCGGCACAGTTCCTTTACGCATTTTTAGGCGGACTTTCTCTCGGATATATCGCGATATGGACAAACGGCGTAAAAATACCGCTCATTATCCATATTATTTATAACGGTATTGAATGTCTGCGCTTTTGGGGATTTGAGGAATATGATTTCGCGAATGTTATACTGTTTTACGGGCTTTTTATTTTAGGCGCGGCGGCATGTATATTTTTCGCGGTAAAGGGTTATTTCAAGCTCCAAAACTGCCGCCCTGAAATCTCCGCTAAAACTAAAATAACCATAACGTTTTTAAATCCGGTGATGTTAATCAGTATATTGCTGTTCATATATCTGACCATTACATGATGATTGTAATGATGAAAAAGTATTGACATATCCGCAATAATATGATATTATATATAAAGTTATTACCCAAATATGTTTAAGAAAGGGTTATTTAAAATGAAAGTAAATAAAATTTTGGCATTAATCCTGTCAATAGCGATGATTTTTTCATTGCTGACGGCTTGTGACAGCAGTACGCCGTCACAACCTACCGAGGAAATAACGCAGGGAACACCTGAGGCGACTGAATCGGAAGCTCCGGAGGAAACGCCTGATTCGCAAAACACCCAACCCGAAAGCAACGACGGGGAAGAAGCGACAGAGTATGAAGTCTTTATGGACGCATACATAAGCGATTTCAACGCAGTAATGGAAACGCTTGAAACAACGCTTGCGGAAAGAGAAATCGAAAACGAAGACGACCTCATTAATTGGCTAAGAGAGCTTGAAAGTATAAAAGATGAGGTTACGCGCTTGTCAAACAACTTAGCAACCATTGCTAATGATGTTCCCGAGGAATATGTTGAGGCACATACGGTGATTGTCGAGGCGACAACTGTTGCCTTAGGCGCGATGGTAGAGTTTGAAAATGTCGTGATTGCCGCTATAGGCGCGGAAGTACTTGCTATCATTATCGCTTTTGATGAGATTGACGAAGCGACGATTACCCTTATTATGGAGAGCGAGGAAGCTATAATAGCCGGTATCATCGGCGCAAAAATCAGAATTGAGGTTTCGCGCACCTTATGGACACAAGCGGTTGAATATTATAACTAACTTAATTTAAAAAAACTCTCGGGCTTTTTAAAAGCCCGAGAGTTTTTTATGTTTTGTTAAATTTTATCGTTTTTCTCGCAAGGGAACTCAAACCAAAACGTACTTCCTTTTCCCACCGTGCTGTCAACCCCAAAAGCGTAGCCGTGAATTTCCATAACGCCTTTTACAATAGACAAGCCCAGTCCGGTTCCTACCGATGTGCGCTTGTGGAACTGGGATTTCGCCGCTTTATAATATCGCTCCCAGATATAAGGGATTTCCTCCTTGGCAATTCCGCTACCGGTGTCCCCGACCTCAAAGCGCCCGACACCGTCTTTTTTTACAAAAAGCCTTACAAAGACTTTTTTGTCTTCTCCGGTGTAGTTGACGGCGTTATTTGTAAGATTATATATTACCTGCTCTATTTTGGGTAAATCGGCTTTTATGAATATATCTTTTGTAATTTCGGTAATAAAATTTATGCCTAAATCGTTCGACAGGTAGCCGAAACGCTCTATAAGAACGTTCAAATGCTGTGAGAAATTAAATACAGCGAGTTCTTTCTTAGCCACGCCGCTTTGAATTTTAGAAAGGTCAAGCATATCCACAACCAGACCGTTTAACCTGTCGGCTTCGTCGATTATTACTTTTACGTGCTTTTCCCGCTTTTCGGGATTATCTCCCGAAAGGTCGCGAATCATTTCGGCATAAGCCTTAATCATGGTCAGCGGGGTTTTCAGGTCGTGAGAAACATTTGCCAACAGGTCTTTTCGCAGGTTCTCGGTTTTGGCGATTTCGCGGGAGGCTTTATTAAGGTTGTCGGCTAAGGTTTTTATTTCAGCGTAATCAACCTTGCGTGTTTTCATATCAAATTCGCCCTTGGCAAGTTTTCCCGCACTGCGGGAAATTTTTATTATGGGGTTGGAAATTCCTGCCACCACAAAAGCCGATAAAATAAAAGCGACTAAAAATATTACGCAGGAAGAAAGAAAAAACTGGCTTTTTAAAATATTCTGCGTGTTTTCGAGGGGTTGCAGGAAATTGAAAATCACGATATAACCTTTGATGTCGTTGGCAGAACCGACAAGCGTCGCGTAACGCAACATCTGCCGACCGTCAATGTCGATTATTTCGGTCACGGTATGATTGCGGCTGTGAAGTACGTCGTTGAAAAGCTTGTTTTCCCCTTGTTGCCCGAAAGCTACGTGGCGGAACATATTTTCAGGGTCAGCACTGTATGTAAAAAGCGAGCCTCTTACGTATTTATTAACCACTATCCACATTTCATGTTCCTGGGACAGGCGTTGGGTTTCATAGATTAAACTTTCGCTGTCCCAGTATTTTTTTAACACATTTGCAGTACCGGTGGTTTCCTGCGTTTTTATGAACGTGTAGAAAGTAGGTAGCAAAAGTACCTGATTCACATACAGGAAAGCGAGAATGATTGTAGTAAATCCGATAAATAAAAACCAGACTCTGAAACGCATACTATGTAAAAATTTAAACATGAAATATGGTTCTCCTTGGAAATGATTCGCGAATATCGGTTGCGGTGGCTTATGGGTTAAACCTCAAACTTATATCCCATACCGCGAAGGGTTACAATAAACTTTCTGTAATCGCCAAGGTTGTTACGGAGCATTTTTATATGGGTGTCAATCGTTCTGTCGTCGCCGAAAAAGTCATAGCCCCAAACCGCCTCCAAAAGCTTATTGCGGGAGAGGGCGATGTTTTTGTTTCTGACAAGGTAAAAAAGCAAATCGTATTCTTTGGGCGTAAGGTTTACTTTTACTCCGTCTGTTTTCACGTCGCGGGCAGTGAAGTTGATTTCAAGTCCCTCAAAAGTAACGGTATCGTTTTGCAACCCTTGAGAATTATTACGTTTTATGATAGCGTTTATGCGTGCTAAAATTTCTTTCGGGGAGAAAGGTTTTACTACATAATCGTCCGCACCTATTTCAAATCCGAAAAGCTTATCATATTCCTCGCCCCGCGCCGAAAGCATAAGCACCGGCGTTGAGCTGAATTTTCGGATTTCCTTACAGGCGGAAAAACCGTCAAGGCGCGGCATCATAATATCCATGATTATTATGTCGAAACTGTTGTTTTTAACTAACTCAACCGCCTGCATACCATCAACCGCTTCGGTTACCTCATGACCCTCAAATTCGGCATATTCGCGCAGTACCTCGCGGATTTTCTGTTCGTCGTCGGCAATCAGAATTTTGTACATGGTGAGTACTCCTTTTTAAAATTAGATTTATTATTAATTGGCAGGGCAGGGAATTCTTAAAACTTTTTTTAGCTGAACCTTTACATTATCTAAATTGCTGTCGCTTAAAATCGGTATCATTTTATTTATTTCATTAACGGGCAAATCCCACCATTTAAGTTTCAGCATAATATCAATGAGTTCATCATCAAACCGCTTTCTTATTATTTTTGCAGGATTACCCGCTACAATACTATATGGCTTAATATCGCTACCAACTACGCTGTTTGCACCTATTATTACTCCATCGCCAATATTAACCCCGGGAAGAATAGTTACGTTTTGTCCAATCCAAACATCATTTCCGATAACCGTATCACCTTTCAGCGGCATTTTTTCAAGCGGCGGAATCGACTGCTCCCATCCCTCAAAAATATAAAACGGAAATGTTGAAACGGCGTTCATCTGATGATTAGCGCCATTCATAATAAACTCAACGCCTTTGGCAATCTGACAGAATTTTCCGATGATTAATTTATCCCCGTAAAAATCATAATGATGCGTAACATGGCTTTCAAAATCAGTATCACTGAAATATGTGAAATCACCGACGATTATATTCTTGTTTTTTAATGCAGGTTTCACATAAATAACCGTATCAATATTGGGTATCGGGTGAATAATATTCGGATTAGGGCACACATCTCTTTCCATAAATACCTCATTGATTATATAAATTATATTACCAACCTAACGGTTTCGATATATCTCGCCTCTAAAAAAATTGTCCGGTTAAGACAAAGCCTTACCGAACTAAAATCCCCTGTTTGCGGAAATCAAATGAAATTAAGAAAGTGTTGGGAGAGGAAATTATGATTAATAATTAATTAATCAACATTAAAATTATAGCTCGTATTTATGAAAATCATGTGAAGATTATATCATTTTTCAATGAATTGATTTAGGTAACGTCTTACGTAGCTTGTGTTTTGAGTGATGAATTCAGTATGCCCCGATTTAAAAATTACGTCCTCATCACCGCTTTTAGAATAAAGCGGAAGGGTTATGCGCGCTTTATAGGTACTGCCTTCCCGCTCGTTGAAAACCTTACCGCCTATATTAAGTACAATCCTCTCTACAATCGGTAAGCCGATTCCGAGTCTTATATTTTCAGAAGCGGGCGGCTGATTGGTATCGACCTCGTTGGTAACGCTCATTGTCGCGTTGTCGCCGTCGAAATACACATTTACGTCGATTTTACTGTCTGAATTTGAAAAAAGCAGGGCGTTTTGAATCAGGTTCAGGAAAACAACCGTGAAAACCCTGTTGGGAATTTTTACCATGCGGTCGCGTTCCTTTGAGCTTAAAGTTATAACCGTGCGACCGAGTAGTTTATTGCATTTTTGGATTAACTCTTCAATGGTTTTGAAAATTTCAATTTTACTGTCGCTTTCGGTATAGGAAAATGTGTTGAAATAATAATTCAAATTAGTGCTTAATGCTAATAAATCGAAAGCCGCGCCGGCTTGGTTTTTGTAATTAACCAGCAAAGCCTTATCGCTTTTAACCAAAGGGTTTTGGGCGCATTGGTCGGCAAGGAACTGAATAGCGTGGATTTTATCGTTAATGCCTGAAAGATAATTTTTCAGTATTTCTGAAATTTCCGACTTTGAAGCAAGCTCGGAAACAGTTTCCTTATCATAAGCCTCGCAGATATAATAGGTTTCGCCACCACTCAGGATAAATTTTGTTATGCTGACGGGTATTTTAGATTTTTCCGAGCCGAGGGATATGATTAGCTCCTTTTTGTCGTAGAAATCCTCTTTGCAGGGGAAGTTGATTTTTTTCCATGAGCTGAAAAAGCCGTCCTTATCCCAGATTATCTTAAAATCCGCGTCTAAAATAGCTGAACGGCGCCCCCTTTTCTCCAAAAAACTTTTTAAATTATCGAAAGTCATAATTATTTTTACCTCCTGTTATTTTTTACGAATACCGCACGGCAGCAGAACAGCCGCCTTATGGATTTTTAATATAATTTATAAATTTCGGGTGGGCTTTGAAAATAAACCAAACGGCAAAACCTGTAAGCAAGCCGCTGATGATTCCCCCCGCGACCAAAGCGGGAAGATATACCAAAACGCTTTTGCTTTGCATGAGCAGAGCCGCTGTCGTAATCTGCCCTAAATTATGCGTTAGCGCACCCGTTACGCTGACGATTGGAATAACTGAGTAAGATGAATCGTTCAGGATTTTTTTAATAACCGCCATGACCAAAAGCGCCGAAACGCCCCCCGTAAAGCTGTAAATAAGGCTCATGCCCTGTCCGGTTATAAAAGCGGCAAGCAAAGTCCTTGTGAGAAAAACCATAAATACATCGCGGACTTTCCAGTTTTCGCCCAAGAACAGCAGAAATAAGGTGATAATATTCGCAAATCCCGGCTTTATTCCCGGAGGAAATGGCATAGGAATGAATGATTCTAAAATAAAAATCGTCAGCGCAACCACCGAAAACAACGCCATAAAGGAAAGCTTTTTCACGTTAATCCCCATAAATTCACCTTACAACCGCGTCGAGGTCGTCGTTATCTTTATCAGCGCTTATAACACGGATTTCAAGCCTGTTTGGCAGGCAAATTATAGGGAGATTACGATTATTAATTGAAATATGACCGCTGTTAGCGCAAATTTTATCGGGACAGTCCGAATCTTTGTCAACCCAAATTTCACCGTTTTTTATGCGTATTACGTTAATCCCGTCTTCGGGTGTTCCGATGGAAAAGGTTTCGCGCAGGTCATGGTCGGAAATATCCACGGTTCGGATAAGTGAGCGGTTTTTGTAAATAGCGACGATTGTACTGTCGGTTGTCGCGTTACTTATCATAAACCATGATATTAACGACGTAACCAACATCACGGCTATAACGCAGTATAAAATAATATTACGCTTACTTAATGATTTCAATGTCCAATCCCTCCGAATGAACAAAATTCATATCTTCATCTATAAGAATATAACCGATTTCGGGTATATTTGCGGCAATTTCGGTTGCTTTTTCTGCCCCCATAACGAAAAACGCTGTGGAGAGCGCGTCTGCCGTCATGGAATTCTCGGTAATGACTGTAGCGGAAATAATGCCGCTCCCGGCGGGATAACCCGTATTCCTGTCAAAGATATGGTGATAGTTTTTACCCTCATAGGTAAAATAACGCTCATAATCGCCTGAAGTTACTACGGAAGTTTCTGAAACGCGCAATTTAGCGCAAATTTCTGCCGGATTAAGCGGGTCGGTTAATCCTATAACCCAAGGGTTACCCTGGTTTTCATCGCTGTTTCCGAAAAACGCTATATCCCCCCCTAAATCAAGAAGGGCGCTTTTAATGTTATTTTCATGTAAAACCCGTTTCATCTCGTTGGCGGCGTAGCCTTTGGCGATTGCGCCGAGGTCAAGTTTTAAGCCCTGTTTCAAAAAGCGTACTGAGCGATTTTCTTCATTTAAAACAAGCTCCTCAAAACCGCTGTTTTCCAAAGCCTCTGCGATTTCATCAGCGGCGGGAATACTGTTCGCATCCCTCGTATATTCCGGAATCGCCATGATAATGTCTGCCGAATTTCCTATATTCCATAATTCAATAAGCGAACCCAAGGTAATATCAAACGCGCCGCCTGTAAGTTCCGAGTAGAAAAGTCCTGATTTCAGCAGGGAAAATAATTCTTCCGAAACGGTAATATCGCTTAAAAAAGCGTTTTGGTTGACATAAAACAATTCGCTTTCGGGCATTTTCGCACTTGCGACTCTCTCGATTTCAGAAAGTCGCTCGAAAGCTTTGTCAAGCGCGTGGTTTGCCGACGTTTCGTCAGCCTGCATTACTTTCACCGTGACAATCGTCCCGAGGGCGTATTCCGTGCGGGTCGTTGTATGCAAATTATGGGGATAATTTGCGGAACAGGAATTAAAAAGCAGTATTATGACGATAAAGCTCAAAAAATGTTTGATTTTCATATATTTTTAATTTTACACTAAAGTCAAATAAATTTCAAGTAAATTATGTATAAAAAGCTGAAAAGTTTATTTTTTCATAAAAAAATCCTTACTCCGTTTGCAAAAACCTTAATTTTGTGATATACTATGTAGGTATATTTATCGGAAAAGGAAAATTAAATGAGGATTATCGGCATTGACCCAGGCTACGCGATTGTGGGATACGGCGTTGTGGAGTATGTTTCAGGCAGATTTAAGCCTGTCGGTTACGGCACGGTCAGGACTAAAGCCGACCTGAGCTTTGACCTCAGACTTCTTGAAATATATTCCGATTTAGGGGACATTCTTGATGAATATAAGCCCGGATTCATGGCGTTGGAGAAAATATTCTTCACTACAAATCAAAAGACCGCAATTGACGTGGCGCAGGCAAGGGGGGTTATAACCCTCGCGGGGATTACCAGAGGAATCAAAATAGCCGAATACACTCCTTTGCAGGTAAAACAGGCGGTTACGGGCTATGGTAAGGCGGTAAAAAAGCAGATTCAGGAAATGACGGCGAGGATTTTATCACTTGATTCGATTCCCAAGCCCGATGATGCGGCAGATGCCCTTGCAGTGGCAATCTGTTGTGCACATACTAAAAATTCTTTATTATCAAAAATTTAATATACATTGAAGGCGGGTGTGTTTGGCGCACTGCGCCAAACACACCCGCCTTCATGAAGTTGCGAAAAAATATTTATTAAAATAAAAGGGAAATTATGATTTACAGCGTAAAAGGTCAGGTCATACATACAGAGCCGAATTTGGCGGTTATCGAATCGGGCGGCGTGGGATTTGCCTGCCGCACCACAGGGAATACACTTTCGGGACTTAAAACCGGGGAGGAAACGCGGCTTTTCACATATTTGCATGTTAGGGAAGACGCAGTGGAGCTTTTTGGTTTTGGCACTAACCAAGAGCTACACGCCTTTAAATTGCTTATTTCGGTTTCGGGGGTAGGTCCTAAGGCAGCGCTGTCGGTTTTATCGAATTTCTCCCCGCAAGACTTTGCGCTTTGCATAGCTTCAGGCGACAGCAAGCTTTTGACCCGCACTCCGGGAATTGGTGCGAAAATCGCCCAACGCATTGTGCTGGAGCTTAAAGATAAAATTGACGCAGCGGGGACTTTTGAGATAAACGGTGAGAACGGGCGGCAGATTTCCGCAGGTATAAAGGCGAGCGGAAGCAATGCCTCAGAAGCCGTTTCGGCGCTTGCCGTTCTCGGTTTTACGGCAGGGCAGACGGCTAAAGCGTTGGAAGGAATCGACAGGAATATGTCAACGCAGGATATGATTAAGGCGGCGTTGAAGAAGTTAAGCAGTTGAATTACAGGGTTTGGTGTTGGCACAATGCATTACTGTATTCTAAAGAATTTATAAAACAAAATATACCGGAAAAGAAAGAAAATCATGGAAAAAGAAAGACTTCAAAAATTAATAGCCGAAAGCGGGTATTGTTCCCGCCGCGCCGCCGAGGAATTTATTAAGGCGGGTGTGGTTAAAGTCAACGGTCGCAAAGCCGAAATCGGCGATAAGGCGGCAAGAAAAGATATTATAACCATTAATGACAAAAAGCTTGATTTCGCGCAGAAAAAGCGCTATATCAAGCTCTATAAGCCGCGTGGTTACACCACCTCCATGGCGGACGCCCGTGAAAAAAAGCTGATTACCGATTTATTAAAAGGGATAAACGAGCGGGTTTATCCTGCGGGGCGGCTCGATAAAGACTCCGAGGGCTTGATTTTTTTGACCAATGACGGAGATTTTGCGAATTTTATAACCCACCCAAGCGCGGAAATTAAGAAGAAATACCGCGTTACCATTCCCGCCACTGTATCTGAAGAAATAATTTCAAGATTATCGGCAGGGGTAAATATAGCTGAAAGCGGCGAGCTTGCTGAAATGACTGCGTCTTGTGAAATTAACGTTTTAGTAAGGGAAAAACCGAAAAATCCCGGACAAAAACCCCGCACAGTGCTGGAATTTGTCATAACTGAGGGGAAAAACCGCCAAATACGCAGAATGTGTAAAGCCGTAGGGCTTGATGTTTCCCGTCTAAAACGGACAAGCGTGGGCGGCGTGAAACTCGGTATGCTTAAACCGGGTGAATATGCTGATTTAAGCGAGAAAGAATTAAAAATTTTAAAACAGAAATCGTAGGGAATTACACCCCGGCATAGAGTTTATTAATACAAGGAGAAAAATTATGAGCCAAATAACCCCCGGCGTACTTCTTGAACAGCTTTTTGATGAGCAGGAATTTACAGAAATTCAAAAATACCCCGGCTCCGGCGTTGTCGCGGGTATGGGGAAAATTGCGGGCTTTTCAGTTTACGCCTACGTTCAGGACATAAACGTCAAAAGCGGCGCGGTGAATCAAAACGCCGCCGCCAAAATGAAAAAGATTTACGCTTCGGCGGTCAAATGCGGTGCGCCCGTCGTTGCGGTTTTTAATTCCAAAGGCGGCGATATAGGAGAGGGAACACAGCTTATTGACGCTTATTCCGAAATGATTGAAAACGCGGCGCGGCTTTCGGGCGTTGTTCCGCTTATTTCGGTGGTAACGGGGCAGTGTTCGGGCTTGAACGCCACGCTTGCCCGTATGTCGGATTTTGTAATTATGACCGAAAGCGCCGCCATGTTTTTCACGCCGCCTTTTATAGCGGAAGAAAGGGTTGAAAATGCGGGAAACGCGCAATTTAACGCTGAAAGCGGAGTAGCGGACGTCATCGTGAAAGATGAATTTGACGCTGTTTTAAAGGCGCGGGAAATCCTCCTGCTCTTACCGTCGAATAATCTTGAGCCTGCATTTAACAGCGGCGAACTTGAGCCGAATAATGCAGATATAACCGCAGAGCTTAAATCTACCGAGCTTCTCACCGCGCTTGCCGGCATTGACAGCTTGATTGAAATAAACGGGTGCTTTGGTTCTTCAGCAATCACTGCGCTGGGCTCTTTAAATTATTACCAAACGGTAGGATTTGTCGCTTTTGATAAACCTGAGGAAAAACTTACCTCAGCCGATGCGGCGAAAATCGCCCGTTTTGTGAATTTTTGCGACGCCTTTTCAATTCCCGTCATCACCATCATTGATAACGAGGGCTTTGAGCCGAGCCAGAAAGCCGAATCGGCGGGTTTGATTCGCGATACGGCGAAATTAGCGCAGATTTACGCCTCTGCCACTACCCCGAAAATCAGTCTGATTACGGGAAAAGCCACGGGTGCGGCGTTTATTTTGGCGGGAGGATTCAAGAGTGATTTTGTCATCGCTTATGAAAATGCGGTAGTTTCCCCCGTTCCGATAAAAACAGCCGCAACTTTTCTCGGACAGAGCCAAGATGATTATATTGAAAACCACGCAAGCGTTGAAAACGCCCTCAAAAAAGGTTATGTCGATTTGGTGATTTCGCCTTCTGAAGCAAGGAACGCGCTTATAAAGGCGGTTGACGCGGTTAGGGACAAGAGGGTTAGTGTTCCGTCAAGGAAACATATTAATTTGATTTTTTGAATGTGGTACGCAGATAATTTATTATTAGGTGAATATGTAGCGACGACCGCCCTCGGTCATTCTTATGTAGGTGTATCATATTTTAAACCTCAAGGACGGTAACAAAATGATTATTCGTAACGCCAGGCTTGACGACGCTGATGTTATCGTCATCAACGATGTGTGGATTAGCCGCGACACTTTGCTCAAAAGGATTGCCGAAAATTTCGTATATGTCGTCTTCGATGATGATAAATTTGTAGGTTGGTTAAGATACGGGTTGTTTTGGGATAACACGCCTTTTATGAATATGTTGTATTTGCTTGAACCATATAGAGGAAAAGGAATAGGAAAAAAACTGACGACTTTTTGGGAAAATGAAATGCGCGAACTTGGATATAAAATGGTCATGACCTCAACGCAGGCTGACGAAAAGGCTCAATATTTTTACAGAAAACTCGGATATACTGACAGGGGTTGTCTTGTTTTGGATAATACGCCTTTAAAACAACAGCCGTTGGAGTTATTCATGTTAAAAATTCTTTAGAGAATCAAACCACAAGGACGGAAATAAAGTTGATAGAAAAAGCAATCGGTAATTTTTCCGAAAACGCCAACAGCGAACGAATAGTTGAGCCCGAATACGCCCCTGAAGATTCGGATTTTGAGTATTCGCTCCGCCCGAAAAGGCTTAGTGAATTCATAGGACAGGAAAAATTAAAGGAAAACCTTAAAATCTTCATTGACGCGGCTAAGAACCGGGGCGAAAACTTAGACCATGTACTGCTTTACGGTCCGCCGGGGCTTGGCAAAACCTCGCTTGCCTCTATTATAGCCAACGAAATGGGGGTAAATATAAAATCCACCTCCGGTCCCGCAATTGAAAAGCCCGGCGATTTGGCGGCGTTGCTCACGAACCTGCAGGACGGCGATGTGCTTTTTATAGACGAAATCCACAGACTTTCAAGACAGGTGGAGGAAATTTTATACCCCGCTATGGAAGACTATTTTCTGGATATAATTATAGGTAAAGGACCTGCCGCCCAGTCGATTAAAATTGACTTGAAGCGTTTTACGCTTATCGGTGCGACCACAAGAGCGGGGCAGCTTACAGGACCTCTCCGCGATAGATTCGGGGTGATTATGAGATTAGAGCTTTATACTGAGGAACAGCTCTGCGATATAATTACCCGTTCGTCGGTGATTTTAGCTATTCCGACGGTTTCAGAGGGGGCAAAAGAAATCGCGGGACGTTCAAGAGGTACGCCGAGAATCGCCAACAGGCTTTTAAAACGGGTAAGGGACTTCGCGGAGGTTTTGGGTGATGGAAAAATTAACAAGGAGCTTGCCAAAATCGCACTTGACAGGCTTGAAATAGATAATTTGGGATTAGACAGCCTTGATAAGCGACTGCTTAACATGATTATCAAGGGTTACGGCGGTGGTCCTGTTGGGCTTGACACCCTTGCCTCCGCGCTTGGGGAGGAAGCTGTGACGCTTGAGGATGTATGCGAGCCTTTCCTTATGCAACTTGGTTTTATTGCCCGAACGCCAAGAGGTAGAACAGCAACGGCGCTGGCTTATAATCATCTTGGGGTTGAGCAGATGGGACAGGGGCAATTGTAGAGGGGAGATTATACTCGGTAAAGCTCACTTCCTGCACATCAATAAAAGCCCCCGAAAGGTGAAAAATATTGGAAATCATAAAAACCGAAAACCTTTATTTCGATTACGAAATCTACGATGACAAAGGCGTAGTCACCGATAAAAACACCGCCCTGCGCGATGTTAATTTAAGTGTGCAAAAAGGTGAATTTCTTGCTGTTTTAGGACATAACGGAAGCGGTAAATCCACTTTGGCAAAACACTTCAACGGTATACTTTTGCCCACAAGCGGCAAGGTTTTTGTAGGCAACATTGACGTTTCCGACGACGACAGCATTTACGAGGTGCGCCAGAGCGTCGGAATGGTTTTTCAAAACCCCGACAACCAGATTGTTGCCGCGATTGTTGAGGAAGACGTGGCTTTTGCGCTGGAGAATTTAGGAGTTCCCCCCGAAGAAATACGTCTGCGTATTGATGAGGCTATGCACCTTGTAGACATTTATAAATACAGAAAACACGCCCCTCACCGCCTTTCGGGAGGACAGAAACAGAGGGTTGCCATAGCGGGGGTAATTGCCATGCACCCGCAATGTATAGTTTTAGATGAGCCGACTGCCATGCTTGACCCGAAGGGTCGCAGGGAGGTTATGAATACAATTAAAATGCTCAACGAAAAAGGCGTTACCATAATTTTAATTACCCACTACATGGAAGAAGCGGCACAGGCAAGGCGTGTAGCGGTTATGGATAAGGGACAAATCATCATGGACGGAACGCCCAAAGAGATTTTTTCAGAGGTTGAAAAATTAAAAGAGGTAGGCTTAGACGTGCCGCAGGTAACAGAGCTTGCTTACGAGCTTCGCAAGGCGGGGATGGAACTTCCCGCCGATATATTGACGGAGGAAGAATGTTTAAAGGAGTTAATTAAAATATTAAAATGACAGCTATAGAAATAAAAGAATTGTCCTATAAATACGGCGTCGGCACTCCTTTTGAAATCAAGGCGGTTGACAGTGTTAATCTGACGATTGAAAAAGGTGAATTTATCGGGGTTATCGGGCATACAGGAAGCGGGAAATCCACCCTGATTCAGCATCTTAACGGACTTTTGAAACCGAGCGACGGCGAAATTCTGATAAATGACCGCAATATCTGGTCAAAAGAAGTCGATATAAGAAGTATAAGGTTTGAAGTCGGCTTGGTTTTCCAGTATTCGGAACATCAGCTTTTTGAAGAAACCGTGTTTAAGGATATTGCTTTCGGTCCTAAGAATATCGGCTTGTCCGAGGAAGAAGTGAAAGAGCGGGTTAATCGCGCCGCCGAATCTATGGGCGTGCATAAAAGTTGGCTTGAGCGCTCACCTTTTGACCTTTCGGGCGGGCAGAAGCGACGGGTTGCTCTTGCGGGCGTTATAGCTATGGAGCCGAATATTTTAGTTTTGGACGAACCGGCGGCAGGGCTTGACCCTTACGGAAGGGATAAGGTTTTAAGCAAAATAAAAGAATATCACCAAAGTTCGGGCATTACAATTTTGCTGGTTTCCCACTCAATGGAGGATATTGTAAAATACGCCGATAAGGTGATTGTCATGAATAAAGGCGGCTTATTTCTGTTTGAAAAAACCGACGAGGTTTTCTCCCACGCCGATGAAATCGTGAAAATCGGGCTTGACGTACCGCAAATTACCCGCCTTGCAAGACTGCTTAAAAAGAATAATATTGATATAGGGGACGACATTTATACTGTTGAAAGGGCTAAGGAGAGGGTTTTGGAGATGCTAAAGAAATGAAAAAGGTTTTGTTTTCTGTTTTTTATTTACTTTTCCCGAACATTTTAACGTCATTAGCAATACTGATAAATAATGACGCCGTAGGTGAAACTTATATTTTTTTCGCGTATCTTATAACGCTTATAGTTGTTATACTTTATTTTTGTTTTAAGCCCTGCGGCTTTAAATGGCTGTTAATCGGTTTAATAATATCACCGCTATCTTTCTTGATATATGAGTTTTTTGAAGGCGGTTGGTTTCAATATTTAGCTACGGCTCTTATTTTTATTTTTTACGCTGTGCCTTTTACGCTACTTTCATTGATAATATTTATTGTGACTTTTATTAAAAACAAACAAAAAGCTAAAAAGGAAGACTTTTAATAATTATGCTCAAAGACATCACCATAGGTCAATACTTCCCCGGCAACTCCATCATACATCGCCTTGATGCGCGGTTTAAGATTATTTTCAGTGTAATCGCCGCGACAATGCTTTTCACCGCCCAAAATTTTACGGGGCTCGGAATCGCGGCGGTTTTCATATTTATGTGCTTTGCCGTCAGCGGAATAAAGTTCAGAATGATGCTGAAAAGCCTTAAACCCATTGTGCCGTTAATTATTTTTACGGGTATTTTGAATTTGTTTTTCATAAAAGGCGAGGAAATATTATTCAGTTGGTGGTTTGTCACAATTTATGCCGAGGGGGCGAGAACCTCCGCCTTTATGATGGTGAGGATTATTACGCTGATTGTGGGAATGTCTTTGCTGACCTATACCTCATCGCCCATTATGCTGACCGATGCTATAGAAAGTCTGCTTTCGCCGCTTAAAAAATTGCGGTTCCCCGTACACGAGCTTGCTATGATGATGATGATAGCGCTCAGGTTTATACCATTGCTGATAGAAGAAACCGACAAAATCATCATGGCGCAAAAGGCGCGGGGCGCTAATATGGACGCTAAAGGCTTAATCAAAAAAGCCAAAGCGTTAGTGCCTATACTTATCCCACTGTTTATTTCGGCTTTCAAGCGGGCGAATGAGCTTGCAATGGCAATGGAATGTCGCTGTTATAAAGGTGGCGAGGGGCGTACAAGGCTCAAAAAGCTTAAAGCCTCGGTCATTGATTTTTTAGCTTTGGGGTTGATTCTGTGTGTATTCGGCTTGATTATAGCCAATAACATTGCTTTTAAGTAAAATTATGAAAAATTTAAAATTCTTTATTTCTTTCAACGGCGCTCAATACCACGGTTTTCAGCGGCAAACGAATCAGTCCACCATTCAAGGGGAAATCGAAACCGCGCTCTTTAAAATCCTCAACCAAAAAACAACGATTACAGGCTGTTCCCGCACTGACGCGGGGGTTCACGCTGAGCGTTTTTGTTTTAACGCATTTATTGAGAGCAATATCCCTGAGGAAAATTTGGCAAAAGCGCTGAATTCCCTCCTGCCTCCCGATATAGTTATATTATCCTGCGAATGTGCAGATGAGAATTTTAACGCCCGCTTTTGGTCAAAAGGCAAGGAATATGTTTATCTGATTAACAACAAAAACCGACGAGATGTGTTTTTGCAAGGGCTTGCATATCATTATCCTTATGAAATGGATTTTGAAGTAATGCGTGAAGCCGCGAGTATGTTTACGGGGGAGCATGATTTTGCGGCTTTTTGCAGGAGCGAGGGCAAAAAGGAAGTAAATTCGACCATTCGTGAAATATATTCATTTGATATAAATTCATACAACGGCTTGGTAAAATTCATCGTCCGTGGAAACGCCTTTTTGTATAATATGGTAAGAATTATGGCGGGTACGCTGATTTATGTAAATGAGGGAAAAAGAACCGTCCTTGATATAGAAGAAGCTTTCAGAACGGGTGACCGCGAAAAGGCGGGTAAAACCCTGCCGCCGCAAGGGCTGTATTTGAACAGGGTGTTTTATTAAGGCGGCGTTTAATTAGAAAATTTATATTATCGACAGGAGAACTCCTATGCTTTATAATGCCGTAAACGGAAATATAAAAATCGGAAATACAGACATGGACTTTATCTCCTTTGGAAAAGGCGATAAAAATTTGATTATGATTCCGGGTTTAGGCGATGGGCTGAAAACGGTTAAAGGTGCGGCTTTCTCCATTGCCGTAATGTATAAGTGTTTTGCGGATAGATACAAAGTATATGCTCTCAGCCGAAAAAACCACTTAGAAAAAGGCTATTCCACAAGGGATATGGCGGCGGATTATAAAACGGCAATGGAAAAGTTAGGCATTACGCAGGCTTATTTGATGGGCATTTCCCAAGGCGGTATGATTGCACAATATATTGCTGTTGATTATCCCGAATTGGTTGAAAAGCTCGTTTTAGCCGTAACTTTATCAAGAAAAAATGAAACTGTTCAAAAAGTGATAGGCAGTTGGCTCAAAATGGCTGAGTTGAACGACTATAAAGGCATATTTATTGATACAACAGAAAAATTGTATACAGAAAAGCGTTTGAAAAAGTACAGACCGCTTTACCCGTTACTTAGCAAAATCGGAAAGCCCAAAGATTTCAGCCGCTTTATCATTCAAGCCAATGCTTGTATCAGTCATAACGCTTATGACGAGATAGAGAAAATAAAATGTCCGACTTTGGTTATCGGGGTTGACAATGATAAAGTTGTTGGAGTTAACTCCTCGGAGGAAATAGCCGAGAAAATAGAAAACAGCGAGCTGATTATATATAAAGGTTTCGGACATGGAGTATATGAAGAAGCAAAAGATTTTAATTGCCGTGTTTTAGATTTTTTAAATTTGAAGTGACACACCGAATAAGCATTTCCCGTAATATATAAATCCAACGAAAGGAATCTTTTCTATGTCCCGAAACCCTAACGACATCACCGCCTACCGCAAGAAAAGGAAACGCAGAAATAATATATATAAATTTCTCGCCATTGTTCTGACGGTGTTCGGCATATTTTTTATTTGGACTAACGGTGAAAAAATCTTTGAGCCCCTGCGTGGAATCGCCTCGCGGACAGGCACTACCGAAAGCGGAGAAGGATTTCCGATTATGCTTTCGGGGAGTGCGGGTTATTCCATGAACCGTTTCGGCTCGAATTTTCTGCTACTCAGCGATACCTATTTATATACATATAATTCGGGAGGCGGTCAGATTTTCGCCTACAGGCATAATTATGCCCGTCCCTTTCAGAGCGCCACCGACCGCAGAATCCTTCTTTATAATTTAAACGCCAATGAATTCTCGCTTTTTAACAGAAACGGCAGGATTTATGAAGTAAAGTTAGATGACAGAATAGTTTTGGCGGAACTCGGAAATAATGATATGGCGGCGGTTGTGACCACTTCTACGGCTTTCTCGAATATATTGTATGTATACGACGGAAACGGCAAGTGGCGGTACACCAAAAGGTTCATAGACGAGGAAGTCAACGCCGTCGCCTTTACTTCAAGAAATAACGAGATAATTGTGGCTACCTCCGCAGTCAGAAACGGTGAAATAATCAGCAAGATTTACCGTCTGCGAGTTGACACCACCGACGACGTAATTTGGGAACGGACGCTTCCGTCAGACGTCTGGGCGCTTAATGTGCGCGAAAACGGTAATTATGTTACGGTTTTGGCGGATAATATGATGCTGTCGCTTTATTCCGCCGACGGCGAGGTGGCGGGAAGCTACGCTTTTACTTCGGGCAGTTTGGTAAGACCGGTTTTCGGCGTAGGTTTTAACATGGTGGTTTTGAGCGATTACGTTACGGGCAGAACGCTTTTTGTTACGCTTGATGAGAAAAGCAATATAATTTCCTCGGAAATTATGCCTTTTGAAGCAAAACAAGTTGAAATTTCCGGCGATATGGTGTATACTTTAACCGGAGACACTTTAAACGTATATGATAAATTTATTGTACAGACGGGTGTGATTGCGCTTGAGGACGAATACAAGGACTTTATCACAGCCGATAAATACGCGCTTCTCCTCGGATATGAGACTATAGAGAGGGTCGCGCTGAATTAAGAGGGGTTATGTATGGGAACAGAATTTTTTTGGTTTTATGACCTGCTTATAGTGGCGATTTTCTTGGGAATAACCTTTCGTTGCTATAAAAAGGGTTTCGTCTCGTCGGTAGTAAGTCTAACGGCGGTTGCGGGAGCGTTTTTAATCGGACTTTTATTAAGCGGCGTAATCGCCTCGGCGGTGTACGACAACTTCATAAAAGAGCGGGCGGAGGAGTACATAAGCGAAAGCATTGAACAGATAGTTGACGACAGCGTTTTTATTGCGTTGCCGACGATTGACGCCTCAATGATTTTGATAAGGGGCGTCCCCCTGCACGAAATCAATATGACGCCCGATACGGTCGGCAACATTGACCTTGATTTAACCAATGTGGATTTAAGTCAGACCGGTATTGAAAATCTTAATTTGGAATTTTTCGGAATTAAGCCGGAAAGCCTTTCGTCAATAAACGCCGGCAGGGCGGTCATAACACCGGCAGAACTTGCCAAATCTGATATTGAAACCTTGGTTTTAGCTAAAATTCTGGCAAACACATTACAGGAAAGTTCCGAATATATAATAATTGAAAGTACCGCGCAGTTAATAAACGACCTGCTTCCGCAGATTTCCAAAAGTTTAAGCGGCGGGGTCAACGATGCCGTTTCGGAGATAATTGTGGCGGTTATAGAGTCGGAGGATAACAGCATAACCAACACGCTTTTGGATAACTTAATAACTCCCGTGATAATGTTGCCGCTTCGCACCTTGATTTTTTTCATAATATTTGTTATAATAAGCATAGCGTTGTCGTTTGCCGCCAAAGCGTTTTCATTTGTAAACCGTATTCCTTTAATAGGCGCGGTGAATTCACTGCTCGGGATTGCGGTAGGAATATTAATATCGGCGCTTGTCATATTTTTAGTTTGTATATTCGTTAAAATCTTAATCACCATAACCGGAAACACGATTATATTCTTAAACACAATGACAATTGAGCAAAGCTATGTTTTTAAATATATTTATAATTTCAATTTACTGGGATAGTCGTACTTAAACGAGTTAGGTACGCAATTGATTTCGGCGGCACGCCGAGAAAGAAGGATACTTATGATGGTTTGCACAAAATGCAAAAAACGCATGGCAGTGGTTTTCATAACCACCATGCAGGGCGACGAGAAACATAATGAAGGGCTTTGTCTTGTCTGCGCCAAGGAACTGGGCGTTCCGCAGGTCAGCGAGTATATAAAGCAAATGGGGCTTTCCGAGGAGGATTTCGAGGAGAGTTATAAGGCTATTTTCGGGGACGACGAAATAGACGAGTTGGACGACTTTGACGAAGACGACGACGATATAGGCGGTTTCAAAGTCGGCGGAGCGGGAACTATGCCGCAGTTTTTGCAGAATTTGTTTAAAAGCGATAAGCCGACGCAAAAGCTGCAAAACGAAAGCGAACATTCCGCTAAGAAAGAAAGAATCAAAGGTAAAAAGGAAAAAGCTGAAAAAAGACATAAATTCCTTGATACTTTTTGCACTAATTTAACTGCTCGGGCAAAAAACGGCGAATTAGACAAGGTGATTGGGCGCGAAAAGGAAATCGACCGGGTAACCCAAATTTTATCCCGCCGCACTAAAAATAACCCCTGCCTGATTGGAGAGCCGGGCGTGGGGAAAACCGCCATTGCCGAGGCTATAGCCCAGCGGCTTGTCGCCGACGAGGTACCTTTCAGACTTAAAGGTAAGGAGCTTTATCTTTTGGATTTGACGTCGCTTGTAGCGGGAACACAGTTCAGAGGGCAGTTTGAAAGCCGGGTGAAATCCTTGATTGAAGAAATAAAGCAGGCGGGAAATATACTGCTTTTCATAGACGAGGTGCATAACCTTGTCGGGACAGGTGACAGCGAGGGCACTATGAACGCCGCAAACATGTTTAAGCCCGCTCTTTCAAGGGGGGATATGCAGGTCATCGGCGCAACCACTTTTGGGGAGTACCGCAAGTATATAGAGCGCGACAGCGCACTTGAACGCCGTTTCCAGCCTGTTACAATCAACGAGCCTACTATTGAGGAAACTATAGAATTATTAAAAGGTATAAAAAAATATTATGAGGAGCATCATAAAATTATAGCGTCCGACCATATTTTACATTCCTGCGCGGTTCTGTCCGAAAGGTATATAAACGACAGATTTTTGCCCGACAAAGCTATCGACCTGCTTGACGAGGCGGCGGCTTGTGCCAGCATAAAAAGCTCCGACCTTGCGGAATATGAAAAATTAACTGCTGAAAGCATTGCGCTCTCTAAAGAAGAAAATGAAATCTTAAATCCCGTTTCGGGCGGAGAAATCAATTACGAACGTATAGCCGAAATAAAAACAGCTCTCGCCCGCAACGAGGAGCGTATTAATGAATTAGAGCCCCTTGTAAAAAATATAAATATAACAGACGAGGACATTTCACGGGTGATTGAACTTTGGACGGGTATACCCGCCGCTAAAATAATGGAAACCGAATTCAGCAAAATCGGCAAACTTGAAACCGCCCTGAAGGCAAAGGTCATCGGTCAGGATGAAGCCTGTTTCCTTGTCGCGGCGGCAATCCGACGTTCACGTGTGCAATTAAACGCACGCCGCCGTCCTGCGTCATTCATTTTTGTAGGACCTACAGGGGTAGGAAAAACCGAGCTTGTAAAGGTTTTAGCCGGAGAATTGTTTAATTCGGTCGAACCGCTGATTAGGCTTGACATGTCCGAGTTCATGGAAAAGCACAGTGTTTCCCGCATTATCGGTGCACCTCCGGGGTATGTGGGCTATGACGAGGCGGGTCAGCTTACTGAAAAAGTACGCAGAAAGCCTTATTCGGTTATTCTTTTTGATGAAATAGAAAAAGCTCACCCCGATGTTATGAACGTTTTACTACAAATTCTTGACGAAGGCAAGGTCAATGACGCGCATGGTCGCGCCGTCAATTTTGAGAATACCGTAATTGCCATGACCTCCAACGCGGGTTCGACTGATAAGTCCACGGGAGTAGGTTTTGCCAAGACAAGCGGGGATATTTCCAAAGAAAAGGCAATGAAGGCTTTAAAAGAATTTCTCCGCCCCGAATTTATGAGCAGAGTTGACGAAGTTGTGGTGTTTAAACCCTTAGATGAGGAAAGTTATAAGAAAATCGCAGAGCTTATGGTTGAGGAAATGCGTGAGCCGTTAAAAGAAAAAGAAATCGAGTTCAGTGTAAATGAGTCGGCTTATGATTATATCGCCAAAAAGGCTTTCGGGGGTAAATTCGGCGGGCGCGACATTCGCAGGGTTATTCGCAAGGAAATCGAGGACGAGGTCGCCATGCTTATTATCGAAAACGGCGAAACCGGACTCGGAGAAATAAATATAGCTTCAGACGGCGAAAGACTTTATGTTTCAAAGGTGGTAATCCAAACCCCTGCCCCCGTAAAGTGAGGGCGCTCATAACAGGCGGTTCGGGAGCAATCGGAGAAAGCCTTGTAAGGGAGTTTGCTTGCGATTGTGAAGTAATTTTCACCTACCTGAGCAATAACGTAAAAGCCGCGGAAATTGAAAAAGTGACCGGTGCGTGCGGGGTAAAGTGCGATGTTCGAGACAGGGAAAATATAGATAAAATTATAAGAGAATATTCGCATTTTGATTTACTGATTAACAACGCGGGTATTTCACAAATAAAACTGTTTACAGATGTAACTGCCCAGGATTGGGACGATATGTTAGCCGTGAATTTAACGGGCGCGTTTAATTTTACGCAGTCGGTTTTGCCCTCAATGCTAAGAAGAAAAAGCGGAGCTATAATCAATATTTCCTCGCTTTGGGGGGAAACAGGCGCGTCCTGCGAGGTTCACTACAGTGCGTCAAAGGCAGGACTTATAGGTTTCACAAAGGCGTTAGCAAAAGAGGTTGAGCCGTCGGGAATCAGGATAAACTGCATAGCTCCGGGTGCGGTTGAAAGCCCTATGAACGAGGGCTTTTCCCATGAAGACCTGCTGGGCGCTTGTTCTTTCAGACAAAGCGGCGAAGTTAAAAAACCCGAAGACGTAGCTAAAGCCGCGAGAACCTTGGCGGAAGATAAGGGCGTAACGGGGCGGGTTATAATATTATGATTTTGCAGGATGGGACTTGTCCCATCCTTTTTTACGTATAACGTTCGTTACGCGAAAAAAAGCGCGGGGGGGCGCTTGACGCTCCCCCCGCCAATCCCTAATTAAAGCAGTAATATTTTGATTTTAAAGGATTATAATGCTTATTTTACGCGTTTATTTTTGTCAATCTTTTTATTTATTGCAACGTTTATTTCATTGACTATAGACGCAATAATCGTAATGTCGCCGACTAAGATTACGGTTTGCATAACTGTTAAATCAATATCTAAAAAGAATAAAATCACCACTGTTAAAAGCGCATATAACAATACCGCCAATCAGCTCAACTAATATTTTCATACATACGTCTTCTGCAAGTATAAATTTATCTCACGTTCCAAGTCTACCATAGAAATGCCGAAATGTCAATTTTTTCAGGATGGTGCTACTGTAATTAAGAGGGACTTTTTTTATTCAGCTTGTCATATAACCCCCCCGCCTCACATATATTGATGTAGACAAACTTTACCGGCATCACTTTGTACTCAACTTTGTTAAGTACGCCGGGCAAAATGGAGGTATATTTATGGAGTTAAAGCTAAGCAAAGAGCCTGTCTTTTTAAGCGAGGTCGTTTTCGACGGGCAGACCGAGCAGGGAGTGGAGTTCGATTATGTTCTGCCGGATTATTTTCCCGATATTTTTAAAATCTTGAAATGCACCCTTACGCCCTGCATAATTTCATACAGCGTTTCGGGCTCGCAGCTTTTCTGCGACGGTGTGGTTTATATCAAGGTGCTTTACTTAGCGTCGGGGAGCAATCGCGTTTATTGCATTGAACAGCGTTATACCTACTCAAAAACAATAGATTTGGTCAAAAATGCCGAAAATGCTGTTGTGAGCATTTCCCCAAAAACCGACTATTGCAACTGCCGCGCCATAAGCGGTCGCAGAATTGATGTAAGGGGTGCTGTAAGCTGTAAAGTTAAGGTTAGTTGCGCCCGCAAAACAGAGATGATTACCGGTGCTGAAGGCATGGGGGTTGAAACTAAAAAAACAGCCCTTTCATATTGCGGGGAGAAATTGACGGTTTCCCGCCAGTTCGTTTCACGGGAGGATATTGAAACAGGAGCATCCTCGGCAGGTTCAATAAGCATAATTCACCACGACGCGAATATTTCGGTCACCGATTGCAAGGTAATCGCCAACAAGGTTATAGTCAAGGGCGAGGCGCAAATAAAAGCCCTTTATATAATCAGCAGAGGGGAAAACGCCGGTGATGAAAACGGCGAGAATAATATAACAGAGGTTATGGAAGCCACCATTCCCGTCAGCCAGATTTTAGATTTGGAGGGGGTGACAGACCGCCATATCTGTTTCGTGAACCTTTCGGTAATGGACTGCGACCTTGAGGTACGACCGGGCGAGGCGGGAGAAACACGGGTTTTCGCCTGCGACCTTACGGTGGACTGTTCGGTAACGGCTCATCTTGAAAGTAATGTTTCTCCGGTTTCCGATATATACTCTACCGATTACGAATCTTCATTTACGGTAGCCACAATTAAAGCGGAGGCATTGCCGCATATAATATCGGAACAGCTTAATTTCAAAAGCTCTATACAAGTTACAGAAAGCCCTGAGGGTACTTTGGCAGAAATATTCGACGCCCGTTGCGACGTCAGCAACGTTATTTGCCGCGCAAGGGGTACGTCCGAGCTTGCCATAACAGGACAAATAACTATGCAGGCTATAGGGACATTAGAAAGCGGCATGCCGGTATTTATTGAAAAATCCGAGCCGTTTGAGCTTATTACGGAAGTGCCGTTCATAAGCTCCGAGTATTCAATTGAGCCGAATTTACAGGTGACACACACGGCTTTCAGTATAAGTGGAGACGACAGTGTGGATATAAGGGTTAATTTGTCGCTTAACGGCTGTCTTTATCTGGTTAATTCCATAAATGTAATTCGCGATATAACGGTTAATCAGGAAAAACCCAAGGAAAAGAATACAGAGTACGCGCTGAAACTCTATTACGCGGAGGACGGCGAGGATATTTGGGGAATTGCCAAGCGTTACAACACCAGCGCGGAGGCTATAATTACCGAAAACGACTTGGAGCCGACTATCGGTCTTGAGGGCGGCAGGTTGGAAGTTCCCTCCATGTTGTTAATACCTATTGTGTAAGGGAGGAAAAAAAGTGACAAATTCATCTATTTATCAGGACATAGCGCAAAGGACGGACGGTAATATTTATATTGGCGTTGTCGGACCGGTGCGCTCGGGAAAATCAACCTTTATCGCGAAGTTTATGCACTCGTTAGTTATTCCCAACATAGAAAGCGAGTTCCGACGCGAACGGGCAATCGACGAGTTGCCGCAGGCGGCGGCAGGGAAAACCATTATGACCACCGAGCCGAAATTCGTGCCGGAAGAAGCCATTGCAGTAGAACTTGACGGAAACGCCGTTATGAACCTGCGCCTAATAGACTGCGTGGGTTACATAGTGCCAAGCTCCATAGGCTACATTGAAAATCAAATGCCCCGTATGGTCATGACGCCGTGGTTCGAGGGGGAAGTGCCTTTTAACATGGCGGCGGAAGTCGGCACTCAGAAAGTAATTAACGAACATTCCACAATAGGTCTTGTTATCACAACCGACGGCAGTATAACTGACATTCCCCGCGCCGAATATGAAGAAGCCGAAGAAAGAGTTATTGCCGAGCTTGAGGCTATAAAAAAGCCGTTTGTTATAGTTTTAAACTGTCAGAATCCCAAATCCGAGAACTCTCAAATTATGGCGCGTGAATTGAGCGAAAAATATAAAAAGCCGGTGGTGGCTTTAAACTGCCTTGAAATAGACAAGGAAAAAATTACCGACGTTCTTACAGAAATACTTTTGCAATTCCCTGTAAAGGAAATCAACATAAAGATTCCGAAATGGCTGACGGTACTTGAAAAAGGGCATTGGCTAAAAAATGAGATTTTCGCCGCGCTTAAAAACTCCGCCCGGAACATAATGAACATCAGCGAGGTCAGGAACGTCACCTGTAACATGGCAGACTGTGAATATGTCAGCGGTTGCGACGTTGAGAGCATAGATATGGGCAGGGGTGCGGGATTTATTTCGGTATCGCTGAAACCTGAACTGTTTTACCGCGTTTTGGGTGAAACAACAGGGCTTACCCTTAAAGATGAAAGCGACCTCATGCCCTGCATGATTGAACTTGCGTTAATTAAAAAGAAGTTTGAGAAGGTCAAAAGCGCTCTTGAGGAGGTCCAGGCGACCGGTTACGGCATTGTTATGCCCAGCATAGACGAACTCAGTCTTGACGAGCCTGAAATTGTGAAACAGGGGGGGAAGTATGGGGTAAGACTTCGCGCCGCCGCACCGTCTATACACATGCTTGCGGCGAACATAACCACCGAAGTATCCCCCATTGTCGGCTCTGAACGCCAAAGTGAGGAACTCGTCCTTTATCTGCTCAAAGAATTTGAGGAAAACCCGTCTAAAATCTGGGAAAGCAACATCTTTGGCAAATCGCTTCATTCATTAGTCAACGAGGGACTGCATAACAAACTTTACCGTATGCCGCAGGACGCCAGAATGAAGTTGCAGGAAACCATTCAGCGGATTATCAACGACGGCTGTAACGGATTGATTTGCATAATTTTATAGCAATTTTAGTTTAGCTCCATAAATATATAAGAAAAACAACGGTTTTACATTTTATGTTGTAAATCGTTGTTTTTCGTTTTTTATTTTTGCTTAATATTGTTAAAAACCACCAAAAATGAAGTGAAGAACTCCCCTAAAACGCACGATAAATAAAGATAAGTGAGAAAAACCAAAACCACGAACATTAAATAAAGTGGTAAAGTATACTCCTAAATATCGAAAGAAAAAATAAGTGCAGAATCAAATCCAACGTGTTTGGCGCATGTCGTTGAGCGGAAATGCGAAACCATCCGCACGGAAAACGCAGAACTAAAAATAGTATTGTTTGTCAATCAAAATTATGTGAATTTGAGATGAGTTAAACCTTTAACTATTAACTATTAACTATTATAGATTTGTGTCAGTTAGTTTTTGTTCTTTGCACAAAAAGCTATCAATAATTCGTCTGAAAAATTTGAATTACGGCAACCCTTAGACAAAATCAGCCCTGCAATTGCGGGTTAGTTTTGAAGAAATAACTAATATGTGTAGACGTTTTGCGCTAAAATAACATATAATATTCTACTACTCTGAAGATAAATTATGGTATAATATTACATGATTCTGTTTATTTCGACAAAAGGCAGGTATATAATGCCTTTCGTGATTATCAATAGAAAGAAATTATCTATGGGCAATCAAGGAATGTTGCGAACTTGTGATTTTATGGCTGTGTAGCTGTGGGTTGGTTAAGTAAGGGTCATCAAGTAACTCGCCGAGTTTAACATTAAAAGCCTTTGAGGATTTAAAGGCTTTTAACTGTTTTAGTTTATGTGATGTTGTTTTCGTATACAGACTGCGTAAAAAGCCGCCATGTCACTGGCGGCTTTAGCAATTATATGAAAATCCTCTAATAAAAACAGGGTAACATATATGATTCAAAATATTACACGTTAATAATAAATACAGAAAAGGAGCCGTTGAAAATGACTTACATAGCAGTATGCGATGATGACAAAAGCCTGTGTTCAAAAATTGAAAGCATTATCTTAGAATATAGCACAACATCACCCTTTGATATAGATGTAGAAGTATTCTACAGCGGTTCTGATTTTTGCAAACATTGTAAATTGGAGCATGAATTTGATTTGGTTTTTCTTGATGTTGTAATGGGGGAAATGTCAGGAAAAGAAGTCGGCGAATTAATACGAAAGGAAATGAACAACAAAAAAATCCCTATAGCGTATATGTCGGTCGTTGACTGGTATACTACAGAGTTTTCTAACATACAGCCTTTTCGTTTTTTTAAGAAACCGTTGAAAGCAAGAGATATAACCGAAAGCTTAGATGATTTTTTTGAGGAATGTGCGGAAGGTTTGTTTTTTGAATTCAAAGTCAACAAAGGCAAACATAAAATAGCTGTAAGCTCAATCTTATATTTTGAGAGCAATAATAAAAAGGTTAAAATAAAAACATTAAATAGTGATATTGAATTCTATGGTATATTATCCGATATTAAAAATGAGTCGTTTGCGAAATCATTTATTAATATCCACAAATCATATTTTGTAAATTCAAAACAAATAGCTGAATATCATTTTGATTACATAATAATGAATAACGGTACGCGGCTTGATATAAGCAGGAGTAACCAAAAAGCCGTGAGGGAAAAACTGTTGAAATCCTTGTGAGACATGAGGTAATTATGACAATATTTTCATGGGATAATTTACTATACTTAGGCGTGAATTTATTCAGAGTATATGTAGTATTTAGATTTCTAAGAGCTTTCTTGAAGACCAAGCCGCGTTCAATAGCAATTGAGTTGACAGCGTATGCAGTTTTTTATATTATAAACAGCGCGATATATCTGTTTGTGCCGAGTTTTGTCGCATTTTTGACAGCTAACATAGCACCTATATTAGCCCTTACCTTTTTATATAAGTCAAAAATATATGTTAAAGGTTTAGCGACACTGTTTATTTATGCGGTCGGTTTCTTTTGGGATGTAATACCTTATGCAATATTTAATAGTCTTCATATTGAAACTATTGTTATAACGTCGGGCATAGTTAATGTTTTATTAGTTTTTCTTACGGTATTGCTTTTTGAACATTTTTCAAAATTCAAAGGTGGTATGGCTTTGAGTTTTACGCACGCAATAGCAATAACAATTATTCCAATAGGAAGCATTGTTATAGGTGTTCTTACAATGACTGTGTTTAATGTAGCCACAGCGATAATTGCACTTATTTTGCTTTTGATAAACATAACAGTATTCTTTTTATGCAATGTGTTAGGGCGGGCTTATGAAAAAGAACAGGAAAAAGCGCTTTTAGAGCAACAGAGCAAAGCATATGCTAATCAATTGCACCTTATGGAAGAATCTCAAAAAGCTCTCCGTTTCATTAAACATGATATAGAAAACCACTTTATGCAAATGAAACGTTTATTAATTGAGGAGGATTATAACAAACTATCCGATTACTTAGAGAATTACAGCGGATATATGAAACCAGAACGGCAATATTCGAACTCGGGAAATAAAGATATAGATTCAATGCTCAATTATAAATTGAAGGAAATCGGTGAAAAAGGAATAGAGATTGAAACAAGAATAAATTTACCGGATGGACTATTTATAGGTGTTTTTGATTTAAATATTATTATCGGGAATCTTGTTGATAATGCCGTTGAAGAGTTGAAAAAATGTGGTAAAGGCAGAATGGCAATTGAAATAAAGGAAAACAAAGGTGTTTTATTTATAAAAGTAGAAAACACCTGCAATAATGAATTAATAATTGAAAACGGACGAATACTGACATCAAAAGGAGATTCGATAAATCACGGATTGGGACTACAGAGTGTAAAACACACTCTTGATAAATACAACGGAACAATGAGAATTAACGCTAAAGATAATCTCGTTACAGTAAATGCTTTAATATATAACAGCAAATTTGAAGAAATCCTTTTGGTTTAACATCTAAAGGATTATTTTTTTGCAAGTTTCACCATTTACGCTACCGATTTCGCCATTATGCGTTTTGTTCGACATTTTTCTGATATACTAACATTTACATTTAAAAATACAGAAAAGAGGTACAACAATGAACAAGCAGTTAAGAGGTATAACAATGAAATTTGGAGGGGCTTTTGCTACCTTGGCAATGGTTACAACATCGTCAATAGCAAATTCTACATGCTTTTGGATTACTTATCAAGAGAAAATGCCCAAAAGCGCGAAAAAATTGCGTAAATTTTAATGTTTATTAAAATTTCGCAGAGCATTTCCGATAGTATGGTTGAAAAAGGAATCATACAATCGGAGAACGAGGAAATATGTCGCTATGGGGTGCAACAAATTTTTTCTATATTACTCAACTTATCTACAATGCTTTCTGTAGCTTTATTTATTGGCATGATTACGGAGAGCATATTATTTATGGCGGCATATATTCCGCTTAGATGCTACGCGGGAGGATATCACGCGAAAACTCCGCTGAGGTGCTATATAATTTTTATTTTCACAATAATATCAGTTCTGCTATTAATGAAATATGTTGAACTAACTATTATTGTCTGTATTGTTTTATTGATTGTGTCAGCTATACTTATTTTTGCTTTCTCTCCAATTGAGGATAAGAATAAACCACTGGATGAAATTGAAAAGAAGGTTTATAGAAGAAGGGCAATTATAATTTTGGTAGCCGAAGTGGTATTAGCTTTTGGGTTGATTATAATTAATTTAATGAGTTTTGCAGTTTGCATAATATTTTCCCTCGTTACCCTGAGCGTTCTTTTAATTGTTAGCAAAGTCAGTGTTTTGACTAAATAATTACACTGAAGAGATTTTTCATGCCGGATGAATCTGCATACATAACAAAAATTAAATGTGTAAATGTCGTTAAACGACACTTCTTTCAAATTACGGTCAATTTTTAATCGTTTCACAGGATTGACAGAGTTATGGGTGAACGAAATTTAATTATATGGGAGGTAGATTATGCAGAAGAGGTTAAATGAGTGCGTAAAATACTCACTCATTTTCTTGTTTTTTACGCGGATTGATTAATTTTAGACCCCTGTGCGAAACGCACACCCGTGTAAAAAACAAACTTCACTCAATGCCCTAACGATTCGTTAGGGCATTGACTTATTAGAGAATTTATTGTATAATAAAGGCGGGATAACCTAAAATGTTATCCCGCCTTAAAATTTTTGGTTTATATATACACCTCCCGTTGTATTAAAAACGCTGTAAACACCGATTGCAAGCGAGTTGACCGCATTTTTGATATTAAAGTAGAAACTACTTCTTTATCAGTATACAACAAAGGATGGTTATTTCAGTTTTACATATAACATTACTCAGGAAGAAAAAGACAGCGGCTATATATTTAAATCAACCGAAGGCAATAATTTAATAGTTGGGTTGGAAGGATTTTACTATAATAACAATGGCACTACAAATATACTTTTCTTTAATTTGGTTGCAATGACCAACTGGCACATAGAGTTTTTCTTCTTTGATTATTGCATATTCTTTATCTCAAAATTGGATAAAGCGCTTTTGGGAGTTGAGGAAAGCACTTTAAGCAGTGTAAGACTACGTTAAAGCGGAAACTTACTATATTCGGGACTTATGTCAATACCGGCAATACTAAAAAGGAATATGGACTGACCAGCCTTGAAGCCGTGTGGTAAGCTGAAATGCTTTGGCAAGACATAATGTTCCTGAGGGCAAAATCCGGCGCAGTTGCGCCGGGGTAAAATCAAAGATTTTACAGCCGATTTATGTTATAATAAAATCACTCAACCAGACGCTTTAGCGTTTGGCGACCGCAAAGTGGTTGGTTTCGGTAAGCCGAAACTCTGATATAATTAGTTAAACTTAATACGGAGGTATTACCATGAAACCGAGCGGCAGATTTAAATCGGCGATTTTCATTTTACTTAACGCAACCCTGCTACTACCGACTTCATGCACCTATACAAATGAAAATCAGCCACAACCCGAAAAAATCACAATAACCCTTGCCGCGCCTCAGAATCAGTACATACAGGATTTCAATACAAATCTGTACAAGCTGTGGTTAGAGGAACAGACGGGGCTTAATATAGAAATGCACTGGCTACCGACAGATGAAGCTGAAACCATTGCCCGTCAGCAACTCCAAAGCGGCGAGGGGATGCCCGACGCCTATATTGGTTTCGGGTCGGACAGTTATGAATTTTTTTCAAACCCTACCATTCAGACATATGGCGAACGTGGGGCAATAATCCCGCTTAATGAGCTTATTGAACAATACGGCACCCACACCAAGGCTTTATGGCAGGAGTTGCCCGAATACAACATAAGACAGAACATGACCTCGGCTGACGGAAACATCTACTTCATGCCGGGGTTCAGCTCTTCCACCATAACCCGCTACCGACATCTAATGTGGGTCAACAAGGGTTGGTTGGACGAGCTTGGGCTCGCCTCCCCGACGACAACGGATGGATTCCGCGAACTGCTCATTGCTTTCAGGGACAAATATCCCGACCACGTACCTATGGCGGGAACAGAGGCTCACTATTCAAAACAGCCTTATGATTTTTTGTTTAACGCTTTTATTTACAATGACATCAGAAATTCCCGTATGTTTCTTGAAAACGGCAATATAGTTTTTGCGCCGATAAGGGACGAATGGCGCGATGCGCTAATATATATGCGCGGATTGTACGACGAGGGTCTGTATTCCCCTTTGAGTTTCACACAGGACAATCAGCAGATGAACCAAATGGCAAACGACCCTATGGATATTCTCGGTGCGTTTGTGTCGCCCGGAATTACACTGACGGTTTTGCAAAACTCGCCCGACATAATGAGCCGCTATATCGGCGTTGAACCGCTGACCGGACCGGACGGCGTTAAGCTGACTACTGTTTTCACTCCCATCCTCAGGGCGAACGGCGTTATTACGTCCGCGAGCAAGCACCCCGAGGAAGTCTTTAAGCTGTTCGACCTCATGCTGTCCGAGGAAGCCTGTCTTATGGGGAGATACGGGGAGCAGGGAGTAGATTGGGACTTTGCGGTGGAGGGTGAAATCAGCATTTACGGAACGCCCGCTACCATTCATATTATCAATCAGATTTGGAACACCCTGCAGAACAAGCACCTTTGTCAAATTACGCCCTACGTTTCCCGCCCTAAGTTTTCAGGCGGTGTCACTTGGGACGGCAACACTACCGATGGCGAATACATGAACGCTCAGAACGCAATGCTTCATATAGGATTTGAGCCGGAAGAATTAATCGGTGTATTAGTTTATACCCCCGAAGAAGGAATCCTGATAGCTAATATAAGAACAGATATAGAAACATACGTCAATCAAGCCATAATAGATTTTATAATCGGTGAAAGAAACATATATGACGATGCGGCGTGGAATGAGTATCTGCGCGGGTTTGATGATTTGGAACTTAGCAAGCTCCTGCAAACCGCTCAGGCAGCGCAGGACAGACAGGCGTGGTAAGCCCTAAACCTATAAGACAGAAGCGGGCGATTTGGACGTGCCGTTTAGAGGAATCCCGTCACCTGAGAGGTGGGAAATAGCGTCCGAGGCGTTCGGTGAAAGGCGTGGTTTTTAAGATGTACAGTGTCTACTTTGTTGACGACGAGCCTTTGGTTTTAGACGAATTTGTAGATAATCCGCTGTTTGCGGACTGCGGATTTGAAACTGTCGGTTTTTCAAGCGACCCGTTTAAAGCCATTGAGGAAATAATCGAGTTAGACCCCGACATTGTGTTTACCGACTTGAAGATGCCGGAGATTTCCGGTGTTGACCTGATGGAAATATTGCGGGAGAAAGAAGTGTATTGTGATTTTATAATTGTCAGCGCGTTCCCGAAATTTGAGGAGTCGCGCCGTTTTTTCCTGCTTGGCGGCTTTGATTATTTGCTCAAGCCTGTGTCCGACGAGAATCTGTTTCACCTCTTAAACCGAATCGTCGGCAAGTTTGCGAATAGAAATGCGGAGCAAGTTGTCAGTTCAGACACCCCTTCTTTTGAACTTAATAAGATTATTGATTACATAAAGGGAAATATATCTGCCAACCACACCATTGATTCAATCTGCGAAAGGTTTCCGGTGAACCGTACCTATCTCTGCAACCTTTTCGTGAAACATCTCGGAACTACTTTTAACGGATACATGACCTACCTGCGGATGGAAGAAGCCGCCAGGCTCATTAAAGAAACCGAAATGAAATTATCCGAAATATCCCATATGTGCGGCTATAAAGACTACTTTTATTTTTGCCGTATTTTCAGAAAACACCACTCGGTCACTCCAACAGTGTTTAAAAGAGGTTTGTGTAAATGAAGGAAAAATTAACATTACGGCATCGCTTTTTACTTTCGCTTGCTATATATACAACCATTATTCTCTCTTTGTGGTTCGGCTATCACATTGTAACTCATAACTCTGTCAGCCGCAGTGAGCGGGAAAATACAATACTCGCGGCAGACGCTCTGACCGTGCAAATGAGCGCACAGTTCAAGCAGATGAATACAGTCGCATCGGTAATTGCCGGCTCACATTATGTCTGGGATTTTCTGAGGGAACAAAACGTAATCCCTTATTATGAAAAAGCAACGGCAGTGTCTGAAATTGTCAGGAAAACCGCCTTCCCTATAACATCAGCCGACAGCGTTATTACAATCAACGAGGAAGGCAGGTTTTTCAGATTTTCAGGAGGACTCAGCAATGATTCCTTAGAAATACTGTTTGAAACCTTTAAGGATGCGAGCACTGTTTATACAATCATTGAACTTGAAGATATTTTGTTTTTCTGCCATGTTGTCCCTGTTATTGATTATTCTGGGCAACTACCCACACCGCTCGGAAAAGTGATTATGCTCACGGGACTTGACAGAACTCGCAGGATGCTCGGCAGCGGCGAGGGCGTTGACAGATGGGTTATACAGGACGGTATTATTATGCTGTCAAACAATACAGAGCTTGAGGGTTTGGGCGTCGCCGAAACAGAGCCGAATTACGGCGTGGTTTCAACCGTGCAAATAGAAGGGACAAGCCTGTTTGTCGCCGCCGCTATTCCCGATGATGCTCTGTTCCCCGAAAGGGCGTTGTTTTATACCATTGCTTTTATTTCACTCTGCCTTTTCCTTTCAATGATTATTGTGCTGTATCATTATCTGTCAAGCCATATAATCCGCCCTATGGCGAATATAATTGCGGGCGTCCGCGATATTGGCTACGGTAAGGACGGGTGTCTGCCCGGTTCAGGCAGGTTACCCAAAACCGGACGAAAAGACTTCGATGCGCTTGTTTCGGATATAAACCAAATGCTTGACCGAACAGAGGAGTGCCATACCGAATTGACCAATGAACGCCAAAAGCTGTTTGATATTGAACTATTAAGGAAAGATATGCGAATGAGTTTATTAGCGTCACAAATGGACGCGCACTTTGTCGTCAATACACTCAAAAATGTAAAACGTCTTTCCGACATGGGCGAAACCGATAAAACAGGACGAATGACTGAGGGGCTTGCGGCTATATTACAGCACCGCCACGCGGGCGATGCGCTGGTAAATATATTCGACGATTTTCAAATCCTTGAAAAATATATTGATATTATGAATATAAAGTTTGGTGAAAAATATAGTGTAGAATATGAAATCGAGGACAGTCTTGAAGCTCTGCTTATGCCGGGAATGGTTCTGCAACCTATAGTTGAAAACGCGCTGACACACGGCTTGCAGAGTAAGGCGTGTGACGCGAAATTGACTATTAAAGGCTTTACGCGGGGAAACGATGTTTTTTTTGAGGTTTCCGACAATGGTGCGGGCATACCGCCCAATCGACTTAAAGTCATTCAAGAGAATTTAGCGCAAGCCACTATAGCAGAGTTGAGCGACTTCCCCGAACCCGGACTGCGCGGCGTGGCACTCCAAAACATTCAAAGGCGCGTCCGAACACGTTTCGGGGACGGCTACGGAGTAACGATTGACAGTGATTTTGGGGGAGGCACAACCGTAACGCTTTCAATGCCGGTTATATCTAATTTTAATAATTGAAGGTATTATGGTCGTTTTAAAATTCTTGGTTTTTATTTTAAGCCATATATGACCACCTGAGAGACAAAATCCCCTCTCTTCACCCGAATGTACTACAATGTAACAAATGATTTTTGAAACATTAACCTACCACAATCTCTGCCACACTACAAGCCGGAATTGTAAAGTCGAAACCATCACCGCTCACACTTACACTATCAAGCTTTTTAATAACAACCTTATCCGGAGCGTCAAAATCATTATACGCATCCATAGAGTCCGTCAGCACGCGCCCTGTAACAGTTTTCGGAGTAAATCCGGTAACACAGTTTATCGGATAACTTTCTGTTGCCGAAAGATTTACAATAGTAATATGCACAGTTTCGCTTTGCTCACTTTTCTTAACTGAAGCGGAAACATGAAGATTCGGGACTTTAGCTTCGCCGCCAATCAATTCTCTTTCAACATAACTGTCAATTAATTCCGCGTCATGGTGCGCCTTATAAAGCTCAAAAACATGATAGGTCGGGGTGAGTATAAACTTATCGCCGTCTGTTAAAATTACGGCTTGCAGTACGTTTACCGTTTGTGCCAAATTCGCCATTCTTACCCGACTGCTGTGATTGTTGAAAATATTAAGTGTACAGGCGGCGACAAGCGCGTCGCGCATTGTGTTTTGCTGATACAGGAATCCCGGGGTTGTGCCGGGTTCAATGTCAAACCACGTTCCCCATTCGTCCACGATAAGAGCCACGCGTTTTTCGGAGTCGTACCTGTCCATAATGCGGGAGTGATTTTCAATCAGCTCGTCCATGTATAACGCCTTGCTTAGGGTTTCGTAGTAATCGGTTTGGGAAAATTTTGTGGCGGAGCCTTTATTATCACTCCAGCCATACGGTACGGTATAATGATGCAGGGTCAACCCGTCCATGTAATTACATGCGCGTTCCATTAAAACCTTAGTCCAGTTGTAATCGTTGCCGTTTGCACCGCAGGCTATTTTGTATATTTTATTCCCGCCGTAATTACGCACAAAGGTCTGATAACGACGGTATTCGTCGGCATAATATTCAGGACGCATGTTGCCGCCGCAACCCCAGTTTTCGTTGCCTACACCGAAATATTTCAACTTCCACGGCTCTTTGCGCCCGTTTTCCTCACGAAGTTTAGACATGGGCGAAATGCCGTCAAGGGTCATGTATTCCACCCATTCGTTCATTTCCTGAACAGTGCCGCTGCCTACATTCCCGTTTATGTAAGGCTCACAGCCAAGCTTATCGCAAAGCTCCATAAACTCATGCGTACCGAAACTGTTATCCTCAATAACACCGCCCCAGTTGGTATTAACCATTTTCTTTCGTCTTTCTTTTGCGCCGATTCCGTCTTTCCAGTGATACTCGTCCGCAAAGCAACCGCCGGGCCAACGCAGGACGGGTATTTTTATGTTTTTTAACGCCTCGACCACCGGCATATTGATTTTCCCGTCCAAATACAGCCCGCCGTAAATACACCGACCCAAATGCTCGGAAAAATGACCATAGATGTTTTTGTCAATTTTACTTTTTCTGATTTTTTTGTTAATAATAAGTTTGCTCATAGTATTACTCCATAATTCCTGAAATTTACCAATTCTTTGCAGGACATTCCATGTGATTTTTCGCCGCCCTGAGCTCTACATAACAGCCACATTTTATGCAACTTCCTTTGATTAAACTTTCGCACGATAAACAGGTTTGCAGCCTTGCCGAATAAATTTCGGGGGAGGCTTTTTTCTCCTCCGGCATAAGATTTAACAGTTCATTTATGCTTTCTCGAATTTGCGATTCGTCAATTTCAAAACAGCGTTTGCATGGAAGTTTGGCGGGGTATTTGACCGACTTAGTTTCTCTCATGGCTTTCCTTTCGGCAAAAGCTACTGGATATATTTACATATCATTTAGTATAAAACATTGAAATTCTTTTGTCAATATGTTATAATAAAATCACTCAACCAGACGCTTTAGCGTTTGGCGACCGCAAAGTGGTTGGTTTCGGTAAGCCGAAACGGTGGTTTTATTTCAACGGAAACGGTTGTTTAAACTCTCTGAGCCAGAAGAGGTTTATCGTAAAAATATATTTTATTATTTTCAGGAGATCTATATGAAAAACCAATGTTTCAACCCCTATCTTCCCTCGTGGGAATATGTTCCCGACGGTGAACCTCACGTTTATGACGGCAGGGTTTATGTCTACGGTTCGCATGACCGTGCGGGCGGTCATGCTTTCTGCCTTAACGATTATATTTGCTGGTCTGCTCCCGAAGACGACCTCAGTGACTGGCGGTACGAGGGGGTTATTTTTAAGAAAACCGATGACCCACTCAACCGTGACGGTAGTATGTGCCTTTACGCCCCCGACGTTACCAAAGGCGCGGACGGGCGGTACTATCTGTATTATGTTTTAGACCATGTTGCGGTGGTGTCCGTGGCGGTTTGCGATACACCCGCAGGGAAATATAAGTTTTACGGTTATGTAAAGTACCCCGACGGAACACGTTTGGGCGAGCGCGAGGGTGACGAACCTCAATTCGACCCCGGCGTGCTGACCGAGGGGGATGTTACATATTTATATACCGGGTTTAGCGGCAAAGGCGACAAGTCAAGGTCGGGCGCTATGGCAACTGTTCTTGAAGCCGATATGCTGACAATAAAAGAACCCCCCGTAATTGTCGTGCCGAGCAACTACTACGGCAAAGGCACTTCGTTTGAGGCTCATGAATACTTTGAGGCGGCGTCTATAAGAAAAATCGGCGATACCTATTATTTTGTTTATTCTTCTATATTAATGACAGAATTATGCTACGCCACGAGTAAACACCCTACAAAGGATTTCGTGTACGGCGGCGTTTTAGTCAGTAACTGCGACCTTAACATAGACAGCTATAAACCCGCAGAAAAGCGCGTTTTCCCCGACGGAAACAACCACGGAGGAATGGCTCAAATTAACGGGAAGTGGTATATTTTCTATCACAGACAAACCAACGGGACAATGTTTTCGCGTCAAGGCTGTATAGAGCAAATTGAAATATGCGAGGACGGCAGTATAAAACAGGTTGAAATGACATCGCAAGGCGCAAACGGCAAGCCCCTTATCGGAAAAGGCGAATATCCCGCGCACATCGCCTGTAATTTGTACAAAGAAAATCCCGGTGCTTGTGAAAAATGTCAGCCTAAAATAACGCAGGACGGACGGGACGGCGATGAGGAAATCGGGTACATAGCTGAAATATATGATTCCACCGTTATCGGATTTAAGTATTTCGATTGCAAGGGTATAAAGCGGGTTAAAGTCAAAACTCGCGGTTACTGTCACGGCATTTTTGAGCTCAAAACAACAATTGACGGGGTGGTTCTCGGAAGTATTAAGGTTGATTCCTCGAATGTTTGGAAAGAATTCGGCGCGGATATTGCGATTCCCGATGGTATCAATGCGATTTATTTTAAGTATACCGATACCGTGATTACGGAGCTTAATTCGGCGAGCTTGGTTTCATTTACTTTGGAATGAGGTATAAATTAAAAAGCTGTTTCGTTTTTTCGTACTTTACAAAGGGAAAAATTTCGACTACTGCCCTCAACGAAATAAATCCATTCGCCTTGTTCTGCAATTAGACCACCTTTAAAAAACAGCGGCTTACCTTTCGGCAAACCGTTGTTTTAATTTTTAATTTGTTGATTTTAATTAAGCGGCATTCGATTTTTAAACTGCAACCTCAGCTTATCCGCAATCAGTGCGATAAACTCCGAATTTGTCGGTTTGCCCCTTGACGTATGTATGGTGTAGCCGAAAAAGCCGTTCAAAATTTCTACGTCGCCTCTGTCCCAGGCGATTTCTATAGCGTGGCGGATTGCACGCTCTACGCGGGAAGAGGTGGTGCTGTATTTTTTCGCCACGGTGGGGTAAAGCAATTTTGTCACGCAGTTTATCATTTCGTTGTCGTCAACCGAAAGCAGAATAGCCGTTCTTAAATAGTGATAACCCTTTATATGAGCGGGGATTCCGATTTGATGAATTATTTCGGTGACTACATACTCAATGTCGTTGGGTACGGTTTCGTGAACGTTGTATTCAACATTGACGTTGAGCGAGCCTCCCAAAAGATTCTCCACGCGTTGGGACAAAGCGGTGGGTTCAAAGGGTCTTACCATATAGTATTTTGCGCCCGCGTCCATGACCTCCCGTTCCACCTGCGGCGAATCATAGCTTGAAACCACTATGATTATAGGCATTTTGGGAAGCTCTTCTTTCATTTTTCCCATCAGCGAAACCGCGTCGTACTCAGGCATTTTGGCGTCTATAATCAGTACGTCGGGCAGTTCTGATTTTAGCGTTTCTAAGATAATCCTGCCGTTGCGCGGTCTTGTGACGGCGTACATTCCTTTTTGTTTAAGGAGGGAAGCCCAGGCGAGCCCGTTTTCCATGCTGTCGTCCCCAATTAGGATTTTGAATTGTTTTGTCATTTTAACCTCCAAGTTTTATACTTCGATTTTTATTTTACCATAAAGAATTGTGAAATGCAATAAGTTTTATGTAAATAATAACAATAACTTAAAAAAGCGCGAAAACCCTTTAATAATAGGGTTTATCAAGCTTTTCGAGAAAATGAGGGCTGAAAAAACAAGCGAAATGTTGTGGAAATAATCAAATTATATAGTATAAAGTAGTATAAGATGACCAAATAATATAAAAAATCTGTATAAAAAACTCGAAAATTGTCGAAAAATAAATAAAACAGGCTTGCCGTTGTTTTGTATAAGTCAAAACAAAACAATATCGTAAAAAATAGGGGAGTAGCTCAAAAAACGGGCGCGCTCCTATCATTATATATAGGCGTAACCCAAAAGTGACGAAATCGGCATACACATTAGTCAAAATCCACATTGCGAAACGCCTCGCTTAGGTACAATTGCACAAAGTGTCACTAAAACGAAACTTTTTTTCTGGATTCTTATTGACAATACATAGTTCATGTAATATAATATAAAGCAAGGAAGAGTTTTCCAATTTTGGTGATTTAGCTTTTGTACAGTTAAAAACACCTAACACTATTATTAATAAGCTTTATTTTCATTTAAGGAGGGTGGTAAAAACTTTATTTAATTAATTCTTTTAACCCTGAGAGAATCGCAACTCTTTAAAAAAGCGACTGAAAAGGGAGAACCCCAACTCCATAAGAAAAGAGGCTGAAAACGGAGAACCACAACTCCAGAATAAAAGAGGCAAAATTAAAATTGTGGAGGTTTTCAGTCATGAAAAAAACATTTAAAAAGGCAGTTTCAATTTTAACGACCGTGGCGATTATCATTTCGCTGGTATCGTTAAACGCATTTGTGTCCACGGCACAGACCCAAACATGGCGCGATATGGCGCAGGTTGTTAATGTGGTTAGAATACCGGGCACCCAGCCCACCATAAACAACGAAAATGATCAAGCAACTGCACTCGCTCACATCAAGCTCGCTTTAGAGGTTGTAGACTTAGCCAATGAGGCTTCGGCTGAACTTGCTGCAGAGATTGTCAACGCCAATGCTTTAAAAGCAAGAGCAGACGCGGCAATTTTGGACAGCGGTATTGGAGCTAAAAGAACCGCCGCTGTAAACGCTGTAAATGCTTACAACGCAGGTAGCGGAATTTTTTACGCCGACGCACAAGCTGCAGTAAACGAATATGAGGCGGCAAGACTCGTTGTAAATCCGGCGATTGAAGCCTATATCGACGCGGCTGACGTAGCAAACGCCCTTAAAGTCGAGGTTGACGCGGCACACAGATTGGCAAACGATTTCTTAGACTATGCAAACACTCTGATTGAGCCAATTCAGGAATATACCATTGAAACGCTCTTCGCGGCTTTAGATAACCCTGAAGTGTTAGCGAACGGCACAACCTCGTTTGATGATTTCCTTGAGGTTTATTACCAGTATGTCCTGTACTGGGCAGATTTTTACGATGTAACCTATACCCCAATAAGCCCGGTCAAAGGCTTGAGCCGCGATGCTTTAATCGATCTGCTTGACGAGATTGGCAGATTAGTTAAATTAATCATGGAAGCAAACGGTCTTGAGTATGAAGCACAATATGAAGCTGAACTCGCGAGAGTTATAGCGGCTGTAGAACGCGCAAACGCCGGAACTCCGGAAGGCGCAAGGTCAAATGAAATCATTACGAATGCCGAGATTATCAACAAAAGCATTAGTGGCAATGGCTGGAATCAAACGACAACCTATCGTCACACCCTCACTAACGGATTCAAATTCGGTCAGGAACGCACTGCTTTCGATTTCGCCGGTAATGGTTTTATGAATGTACTTGTTGATTACTGGTACACAAACGAAATGCACCAACCCGAACGTAATGCGAACGAAACCGATGCACAATATAACACACGTTATAGAAACGCATTGCGCGACAAGGCAAAGACAGTTGCTGATGCCGGTGTACTTTGGAGACAAGACGATCTCAGCAACGGCGAGCAGTTTTATGAGCAAATCGGTTCAGACAAAGTATCAAACACTTGGAAAGGCGGAACCGGTAACAAAAATCTGTCCATAACATGGGGAGACCCGTCTTATGTGAACGGGACTGAAACTAACCCCACACGCGGCAATCGTGTAAATGCGGGTGCAGGCAATGGACAAAACAGTAACGTTCAGCAAATTATCGCAATTGACTGGAACAATACGAGCAGAACTGTTTCTTCATACGTATTCATACTTGACGGATTATACTCGCCTGACCAAGAAATCAACTTAGAGTTTACTCCGGCAATGAGAAATTCTATCAGCGGCAATACTGTAGTTGTTAAGCGTATTGCTTACGTCGAAGACCATCAGGAAAACATGAGATTAGCTCTCGCGGCTCTTCCTACTGAAATCATCGGCGTACCGGCACCGGGTAACGTTCCGATAATGCCGACTTACGACCCGATAGTCGTGTTTCCGATTATTCCACCGCCTGACAGAGCTAAAGGCTCACTGCAAATCGTTAAAGAGCAGGGTCTCGGCGGCGATACTTTCCCCGCAAACGCAAGCTTTACGTTTAAAGTTACCATAGGCGGTGTAGAGCAACCAAATGTAATCTTGAACAGCGCGAATAATTTTACATCGACATTAAGTAATTTAGACGAGGGATTGTCCTACAGAGTAGAGGAAGTTTGGCAACCTCGCTACACGTTGAATGACGTTAAGATTAACGGCGTTTCGCAACCCGCGCTCGTAGCGGAAGGCACAATCGCTCAAAATACCACGATAGCGGTAGTGTTTACGAATGTGTATGACGCACCTCGCGGTCAAATCGCTCTGACAAAGACCGTTAGCGGTGGTGACGCTAACCTCGTAGACTCCGATAAAGTTTTCACGTTTAACGTAACCATTGGTGATACAACACACCAAGTTCGCCTTAAAGCGGGTGAAACATGGAACTCAAGCGAAATTAATGAACAGGGATTCCTCACAGGTACACTTTACACTATTGTAGAAACAGGCGACCTTGAAAACTTCACAGTAACAGGCGAAGTTAAGACTGGAACTGCAATCGTAGAGGGTCCAAACCCTATAACCGTTAATAACCAATACGACGCACCTCGCGGTCAAATCGCTCTGAGAAAGACCGTTAGCGGTGGTGACGCTAACCTCGTAGACTCCAATAAAGTTTTCACGTTTAACGTAACCATTGGTGATACAACATACCCGGTTAGCCTTAAAGCGGGTGAAACATGGAACTCAAGCGAAATTAATGCACAGGGATTCCTCGCAGGCACACTTTACACTATTGTAGAAACAGGCGACCTTGAAAACTTCACAGTAACAGGCGAAGTTAAGACTGGAACTGCAATCGTAGAGGGCGTAACCTCTGTAACCGTTAATAACCAATACGACGCACCTCGCGGTCAAATCGCTCTGACAAAGACCGTTAGCGGTGGTGACGCGGAACTCGTAGACCCCGATAAAGTTTTCACGTTTGACGTAACCATTGGTGGTACAACATACCCGGTTAGCCTTATAGCGGGTGGAACATGGAACTCAAGCGAAATTAATCCACAGGGATTCCTTACAGGTACACTTTACACTATTGTAGAAACAGGCGACCTTGAATACTTCACAGTAACAGGCGAAGTTACGACTGAAACTGCAATCGTAGAGGGCGTAAACCCTGTAACCATTAATAACAACTATGGCGCACCTCGCGGTCAAATCGCTCTGACAAAGACCGTTAGCGGTGGTGACGCTGAACTCGTAGACCCCGATAAAGTTTTCACGTTTGACGTAACCATTGGTGGTACAACATACCCGGTTAGCCTTATAGCGGGTGGAATATGGAACTCAAGCGAAATTAATGCACAGGGCTTTATCGCAGGCACACCTTACACTATTGTAGAAACAGGCGACCTTGAAAACTTCACAGTAACAGGCGAAGTTAAGACTGAAACTGCAATCGTAGAGGGCGCAAACCCTGTAACCATTAATAACCAATACGACGCACCTCGCGGTCAAATCGCTCTGACAAAGACCGTTCGCGGTGGTGACGCTAACCTCGTAGACTCCGATAAAGTTTTCACGTTTGACGTAACCATTGGTGATACAAAACACCAGGTTAGCCTTAAAGCGGGTGAAATATGGAACTCAAGCGAAATTAATGAACAGGGCTTTATCGCAGGCACACTTTACACTATTGTAGAAACAGGCGACCTTGAATACTTCACAGTAACAGGCGAAGTTAAGACTGAAACTGCAATCGTAGAGGGCGTAACCCCTATAACCGTTAATAACCAATACGACGCACCTCGCGGTCAAATCGCTCTGACAAAGACCGTTAGCGGTGGTGACGCTAACCTCGTAGACTCCAATAAAGTTTTCACGTTTGACGTAACCATTGGTGGTACAAAATACCCGGTTAGCCTTAAAGCGGGTGAAATATGGAACTCAAGCGAAATTAATCCACAGGGATTCCTCACAGATACACTTTACACTATTGTAGAAACAGGCGACCTTGAAAACTTCACAGTAACAGGCGAAGTTAAGACTGAAACTGCAATCGTAGAAGGCGTAAACCCTGTAACCATTAATAACCAATACGACGCACCTCGCGGCACAATTTCGCTGACGAAAGTCGTTACAGGCGAATCTTCCCTCGCTCCCGACGTTGATTTCGTATTCAACATTACCATAGGCGAAGATGAATTCAACGGTGTTGAACTCAAAGCAGGCGCAATTTGGAAACCTACTGATGAAAATGGTGTAAAGACTTACCTTGGAGGCACCACATACACGATTGAAGAAGTAGACGTTCCCGCAAACTTTGCGGCACAAGAAACTATCGTGGGAACAATCCAGGTTGACGAATCAAATGAGGTAGTGGAAGTTACCCACGAAGAATTTACGAACACTTACACCGCACCTCGCGGCACAATCGAATTGAAGAAAGTCGTTACAGGCGAATCTTCCCTCGCTCCCGACGTTGATTTCGTATTCAACATTACCATAGGCGAAGATGAATTCAACGGTGTTGAACTCAAAGCAGACGGAACTTGGAAACCTACTGATGAAAATGACGTTGTAAAGACTTACCTCGAAGGCACCACATACACGATTGAAGAAGTAGACGTTCCCGCAAACTTTGCGGCACAAGAAACTATCGTGGGAACAATCCAGGTTGACGAATCAAATGAGGTAGTGGAATTTACCCACGAAGAATTTACGAACACTTACACCGCACCTCGCGGCACAATCGAATTGAAGAAAGTCGTTACAGGCGAATCTTCTCTCGCTCCCGATGTTGATTTCGTATTCGACGTAACTATTAACGGCGTAACCGAGAAAGTAACGCTCAACAAAGCAAACAACCTGACATGGACTTCCGAAAATCAATACCTCTTAGGCACGGAATACACCATTGTTGAAACAAGCGAATACGCGAATTTCACAAACGTATCAGGCACTGTAACAGGCGCAATTACTGAAATTGGCGTGAAAGCGGTTACTTTCGAGAACAGCTACACCGCACCTCGCGGCAACATCGTATTAACCAAAACCGTAACAGGTGAAGGCGCTCCGGCTGACGCAGTATTCACGTTTGAAGTTATCATTGACGGAAATAAGCAAGTTGTTACTTTAAAAGCTAATGAAACTTGGACGTCCGCTTCCTACCTTGTAGGCACAAAATACAGCGTAACTGAAACCAACGTTCCCGAAAACTTCACTTACGTATCGGGCAATATTGAAAACGCAACAGTTGTAGTGGGCACAAATGCAGTAGGAGTTGTCAACAATTACAAAACTCCCGAACAACCTACACCTCCTAGACCTATACCCCCCACTCCCATTCCTCCTAATGTAATACCCGATGACATAGTACCGGAAGGTCCTGTTGAAATACCCGAATCCCCCACACCCACAGGCGTGTACCAACCTGACCCTGTAGAAATTCCTGAGCCGCCCACACCTCGTGGCGTGATTGAATTCCCGTCCGAAACAAACCCCGGTACCGGCGTGTCAATAGCAGGATTAGGCGCAATAATATCCGCAGGCGCGTTGATGCTTGCGAGAAAGAAAAAGAAGGACTAAGCACAACGGCAAAAATCTTATAATAATTTTGAGCGGTAGATAACTACCGCTCAAGTTTTTTATCAAATTAAAGCCTTTACCGAGAAATTTAAGTTTTATGGATGCTCTGAAAATTGGGGTAATAGCGGTTTCACAAAAACGGAGTTTAAAGCGCACAATTGTTAAAATATAACAAAGGGGTTGACAAGAACGGAATTTTGTTATATAATCTTATGAGAAGGTTTTAATGGAAAATTATCGGTTATATTTTGAGTTTTAGAGTGTTGGATAGCGTTCGGAGTATGGGTATTGAATTAATTGAGCATAGTCCAAAAACCTATGAAGCGTTTTTTTAATTAAAAGGTCAAGGGGGAGCAAGTGCTAACTAAGAAAAGATTGGCTTTACTGACTGTATTCATGTCGGTTGTATATTTAATACCGTTATTGTTTTTGCCGGAAAGTATTGTAGGTTCAAGGGCGGAAAGCAGATTACTATTTGCTATGAAACTTGGTTTTTTAGCGCTTACTGCTGCTATAACAACAGCAATGATTTTAATCCTCATATTCAAGCGCGATTTTGTAAATTGGCAAAAACATTCATTCGGTAAGTTTAAATATTTACTTTACAATTTAGTAAAACGTGATTTTGTGTCGCGTTATCGCAAAAGCTTTTTAGGTGTGTTATGGTCTTTGTTGAATCCCCTGCTTACAATGCTTGTCATGACTATGGTGTTTTCGTATTTATTTAGATTTGAAATTCCAAATTTTCCGGTCTATCTTTTAAGCGGACAACTAATAATAGGTTTTTTTGGAGAAGCAACTACACGCTCAATGACTTCTGTAATAGGTGCAGAGGGGATTATAAAGAAAGTATACGTCCCGAAATACATCTTCCCTGTGTCAAATATTTTGTCATCTTTGATTAATTTGTTTTTTTCTTTTATAGCGTTAATACTTGTCGCGATTGTTACAAAAGCACCGTTTTACTGGACGATGCTGCTGTTTCCGATACCAATACTTTACACTTTTGTTTTCTCAATTGGAGTTGGAATGTTGTTATCGGCATTGGCGGTTTTCTTCCGCGATTTAACCTATTTATACGGCGTTTTCCTTACTTTATTAACATATCTTTCCGCAATATTTTACCCGATTGATGTTATCCCTGAACGCTTTCAACCGCTAATGGGGTTAAACCCGATTTATCAATTTATAGCATATTTCAGAAATCTCGTTTTGTACGGTGTTGTACCTGGAATATGGACAAACGCTGTGTGTCTCGGTTTCGCTCTTGTTGCACTTTGTTGCGGTACTTACGTGTTTATGTCAAAACAGGATAGATTCATCCTGTATATGTGAGGAGGCAGGGCAATGGGTGAAGCAATGATAACAGTTTCTAATGTTTCCATGCGGTTCAATTTGAGTAAAGATAAAATCACAGGACTCAAAGAATATATCGTCAAGGCTTTAAAGGGGCAATTGTTTTTCGAGGAATTTTGGGCGCTGAATAATGTCGATTTTACTGTGAACAAAGGTGAAGTTTTTGGTGTTATGGGTCTTAACGGCGCGGGCAAATCTACACTGTTGAAGATTATTGCGGGTGTGTTTAAACCAACGATGGGCTCTGTTACTATTAACGGCGAACTTGCGCCGCTGTTAGAACTCGGCGCAGGTTTTGACCTTGAATTTTCGGCTAAAGATAATGTTTATTTTAACGGCGCGATGTTTGGTCATCCGACGAAGTATATGGAAACAAAATACAAAGAAATTATGGATTTTGCAGAACTTTGGGAATTTGAGGACGTGGCAGTTAAAAATTTTTCTTCGGGCATGGTGGCGCGTCTTGGCTTTGCAATAGCTACAAGTGTACAGCCGGATATTTTAATCGTTGATGAAATATTGGGGGTCGGCGACTATAAGTTTAGAGAAAAATGTCAAAAACGTATCCAAAGTATGATTGAAAGCGATGTAACCGTTTTGTTGGTATCACATGATGTAAACACAATCAAAAAAATGTGTTCACGCGCTATATTACTGAAAAAGGGCGAGGTCATTTGTGTGGGCGATGTAAATGAGGTGTGCAAGGCTTATGGGGAAGGGTGAATTGCGTTGCGCCCTTATAGTAGCGTGTACGGCTTATCATATTGACAAGTTTACATGGGGACAAATTGGTATACTGCAAAAACATGGTTTTGAGGTTCACGTTGCGGCGAGTTTTGATGCGGCTTTAAGTGGCAATTCTTCTTCAAATTATATTGAACAATGCCGTGAAAGGCTGATTAATCAAGATGTAAAAGTATTTGAAATGCCTTTTACACGATTTCCTTTGTCAAGTAATAATATAAAAGCGTATCGTTCACTCAAAAAGCTTTTTAAGTTATATTCGTATAATTTACTTCATTGTCATACGCCTACGGGCGGGCTTGTATCGCGTTTAGCGGCGGTGCGATACAGAAAGAAAGGATTATCTGTAATCTATACAGCGCATGGTTTCCACTTTTTCAAGGGCGCGCCACTGTTAAATTGGCTGTTGTACTATCCTGTTGAATGGTTTCTTGCGAAACTGACAGATTGTTTGATTGTAATAAATGAAGAAGATGAAAAAATTGCCAGTAAACTACCTGCAAAAACTGTAAAAAAAATAAACGGTATTGGTGTACCGCGAGAACCTTATGATGAAGCCAAACCGATTGACAAAACCGCATTTGGACTGAATAAAAACACATTTGTTTTTTTGTATGTTGGGGAGCTCAGTAAGCGAAAAAACCAAGAATTATTAATCAAAAGTTTTTCTGAAATTGTTGATAAATGCCCGGAAACTGTATTTTTGCTTGTCGGAGAGGGCGTTATGCGCCCAAGTTATGAACAACTTATTTCCTCATTAAACTTAACTCAAAAAGTGTTGCTTTTAGGTTGGCGTGACGATATTCCGTCGTTAGTTACAATGTCGGACGTGGTTGTTTCATCTGCCAAGCAAGAAGGTCTTCCGGTAAATTTGATTGAGGCTATGATGGCGGGAAAGCCGATTATTGCCTCGGATTGCAGGGGTAACAAAGAATTAGCGGAGCAGGCAGGAATTGTTGCGAGAAGTCAAAAGGGATTTTCCGAAGCTATGGTTTTGTTGTATAATAACTCGGAATTGCGGACAAATTTCGGACAAGCTTCAAAAGCGGCTTCGCATAAGTACGAGGCGGCTGTTGTAGATGAGGAAATGGAAAAGCTGTATATTGCGCTATAATTATATAAGGGAAGGTTGGATTAAATGAAGATACTTGTTACAGGCGGCGCGGGATTTATCGGTAGTCATACCTGCGTTGAACTGCTTAATTCGGGATATGAAGTTGTTTTACTTGACAATTTTTCAAACTCCGACACCGATGTGATACGGCGAATTAAAAATATAACAGGTAAAAATCTCTCGGTTTATGCAGGCGATGTACTTTTCGAGAGCGTGTTGCGTGAAGTATTTCAAAAAGAAAATATTGACGCGGTTATACATTTTGCGGCGTTGAAAGCTGTTGGGGAAAGTGTAAAGTTTCCCCTTGAATATTATGCAGTGAATGTAAGCGGCACACTGACTTTGCTTCGTGTAATGCGCGATTATGGCTGTAAGAATCTTGTTTTTTCTTCTTCTGCTACTGTTTACGGTAGCGAAAATCCTGCACCGTATTCTGAAACACAACCTGTCGGTTCGGCAACAAATCCATATGGCACTACAAAGTTAATGAACGAAAAAATATTGACTGACACAGCGGTTTCTGACCCACAATGGAGCATTATTTTACTGCGTTATTTTAATCCGATTGGCGGTCACATCTCGGGATTACTCGGTGATGACCCAAACGGTATTCCAAATAATTTAATGCCTTATGTTGTCAAAGTAGCCAAAGGCGAGTTGCCGCAACTGAATGTTTACGGCAATGATTATGACACGCCGGACGGCACCGGAGTGCGCGATTATATTCACGTTGTTGACCTTGCAAATGGACATACTAAGGCACTTGACTTTATATTTTCGCAAAAAGGTGTTGACGCTGTTAATCTCGGAACCGGTCAAGGATACAGCGTTTTGGAAGTTATTGACACTTTTGAAAGAGTAAACAATGTTAAAGTTCCGTATGCGATTGCGCCAAGGCGCGAGGGTGATTTGGCGTTGTGTTACGCAAATGTGGATAAAGCAAAACGCCTTTTAAACTGGAAGGCAGAGTGTTCGCTTGATGATATGTGCCGCGATGCATGGAGGTTTGTGAATGAGGCATGATGAGGGCGGTTTTGATTTTACAAATCAGCCGGGTCTTATCCTGAATAAACAATCTTTTGTTTCCGGTAGTTCTCCGCTCGTCAGTATAATAACGCCGTATTACAATGGCGGACGATATTTCCGGCAGACATATAATTCAGTTATGAATCAAACATTTACGCAATTTGAATGGATTATTGTTAATGACGGAAGCGCCGATATTGACTCTGTAAAGTTACTAAGCAATTTACAAGAAAGTGATGAACGCATAAGAGTTTTAAGCAAGGAAAACGGCGGAATCGCAAGTGCACAAAATGTTGGTATTATAGATTCAAAAACAGACTATATTCTTCCTCTTGACGCGGACGATTTGATTGAACCGGAATATATAGAGACACTGTACAACGCGCTTGAAAAATACCATGATTGCACGTTTGCATATACGAATACTGTAATTTTTCAAGGGCGTGAAACTTTACACGATTGTCCTTTTGACGTAAAGTTTATTAAAGTAAACAATACACTTACCAAGACAGCGTTATTCCGAAAATCCTCAATTGACGCGGTCGGTGGGTATTATGAAGGTGAAAAACACTTCAATGAGGACTGGCACTTATGGTTGAAACTTTTTTCGCGTTCTTGCTACCCGGTAAAGGTGAACCGATATGGATTTTGGTACAGATATGTGAAAAGCGGCGTTCGCTCTATTGTTAAATCAGACCCTATTATTGCTAAACGTAACCGCAAACTTATATCGGAAGCGGCGAAAACTGTTGATACAAGCATTACTGCCCGTGTTATCGGAAAATCGATACAACGGGAAAAACCATTAAGAAAACTGGCACGGGTAGCATCGCATAATCCGTTTGGTGCGTATTTGATAAGTGTTGTACAAAGATTTAGAAAAAGGTAGAGTTATTATGAGAAAATTTTTACGTGCGTGTGCAAACCACTTGCCGTATTTGAAAAACCATATGGAATATCACCGCTTATTGGAAACGCAGTTGGCAGAGCGAGATAAGCAGTTAAGTTGTTATGAGGGAGATGAAGAGAAGAGAAGAGAAGAGAAGAGAAGAGAAGAGAAGAGAAGAGAAGAGAAGAGAAGAGAAGAGAAGATTATACGCAATTACTCGGACGAGACGGTAATTTATGCGATGAAGCGTTTTTGTACGTAGATGATGAAAACCGCCCTGTGGTCTATGTACCGATTGAATTATTATTTACTGAAAGGGTTGAGTCCGTAATTCGTAAGGCTACACAGGTGACTGAAGAATGGATTGCGGTTACTAAGTTATACGAAAATACTCCGCTTATCAAACTAAAACCGCACCGTGACTTGTTTAGATTTTTTATTGATGGTTCAATCATACCGAACGAATATCAAAAATGGTATAAAGATATATTTTTTACAAGAAACTTTACTCCCGACTTAGACGAAAACGAGCTATTGCAGAAAAGATATAATGAATTTGTTTTTATGCAAAACGAGTTAGCTTTAAACGGATTGAAATTTTTTATTGAAACACCGGCGAAAGCTGAATGGAACACAAAAGGTTACTTTAATTTAGCAGATGGTCACCATCGCGCAGTATTTTTAATTGAAATGGGTTTGCGCTTTGTTCCTTGCGTGTTAAATCGTGATGATTACTTTGCGTGGAGAAATGATTTAATAGCTGTAGAGGTACAAAATATCATTTTGGAAACAAATCGGAATGAGTTTTATACGCCCATATATAACCCGTTTTATTTGAATGAAAAAAACATTTGTCGAGATAATTTTTGTCAATCAAGACTTGTAAGAATTATGACCGCGATGCAAAACCAAAGGCTACATGGTAAGCGTGTTTTAGATATTGGCTCTAACCTTGGTTTTATTAGCTTGCATTTTTTTAGAGAAGGTGCGAATGTAGTTGGTCTTGAACCCGATGAAGCGCATTATCAATTGGCAATTGCATTGCAAAATTTGTGTTATGGCGAATGTGAAATTAAACAAACAACTTTTGAAGACTATCAAACTGATAAGCCTTTTGACATTGCCATAATGCTGACAGTTTTCTACCATTACTTTAACAATCCGATTTTAATGGATGAAAATATTCGTGATAGATTTATTGATAAAATAAATGAAAATATTACCTCATTAATTATTTGGGAATCGGGTGATGATTATGAACGCGAGAAAGAATATATTAGAACTAACACGAAATTCAAATATTATCAGCACCTGTCTTATACCTATAGAACGGGGAAGCTGCGCGAAATGGGAATGTTTATGGTTGACCCGCATTATTTAAATTGAATCGGAGGAAATAACATTGATTGAACGAATTGATATGCAGTCTAAATATAGTGCAATCGAAGCAAGTATACATCTTGCCCGTTATCTGCTTGCCAAGGAATTTGTCGTCGGCAAACGCGTATTAGATATGGCTTGCGGCGAGGGGTATGGTTCCTACCTTATGAAACAGTGGGGCGCCGAATCAGTCGTCGGAATCGATATTGACGCCGAAACGATAGAAAAAGCAAAAGAATTATTCCAAGCCGAAAATTTAGAATATTATACAAGTAACGCTGAAAATGTCGATTTTTTAGATGAAAAATCCTTTGATATTGTTGTTTCTTTTGAAACACTTGAACATGTTGACGAACCGGAAAAATATCTGCATGAAATCAAGAGAGTGGTAAAAGATGACGGTGTAGTTATTATTTCCTGCCCGAACGACCATTACTATTATCCAACAGAAGCAATAACCAATCCTTACCATAAACGCAAATATACATTTGATGAATTTGTAGATTTGACACAAGGAATTTTAGGTGATGTGTCTTCACAATCCATTTCCGGTGCGGTAGTCGGTTTCATGAATTGTGAAATCCAAACCGCAAATAAAATCGCCGAAAACCAGATGGACATGATACAAAGCATACAAAGCATACAAAGCATACAAGTATCGCCTAATGTTGCATTGGATATAAAAAACGCCTGTTATTGGGTGCTTTTGTGGGATTTTGGCAATGCGGGAAAAAAGCTTTATGACAGCACGGTCAGCTATGTGACCGATTTGAAGACTGCCGGACAGCCACTTCTTGATTCGGTATCACTTGAAAAAAAGTTATGGGAATCATTTGAAGAGCAGGCAGCCTTAGGTAAAATAATAAAACAAGAACAGGCGGTTTCTGTCGCCCTCGCCAACGAATTAGATTTGCTTCAACAAAATGCAAAAGACATGGAAGTGAAATATACCGCCCTTAATAATGAACTGGAATTCTTAAAACAATCAAAAAACGGAAAGCATAAAAAACAAAAAAAGAAGTTGAGTACGATTCTGCGTAATAAGTATTCGTCATTGCGTAGCGAAAAATTAAAACGCTTTATCTATCGTTTTTATTCCAAGTTACCATATAAAATAAAAGCAATGATAAGAAAAAGGTGACGGAATGAAATATAAGGAACATGAATTAGGCTGGGGAGTAGAGCCTATTATTTATGGTTACAACCCCAGTCATAAGTATATTTTACAGCAATACGGAGAACCGTATAACATCGGAGAAAACGGAAGTAATTTGACAATTATGTTACTGTCATATAACCGTTCTTCTTCCACAAGTGATTTGCTTCATTCCATCAAAACCCATATTCCTGCCTTTGCAGGCGAGGTTTTAATTGTTGACAACGGCTCAACCGAAGCAGAAAAAAATGCATTGGAAAAGCTACTGGAACAAATGCCTTACAGAACACGAATGGTTGAATTAGATAAAAATTACGGCGTTGCCGGAGGGCGTAATCGCGGCGTTCGACATGTTAATACGTTGTGGATAATGAGCGTTGACAACGATATGTATTTTATATCTAATCCGTTTGCCGAAATACAAAAGGTAATAGACGAGTTTGGCTGTCATTTTATTAATCTTTCGTTTTTTAAGGCAGACGGAAAAACAATTGAGGCGGACGGCGGAACGCTTGGCTTTGAAGACAGAAACGGGGAAATATTCGCTTGGCAGGGTTCTATGTTTAAATCTCAAGAATCGGGGCGCGATACCGTGTTTCCGCCATCTGTCGGTACTTTTTTATTTGGAGCCGGAACGCTTTACCGCAAAGATACTTTTTTAAGTTGCGGCGGCTACGATGAAGGAATGTTTGTAGGATTTGAGGATACAGATTTCTCGCTGACCGTATTCCGAAAAGGTTATAAGGTAGTTAATTGCGGGAAAGTGTGTTTGGTTCATAATCATCGGCAGCCAATCGGCGAAGATGACAAAGAAGCGGAAAGGCAACGGCATAGCAGAGAACGTTTAAAAGTGGCAGGGGATTATTTTAAGCAAAAAAACAAAATCACGATATATGACGAACAAGTGGATACATGGGTCGGGACGCGGGAAAAAGAATTAGGTTTAACAACCGAAAGCGTTTCAGTAATCACAAAAAACGAACGACCGTGGCTACCGAAAGTCGCGCTTGTTATAGATAGAAGAAATTGGGCTTTTGATAATATTTCAAAACAAATAATAAAGCATCTTTCATCTTATTTCAGTTTTATTAGGATTTACACAGATGATACGGCTTTTTCAAATTTATCACGGGTTTTGTATGCGGTAAAAGGTAGCGACCTCGTGCATATGTTTTGGCGACCTGCAATCAACAATGTGCAGTCGGATTGGGAACTGCAATATATCAAAGAATCGGGCGGTAATATTGAAAAATTCATAGAAGAGTATCTAAGACCACTCAAGTTTTCAACAGCGGTTTATGACCATTTATATTTAGAGGGAGAAGATTTCAAGACTCATACAACCCGATTTATTCAAAACTGTAATTTCTACTATACATCTTCCAATAAGCTTGACCATATTTACAAGGCATTATTTGTAAAAGGTAAAATAGAAAAAACTCCCTCAAAAGTTATCACAGATGGCGTTGATTTAACACTTTTCTTCCCAAAAAATATTGAGCGTTTTGCAGACGCGGTGTTGAAACGACCTCTGAAAATAGGTTGGACAGGCAATAGCGAGTGGAGTGGTTATGCTGACTTAAAAGGAATAAACACAATCATCAAACCCGCAGTTGATAACCTTAAGTTGGCAGGTTACAACGTAGAACTTGAAATTCTTGACCGTAAAAACGGCGCGGTATCACATGATAAAATGTCTGATTTTTACAATAGTCTTGATGTTTACGTCTGTGCTTCTGAAATTGAAGGTACTCCCAATACAATATTGGAAGCAATGGCTTGTGGCGTTCCTTGTATTTCAACTGATGTTGGAATTGTGCCGGATGCTTTCGGAGATTTACAAAGAAAATTTATAATAGAACGTAGCGTTTCGGATTTGGAGACAAAAATAAAAACTATTCTCGAAAACCCAAAAGTGTTAATTCAGCTTTCTGAAGAAAATCTAACAAGTATTAAAGAATGGGATTGGGCGATTCGGGTTCAGTATTTCAAGGAGTATTTTGATATATGTCTAAATACTTAGAATTTTATGTTAAAATTAGGAGGTTAAATGATTTATAAAAGTTGCCAATATATTGAGGGCGGAATAACCTTTCAAAATCACGCTATAACGGTGTGCTGTGCCGTCAAAAACGCGCCCAACTGGGCGCAACTATCCCCCCCCCCCCCCCCCCCCCCACTCCTCTTCCCAAATACTCTCGCTTGGCCGCCCAGGGGGGAAAACAAAAAGCTCAAAAACAAGAAAAAAAATCCGAACATTGTTATGAG